>JABLTO010041548.1_pt1 | contig 78270 bp, 84 predicted proteins | sample 7160091 | NCBI WGS metagenome assembly JABLTO01 (sample SAMN14651225, study PRJNA627086) | human gut metagenome | isolation source: feces | host: Homo sapiens | reverse complement strand
TCACCGGCACTGGCTGCACCACAATAACCAGCAGTGGCGGCACCACATTCACCAGCAGTGGCGGCACCACCATAACCGACACTGGCTACACCACCACAACCGACACTGGCTGCACCAAATTCACCGGCACTGGCTGCACCAAATTCACCGGCACTGGCGACACCACGATCACCGGCACTGGCTGCACCACCATAACCAACACTGGCTACACCACGATCACCGGCACTGGCTGCACCACAATAACCAGCAGTGGCGGCACCACGATCACCGGCAGTGGCTGCACCACCATAACCGACACTGGCTGCACCACGATCACCGGCGTTGTACTCATTGGTGCAATGAGACTTTGTGTACTCAATCTGTACCTTTACCAGCCCTGCAATATCAAGTTTGCCTTTCACTTTGATGTCTGTACCGCAGATTTTGCTATCTTCTTTGTGCTCGTCCAAAACGCCTGCAAGCTCAACTTCATGGTACACAGAATCCGCAGGAGCGTAATATTTGAAAACATCCAGCGGACGTTCGCAGGCATGCACACCCTCTTTGCAGAGCCTTGCCACATCAGAGATATGATCTTCAACGCCCTCCGTATACTGTCTACCTCTGCATTTGAGGTCTTTGTCAAAACCCTTATAAGCCTTTACCCATGTTTTGTTATCACTCATTACTGTTACCCTCCCTGCATTCATTATTTTTTACTTCATTGACTGTATCTTCCGCCGGATTATTTATTGTCTCAGTTTCTTTTTCGTTCAACATCATACGCTCCTGTTGGATTGCAGACTGTACAATGGGCTGAAGTTCAGAAATAATCACTTCCAAAATCAGTTTGGAGACATAGGGCGGGAGTTGTGCCTGGTTAATGCCATTACAAATATAATCTTTCAATGCTTCACACTTGAGGTTCATCGTATTGTTTTCCATATTATGTAAACTCCTTCTTATTTATTAAAATTCATGATCTTCGAAATCCATCAATGCACTATGTGCACGTTGGAACATTTCATATGCAACATTATATTTTTCACTCGCATATGACAAATTTTCTTTTGCTTTAGTTAGTTCTTCATAATTTTCTTCATAGCGAAGCTTCCTAACGACATTTTCACATTCATTTTTCTTTTTCATTTCTTCTTTAGAAGATTGATGAGTTGTTTTATCAGTAGATTTCAATAGTTCATGAATAAATTCAAGTGTATTGATATTCATTTATTTTTCCTCCTGTTCAACAAATGGGATGTGAGTAAAAAATGTAGCATTTTCGCATTCAATAGCAATCGGTTCAATATAGGATAAACTCATCAACCCTAAAATACTTTTGGCGTTTGCATTTGATCCATTGGCGTCAAAGACTGCTACATGGTCAATAGAATTTGTTGCCAACTCATGAAGTGTTTGCACATCAATAAAGCTTTCAATTTTATAACTTTTAATCATTTAGTTTTCTCTTTCTATTTTCTCTTGATATTTCACTCTGCTTTGCTGATTGGGACCCGATGCTTTACAATCTTTGGGCAAATTCCTTCATTCTCAATACAAGCTTTGCGATCCTCCAAAGCTTCCTTATATGTGGAGCAAGAACAAATTCGTTCCAGCCCATCTCCATACCCATAGTCATACATAAGGTCAAAAACATCTTCCGTTTTACGAGTGTAAACCATTTTGTTTTCTCCTTTCATCAAACTGCCATACAAAAATCTGCCAGGCGGAACCAAAGATTGTATGTTTCAGGAGTCATCTTTACCTGATCGGGGACCCCTTTTACGAGACACCATTCATATGATTGCTTTTTCATTTTTGAGATTGCCTTTTGTTCTTCGCGCGTAAATTCATTTACAAACTTACGAATACGGCTACCACTATTCCAACGGCAGCCATACATTGTTTCACATACCAGGGCATACGGGATATTATTTTGAATCTCATCATGAGTAAGTACCATAAAATGTTTCATATACTTAGCTTCCTTTCTTTTGAGATATAATGTCATCTGCAATATCGCGCCATGCTTGCTGCCAAATCTTCTCGCATTCTTCTTTTGTAACCTCTTTGGGACTATTTTTTTGAACGACCTGGCACCAAGTTTTGAAATCATATCCTGAATACATACTGTCTACAGCGCATTCATAGTTCATTTGCATTACGTCATCTTCGTAACGCCGTGGTAAATTTTCATAATGATAGAAGAATATCATTTTCATACTCCTTATTAGGTAAGCTTAAAGAACTCGCCTATTTGCTTATCTGTGAAATAAGAAGAACCGGATGTCAATTCATTGGGCCATGCACGCCAGCGATAATTGTCAAAAGAGTTTTTATCTTTAACTCTACGTGCAAGATATTTCCGGCCTTTAACGAAAAGGTATTCGTTTCTTTCTTCGCTTCCCGGTTTATTGGTTGGAACATTCTGAGTACATACCACTAAATAGGGATCGTTTTCCCCAGACTGGAATGCTTTTGAACTGTATCCTTGATTCAGATATCGGGAAGAAAAAGCATATTCACTATTCATAGTTTTTCATTCCTTTCATTTGTTCCCTGCTTATAAAAAAATGTGCTAACGTGAGGGATCGACATTAGCACACGGTACTTATGGTTGCGCCAGCAGGGTTTGAACCTGCAAATCCGGATGTCAAAGACCCGTGCCTTAACCATTTTGGCGATGGCGCAATACAAGGCCGCACTATTCACGGCAGTCAACCCTTTCGGGATTTGGGGAGGAAAAACCAAAATTTGGTTAGAGAATGTCTAAATTATGCTTCCTGTACAATAGGCTTACTTCCGAAGAAATAACTGGACCACGATTCGTCAGATACACAATCAAAACCCGCCGTGGAATAATCACTTGCATAGAAGGTTTCCTTTGTTTCAGGATCAACTACATTGATTTCGTCCATAAACAGGAAGTTGATAAGAGCAAAAGTGTGTGTTTTACTCTTATAGATTCGATTGGAATAAACCTCATAACCTTCAGGACGAACCATTTTGCCAGATTTGTATTTTGCCGGAACGTAATGAGCCAGAACTTTCTGCCCAGGGGTAAACTTAATGTTACCGCGGTTGACCGGCTTTTCGATTGTTGCGTTCATCCAAGGAGTATTTTTGAAAATAGACATAATATGTAAATTCCTTTCGTTTTTGTTAGTTAAATCCACCTTTGCGATGGTAAAAAATATATTTGCTTGTTTTAACCGGCAGTTGCACTTGCACCACACAGTGCATTGATTGCCGGTACATTCAAAGCAACGGTTTTGAAAATGGCAGTTCCGGTTTGCATAACTTTTGGCGTGCTAACCTCTACAACCTGCCAAATAATATGGTCATCCATAAAATCAATCATTACCTGATTGGTGTTTGCATCAATCCCATAATGTGTCAGCATGTCGTAATTGAGATCATCAGTTCCAAGCAGATTCTTGGCGACCTTATCCAAAAATCCATCTGCATCAGCCCTTACGATACTAGAATAAACCATTCCGGCTTCTTTTTGCATTGCAAACTGTGCACGAATTTTATTTTTGTGAATGCTTCGTACAGAAACATGATGACTTTGCTGTGTAGTTGCGATAACCAAAAACATATTTACACCTCTTTGCTGTGGATTCTACCCTGTTTCTCTTTTGGATGTTTTTTGTAGACAGTTTTCAGATACAATTTCACTTTCAGGATCTGATCTGCAAAACTATCGGTTTTGTTTACATGAACAGTTCCCGTGTTAATGAGTGTCGCTGCATTGTATAGCCAACTCTGCATCTGTTCCGGGTCAATATAAGCCAAGTAGAACAACGGAGCATATTTATTTGCCGCTGCACGGTCATGCTCAGAAGGGCTATACTGTGTGATACTCTTCAAGAAGCGAAGATGTTTTGCCGTAAGGATTGCTGGACGAAAATCTGTTGGATGGTTAAGAATCTGTTTGACTGTAATAGTCTGCATTGTCAGAGGCGGTGCTTTAGAAGACATTCGCATTCTCCTTTTCACTTGTACTGTTTTGGTAAACAGGAGGGTTGATTTATCGTAAACAGTTTTGTATAATACAAGAACTGTTTTATACCAAAGAAATCATACCGGATACTGTGTGTTAAGACTGCCATAAAAATGGCTTTGAACCCGGTATGATTGAGCGCTTACCTGCTCGCGGTGCATCTGGAATAGTTTTCAGGCAGTCGCCAGTGCTCTGCCCCGTTTTTGTCTGGGGGTTTACCACACAAAATACGCTTGGCGAGTTCAACAAGTTCAGTAGAGTAGAGTCAAATGAACCGCCAATATAATATATTCGTTTCCAAGGGGATGGAAACGTTGGAGCTAAGTGTGGGACTCGAACCCACAACCTGCCGCTTACAAAACGGCTGCTCTGCCATTGAGCTAACCTAGCTTGGAACCCTGCCAGCCTTTACCGGCAGGGTAATGAAATTATTATTTCATCAGTTAAAAACAATCGTATCTACGTATATTATAAATCTTGTTTTTCAACATTTATGTAACCGCATTAGTTGAGTACACCTTTGCTGTGTGTTTACTCTAGCACAGGTTAATAGACTTGTCAATACCCTGTTTCAAATTATTTTGCAGCCAGAACCTTTTCAGGGATTTTGACCTGCATGTTATGCAGCTTCAACAGGAACTCACGATTCCCATTTGCAACGATACCAGAAAAGATCGTATATACGTTAAGATATTTCGTTTTCGCCGAATTGCAATAAAGGCTTGCGACGCTGGAAAAGACTGTAGGAGAGTTCTCACGCATAATGGGAATCAGAACAGTCTGGATTTTTCTTCCAATCTCTTCATTTGGTTCCTGTTTGACACAACCGGGATAATAACCCAACACTTCACGCTCATACATCGTGTACAACGCTTTGATAACAAACTGGCTGAAACCATTCTTCATTTCGTTCCAACCGGCGCGGTAGATGATGGAAAACACCCAATCTAAAGCTTCGGGATCTTCTTCCACAATGGACAGTGCCGCACCAATAGAAGAGATCTGACGAGAATTCAGAACGCCATATTTGTTCATAATCTCGTTTAATTTCATACAATCATCATGCTGGGCAACAATGCCAGCCTTGACCTTTGCATGGGTGGAAACCTTGGTAACATTTTCATCCTGAGACATAAAGAGTTCAGCTTCATTACGCTGCGTGCAGTTCATAAGAATCTGGCAGTTGACAGCAGACAGACTTGCTTTCATTGCTGCTTCATATCTGCCCTGGCCGTCAATGATGTAGAATGCGCCATCAGCCTTACGATAAGATACCAGGATAACACCAGCCTTGGCCGAATTGTACCGGCTTGCAATATCCAGAACCTTAGACCAACGAGAACCAGCAATCTCACGCTGGTATTCATGATCCACTGCCAGGTATTTCACTGGGATGGATACAATCAACTGACCATTCAGCAGCTTTGCATTTTTCTTGGCCTGGGCCACGATTGCTTCACAAGCGGTAATCTGTTCAATGCTAACGGGCTGTTTACGGGAAGATTTAACGGTGTTGTTCATGTTGGTAGTCATAATAATTTCTCCTTTGTCATCAAATGAAAATGTATAAAATTTGTTTATTTATTCATTATTTATACTTCCTGAACGAATAATCGGATAAGTGTACCTGAAACATTTGTGCATATCGTGACCGTGGTTACAGCTTTGATTGCTCTTGCATAATATACTTTTGTGTAAACTCTTCTGGGGTCATCCTAAAGATCTCTCTAATTAACCAATCAAGATCTTCTATGTTGTTTTCTTCTGCGCTTGACCCGTAATGGTGCCAGCCAATATATCCACCTTTGGTCAAGTACAAAACTGGGTCAAAGAATGGATATTTGCACTTTGTAAAGTCATAACCGTAAATACGGCCATCTTGAAGATTGTTATAAATTTGTCGAAGTGTCGGGTTTGTTTCCATGCTTCTACCCTCTTAATTGATTTCGACTTTGTTGGCAAGAAAATCATCCGTCAGGAATTCGCCATGCTGGCCTGTACGTGGCAGATGATAATGAAGCTTTGCCGGGTTCTCTTCGTCAACCCAAAGGCCAACACACGGCCACCGCTTCCCTGCCCGACGCTCACCTTCACACAGAAGTTCATAAACCATTTCACGCTTATGAATTTCATCCCAATTTGGAACAAATTCATCGCCAAAGTTATACCCTGCTACCGGTCTGTCACTAGCCATTCTGTTATTTGTGGGTCTGCTTGAAAAGACATTATACCCAGACAGCGACGGAAGAACTTCGATAGTGTCAAATGTTGCACCAATCTTATTAAGAAGGCACAAAATTCCATTCGTTGTATACATCATCGCTGCACCATGGCGATCAATGCCCAGGCGATGTTTGTTGCAATCATCATCCCCTTTGATGTAATAACAGGCATCTACAAAAAGGTTCTTGAAATAATAATTTGCACCGCAGATCAGTTCAAGATAAATCGCTGCACCCTTATCATTTCGGAATGCTGTGCGGATGCGAGGATTCCCACGAAACTCAGACTCAAGATATTCATTGACATTGAAGCAACCAGCACCCTCAAAGTATAACGTTTTCATTCGATTTCCTCCTATTCTTCTTCACGCAGCAGGCCAAAAAGCTTTCGTCCTGCATATCCCATATCATCGGGATACAATGTAACAGACTTGGATCTGCAATTCCTGCCCACTGTGGCAATCAAATCAATTCCAATACAATGATTGGAAACTTCTTCTGCTGCCTTTTCCAACGTCAGGCCATTCCAATCATTGGGGTCAAACTCGTCAGCGTTTGGAAAACCATTGGCAGCGTCGTCAATAAAATCGCCCGTATTAAAATTGCCATATTCAAAGCCAGTCAAGACCTTGACAACCTTGTCATTTTCCTTTACGACAGCGGACAAACCGCCGCCATTATTTTCAAAAAAGTTCACTTCACGATACATTATTTTCCCTCCTGGTTTGAAATAGAAATTGCATTTTATGGATTTTTGTTTCACTTGAGGATCAAACAACTAATGACTTCAATCCCGGCGTTTTGCGTATTTACAATTTGCTCTTGACGTTTTTCATACCGGGAATCAAGGTCAAGAGCTGTAAGAGTTCTGTTTGGATACTTTTCCAAAAAGTCTTCCACCCATGTGCTGTACAGAAGATACAGCTTGTTTTCGTACAAAACCACATTGTGGTATTCTGGAGTTCCCCACAAACCAGCCTGGCGCAAAGTCTTCCAATGGTCATATATAACCCGCATTGGGCAATCTGCCAGCCGATCCGCATGAACGATACCGCATGTTTTGTCATTCTCATTCTTAACGGTAATAGAATGAGCACTGATTTTTACCCGGCGGTTTTCAATCTGGTTGATTGTCATTTTGCTTCCTTCCTATTCTGTTCCCAATGAGATTTTGACAGTGCAGCAAGCACTTCGTTTGCGGTTTTAACCATCTCCTGCAGGGCAATCTCCATGCTTCGGGTTTCAACCGGAAAACGTTCTTCAGGGCTGATTTCCATGCCCTTAGTGTTTTCAACGATATACTTAGTGCCAGAAAGTGCCTGATTCATGGCATCAATCTGCGCTGTTGTTTCCAACAGGTCATCATAAAGATACCCCGTAGGAATACCCGGAATTTCATAACGGGAAAGCTGCCAGACGTGATCTTCATCTTCTTTTCCCTCTGTGCCAGCTTCTTTTGTAATCAGAAACACCCGGACTTTTTTCGCCTCAAAAACATTCAGAATTTCGCTGGCATAATCTTCAAACGACTTGATCTCACTGGATTCCTTGGGAACGGTCAACAAGTGTGTACCATTCCGGCGAGTGATCCAGACCCAAGAACCGGCATAGTCAGCTTTGCTTCCTTCTTCCTGAAGCCTTGCAACATCTAGTGCAAAGTCACCGCGGAACCGGGTCACAAACCCCATTTCTTCCGCCATAGTGTAAAGCAGACTCTCAAAGGTTCCACCGCCATCAAGCCTGTCTGTGTGCTGCAAGGTAAACAAATCAGACATGTGGAATTCATACGGCTTGTTTGCATTCATTTTTGTTTCCTCCCGGTTTCTTTCATGTGATATATTTGTCACTTCATTTTGTAAAAAAAACATGTACTTTTGTTTCACGCAAAAGTACATGCAATCTTATACATATTACATTGTCAGATACTGCCCCAAGGCGCGTTATCATACACATCGTTATTCGTAACGATGAACGACTTAACAACCCTATCAAAATCCACCAAAGCCAGGTAAAGCGGATCTACCGCGGTAGGCTTATCGGAACACTGATAAATCAGACAATCCAAAAGTTTTGCAAGCTTATAGTGCCAGTTGCGGGGATGATCGTGGCCGCTGCCATACTGCCGGATCTGAACCAAAGGCGGAACATCCGGCATCTTGGGAACAATGGGATCATCTTCTTCAATCTTGTACCGGTTGTCATACGCCTTAATATTCAAGGTATACAATTCCCGGTAAATTTTGGCAGAAGAGTAGCAACCGCGAATGTCTTCAAATTCGCAGTCATCCAGTGCATCATAGAGGCTTTGTGGGGCCTCAAAACCAAAGAAGTTATATCCTTCATCCAATACCGTGCGGATAACTTCGGCAAGGGTTGCGTGAGCTTCCACAGACATTACAAGCACAGACATTTTCGTTTTACCTCCAACTGTTAAGATTTGCTTTGCGCCTTGATTTCATTCAAGACGCAAATGGCCAGGGCCAGAACGGCCAGGATTCCGGTTACTACCGGAAAAGCGTTTACAAGGGCAGGCAGGCCACAAATAACGCTTGGGATTATGGCAGCAAACAGCGCCATTTTAATGATTTTCACAAGGATTTTAGCCATTTTCGTTTCCTTCCTGCCCTATTTTTGGGCATAAAAATAGCGCCCTGAATAATTTCAGGACGCGGCGGATCTAGTATTCGGTTTACTTGGATTACTGGGCTTGAGACGGGTTTTTACCGCTTGCATTTTTGATAATATACAAAGTGTTTGCAAGAGTGTTTTCGCTCAAATCATCAATACAGCCAGTCAAACGGTCAATGCGTTCATTAGTGGCATTAACCGCTTCAATGGTCATATCAAGCTTCTTTTCCACATGACTTTCAATATAAGTCATCATGCGGGTTTCGGATTCTTTGATAAGCTCACCGCACACTTCACGGGATACTTCGCGGGACACTTCCGTCATCATCTGACGGAGTAATTCAATGTCATTCTTGTCAAGAGCCAAAGCAAACACCTTCCTTTTCAATCCAAATCAATCATGCCGGTTGCTGGTTTGCAGCCGGTTTACTGTCAATATAGCAAGTATCTGGATCAAGATCAACGCGATTTGTCCAAAATACATTACTGTCCAATGCCGGGTTTTTGTCCCAGCATACGGAATGTGTTTCATCCACGTAAACGCGAAGAAAAGCTTCCGGGTCAGTCAAGAATTCAAACACCGTTCCGGGTTGAATCAGCGGTTTTACATTATAGATCCGCTTTTCCCCGCCCTCATAGGTAAGCAAAAGCCTATAGTCCGTAAGGGGAAAAGCGTCCAGAAGAGTTTTTGGCCCGGCGGCAAAGTATTCTGCAGCCTTTTGGTCATAACCGGCGGCCAGAAAATCGGCCACAGTTTTCAGCATAGAATTCACCTCCAGATCATCCCCGGAAACGGAGATTATTTCATCGGATCGATTGGGAACGGGGCTTGATGCCGCTGCGTGAGTTCCCAGTTTTCCATCAATTCGGATTGATGGAACTGTGCCCAGCCCAGCAACATTTTCAGTTGCTTTGACGGAATAGAACCAGTAAGCACTTCTATATCATGGATAGAAACGCAAACCGTTTCCCCGCCATACTGGGCATGAAAATGCGGCGGTTGATGTTCCGAGTAGTTGAAATAAATCTTAATACCCCGGAACATACAAACAGTAGGCATAGCTTTTTTCTCCTTTTCCGTTTATTGTATTATATCATACTTGCGTTTATTACTCAAGTGTGATATCATTTTGATAGCTTGCGCCGTCATGGTGGCAGGATGCTTTTCTTCCCTCAGCCTGCCAACTCTGAGCATTTACAAGGTTGCAATCCGGGTGCAATCAATGGCTTGCGCGTTGGGGTACAGGGTTTCAGCGATGGATTCATTTTCAGAATCAAAAGCCAGGGCACGCTTGCAGCGGTCACGTAGCAAGTCAAGAACCCTGTTTTCCGCGCCGCCATTTGAATACGCGGGAACGATGCTCTTAAACAGGGCACCACCGGAAAGCTGGAAACGGACTTCAAACAATTTCATTTCAAACATAGTTATACCTCATTTCATTGTTTACGATAAAAGTTCCTTTGGAAAATGGCGGTGGGCTGCTTTCTTCCCCTGGCCCACCAACTCCAGGCTTGTCAAATCGGGATACCGGGAACGCTTGCAAGACTTATTCCTTTTCAGTCTTGTAAACGGCGGCCTTGCTCTCGGTCGAATAGTTACCATTGTTCGTGCGGGTTTTCACCGTCACAAACACGGACTGGAGCAGTTTCTTTTCAGTCATGACCACAACTTTACCGGTGTGGTCAGAATCCTCTTTTACAGAGGATACAGCGGTCAGCAGATACCCAACATCTGCCTTGCTCATAGCCGGAACGAGTTCTTCCGGGATGATAGCGGCAACCAGGGCACGCAGCTGTGCCTTCAGCTTTTCCTTGCCGCACCCATCAAAGCCGTACTCGGCTTTTGCCTTTTCACCGCAATACGTTGCGGTGGGCTTCAGAGCCTGCAGGGTATTGTTCTGAGCATTGTTCAGCTGGAGGTTATCCAGGAACATGCCAAGGTACAGCTCCCACTTGGAATCACTGCCAAGGGTCACGGTTTTGTTAGGCAGAGGGTTGCCATTGGAATCCGTTTCCTTGGATTCACGCAGCTGGAAAGCCTTGTCCAGCTCCAGGAAAGACAGGGTGCGGGAAGAATCGCGGGAAACCCACTTCCCGGAATCCTTGTCAATGACAAGAACCGGGAAAGTATACGCGGGATTCTGGATGAATTCCGTAAACATGGGGCCGCGGGCCATGCCCAAAAGTTCAGCGGCCTTTTCATTGCGGGCTTTAATCCGCAATGCCTTCAGGCGGGTTTCGCAATACTTGCCGGTGCGCGGGTCAGCATTGCGAATTTCTGCCAAGTCCTCACCGGTCAAGTTGTTGACCGTTTCCAGGTCAGCGGCGGACAAGCTAGAGAAAGAGTTTTCGCCGTTAGTGGCAAATGCGATGACAGCGGACAGAATGTTTTCATTGATAACGTTTTTCATGGTTTTTACCTCCAGATTTTTTGTTTTGAAATTTTTTACAAGCGTTTTTTGTGCGCTTATCTTTACAAGTAAAGTATTTTGTGGTACACTTTACTTGTGTAGATAAACGCACAAAAGGGGTTAGTCTTTTGTGCGCTTGCATATGGCTTTGCTAGAGCCATAATTAAAACATCTTTTGCCGCGTAAAATATGAAACTTTTCAATCACTGGACAAACCCGGCGAGCGGGTTTGTATGTATGTATCAATCTACCCGGCGAGCGGGTAAAAAGAAAAGTGGTCGAATTGTTTGTTTTTCAAAGTACAATCGCAGAACATTTGTTCTTGCGATATGAGCACATTATAAGCTATTGCATAGGCATATGCAACGGTAAATTTGTTGATTCTGCAAAACAACGCTATAACAGCATTTTTACAGTTATACTTGCATAGGCGTATGTAAAATTGTTGAAACACTGGAGTTTTACATGCCTAAAACAATTTATAACGATGCAAAAAGAGCTGCTAACAAGCGTTATATTGAAAGCAAGACCGATATCATCCGCGCCGCCCTGCCAAAAGGATATGCACAAAAAGTTGAATTTTTAGCGCATAGAATGGGAATAAGCAAAGCGCAAGTTTTAAGAATTGCAATAGATGATTTGTTTGCAGAACAAACAAATAAACAAAATGCTTTATAATGTGTTCTATATTTGTTTCATACCGGGAAACAAATAAACCTGATTCTATGCCAGCCGCCTGCAGGATAGTATAGAATAGTTGCTAGGAAAAACAGACTTAGAAAAACACGACTTTTTGCAAGGGGTTATTCAATCAGCGCCGCGCCGTCATCGGATGCCATCCCGATTTATACAGCCCTAATTATAGACCGTGCGCATAAAAAATTTTGCGGCCCACGCGTCAATACAATCAACTTTTTGTTTTGGGCGGCGGCCCCTCCAGCCGTCAATATATCCCGCGGTATCCAAAATATGTAAACCGCTATTAACTACTTGATTGATTATACCCGCTATTTTTTTAATTGCCTGGTTGCTTTCCAGCTGTACCCGATTCACGCACGGGACAAAACGCGTATTTTGTGGGCATACCCTCTTTCCTAGATTTTTTTGCTATCTCTCGATTGCAAGGCCATTGTACCACGCCATGGATAGATACACAAGAGGATATTTTTCTCATGTTTGAAAACGTGTAAAGCGGCGTGCTATCGTTATTTTTGTGTATCTATCCATGTATTATTGTTTCATGTATCGTTATTTATACAAGAAAGTGAATGTATATACATTATGGGAAAACGTCCATTTACAGCCGCAAGAAAAGCAGCAAATGAACGATATATAGCAGAAAAAACCGACAAAATTCAAGCATATTTACCCGCAGGATATGGGGAAAAATTGAATAAAATTGCAGAAAAGCGTGGATGCAGTAAAGCACAAGTGCTAAAAGATATGATAGATGCAACATATTCAAGTGAACTTGATAATGAATAGCAATATATAGGGGTGTTCCCCTGCTTCTACCCTGGTTTTTTTGCTTATAAGGTATTATAATATTTATATATTATATATAATACATTATAAGGCGCGGAAAAAATGATTCTATCCCTGCAGGGGATCTGCAGCGGATCTGAAATAGATTCTGTAATATTACAGAATTCTGTAACTGTAAAGTAAAAATACTTTACATCAGACCGAACTATGTTAATTAAATAACAGTTTGAATTGAAACTGTTTGAATTCAAACAAATATATTGCTGCTCGGCCCTATACCCTGCAGACCCACCTGTAAACTAAGAAGCAATACTATATTTTACCCCGGTATGAATACCGCTTTTTTGTATAATGCGGTATTTATACCGGGGTTGTTTTTCATTTTTTCATTGCATCCAGACCGCAGAATTCCCAGGGGTAGAACTATATCACTCATCCTCTCGTGATACACTTTCCGTAACCCAAATCTCCTTCCAAGTCCCTTTCCCATCCCGTGAAATAAATCGCATTAACGTTATAATTTCCTTTAATTCCTTTTCTGATTTTCTCTCTAATCCCCATCAATTTCCCTTCCTCTCATCTCCAATTCACTTCCCTTTAATCCTCATTTACCCTCATTTCTATTTCAAATAGCCCGCAATCATATCAGAATAAATCAGTAAATTTTCTCACAGAATATAGATTAAGCTTAAATCATTATTGCTTCACCTCCCCTCTGGACAGCATTTCCTCACCGGATCGCATTCCCAAAATAGCTTTTTCCAATCCTTTTAGCAATTCAATACTTAATTTTCAATAATCAACGTTCTTATGTCATTTTCTCGAAATTAAGTTTTCGGTAAATGCTTCGGAACGTTGATTTTATTTTTTCGGAAAAGTAAGCATCTATCAATTATAAACCATATAATTAAATGACGCATTAGCGCAATATTTTTAGCATTTTCTATGAATTACAATTTTGCCAAATTCGTCAATTTCAATGAAAAAGTAAACACTGATGCTGTCGCTGCTACAATCCAGATCCCAAATACAGTCATATATGGTCATAAATTAAGCAAAATAATAGCGTTATATCGTTTATTTCTCCGAAGGAATCACAGATATAAGAATTTATAAAGTCATTTTTGGGTTGCTTGCAGCGGCAATTTGCAATAAATAACGAATCATCGTTTATTATTTGGAAAACCGATTTTTGGGGCAAAATTCTGTTTCAGATGGGGGCGTTAGCCCCCTTCCCGGCGATAGCCGGGAAAAGCTTCATTGTCGAATACCGAGCGTTAGCGAGGTATGAGTGCAATGAAGGTTGACGGTTCTAGTTCTGAAGTTGGCGTTAGCCAACGAAGAACTACTGTAGTATTTTATTTTTAAAAGTGCCTTTAAATCCTTGCTTTTTTAATCTTAACATGCTACTATAGAGCAAAGGTGTACTAGACTAAGATATTTGCAGAAACTCTTTGCATTTTAGGATTTTGCATTTGCGGTTAATACTATCTATTTAATTATCTTTTGTAATATAATTATGGCAAAATTGGCTGTATTTTGTTATACAAAAATAGCCTGCAAATGGGGGTAGAAAATTATGTAGAAAGTGTACATTTGCCAAAATTTACCAGCGCGTTTTGGCTGGCAAGAATGTATGTGAAAAATGTACATTGTTAAATGATTTAACAATGTACACGCCTATGTTAATGAAATAAGGAGTTTGCTTTGGAAGAAAAACGCGAAAAAGAACACTTTATCCTCGTATACAATAATGATCTTAATTCAGAATATGATAACTATTTAACTCCAATGGATGCTTTCGTATATACAACAATGAAACTAATGGCAGGGAATCCATACGGAATGGATGTTCTTTATGCTACACCTGATTCCATTTGTGTTTATGCTTTAGGCGAAGATTGTTCAAAAGTCCCGCAACGCTTTGTAAGAGATTTAAGGGTTAGCCTTAAACGAATTGCTAATAACGGGTATTTTCCATATGTCTCAGACCGGAGGCAGGTGTTTGATGTAAGCACATTTAGAAAAAGAGATGCCATGGCTAAAGATGGTATAGAAAAGTTTGTAATGATTCCTATATCTTCTTACAAAAAAATCTTCCAGGCATTTGGGCTTACTGAAGCACTTAAAGTAAAAGTCTTTTATTTTTATTTGAAATTAACAAGGTTAATTGGCTTTCGCACTGGTGTATGTACTTATTCATTGGATATCATCTCTGAAAAAACTGGTGTAAGTAAACGTACAGTTCAGAATTATATAAAAATATTGGAATCATATAGAGTTATTACTGTATATCACATGGGGAAAAATGTTAATTGCTATGCAAACTATCCCACTAATGTGATTGGACAATACTATAATCGTGAAAAGGTCCTCCAATATGGAAAAGATATTTATAAAGAATTTTGTTCTAAATATCGTTTGGATGAGGATGGAAATAAGAAAAGTCAGCAAGCATCTGCTTAAAATTTTTTGCTCGCACAATGGTGTATTTGGCTAACATATTATTTAACAGGCAAGGAGATGATTATATGCCGCCGTAATACCCTACACGGGAAAATCTTATTTGATCCCGTTAAGCCAGAAGTTCCAATATAAGAGCAGAAAGGATTTGACGATTATGAAAAACAATATCAGCTATATGAAGATTAAAAGGAGTTTACCCAATGAGCAAGAACCTGGAAGCCACCCGTGCCTGGTACGAAGAACATGACCTACTGGAAGAGTTTTATAAGAAATATGTCTGTGCTGATTGCCGTTACCGTGATGCCTGTACAGGGGCAAATGGTGAAACACGGATGAGTTGCGACAACTTTGAAAAGCGCCATACCACCAAGGCAGCACAAAGCGCTTGGAATGAAATGAGCTTTAGAAGATACCCTGCCCGTGGAATGTTGACACAACCGCAGCGTTACCGCCGGGAATGTGGGGAGGCGTGAGCGTTGCCTAAGCAGCAGACATGCCAGATTTTTATTTATAAGATTAACAGCCAGCGGCTGGCAGAAGCAAAATGGAACTTAACCTTGCCCCTTGAAGAGGCCCGCCGCAATGAAGAGATTGTCCCGCTTGCCAGTAGCCAGCAGCTGCGTTGGATTGATGCTTTGAATAACATGGTAAATCAGGAAGCTAAGGCAAAAGCTGTGAAGCGGCGGATTAAGGATTTGCGGCATGAAGAGAATTCCACCGAAAACAGACGGGAGATCCGTCAGCTATACCAGCAGTTAGACAAAATACAGTTTAAGCCTGATTATGTAACGGTGGTGATCCACAACAAGAGAGATTACCGCCGTGCCCGTAAAGGTTTTTACATAAACGGTGTACGTTATGAACGCCTTCTTGGGACCACGGGTGGTGTAAAAAACAATACCATCGTATTTGTAAGCAGCCGGTTGGTAAATGAATTACGCAAACGGATTAACAATGGCCGGAACCCTGACCAAGAATTTATTCCCGCTAAGTTGGAAGCCTACCGTGCGTTGACTTGCTCTGCATCCATTCCTGTAACAGAGCCAGATGGCATCTTGGTTGTAAATGATTGTTTGACCCACTTCAAGGACGATGTGATTCTGATTGATGACAGTAACGATGGCGAGCCTGAGATGACCCACATCAAAGATTATGATTGTGAGCTAAATGCCAGTGATGGCTTTGGGCTGATGAGTTATGAACTTGCACAGCAATGGAGTGAAGACTTACAGCTTGAAAAGACTATGAGTGGCTGCTGCATTCGTAATGCTTTTTGCAAGGGAATGGTTTTTCCCTTCCCCTTCCGTGAATTTGCCAAGAAGGTTGCTAAGAAGAATATGGTTCTTGATGCTTGGGGCACTTGGCGAGATATCCACCGTGTTCAGTTAGTACTTACCACTTCTATGTTAAAGCTGTGGGATTCTTATGATAGTCTGGAAGACTACATAGAGAACTGCCATGAAAATGGATACACCTTTGCCGTAACAAAGACCTGTGAATTGGAGCTGGAGAATGAACACAATTTGAATTACCAGTTCATCCAGAGCTATCGGTTGATAGATGAGCAGATCCGAGAATTGATAAAACCGACTGTTGATGAATTTAAGGCTGTTCTCGGAGGGAATTGGGAAGATGCCGTATTGTTTTTGCGTGGGCCGCGGATGAAGGCAGAGCCTGGATATATTAAAGGGCTGGCAGATGATTATGTTAAAGCCTTGATGATTGAACCAGAACTAATCCATGACCGTTACGTTCAAGAACATATTTATCGGATGTTGCGCAAGAAGATTGACAGAGCAAAGACTGGTGTTTTGAAAGTACACGGCAATTTCCAAGTATTGAGTGGTGATCCATATGCACTGTGCCAAAGCATGTTTGGTTTGGAGGTTACGGGGCTATTAACCGCCGGGCAGTTTTACAGCAAATATTGGATTGACTGTGGCGTTGACAAGGTTGTGTGTTATCGTGCCCCTATGAGCTGCCATAATAACATCCGGGTGATGGCTGTAAATAAAAGCGATGAATGCCAGTATTGGTACAGGTATATGAAGACCGTATCTATTTTGAATGCCTGGGACAATACTTGCGCTGCGCTGAATGGAGCCGACTTTGATGGCGACTTAATGTTCAGTACAGATAACCGCGTGCTTTTGGAAAATACCAGAGCTACCCCGCCCATCTTATGTATCCAAAAGAAGGGCGAAAAGAAGGTTCCCACTGAAGATGATTTTATAGAATCCAACATGAATGGATTTGGAGACTCGATTGGTAAAATCACAAATAGAATTACCACAATGTTTGATGTACAAAGTCGTTTTGAAGTGGGTAGCCGAGAATTTGAAACTCTTGAATATCGGATCTGCTGTGGGCAGTTATTCCAACAAAACTCCATAGATCGTATAAAAGGGGTCAAATCCAAGCCGATGCCTAAAAGTTGGTATGATTATTCTGCTTGCAAGATTGAAGATGGTGACGATCCTGACACTATTGCTGATAAGCAGTTTAACATGCGGATACTGGCAAATAAGAAACCATACTTCATGAGCTATATTTACCCTGAACAGATCCGTGGATATAAGAAATATATGAATGCCATCCGCCGCAAAACAGTACGGGAAATGAGTGATGACGCCCAGGATATTTTGGCAAAGTCAGAAGAAGAACGTACAGAATATGAAAACACTTTCATCCAGTATTACTTGTTCAAGAATCCAGTTGGTATGAACTTGTGTACAATGAACCGGATCTGCTGGATGATTGAAGAAGAAATGGATGGGTATTTGAAACACCTGCGCCATGATGATGTGCTTGATTATGATGCCATCAAGAGTGGTAAAGAGTATAGTCTTTCTACTTACTATGCTACCAGAAAGGTGTTTTTGGAAGCTGTTGATTGTGCCAAGCGAAAGCAAAAAGAACTCGCCACCAGTAAAGTAAGTACAAACAGCGATTATGATTATTCCAGACATTATGCAATGTATCTTGATGAGCTGCGCCGCGAATTGCTTGAAAAGTGTTCTGATGACGATATGCTCTATGATATTTTAATTGATGTTTGCAAACGTAGCAACGCTTCCCGTGAGTTGATTTGGAAATTGTTTGGGGACAAGATTGTAAATTATCTACTCAATAAACATGGCAATAAAATTTATGTAATTGCAAAAGACCCCGCCGGGGATGTTACATATTGTGGAGATCGGTATAGGACTATTGCTGTTGATATGAATGAGGCTGTACATAATGAAACTGGTGATGAATGAAATTGAGCTTGTTGAGGATCTGATTGAAAAGAAGGGGTTGGGATATGACATGACGCGCCAGATCCCAACCTATTTGGCGAAATATTATTTTCACCAAGGATACAACCGTAAGGATGTATACGACAAGATCAACATGTTTATGCTGGCTAATTGTCCGGGGTACAATGCAGTACTTTGCCGGGAAATGGTTGATAAGAGTATTTCGTATGCAGAAAAGCATCCTATTGTATGTGTTGATGGGATTTCTGTTACTGAAAATGAAATTAAAAAGATTTGTGCCTTGCCAGCAAAGCGTATGCGCCGGGTAATGTTTGCTTACCTGTGTATTGCCAAGTTCAACTATTTGGTAAATGAAAAAACAAACTACTGGGTAGGTACTGATGACAAGGATGTATTTAGACTTGCTGATGTAAAGCTGAGTGAATACAATCGGGATCTAATGCTCCATGAGTTACATAAACTTGGATATCTTGGATTTAGCCGTGCTATTGATAATTTGAATGTACAGGTTTTGATTGTAGACAATGAATCTACTCCTGTTCTGTTTGTAAAGAGTTTTGATGACATTGGAGCACAATGGGAAATGTTTTGTGGCGAAAGCTATGTTCCTTGTGTCCGCTGCGGGAAATATATAAAAAAGACGGGAAACCGTAAGAAATATTGCCATAAATGTGCCCGATTGGTAAACATCGAAAAGACAACTGAAAGAAAAAGTAAAAAGGTTTGAAATAGAAATTCAAAAAATTGCCATTTTCAAGCGATACAACGATTAAAAATCAGCATTTTGAAAAAGTTGTCTCTGCGATAATATGGGGGGATAAGGACAAGACAATTCTTTACTCCCCTAATATTATTGAAAAGGATGAACAAAATCCGTGATTGAAATTACCGTAAATGAAGCCAAAATTGTACGAAAGCATTATCCGTGTGCATGTATTGCCAAAACAAAGAACAAGCGATATCTGGAAGAGAGCGCCCGATACCTGTGTTTGCTGCCAAACAATCTGCAGGCCGTAAATGCCCTTAATGAGATTCGTAAAGAAGCTGAACGTAGAAAGCGTTATTATGGTGCACAGGAGGTAATGTAATTGTGGCACAGGTAAAAAAGGCCGTTAGCTTTAAGAATGCAGTGATCAATATGGATGACCATACGATTACTGAGTTTGGGAAAGATGATACTAAGGTTTACCGTCTTGGTGACGTACTGAGAGACTGGCACAATGTAGAGGGTGTTACTTTCACTATTCAGCAGACTGAGGAACTCCCTGCTATGAACGATCAAGAGGATGACTGTTGATGCCCGTGGAATATAAGATTTTGCGGGATGAAGATCCTATTGCATTTCAGTACCGTGTAAGCAAAGACAAAGATTTGATTGGCACATGGCAAGATGTTGCAGATATTTGTAATCGTGAATTGGGGTACGAATATAGCGAAAGCAAATACCGGAAAGATTTTGCCGCTTTCACAAAGTTGTTTAATGCCAATCAGAATAAGCTTGTTGATGCTGATGATCGGATGCGAGAGGTAGAGCAGCGAGAGTTTGAGCTAAGAAAGAGTGCTCAGAAATTTTATGATCAGCGGCGTGAGTTTAATAAAATTGCTGCTAAGGAAGCGCGGGCGGAACACTTGGAAGATGTGCTTGCAAAATGCGCAGAAAAATTGTGTGAGACTGCTCCCCTGTTGCCAGAAGAAAAATATACTGAAACTTCCGATGGTGTTGAAGCTGTTGTATTTTTGGCTGACTGGCATTATGGAATGGTAACGGACAATGTATTTAATCGTTATAATACCAAGATTTGCAAACAGCGCGTACAGGATCTGACCAATAAAGTGATTGAACGCTTAAAGTTGCATAAGCCACAAAAGCTCCATGTTGTTTGCCTTGGTGATGCTTGTCATGGCGGAATTCATGTGAGTGCAAGAGTTGAAAGCGAAGAAGCTGTATGTGACCAGCTGATGAATGTATCTGAATTGATGGCAGAAGCTATTTATCGCATGAGCTGTTATGTGCCTTATGCCACCGTATATCATACATACGGAAACCATTTACGGACGATTCAGAATAAAAACGATAGTGTACACGCTGATAACATGGAAAAACTGATTGGCTGGTGGATGAAAGAACGTTTTGCCAATATTGGTAATATCTGTGTTGAAGATAGCGAGTATTATGAATTTATTAAACTAAATGTTTGTGGGTACAATATTTGCTGCACACATGGTGATCTTGATAGTATTAGAAATATCGGGGCTACACTGAACACTATTTTTAGCAAAATGTATCACGAAACAATTGACTATACGGTGACAGCTGACAAGCATCATATTGAAGAATTTGATAGTCTCGGTATCGAAAATACCATTGTGCCTGCCTTGTGTGGCACTGATGGTTACGCAAACCAGCACCGTCTATATGCCAATGCTGGACAGACTATGATGATCTTTAATCAGGATGGCAAGGATGCGACTTATAACATCCGCTTGAAATAACGACATTATCTTTTAGCTGATATTTACTAAATTGCCGCGGCGGCGGCAGCCAACATTTAGTTGGCAAACTCCCTTTTATAGCGTGTTTGCAATGGACGGCAGGCACGCTATTTATTTTGTTTATAGTTGGCAACAAGAGCTGGATGCACTGCCTGGGTTCATATCCCAGGATTAGGTAGGTTCGATTCCTGCGCCAGCAACCAACATGGACGTTTTTTAACGTCCATCATTTTACCTCCTTTGGGGCAAGGTGTATTTCGCCTTGCCTATATTATGACTATCCCCGCCAAGCCTATGGATGCGATTTGCATTTATGCGCAACCTGGCGGGTATTTTGTTTTTAGTCTGTCTCTTTTTTTTGAATTTTGAGACAGGCTTTTTATTTTCTGGTCAGGTGGCAGAGTTTGGCTGATTGCGCTCCCCTGCTAAGGGAGTGTTCCGATACAAAGGAACCGTAGGTTCAAATCCTATTCTGACCGCCATTATTATTTGAAAGTTGAGGTTTTTGCATGGCTAGAAAAGCAAAGGTACTGGAAACTGGAACGGATACGGCCAGTGCAAAGCTTTACAAATGTTTAAGATGCTCTAAAGAATACGAAAATCCGATTGGTCATTTTTATAAGATTGTGCACTCTCCGCTATATAAGGCAAACGACTGCTATGCTCCGCTGTGCAAAGATTGTGTAAATGAGCTATTTCAAGAATTCGCACGCAGATATAGTAGCGAAAAAACTGCTTGCATTTTGATGTGCCATCTGTTGGATATTCCATTTTACCACAGTTTGTTTGATTCTATTATATCAAACAATAACACATTCAGTCCTGGTCTATACCTGAGAATTATTAACGGCAAACAGTATCAATATCAAAATTTTAGCACTACCCTTGTAAGCAACGAGTTAAACAAAACAGAAGTTGATATCCGTGACCAGAAAGAAGACAAGTGGACAGCTGCTGAAATTAGGGTAAAAAATGAGGTCATAAAAATTGTGGGGCACGATCCATTTGATGGGTATGATAGCGATGACCGCAGATATTTGTTTGGTGAATTTTCTAAATACCTTGATGACGATTTGGCAGAAGACCCATTTAAGATGTCACAGGTAATCCAGATTATAAACAATAATAACCAGATCCGAAAATATGATCTCTTAATCTCCAAGATGAACCCTGTTACATCCAAGGATGATATTAAGGTTCTGAATGAGATGAAGACAAAGCTTGTGGCAAGTAACGATAAAATTGCGAAAGAGAATGAAATCTCTGTAAAGAACCGTTCCAATAAGGCTGCTGGCCGGAATACGTTGACCTTCCTTATGAAAGATTTGAGAGAGAAGGACTTCAAAAAGGCCGAGGCTAATTTCTATGATCAGCTGCGCTCAGAGGGCACGCAATGGGCAGCCAATATGAGTTTGAAAGCAATCAAGGAAAATACCTTCTTTGATGAAAATGATGAAAAAGAAGTTTTCGATATCCAAAGAGGTTTGATTGACAAATTTCAGGCTGAAAGTGACGAATATAAAGAAAAATATCGGTTAGCTTTGGTTGAAGTAGAAGAACTAAAGAAACAGTTGGACGGAAACGATGGTTAACCGAAAATATGTAATGACGGATATTAAGCGCAAGGCATGTGAGTGCGATGCCGAAACCATTGCATTTTACAGAAGAAACCCTGTTATTGCGTGCCGCGATTTGCTTGGTATCCAGCTATTTGATGCCCAGGCATATATGCTTGAACAGAGCTGGAATGCACAGCATGTACTTTGGGCCTGCAGTCGAAATTTTGGTAAATCTTTTGTTGGTGCAATTTTCATGATATTGAAGGCACTGCTTTATGAGAACCAGGCTATTTATATTGTTTCTTCCGTTGGTGATCAGAGTAAAGAAACCTTCACTAAGATTGAGGAAATTGTTACCCGCATTGGTAAGACGAGTGCTTCTATCCGTTCCCTGAAGGATATCGCTGAAAACGAGACTGTCAAAACACCTACAAACAAAACTGGATTTTCCCATAATCCCGCTGGGTATTCTGTAGCTTTTTATAATGGCAGTGAAATTTTTACGCTGAACAGTAATCCCGACAGTGCAAGAAGTAGGCGTGCCACCCTTGTGTTCTTTGATGAAGCCGCATTCTGTGCAGACGAATTGATCACAGTTTGTGAAGCATTTGCAACCCAGAATACAGACTTTGTTACTGACACCAGTAATTCTTATAATCCTGATACTGAGCCGCGGCGTGTGCCAACGCAGTTGGTTTATGCTTCCAGCCAGGATAATATGGATAAGATTTTTTATAAGCATTACAAAAATTTTGCAAAGCGCATGATTGCTGGTGATAGAGACTATTTTGCTTGCGATATGATTTGTGACGTTGCAATCAAGGTTTATATGCAAGGAAAGCCATACAAGCCTCTGCTGACGCAAGATAAAGTTGACGCAGCTATGAAGGTAAATAGACAAAAAGCATTAAGAGAGTAATTTGCTCGGCATGTTTTGTAAAAAAATATGTCCCATCCTCATTGAATTGCTGGAACCCCCTAAAGCTTATATGCCAAAGCGGAGAGATGAAATATGCTCATACGTAATGGATGTGAAAACAGAAAAAACATATAAGATGGTGCAAGGTTAAATCCTAAACACTAAAAATGGGCAATCAGCAGCCAAGCCTCGAATAGAGGAAGGTTCAACGACTAACCAGTTGGTCACTGGTGTAGGTAGATAAGTTTATGATCTATCGAAGTGGTGAGGCGACTTGTTTATCAAGTTGATGATATAGTCTTAGCACATATGAAAGTATGTGGTACTAATAAGTACACTACCGGGTTGCGCCGGTTTTATTTATGTAAAAAAGAGGGTGAATGTATGCCGAAAAAATGGACACAGGAAACATTCGTGGAACGCATTCATTCATTAAACCCTAATATTGAAATATTAAGTCAAATTTCTACTTGTAAATCTCGTGTTTCATGTAGATGTAAAACTTGTGGTTATACTTGGAGTTCAGTTGGTTCAGAGTTACTTGCAGGCTCTGGTTGTAGGGTTTGTAATTATAAGCGTGGACTAGAGAATAGAAAAGGTAAAACCAAGCGAAAAACGAATGAAGAATTTATTGCTTTAATTAAAAAGACCCTCCCTGATATTGAAGTTATTTCAGAGTATAAGGCACAACGATTTAAGGTTAAATGCCGGTGCCTTATTGACGGGTATGAATGGGAAGCCTATCCTCAAAATTTGGAACGTGGACATGGATGTTCAAAATGCGCAGCAAGGAAAGCCTCTAAACGCATGACAATCTCAAATGATGTATTTAAGGCCCGTGTACATAACCTGAATCCAAATATTATTTTTAACGATATCTACTATGGGAACACAACCCGCATTGACTGCTTGTGTTCTGATTGTGGACATAAGTGGAATACTGCAGCAAGTCAATTACTTGCTGGTTGTAATTGCCCGCGCTGTGCTGCGAAAATCAGAGCAAAAGAGTATAACCTTATCTCTAATGAAGAATTCACTAACAAACTACATCGTGTAAATCAAAATATTGAACCTCTTGAAGAGTATAAAGGTTACAATACCAAAATTCTGTGCAAATGCTTAACTTGTGGGCACAAATGGAGTGCCTTGCCGCATAATCTTTTGAAGAATGAAGGATGCCCCAAATGTTATATTTCTCATGGAGAGGAAGCTATTGCCACTTATTTGGATTCAGAGAACATAAAATATGACATTCAGTATCGTTTTGAAAAATGTCGATATATTAGACCTCTTCCATTCGACTTTTATCTTCCAGATTATAATACCTGTATTGAATATGATGGACAACAGCATTATTGGCCCATTGATTTTGCAGGTCATGGAGAGGCAGATGCACAGGAAGCTTTTGACAAAGTATTAACCAGAGATTCAATTAAAACTGAATTTTGTGAAAGCAATAATATTTCATTACTTCGTATCCCCTATTGGGAACAAAACAATATTTCAAATATAATTTCAAATTTTTTACATAAATAACAGTAAAAGTTTCTGTATTATAATCGTCCAACAATGGATGGTGGTGCTGGTCAAATTGTAAAGTGGGCAACGATTCGTCGAAATGAACGCAATATTTTACCACAAGTTTATGGTGATGGCAAAAGCCAGTATGCGCTGGCATTTGACCCTGCACGAACGATTGATAACAGTATTGTTGGTTGTATGCGACTTTATAAAGATGATACTTTTGGTATGTGTGGGGATATTGTGTTTGTAGAAAACATGGTTGACACCGCAAGTCGTAAAAAGTATAAACTTGACTCCACTAGACAAATTGAAGAACTGCGTGAAATTATTTTACGTTTTAATGGCAACGCACCTGATTATGAATTTATAGACACAATTAGTATTGATCAGGGTGCTGGTGGTGGTGGTACTTCTACTTATGCTGATAATTTGCTGGCGAATTGGAAGGATAAGTCAGGTTATGAACACCGTGGGCTAATTGATGCAAAGCACCCCATTTACGAGGGGTATGCGGATCGTTATCCCGATGCCGTGGATAAAGTGCGTTTGATTAGTCCCAAAAAATACAGGACACAAATGGTGGAAGAGTTTATTACCCTAATGGATTTGGGGGTAATACGCTTCCCTCTTGAGTGGAATGGAAATGATTTTGTTCAAGTGGTAACAGGGGTTGATAAAATTACTGGGCAAGAAACAATGGATGTTCATGAATTAAGCCTTGAAGAACAGGCCGCATGGCAAAATATTGATTTAATGAAAACAGAGATTACTTCTATCCATAAATCAACAAACCCAGAAAACACCACCGTAACTTATGCTCTGGCAAAAGAGCTTGAAAACAAAATGCACGATGACCGATTCTATGTTGCTATTTTGCTTGCCCATAGGCTATTTGAATTTAGGCGAAATGCTACTGTACGGCAGAGGTCAGAAAGTGACGATGTTTTACCGCCAAATTGTATAACAAGTATTGATTTTTAAGGATGTGATGCAGGTATGGAAAATAATGAAAATTTTGATGTAATAGTTGCATCAAGTCCAGATGAAGAAACTGTTGTTTTAACGGCAGATCAGCTTGCCAATAAGAGAATGGATGAAATTCTGCGCAATGTAGTCGCAACTTACGATCCTGAGAATAAACAGTTTAGTGCGTTTTTGAGTGATAAAAATAGTTCTGAAACTTTGACTGTTGATCGAATTGATGAATTGGCAAAGAACCCACAAACGTCATTGAATAATCTTTTAACGATCAACGCTTGTATCCAAACTTATATAAATAAAGACGATTTGATTGGTATTACCTTTGATGCAATCGAGGCAAATGTAAATACTGAGTTCAAATGCTCTTATAAAAAATATCCAGAGCAGCGGAACAAAACAAAGGCTGTTGAAAATGCACGGGCTATTATAGATGACTTTTTTGATCAAATTGATGCCAAGAAAATTATAAGATCTGCAATCCCCATTACCTTTGCAGAGGGCAACTACATTATGTGTCTGCGCCATAAGGATGAAAACTGGATTGTTGATTACTACCCACTTGGTGTTGCAGAAATTAGTGACTACACATCTAATGGGCGGCCCATTGTTTTGATTAACATACAAAAGCTGAAAGACGCTTTGAGTAAAACAATGCTGAAAGACAAAAAACGACAGCCATTATTCTTTAATACCCAAGACGAAGAGGTTGAAGCCAACTATCCGCCTGAAGTGTATGAAGCATACAAGAATAATGACACCTATGCAAAACTGGATGTTGATATGACTGGCGTTTTGCGTATTGGTAATATTGGCCGGAAATATGGTGTATCTCCATTTTTGCGTGCATTAAAACCTGCCTTGATGCTTGAAACTTTCGATACTGCTGACCGTACAAATGCTAAGGCAAGAAATAAGAAAATCATTGTTCAGTATTTGAATGAGAAAATCCTTGGCAGTAATTGTGAAAGAAATGGTTATGCACAGCAGCTTGTTGCACATAACAATTTGCTTAGTGCCTGGAAACAAAGCACGGTTGTTGTTACTCCACCTGCCTATGTTAAGAGTATCGAGTACGTAGAGCCAAAAGTTGAAATGACCAATATTGATACAGTGCGCCAGTACAGAAACCGTGAAATGGCGGCGCTTGGTATCAGCTTTATGAATTCTGATGGTACGCAGACCGTTTCGACTGCAAATATTAGCCTTGGTCAGCTAATGAAGAACATTGATAAGATCTGTGAACAGTTGGAAAGTGTATTCAAAGACTGGGCCATGCTTGTTTTGCGGGAGAATAATGTTGATGCGGAATACTGCCCAGATATTAAGATCTCTGCTTCTGAGATGATGAGTATGGATATGAAGAAAGCTCTTTCTGGTTATCTATTCTCTACTTTGGGTTGTAGTTACGAAACTGCCTATAAGATGATTGGTGTTGATATTGCCGATGAACGTGCTAGACGCGAAAAAGAAAATGGCAATGATTATGATAGTATCTTTACGCCGCATAGCACCGCATACACCACTAGTTCTGGTAGCAGTTCCAGCAGTGGTAACAATTCTGTAGGTGATGATGAAGTCAAAGTTGGACGCCCCAAAGGTGAAGCCACAGAAAAACAGGCTTATGACAAAGCCCGTAATGACGTAAAGAAGGCACAGCAATCATAATGTGCGGTAAAATGCCTTACTGCTTTATTTTTGTAAATATAGGTGTAGACAATGGATAAAATGCAAATTTATAGCAACCGCGTAATTTGTTGTGCACAGGAAGAAACCACAGATACATATACGGCCAAATTTGTTATTTGTGATTTCTCTGTAAACGGAAATGGGCGGCAGCTAAACCATGATACCATCAAAAATTGGATGGGAACTCTGGTAAACAAACCCCTGGTTGGGAAAATTGTTACAACTTCAAAAGGCTCTGATTTTACAGGTCATAACATGAAGATCGTATGGAAGAAAGACGAAAATGGAAATGTGTATAAAGACGCCGAGTTTGATACTGACGCCTTTGGTACATTTACTAACGTTGCGATTGAAAAAATTGATGACGTTGATTGTGTTGTGGCAACCTGTGAGATTTGGAAGCGCTTTACTAAAGCGTGCGCATTGATTCTGAAAAGAATTGAAAATGGCACTCTAAATTCCAGCTGGGAAATTACAATTTTGGATTCTCACAATGAGCTTAGAGAAGGCAAAATCATCAAAGTGATTGATGATGGAATTTTTACTGCGCATTGCTTGCTTGGTGAGAAAGTAACTCCTGCATATGCTTGTAGTAGAATGCTTGAAGTTGCGGAATTGGATCAAGACAACGAAGAATCTCTCGATGATGAGATAACTAACGCTATTAGCCAAGATATTAGTGTGCTAAATCAAAACAATGAAATGGAGGTAAAAGGCATGAATAAAAAGGAAATTAAGGATGCTGCAGTAGAAAGCACTGAATCTAATGTGCCTAATACTGTAGAAATGTCTGAAAAGAGTAAGTCTACCGAAAAAACTGATAAAGAGAAAAATGATAAAGATTCCCCTGCCCCGGTTGAAGATGGCGACGGTGAAGGTAATGACACTCCTAACGACGAAGACGAAGAGAAAAAGGACGACAAAGATAAGGCAAGCGTTAATGAAACTGCTAGCCTGACCGATGTTGACATTTTCCAGAAAATTTATAAGATTCTGCGTGATCATGGCGTCATGGGTTACATTGATTGTATTTTCCCGGAAGAGCATGAAGTCTGGGTAAAACGTGATGGCAACCGCACTGAATATGACGTATATCATTATGGTGTTGAAGATGATAATGTTGTTTTGGGTGATCCGCAGCCTGCAAAGATGACAATGACTCTGAAAGAAGCTAGTGAAAAGGTTTCTCAGCTGGCAGATGCCGTTGCTAAAGCAGCCAGTGATTTGAAGACCAAAGACGATGAGATTGCTGAACTTGTAGTCTATAAGGAAAAATTTGAGGAAGTAGAGCAGAAACGAATTGCAGCTGAAATTGCCGAGAAACAGGATGCTTTGCGCAAGAGCGCTGTAAGCAGTGGTTTTATTACTGAGGCAGAAGTTAGCGAAGGCGGCGAGCTTGCTGAACTGATTGCAAAAAATGATGATAAGGCAATCAAGTGTGTAATTGCTGATCGTTATATGCAGTCTTTGATGGAGAAGGCCGAAAAGGAAAAGGGCAAAAAGCCCGCAAAAGAAGTATCTGAAAAGGTTGAAACGGTAAAGGCAAACCTTGTAGATAAGGCAAATGTAAAACTTGATATGAAGAGCCTTATGAATGATTACCTGAACCGGAAATAAAGATATAAATTAAGAGAGGTACAAATATGATTCGTGAACTTATGGTGAATGTAGCCAAGAATATTCCGGCTATCTATACCGCAAAGACCGCTATGGTTACTGGCATGGGTGTTCAGATTGATCTGAGCAAGAAGCAGCTGATTCTGCCTGCCGAGGAAACTGCCGAGAACATTTATTTTGTTGAGAAGGAGCGCGTACCGGAAGGCATCTATGCTGGCGTTGCAAACCTGAGCGACTATTTTGAGCAGTTTGTGAACGTTAAGGAGGGCGAGTTTGCTAAGGCTATCCCCAATTATGAGGGTGAGATGTACGGCACTGATCAGTATGATGACAGCGTTGTGGAAAGCGCCGTTGACAAGTACCTGGCTGTTGGTACTGATGGCAAATGGAAGGTTGCAAGTGCAAGTATTTCTAGCTGCTACAAGCTTGCCGGTTTCCAGGCTGATGGTGTGAACAAGATCGCACAGATTGTTAAACTGGCCGATGCTGGTCAGAATTCTTGATTATAAGAATCAGCTATAAAGAACATAAAATTATTGAGCTGAGAGTTTTTACTCTCGGCTCTTTTTATTGAGGAAGGAAAGTTAATATGCTTAACAATGAAGTTGCAGAGGTTATGAAAGATACCTCCCGCGTGTACGATATTGCGGAAAAGACCACCTACAAGCAGAACCTGACCGCCGAGGAAAAAGAAACCAGTGAAGTTCTGGATGCCTGGGCAAAGGAAGTTGGTAAAACTGGCAATGATAGCAATAAGGAGATTGCCGCTTTTGTTACCCGCACCATCCAGGATGAGCTGTATACCGCTCCTGATGAACTGCTGGACAGCATGTTCACCCGTGGTAACATTGGCGAGTTTGATGATTATGAGGCACAGCGTAATGCTAAAAACACTCTGATTGCTCATGAAGCTGCTAAGGGTGGTAATGTTCCCCGCTCTTATCTGAACTTTGAAACCCTGAAGCCGCAGTGGCATAACCTGCAGGTTGAAAGTGACATTTCTTATGTTGATATGCGCAAGAATGGTTGGAAGAGTGTTGCTGAAATCACCACCTTTATGAAGGAGGCCCTGCAGAATAAGCAGTTTGCTGTTGTGCTGAATGCTATTGATGCTGCAATTACTGGCGGTGATCAGCTGATTACTGTTGCTGGCGCAAAGCCGACCATGGAAGCTATGGATGCCCTGACCCTGTACCTGAATGAGTATACCGATGGCAGTCAGCCCTTTACTGTAAGCCTGCAGAAGTACTGCGCACAGATGCGCCGTATGACTGGTTACGCTGAGTACTTGAGCGATGCCATGAAGACCGATTTTAACCGTTATGGCCTTGTGAAGCTGTATGATGGTGTTGCCATTACTGGCATTAGCTCTGCCAAGAAGCTTGGCAATGGTGATCTGCTTATTCCTGATAAGAAGATCTTTGGTATCGCCGGTTCCATCGGCAATCTGGATATGAAGGGCGAAGTTCATACCTATGAGGATATGGATAACAATGGCGAGCGTGTTCACCTGATGGTGAAAGACTACACCTTTGGTTTTGCTATTTCTCATATTGAGCGCATTGCAAAGATTGCCCTGAACTGATTGATCTTTTTAAGTCCAAAGGGTCTACAAAGCCCTTTGGACCTATTATTTTTATGGAGAAGGTAAAATGATGACCGAAAACAATTTTATTGAGGTTTTGAATTATAACAATAATTCTGTGGCCGTTGAAGGTGTTGACCCGCAGAAAGGCCACTTGTTCACCCCCGCACAGGATGGTGAACCCACTATGATTCCTATGACTATGACGGAGATTAAATATATCAATTCCCGTTGTGACGCATTCCGTAATGGTACGTTGCGATTCCGCGCTGACGAAGAAGATAAGATTTATGAAACCCTTGGTATTAAAAAGTCTGATATTTTGTTCCAGGAAGTGATTGATGACGCTATTAGCCACCCGAATGCAGAAAAGCTAAACAAACTGATTGCCATTAAAAGTGTTTCTGTTTTTGAGCGTGTGCGCGGAGCCTATTATTCTATGGTGAACGCTGGTGAAGACCTTAGTGTAAAGGTTGGTCGTTTGATTGACTTGCGTTATAAAGAATTGCGTGCAGGCAAGTTGCATACAGAACTTGTTGTAACAGAAAATGACGGTACGGCCACCAGTAAACATAATGCCGAAATGGATGAACTGCGCAAACAGATTGCAGAGCAGAATAAACAGTTGAATGAATACAAGGAGCTGTTTGAAAAAATGCTTGCTCAAATGGGTGGTACGGCAGCCTTGAGTGCAGAAAACGTTGACAACAATACTGAAAAGCCGCGTGGCAGAAAGAAAAAGGTAGCCATTGTGACTGAGGAATAATTTATAAAAATGGGAGGCGGTGAGGACATGACTTCATTTTTTAAGGTCTACAATGCTTTTTTTGAAAAAATGGAAGCGGATGAAAACTTTTTCAATTATTTTGACTTGAGTGAAAATCAGGTAATGGCATTGGCCCGCGACCGCGCCCATACATACCTAAAAGAAGCCGTTTCTATTTTGGTGCGTAAAGTAGGAACAGATGATAGTGATTTTAGTTTTAGCGACTACGACGATGAACTTGAAGAATTTAATGTGGATTTGACAGATGATGAAGTAGATATGCTGGCCTGCTTAATGTATGAGCAAGAATATAAGCGCCAGTTTAGTAAGCTAAAAATGTTGGCCTTTCAACATGTACCGTCATCTCTACAGGTATTCTCCCCTTCTAATGAAAGAAAGACAATCCAAGCTTTATATGAACGAATTCATGAAGACAATGTTACCATGATTGACAACTATATGAGCAAAGATAGATTGACACATAAGAGAAAAAGCTTGGATTATAGTGAATTTTCTAGTGATGATTAAGAGGTGGTATTGATGGATATATATAGCCGAGTTCGAGCCATCAATGGAGCCGCTGTAAAAAACACGAGAAAAGACGTTCAGCTTGCGCAAATACGCCAGAGCTTTGCGCAGCATTTTATGGATAGTATTGATTACGAGCCTAATACGTTAGTAAACGGCACAAAACAGTCGTTGCTTGTAAGTAAAAATAAAAGTATTGTTACTGAAAAGAAAGTGCGCACTTTACCTGGTGAAGATATTCCGCTTGGGGCAATCATTGACTGCTATAATTGCAAGTGGATTGTAACAGAAATTGATGCTAATAGGGAGCTTTGTGTTAGTGCAAAAATGGAGCAATGTAACCGTGAGATTACATGGCAAGATCCTGATACAAAAAAAATCCTTACACGTTGGTGTACAATGGAAAAGCCCTATTTTAGCAACCTAGAAGAAAACAAGCAAACTTCTATGAGCCAACGGCAATACAATCTTCAAGTTCCTTACGATGACGATACTGCCAAAATTGATGTTGACCAACGTTTTATGCTAGAAATTATCAACGGAAAGCCAAAGACTTATCGTGTTACATGTGTTGATATCAATACAGAACGATACAGCCTTGATGGGAGTATACGTGGTTTTTTGCTGTTGAATATTGAACAAGATCAATACAATCCAGAGAAAGATAATATTGAAAAAATGATCTGCGATTATATTCCACCTGATAAAAATGATTCTGCAATTATTGCAAAAATCCAGTATGCTGGTGCGCCAAATATCAAGATCGGTGGCAGTGCAAAAACATTTACTGCAAAATTTGTTGATGAACAAACTGGATTGGCGGTAGAAAAACAGGCCATTTGGAGTGTTATATATTTGCCTGAATTCTCCGATAGCGTCCATATAGAGAAAAGTGAAACGTCCTTAAAGATTCTTTTGGATGATAACCCACTTTTGGAAGGGGCTAGTATCAAAATCCAGCTCCAATGTGAAGGCGAAGAATTTATTGATGAATTGATTTGTAAGGCGGTGACTTTGATCTAAATGGCAAACAGTAGTGCAATTATAGAGTATAAGAATCTGATTGTGAAAAAGCTGATTGGGAACAAAGATTTTATTGCCGCCATGGGAAACCCTGATATTAACGAAAGTGATGAGGCTGTATATAAATATATATTCCCCTATTTTTATATACCTGGAACGATTGAAAGTGCACATAGCTACATTTGCATTAAAGTCGATATGCTGAGTACCGCAGGAGACACTGAACTGCTTGGTGAATTTCGCGTAAGGATTTGGGTTATTGTTCATCAGGATATCATGAAAATGAATGGTGTGGGCGGTGCCACAAGGATGGACTATCTTGCACAATTAGTTGATAAAATGTTCAATGGTAGCGAAGCTTTTGGTGTTGGGAAATTGCGCCTTACAAGTAACCTAGAAGATGATTTGGATATGGTTCATCGTTGCCGAGAATTGACATTTTTGACCAAAGATGTTAATGACGGTACTGTCTGTGCAGTATGAATGAATTAAAAGAGCAATATGATCAGGCATTAGCGTTTGGGGAAAGCTATTGTATCAACGATTGGATAAAAATAAAGAATCCCAAAATCAGTGATATTATTCGTTTTGGTGAAAAGAAATATTATCAACTGGCTTATGCTTTTACTGCAACGCCAAGTGATTACAAACATCAACTCTTTGACATTGGGCGAGATTACGAAGAAGTTGATGATTACGAGCTGTTTATAATGTTGTTTGCAGATTTAAGGTTTAGTGATAATCATTTAATTTTTGATGGACTTGATACCACCAAAATGATGCGCACCCTTGATACTGAAACAAATATGATTATATTTCGAGATCCTGAAAGTGGAGCTATTATTGACCGCACCATATACTATCAAATTTCTGACTATATTAGTTACATGCTTGGCATCAAAAAGAACTATGAAAAGGCTGCAAATGCTTATACTAAGCGAGTTTTGATTGAAGAAAGCCGTGAAAACGCGAGACTTGCATTAAAGAAACCTTATGAGCCAAGGTTACGACATCTGGCACTTGCACTGAGTGACACGCAAGAATTTAAGCATAATTATTTTGAAGCTTTGGATCTGCCTATCAGTTTGTTTATGGAACATCTAAAACAGGTTCAAAAGCAGAAGAATTATACGAATTTGATGCACGGCATATATTCGGGAAAAATAGATACAAGCAAATTGACAAAGAAACAGCTGAATTGGACGGAAGCCTGATTATAGGCTTTTATTTTTTTTTAATTTTTTATATGAAAGGACGACAAAATATGTTTAATCCTAATGAGTTTTTGATCGACCGCGTGCTGCGTGCCCATATGTTTGATTTCGATGGCCGTCGCCGTTGGACTGCAAGCCAGATTACCGATCCTGTCCTGGAGTGTGCTGGTGAAACTGTGTTTTCTACTGATGCTTTGGGTTCCAACATTATGGCTTTTGAACGCAGTAAGAATGCAACCTTTACTTGCAATAATGCCTTGATGAATATCCCGATGCTTGCTGACCAGATTGGTAGCGAGGTTGAAACTGCAACTGAGCAGAAGAAGCAGGTTTTTACTTGCTTTGAGTTTATTGAAGTGAATACTGATGGTGCTACTGCCACTCTGACCCATACCCCGTATGAGGAAGTGAGCGGTGTTCCCTTTAAGTACATTGACAAGGTTGATGGCAATGGTGCAACTGAGGCAACTTATGAGCTGGGCACTACTGCTGAAAGCAACTTTAGCGTGAAGGGTTCCACTGTTACCCTGCCGACTGGTGCTGGCCTGAAGGCCGGTGATCGCCTGGCTGTCCGTTATAAGTTTGAAACTGCTACTGGTGCAAGTATTGAGAATATTGCTGACCATCATAGCGAGTATGGTGAATTTATGATTGAGGTTCTGGCCTATTCTCCTTGTGATACTGCGACTAAGTGTGCTTTGAACATTATCTTCCCGAATTCCAAGCCGGATAACAATGTGAGCCTGACCTTGACCAACGAGCTGAGTCACCCGCTTTCTGTTAGTGCTATGCCTCGCTACTGCGATACTAACAAGAAGCTGTTCCGCATTGAAATGCTGAGTGAGTAATTATGGCGGTTAAGAAGCTAAACTGGTGCCGCACATGTGGCAAACAGTATAAAGTTTGTTATACCTGCCAGAATGTGAAAAGTTATATGCCGTATCGCATTATTTGCGATACGGCGGCACATTATCAGATCTTTTTACTGATTCAGGAATATAGAAAAGGGATTATCACTAAAGAAACTGCACTTGAAATGCTGAGGGTTATTCCGCTTGAAGTAGGTGAAGAAAAGACATTTTTGCCTGATGTCCAAAAGTGCTTGCAGGAAATTTGCGAAGCAGATGTGCAGACCATTACTAAAGCGCAAAAAAGTGACGTTACTCTGAAAGATACCAATAAGGTAGAAGTTAAAAAGCAAAAGAATAAAGGGGGTACGGAGTAATATCCGTATCCCCTATTTTTTAGCGGGTACAAAACTGTTTTTTTCAACTATACTTTTTTACAAGAATGTGGTATATTATATAAAAAAGTCTAGTTATCTTAAGTGAAATTTTCCAAGGATGATGTCTCATGGGAACATTGACATTTACAAAAATGACAAGGCCCGCAGATTCTACTTTTACATGCGGTATACAAAGTATTGACAAAATGGTACAAGATTCATACTTTTTGTGCCTAATGAAACGCAGTTATGCCTACGAGGTAACAGCTGAGGGGTTCGTTGTTGCTTATTACCGTATTGAATTGAGGCGTTTTAACAACTCTGAATTTGACCCACCCCTGGATGAGCATTCTCTTAATTTATATAATGACCTTTATTCTATTCATATTCAATATATAGCAGTACGTCAAGAATTTCAAAAGCATTGTATCGGAACTACTATTTTTAAGCATATTTTATTATCTATTGAAGATATTGTGAAATATTGTCCTTTACGTCTGGTTACATTAGAAGCTTTTAGAGAACTTAAAAGTTGGTATGAAAGGTTTTCTTTTATAGATTTAGAACCAAGTTTAGACAACCCCGAAACAGAGTTTATGTTTTTAGATCTAGTTTCTCCCTCTGACTTGGATAAAATACAGTCGATTGAAACATCATATATGTAAACAAATATTTAGGAGAAATCATTTATGATTCAGGAAACTCATAATATTTCACATGAAGCAATGGAAAGATTACAACATTATTTGCGTTATCCTTCACATGAAAATACTGTGTTGCGAGAATCTATCATAGAACAACTGCGTTCTGAAGCTCATTCGACTTGGAATCAAAATTCAGAAACCGTTCAATTTGACAATTTGGATCTCAGCTTTTTGTCCAAATTTCAATTAGAGCCAAAATTTCAATATTCTAAAATTTGTATTCCAAGAGATATATTGCCTAAAAGTATTTCTTTAAAGCAAGTTGTATGTGATAATAGCTTTTTAGATACATTACATTCAGGCGAATATAATTCTTCAAGTTTGAATAAATATAGTCCATCTACTGCTGCATGATTGTTTTTTTCTGCAAATCAATATATGAATACAGGTGATATACAATGGACCAGGCGAAGAACCTATCTCCTATACAAAGTGTTTTACAGATAGACCCCGTTGTTTTTGATGAAATTTCTTTTCATCGTGAAGGTTTTAGGACTAATGATCCTAATATTAAAACGGATTTAGAGATAAGTAAAAAAGTTACAAAATTGTCGGATGGAAAATATCGAGTTACTGTTTTAACTACAGCAACTCGCAAGTCTGAATATGTTGCCAAAGTTCAAATTAGTGGGTTTTGCTCTATTGATGAGTCTTTGAGCAACAAAGACGTTCTATTGAATAATAATGCTGTTGCCATTCTCTTTGCCTATATTCGTTCTCAACTGACATTACTTACCGCGCAGCCAGAAACTGCCCCGATTGTTTTACCTGTGATGAATATTGCAAAAATGTTAGAAGGTTCTATTGAAAGCGAGTAAACGCCAGATGCAACATGGGGTTTAGAGAACTTTGTGACGACCATTTTTACGAAAGCAAAATATTTAATATAACGTTTTTAGAATTTTATAAAAATCAACTTATGCCGAGTGGCCTATATGGCTGCCCGGCTTTTTTGTTTTAGAGAAATATATGGCAAGCAAATTTAATGTGAGTAAAGATAAAACACGCCGTACATTTGCTGGAATTATTTTTGACAGCGAACTGGAAATGAAATACTATCGTGATTTTGTTTTACCAAAAATCGAAAGTGGTGAAATCTTAAACTGTGAGCGGCAAATCCCATTTGAATTGCAGTGCGGATACAAACACAAGAAAAGCGATGGGAGTAATGAAACAGTACGTGCGATTGTTTATAAAGCAGATTTTGTTTTAACGTGGAGTGATGGGCAGAAACAAATAATCGACACAAAAGGTATGGCAGATCCTACTGCCCTACTAAAGCGAAAAATGTTTTGGTATAAATATCCTGATCTTGATTACAGATGGATTAGTTATTCCAAAAAAGATGGTGGGTGGATTGAGTATGACACACTAAAAAAAATGCGAAGTGCCCGCCGTAAGCAAAAAACAAATAAAAGGGAGATACATAATGAAATATTTGACATTACAGGAACGTGTTGATTTTGTAAATGAAGTAATTCAGCTTTGTACTGTTAGCGGCGAATATCAGCCTGCATTGTTTGATTTGATTTTTAGGGTTGTTGCCAGAAAATATTATTTGGGAACTGATTATTCAAACATTCCGCAAAGTGAATGGCCTGAATTTGCCTATGAAAATTGGGAATCGGATTTCCCTGGTGAAATCAATATTGATGAACTTAATGGAATGAAAGATGCTTGTTTGGAACGAGCTGCTGTTGAGCAAAACCCGCTGAATACTTTCTTGGTTATGGCCGCTGGTATTTTGGGCAAAATGGAAAAGAATCTGGATGGTATCGACATGGGTACTTTGACTGAGGCTGCAAAGAGTTTGAGCCGAGTGCCCCCGAAAAAGCTTGCGCGAGCTGCAATCCAGTATGAAAAGATTAAAGAAAAGAAATAAAAGGTAGGGTGCATGAGGTATGGTTAAGAAAAGTGCGCCGATTCGCTTTTATGACGAAGAGAAGATAAAGAAAATAAATCCCAATACTTTGAAATATTGGAAACGATATGAAATGGATATGAGCTTGCGAGAATTAAGCCCCAAGACTATCTATGCTTATTCTAACGATGCGTTACAGTGGTTTATTTATATTTTAGAGAATCAAGGGAATGTGTGTATTACTGAACTTGATGAGAACGATGTAGAAGAATTTTTGTTTTTCTGCAAACAAAGCGGAAATAATAGCCGCCGCATGAAACGACGCATGAGTACCATATCTGCTTTTTATCGGTACTTGCGCAAAAAACGCATTATCAATGAAAACCCCATGGAATTTATTGATCGCCCCAAAAAGGATGTAAATGTAATGGTACAGACGTATCTTACAAAAGAACAAGTGAATGAAATGAGGGTTTCATTAGCCAAAAGAGTCAAAAAAGCGACGTTGGTAAGCGATAAAAATTTATGCTTAACCATGCAAGTGTATGCAATGTTTTCTTTAAGTACATTGGCAAGAGTAAATGCTGTTCGTAATGTAAAATGGGATGCTATTGACTATGACAACCGTATTGTAATCGGTGTGTTAGAAAAAGAACAGCGAATTGTTGATCTGATGTTTAGTAGCGAAGTAAAGGATTTGTTGCTTGAATTATACAATTTTAGGAAACATCATGGAATACAGGATGGTGGCTATATATTCCCTGCTTATTATAAAGGGGCATACCAGCCAATCAGTGCCAGCGCATTGGATGTGTGGTGCAAAGAAATTGGATCAATGATTGGTGTAAGTACATTACATCCTCATGATTTTAGACATAGTGGCGCAACTCTTTTGAAGAATGCTGGTATGAGTCTTGAGGATGTCTCTTCCCTTCTTAATCATCTTGGAACGGATGTAACACAAAAGTTTTATATAAAAGAAGACAAAAAGAAAATCCGCGAAGAAAAAGATAAATTTGAAATTTGAGGTATTTATATGCCCGAATATACAAATTTTGACGATCTACTAAAAGGCGCACAAAGCATAATCGACAATACGTTAAAAACAGCAGTAGCAGATGAAGTAAAAAAAACAATTTCTCAGACTGCAAAAGAGAATGTTATTTTACAAACTCCAGGGCGATCTTCTGGTGGTATTGATGATGTAAATAGTATGGTTGGAGAAGTTAAAACAACTGGTGGCGAGAGCGTATTAACTGTAAAAGATGTTGCAAAGCCCTCCCCTTCTGTGTTTGGACAGCCTTTTGATGAAGCAAAAAATGCAGCAGTTGGCGGGACAATGTTTGCCAGTTGGATTGAGGCCGGGAAATGGGTTGACCTAAAAGCTCTATTGACACATCGCAGATATATGGGCTGGAACCCTGCAGAACATGAAACATGGGCCAGTTATTGGAACCCAAAAACAGCACGAACTGGCGATAGTATGCCAAAGGCTGATTGGGCTTATAAACCAAGGCGTGAAGCGCGACCGTTTATTGTCCCAGCTCAAGAAAAGATAACTGCTAACCCTGAACGAATTATTGATTTAATTAAAGGCGCTTTTGAAGATTAAGATTTTATAAAAACGAAACCATGACTTGATTGATTCCTTATTGAAAATCATTAAGGTTATAGGCGGCATGGGCAAGATATTTTATAATGAAAATAGATAGGGGTGAATTGATTGTGGCAATTTCTTTTGGTAAATCCCTAAAGAATGAACGTGCGGCTATGATGCGTTCTAATACGAACAAGCCTGTGCAGGTTGAAACGTCTGCAATAAGTACATATGCCGCTGATGACAATTATACACGTAGTGAAAAATACAAATGGTACTATCAGTATAGCGACGACAATTATTCCCGTGTAGATGAAAATAAAAATATTGTTGTTGATAGTAACCAGATTAACATTACTCAAGAAAATAATAGCCAGTATATTCCCTTCCAGATGGCAAGACGATATGATGGCATTGACTTGATGGAAATGATGCTGCAGATCCATTACTTAAATGTAGGTGGACAAGAAGCATATGCTACTCCGGTAAATGTAACTTATAATGAAGAGTATATTCGTTTTGCTTGGCTTGTGAGTAATTATGTCACTGCACAAGACGGTGAGATACAATTTGAAATTACTGCGGTAGGTGTAAACGAAAAGGGCGAAAGTTATATGTGGCGTACTCGCCCCAACGGACGCTTAAACATTTTGCAAGCTTTAACTGGCGAGAAAATGGTAGAGCCTGATACAGATTGGTATACCAGTTTTGTCGCTTTAATGGATGAGAAAGTAAGCAACGCTGCCAGCTATGCCAGTGCCGCACAGGCCAGCGCCCAGGATGCAGCCAATGCTGCGGCAGGTGTGGATAATAAGATCCAGAATGCAGCAGCAGGAATTAAACAGGAGCTGCAAAGTGACCTTGACACCAATTATACCAAGAAAACTGAGCTGACCACGGAGCTTGCCAAGTATTATAACAAGGAAGAAGTGGATAGCTTTGTTACACTGTTGGAAGATAAGATTTCTGGGATCGACGGGCTAGCAGCTTTTAACTGTGTGTATGATGCAGACACCCGCGCTTTAACATTTTATAACGGCGATGCAGTGATTAAGACCGTAACCCTGAGCACTGACCCCAGTGCAGAATGGACGACCGCTTACGGCAAGACGGTGGATGCAAAGATCAGCGCGGCAGTGGAACCGGTGAGCACAGAGCTGGCGGATTATAAGACCAGCAATGACGAGGCCGTGAAAGCTTTGCAGGACAGTGTGGGCGACCTGCCGAACACCTTGCAGAGTGATTATTATAATAAGGAAGCAACCGACAAACTGCTGGCTGATAAGGCGGATAAAACGGCGTTGGATGGGTTCACCAATGATTTGACTGTGACCAAGAATACCGTGACAGCCTTGCAGAGCAGTGTGGATACGGCCAACAGCGACATTGCCGAGATCCAGGAAAAGATCAAAGACATTAAGCCCAGTAACGGCCACGAGTACGATATTACCTACACCAGCGATGACGGCCATTTGAGCCTGTTGGAGGACGGAACAACCAAGACTGTTGTTACCATTAAAGGCGGCGGAGGTGGCGGCGGTGAGACAACCAGCACCATTACCATTGAACGAATTGGTGACAGCAGCCTGACTGTAGTTCAGGGCGACAGTGCGCTGATTAACTTCAAGTTCACGAGTGTGGACAATGCCGGCGATGACACCGGCAATGCAACCGGTAACTGGTATGTAGGCAACACCAAAGTGGCAACCACGACCATTATCCAGGGCAAGAACACCTTTGATGTGACGCAGTACCTGCACAGTGGTGACAATACCGTGCGGCTGCAGGTAACAGACAGCATGGGCAGTGTGGGAAGCAAGAACTGGTCGGTTAATGTTGTTGAGTTCTATTTGGAGAGCATTTTTGATGACTCTCTTTTTTATTCCGGCGAAGTAACTTATAGGTTTACTCCGTATGGCAATATTGCCAAAAACATCAGCTTTAAGCTGGATGGCAAGGCGATTGGCGGGACAAGCACTGCGGTGACAGGCCGCCAGATGACCTATAACCTGCCCGCCCAGAAGCACGGCAGCCACCTGCTGGAAGTGAGCATGACGGCTGAGATCAACGGCAAACAGGTGACAAGCAACACCCTGCGCCACGACATTATGTGGGTGGAAGAGGGCAATAATACCCCGATTATCAGCTGCGCCGTTTTGGATTACAGTGCCAAGCAGTACAGCAATGTTGCGATCGGCTATACCGTGTATGACCCGGCCAGCAGCAACACCAATGTGACCCTGGCTGTGGACGGCATTGTTGCCAGCAAGTTGACGGTGGGACGCACCAAGCAGACCTGGACGTTCAAGAGCAGTGAGATTGGCAGCCATATTTTGACGATTACCTGCGGCGAGACGGTAAAGACCATCAATGTGGAAATTACCGAGCTGGGCATTAACATTGAGCCGGTGAAAACCAACCTGATGTTTGACTTTAACCCGGCTGGCCGAACCAACGCAGACGAAAACCGCCTGTGGACCGATGGCAACACCGCCATGACGGTAAGTGACAACTTTGACTGGAGCAATGGCGGCTACCAGATTGACGAAGACGGTGATACCTACTTTTGCGTGAAGGCCGGAACCACTGCCACGCTGGATTATAAGCTGTTTGCAGATGATGCCAAAAAGAAGGGTAAGAACTTTAAGCTGGTGTTTAAGACCACCAATGTGCGAGACTACGATGCTACGGCGCTAACCTGCGCAAATGGCAACGTTGGCTTGACGGTACAGGCACAGAAGATCACCCTGACCAGCCAGCAGAACCGTATTGAGCTGCCGATTTGCGAAGATGACTTTTTGGAGTTTGAGTTCAACATTTTGCCGGACAGCAAGTATAAAGAGATGGTGCTATGGTGCGACGGTATCCCCTGCAAGGTGGAACTGTACGACGCGAGCGACAACTTTACACAGGCAAGCCCGGTTGGCATTACGATTGGCTCTGCGGACTGTGATGTGCAGGTATACCGCATGAAGACCTACGGCATGGAGCTGACGGACGATGAGATCCTGGACAACTTTATTGCGGATGCCAAGAACGCTGAGCTGATGATTGAACGCTATAACCGTAACGATATTACCAACGTGAGCGGCGAGCTGGATGCTGACCTTTTGGCCGAGAAGTGCCCAGACCTGCGCATTATCAAGATCAGTGCCCCGACCTTTACGACCGGCAAGAAGAACGAGGTGTTTGATACCACCATCCAGCAGATCTACAAGAACGGACGCGCTGTGGAGGACAACTGGACGGCGACCGGCAGCCATAAGGGCCAGGGTACCAGCTCCAATGCGTATGGCGAAAGCGGACGAAACATTGACATTAACTGTTCCGGCGGATTTACGTTTGGTGACGATAGTACCGGCAACACCTACACTTTGACCGAGAACAGCATACCGGAGAAATATTTTAATATCAAGGTAAACATTGCAAGCTCTGAAAACGCAAACAACGCCTGCATTGCAGATGAGTACAACACGTTTAACCCGTATACCCGCAAGGCCAAGAAAGAGAACCCGAAGGTGCGCGATACGATGGCGTTTTACCCGTGCGTGGTGTTTATCCAGGAAACCGACGTGGAGAACGCGACGGTATTTAAGGACGGCCAGTGGCATTTTTACGCCTGCGGTGATATTGGCAACAGCAAGAAGAACAATGATACCCAGGGTATGGACCCCGAAAACCACAAGGAAGTTATTGTTGAAATTGATAATAACACCGATGCCCAGACCCGCTTTTTGAGTGATGATCTGAGCCAGGAAACCTGGGACGGCGACCATAGCTTCGAGTTCCGTTATATTAGCAAAAACTGCACCGACGAAGAGACACAGGCAGCCAAAGACGCATGGCAGAGCCTACTGACCTGGGTGGTGAACGCGGACGATGAAGAGTTTAAGACCCACTTTGAGGACCACTTTATCAAGGACAGTGTGCTGTTCTTTTATCTGTTCACTGAGCGCCACACAATGGTAGATAACCGCGCCAAGAATGTGTTCCCCCATACAGAGGACCTGATCCATTGGGATTTTTGTATGGACTATGACAATGATACCTGCCAGGGCAACGACAACGAGGGCGGATTGACACTGACTTACGGCTATGAGGACACCGACACGATTGGCACCAAGAGCGTGTTTAACGCGGCAGACAGCAAACTGTGGTGCAAGGTACGAGATCTTTTTGCGGACGATCTGCAGAAGATGTACCTGAACCGCGAGAGCGCTTTGGCCTGGAGTGCTAACCGTATTTTGCGCAAGATTGAGGCGTACCAGGATGTGAAGCCCGAAAAGCTTTGGATTATGGATATGCGGCGCAAATATTTCCGCACTTACGAGGATAATGGCACGACCAGTTACCTGCCGATGATGCACGGCAACAAGCGCCACCAGCGCCGCCAATACCAGAAGTACCAGGAAAAGTACATTGCGAGCAAGTACAGCGGCACGACCTGTACGGCTGACGATATGACGATCCGTGGCTATACCCCGACCAACTGGACGGGTGTGCAGCCGGACGGCACGTTCCACATCCGCCCGTATGCAGATACCTATGTGAGCGTTTTGTATGGCTCCAACCCGGTGAAGATGCGCGGCAAGCGCGGCCAGACCTACACGATTGAGTGCCCGATTGCAGCCATGAACGATACCGAGGTTTATGTTTACAATGCCAGCCTGATGCAGAGCATTGGCGACATCAGCGGATTTTACCCTGGATATGTTGATTTTAGCCATGGTGTGAAACTGACCGATTTGCAGGTTGGTAACGGCACCGAAGGCTACCGCAACACAAACCTGACCGACTTTGCGGTTGGCAACAATACGCTGCTGGAGCACCTGAACTTGCAGAATGTGCCGAACCTGAAGAAATCCATCAGCCTGGCGGGATGCGTAAACCTGACCGATTTTTATGCTGGTGGAAGCGGCATTACCGGTGTGGCGTTCGCCAAAGGTGGCAAGATTGAAAAGGCTGAACTGCCTGCGATTGCAAGCCTGACGGCACAGAACCTGAACCACCTGACCGATTTGAAGATTGACAGCTATGAGAACATGACCACCCTGGTGGTGGAGAGCTGCCCGACCATTGACCTGAAAGCCATGTTGGAAAAATGCACAGGTTTGAACCGCGTGCGCCTGACTGGCCTGGATTGGGAATGCGAGGATACGGCGCTGCTTGACCGGCTGTATACAATGACCGGCCTGGACGAGAACGGCTACAACACGGAGCACTCGGTGCTGGAAGGCAAAGTTCATGTGCCCATTATGCGCGAAAAGAAGCTGGCAGAATATAACGAGCAGTGGCCGGATTTGAAGATTAGCTACAACACGCTGGTGGAACAGTTTACTTGGACCTTTGTGAATGATGATGACGAGCACACAGTTTTGGACGTGCAGTACATTGACAAGGGCGGCAAGGCTGTTGACCCTGTGACCCGTGCGGAGAAACCGATCCCGAAGCCGACCAAGAAGAGCACGGTGAGTACCGACTTTACCTATGCCGGATGGGACACAGAATTTATTACGGTATTTACCAACCAGACCGTGACAGCCAAGTATACCGAAAGCGTGCGGCAGTATACCGTGCGCTACCTGAACAACGGCGTTGAGAAGCAAAAAACCACTGCCCCTTATGGCAGTATGGTGCTGTACGAAAGCGATACCCCGACCTATACGGCGGAGGAAGGTGCCTATAAGTTCTATCTGTTTGACCACTGGGACAAGGGCGGATATGTGAACGGGGACAAGGATATCAATGCGGTATATGACAGCTGCGAATATACATCCGGCTATTTTGACGGCAAAGAGATTGGCAGTTTGCGCCCGGTTGAGATTTACGCAATGAAAAAGGTTGGTATGGAGAATAAGGTGGTTAGCCCCAAGGATGCTGTGACCATTACGATGGGCAACGACTTTAGCTACTCTGACATTGAAGAAAAGGTTTTGATTAACAAGAAAAAGACCTTTGACGGCACCAATTATGTGGATACCGGCGTGCAGCTGCTAAAGGACGACCGTGACTGGGTGCTGGCAGTGGATTACCGGATGACGGCGATTGATACGGCCAATGCTGTGCTGATGCAATGCTTTGAAACCAACGGCATGAACGGTATCCGTATTTGGAACAACAATGGAGCCAAGATCAGCTGGGGCACCGAGAGTGCCAGTGCTGCAACCGTTGGAACCCGTGACATGGTGGTAATGCGCCACAAGAAGGGCGAAAACAACCTGCATGTATACACGGCAAATATTTACGGCGATGACATTGTTTACACCGAAATCAGCCGTGGACGAATTACCAAGACCGATGCAACGCTGGTATTTGGATGCGCCAAGGCAGACGACGGTGAATACGAACGGTTTGCCAAGGGTGATGTGTACTGGGCGAAAGTTTGGTACGCTGACCTTGGTGACAGTGCCTGCCGGAAGCTGGCTGCATGGCCGCATGAGGACCGCGAATATGAGATGTGCGGATTCAAACAGTTTTACCTGAGTGATAACAGCAACAAGCGCTGTTCCATGACGTTTTTGGCGAAGAATACACTGGCACGCAAGATGCCGATTACCAACGCCGATTACAACAATGGTGGCTGGCCCGCAACAACGCTGCGCACCTACCTGGACAAGCGGTTGCCAAATGCTTTGCCGATAGGCTGGCAGCAGTTGATCCAGCAGGTAAAAGTGACATCCAGCGCCGGTAACAAGTCCAAGGAAATTGTGACGGCAGATTGTTACTTCTTTATTCCGGCGGCGTATGAACTGAACCCCAGCATGAACAGTGAACCGTATATTTATGAAGGCACAACGATCAGCTACATGACGGACAACCAGAGCCGGATCTGCTATGACGATGATGGTGCAGCCACCACTTATTGGACACGTAGCCCGAATGTTCAGTATGCAGGTTACTTTTTGCAGGTTGCGGCGGATGGCCAGATTTACAGCTATGTTACCCCGACCGAGCAGCATGGCGTGCGCGTGATGTTTAGTGTGTAAAGGAGGTTGAGGGACGAAATGTATTACAAGGTGATGTATAACGGCCAGGTGATTGACACCCTTGACCACCTGAATTTTGTGAAATACCAGGCAAAACACGGGATCATGGTGAACTGCACTGCGGATGATGCCGAAGGGATTGTGAGCAGTGACGGACGCTATATCTGGCATGTGGACGGATATTATAACGTTCCGGTGCCGGGATACGATACCGTACAGCTGGAAGAGATCAGCGTTTACGAATATGACAAGCTGAAAGCCTTGGGGGCCAAAACCCCTGAGGCTATTATTGATGCTTATACCCTGAGCCTGATTGAGGGAGGTGTGCTATGAGCGATTTTGTGGAGAGTTTACGGCGGTTATACCTTGGGTGCCGACTGAAAGAATCGACCCTGAATGCGTTGTGGCACAAGGGGAAAATCAGCCGCGATGAGTTTGACTACATTGTGAGCGGAAAGGAGAAGAGCGATGTACACAATCCTGATTAACGAGGACAACACCCTGACCGCCAGTGTGGTGGAGCGCGTGATGCAGCAGAGCAAGCTGGTTGATACCCTGCATTTTTTGGCCGACCCGGAATACAAGGGCAAAGACATGCGCGATTATGTTGTGATGTTGGAGTACCGGCTGCCGGTAAGCAAGAAATACCGCACCGAATTTTTGACGTTGAGCGATAAGCTGTACAAAAACAAGCTGGAATACAAGCTGCCGTTTGACACAGCATTGACCAGTGAGGCCGGTGTGATTGAGTTCCAGCTGACTTTTGGCAACATTGAGATGGATGCTGAAGGCGGGACCACCCAGTATATCCGCAAGGTTGGGCCGGGCGAAATTAAAATTATTGATGTTTACGACTGGGCGGCCACGATCCCGGATGAGGCGCTGAACGCTTTGGACCAGCGGATTATTGCGATGCAGGCCATGCTGAAAGCTATGATCGACAAAAACAACAGCATAATGAATAACAAAGCCGACAACCTGAGCTACAAGAATGAGATGCTGCAGCTGACCGCCAACGGAAACCCGATTGGCAACGCGGTGCAGATCAAGAGCGGCGGCGGTTCCGGCAGCGGCGGTGATAGTACAACTGATGGAAATATGCGGGTGGTTGAGTTTTAAGGCTTGGCCGCCTGCGTTTTTCTATATAGCGACAAATGGAGAAAGGAGTTGGGAAAATGGCAACCACAAGCAAGTTGGGCTATGGTAATGCGGAAAACCTGGATGCGGCGATTACGAATGGAATTATTGATGAGAAAGACCTGGTTATTACCAAGGACACATCGGAGTTTTATTACATCCGTGACGATAAGAGCAAGCAGGCGATCCGCCCCCGCACCCGTGTTTTTGACAGCAACGGGCAGGCCAATGAACAGCTGAATAACAGCAGCGACACTTATGCCGGGCAGACCGTAATGATTAAAAACACCGAGGGTAAGTATGAGCCGTGGATTGTACAGCTGTTGGATACCGGAAAGTTTGCTGTTGAACCGTTCAGCACTGCAAGCACTGGATTTGTTTGGCAGGAATTTTGATTGACAAAACAACATGAAATTTAAGGAGAGACAATTATGGCAGAAGTAAAATTTAATTATGGCACCAAAGCTAACTTTGAGGCCCTGCAGGCAAAGGACAACGACACCCTGTATTTTTTGACTGACACTTTGCAGATTTTTAAGGGCGCAGTTGAATACACCAAGAGCTGCAAGCTGGTGAGCACTCTGCCTGGTTCCGGCCAGGTGCAGGGCGTTGTTTATGTGCGCACCAGTGACTTTACCCTGCATGTGTTCAATGGCACCAGCTATATCCAGCTGAACAAGGCCACCGTGACTGAGATCCCGGCCTCCAACGCCAGCGATGACAATGTGCCGACCACCAAGGCTGTTGCCAGCTACGTCGATGCCAAGATTGCGGGCGTTGTTGGCGGCAAGGGTGTTTTTGTTACCGATGTTACCTACAATGAGGGTGTGCTGAGTGTTGCCAAGGGCGGCGACCCCGTTACTACCACCCTGACTGGCGTTGTGCATGCACCGACTTATGACGCAAGCACCCGCACCATTAAGCTGCCGGTATTTGGCGGCGATGAACTGACCATTGCGCTGGGCAAGGATCTGGTTGTGACCAGCGGCACTTACAATGCCGAGGATAAAAACATTGAGCTGACCATTACCAGCGGCGATGTGATCAAAATCCCGGTTGGCAGCCTGATTGATGTTTACACCGGCCTGGCAACTTCTACGGCTGAGGTTACTGTTTCTGACGACAATAAGATCAGTGTGAGTGTTAAAGTAAGCGCCAAGGCTAACAACTCCATCACTGTGGAGGAAGATGGCCTGTACGTTGCTGTGCCGGACGCTTACACCAAGGCCGAAGCTGACAAAAAGATCAAGGCTGTACAGGATGCACTGGATGCCCACGCTGCCAATGCCGACATCCATGTGACCAAGGAACAGAAGGCTACTTGGGACGCAAAGGTAAGCACTGAACAGCTGGCTGCCGCCAAGAGCGAGGCCATTAGTACTGCCGCTGCTGACGCTACTACCAAGGCTGATACTGCCCGTGATACCGCAAAGAAGTATGCTGACGGTCTGAACACCGCCATGGATACCCGCGTGAAGGTTGTTGAGGGCGCTATTACCTGGAAGACCATTGGCTGAGACGGCCAAGCGGTTAGTTATTTCAAATTAAAATGACATAAAAAATACCTTCGCTGTGGAGCCAGTGTTTTGCGAAACAAGGAAAACATGCACTGTGCAGCGAAGGTTTTATATTTTTGTCAAATTAAATACTGAATCGAAACCGCTTATCTGTACGCAGGTAGGCGGCTTTTTTATTGTTACAAAAAGGAGTTTTACGATGTCAAAACTTTCTTTATGCGAGATCCAACAGTCGCAGCTGGATAAAACTCCTATTGTGGATGGACAGCTGGTTTGCTGTTTGGATACGGGCAATACCTACCGGGACACGGACGGCAAGCGCGTACAGATTGGCAGTAACCTGGAACGAGTAAGTGAGCTGCCATTGGCCCCGCTGGCCGGGAAGATTTATTACCTGCCGCCCGGAGATTTGTATATTTACGACTCTGGTTGGGTAATGCTGAATGATACTGATTTTACGATTGGGGCCAGCAAGGCTGATGCCACAGAAGCCAATTTGGAACTGAAACATGGTGATGTGGCAAAGGGCACGGTAAAGGTGCGCGGCACCGGCATTACGAGCGTGACGGCGGATGCAGAGGGGCGATTGATTATCAATACCCCAAACCCGGAAGCTGTGATTGACGAGATTACCAACAGCCAAATCGACGCGATGATCCGCGGAGATGTTGAACAGGAAGATGTTGCAGTGTTAGGTAAGGCTGTACTGGGCAGTGTGGTGTTGGGATAAGGAGTGTGAATTATGAACTATGTGAAACAGAATTTTACATCCGGCCAGACGCTAACTGCTGACCAGCTGAACCACATTGAGGATGGCATTGCAACATTGGAGAGTGAGCCGAAGACTACAGTACAGCAAATCCAGATTGTCCATACGGCGCTGAAAGAAGCGGCAGTACAGCTGCCTGCGGCCATTAGCTTTATTGACGATGACTGCCGGGTGGAAGCTTATACCGTTTTGTGGCCGGTGGTCCAGGCAAAGAATGTTCCCTATGCAGTGGCCTGCCCGCCTGCACAGATCGGGAAAGATAAATTTATGACCAAAGACCAGTTATTGAACATGGTGAACGGTGGATGCGAGGTATTGAGCCACCACTATAAAGAAGACGCTATGACGCAGTTTGAAAGTGCTGCAGATTATGAAGCGGACGTAAAGAAAAGCTTGGCGGCATTTACAGAGCTTGGTGTGAATGAAGTGGATGGTGTGGTTTACCCCAATGGATACCGAGTGGATGAGTACATGCCGGTGGTACGGAAATATTTTAATGTTGGGTTTACGATTGACCGCGGCATCAATGTACCGCCGGTGGAAACCTGTTACATGAAACGATGCGAGCTGTTCCCGACTAATGGGCTATACACGCTGGATGATGCCAAGAAACTGGTAGATAGCGTGACGGTGAATGGCGGCTGGCTGATTTTTATGACCCATGCGTGGTATACGAGTTTTAGCGCCAGCGATTTAGCCACCCTAATTGAATACATTACCAGCAAGCATATAGATATTGTTGGTATAAAAGAAGGAATGGAAAAGTTTGGCAATGTGGTAGATATTGGTTATGCCAAAAAGCCGCTTGCAAACATGAGCCTGCCTTATTATATAGTAGACTGTTTGGGGCGTGTGTATGTGAACACCTGGAACCAGACCGCAATGAGCAAAATTACCCGCGTGGAATTGAACCTGCCATACCATGTGAAGTATACCTTGACTACAACGGGAAAGACCAAGGATGCCACAGATGTGAAGCGGATCATCAGTGACAAAATTACTGCCGCAGCTGGAGAACAGTACGAGCTTTGTAATTTGAGTGCAAAATATGGCAACTGTTTTTACGTTATTTATGATGCCAGTGATGCTGTACTTACCCATAAAGGCACTGACAGCAATAATGCCGGTGAAGTGATGGAAAATACTATTGTGACGATGCCGGAGAACACGGCTTACTTCCGTTTGGCGTGTGATTTAGCTGTGAACGATGAGATGTTTAAGGCGTACAAAATTGTAAAATGATAACAAACAAAATTTACATTGACCGCTGTGCTTTTTAGCATGGCGGCTTTTTTATTTTACGGACAAGGAGGAAACAATATGGCATTTTTGAATTATGACGGTCTGCTTTATTTTTGGCAGAAAATTAAAGCTTTGCTGGCCGGTAAGGTGGATAAGATTGATGGCAAGGGACTTTCGACCAACGACTATACCACTGCTGAGAAGAATAAGCTGGCCGGGCTGAAGAATTACACCCACCCGACAACCAGCGGGAATAAGCATATCCCTGCAGGCGGCAGTGCCAACCAGATTTTGGGTTGGGGCGCGGACGGCACCGCTAAGTGGGTAAATGAAAAGGATACTACCTACAGCGTGATGAGCGGCGCAACGGCTGATGCGGATGGCAAGAGCGGACTGGTGCCCAGCCCGACGAAGGGTGCGCAGCGCTGGCTGGATTCGACCGGTGCTTGGACGACCCCGCCGAACACCACCTATGGAGCTGCAAGCACCACGAGCGCCGGCCTGATGAGTGCCGCCGATAAGAAGAAGCTGGATGGTGTTGCAGACGGTGCAAACAAATATGCACACCCGACCACGAGCGGCAACAAGCACATCCCGGTAGGTGGTGCTGATGGGCAGATCCTGCGTTGGAGTGCGGATGGCACTGCTGTTTGGGGTGCTGATAAGGATACAACCTACACCAACTTTAAGGGTGCGACTGCCGATGCAGCTGGTAGTTCTGGCCTGGTAAATGCACCTGCCAAGGGACAGCAGGGTTTGTACCTGCGCGGTGACGGCACATGGGCAACCCCGACCAATACCACTTACAACGATGCAACCCAGAGCGCACATGGTTTGATGACCGCCGCAGACAAGAAGAAGCTGGACGGCATTGCAACCGGTGCCAACAAGTATGTACACCCCAGCTATACTGCACAGGACAGCGGCCTGTATAAGATCACTGTGGATGCGACCGGACATGTGAGTGCTGTGACCGCGGTTGCCAAGGGCGATATTACCGCACTGGGCATCCCCGGCACCAACACCACTTATGCTGATGCGACCCAGAGCACCCACGGTCTGATGAGCACTGCTGACAAGAAGAAGCTGGATGCTTTTGGCGCGGCGAACACTTACGCACTGAAGAGCGATATTACTGCAATGTACCGTTACAAGGGCAGCGTGGCGAGCTATGATAAGCTGCCGACCAGCGGCCAGACCATTGGCGATGTGTATGACGTTGGCGACGGCATGAACTATGCCTGGAATGGCGAGAAGTGGGATGGACTGGGCCAGGTGTTTACCATTGATGCGATCCAGAACACTGAAATTGATACCATTTTGGCATCTTAAAAACTAAACCAAGAGGAGGTGTGGTAAAGTGGGATATTTGAATAACGCGGGGTTAAGCTACTTTTTTGGCAAGCTAAAAACCATTTTTGCGCCCATTAGCCACGGGCACGGGGGAGCTACACAGAGCGCGGCTGGCTTTATGAGTGCAGCCGATAAGAAAAAATTGGATGGGATTGCCGAGGGAGCGAACAAATACAGCCTGCCCACGGCGACCAGCAGTGTGTTGGGCGGTGTTAAGACCGGAGCGAACATTACAAACAGCAGCGGCGTGCTTAGTGTGACGGCGGCCAATGTAACGGACGCACTGGGATACACCCCGCCCAAACAGGATACATGGCGGCCGGTTGTGAACAACTTGACAAGCACGACCACAGACCAAAGCCTGAGTGCTGCACAGGGTAAAGTGCTGAAAGACCTTGTTGACGGCAAAGCTGCGAGCAGCCATACGCACACCAAAAGCCAGATCACGGACTTCCCGGCGCTGGGGACAGCAGCCGCCAAGAATGTGCGAACTTTAACTACGGCTGGAGCCAGTGGATGGAAGGACGTAGCAACCGACCAGCAGTATGTCCCCGATATGGCTTTTATGGCGTATTGGAACGGTGCTTACAGCGGGACAGCCTCTAACCTGGCCTATTGCAACAAGGGCGCGTTTGGCACGATTGTGACCAAGAGCACCGGCGACTACGCTGTGGCCGGACATACCCACACATGGGACAGCGTGACGGGAAAACCGAGCACCTTTACACCGAGCAGCCATACCCATGGTGTGATTAAATCCCTGAGTGTGAGCGGCACGACCATTACTTATACAAAGGACGACAACACGACCGGAACGATTACGACCCAGGACACAAACACAACTTATGGCACCTTTAAGGGAGCGACCACAAGCGAAGCGGGTAGTACCGGCTTGGTAATTGCGCCGGTGGCGGGCAATGCGAACCGTTACCTGCGCAGTGACGGAACCTGGGCTGTACCCCCGGATACGAATACAACCTATGGCGTGTTTGCGAAAGCGACCGCTGATGCTGCGGGCAGTACAGGACTTGTTCCGGCACCGGCCAAAGGCCAACAGACATATTACTTGCGTGGAGACGGGACCTGGGCGGTGCCGGCAAATACATGGCGAGGAATCCAGGATAACTTGACTTCGACTTCGACCACAGATAGCCTGAGCGCGAACCAGGGCAAGGTATTGAAAGGTTTGATTGATGGTAAGGCGGCGAGCAGCCACACCCACAATTATGCTGGGTCCAGCAGCGCAGGCGGTGCCGCAACGAGCGCCAACAAGGTGAATGCAGCTTTGACGATTAACCTGAATGGGACAAGCCAGGGTGCATGGGATGGCAGCAGTGCAAAATCTATCAGCATTACGGCAGCCAGTGTTGGCGCAACAAGTGTGACAATTAGCAGGTGGTGATTTTTATATGGGAGTTTATTTAGGAAGTACGCAGGTGGATATGCAGGGCGGCTTTGTGACGGGTGGTGCAAGTGGGGCGAGTTTGCAGAGCAAGACCGTAAGCCCCAGTGAGAGCGCACAGACGGTTAAGGCCGACAATGGCTATGATGGTTTGAGCCAGGTTACAGTAAATGCAGTATCAAAAACTTATGTGGGAAGCGGCGTGACGAAAAAAAGTGCTGCGACTTATACACCGGGAACGAGTGACCAGAGCATTGCATCCGGCCAGTATTTGAATGGAACCCAGACGATTAAGGGTGACAGCAATTTGACTGCCGGCAACATTAAGAGCGGTGTGAAGATTTTTAATGTGACAGGCAGTTATGCCGGGAGCAGCAGTGGCGGAAACACGCCAAACTTGCAGACCAAAACGGTTACGCCCAGCGAGAGCACCCAGACGGTAAGCCCGGACAGCGGATATGACGGACTGAGCAAAGTGACCGTGAATGCGATATCGAGCACTTATATTGGCAGTGATGTGACCAAAAAAAGCGCAGCAACTTACATCCCGAAGACAACCGACCAGAGCATTGCGGCAAGCCAATATTTAAGTGGTGCCCAGACCATTAAAGGCGATGTAAACCTGGTGGCTGGGAACATTAAGAGCGGTGTGAGCATTTTTAGTGTGACAGGAACTTATGTTGGCAGCGGGAGTTCCGGCGGCAGTGGCAATAACAATGTAGAGGCTTATGCCGTTACCAGCACCAACCCCAGCGTGAGTTTTAAGACCACCAGCGGGACGATTAAGATCTGGGGTTACGGGACGATAAGTTCCAGCAGCGGCGGCTGGGGCGGCAGCACAACAAGCGTGCTGGCCTTTTGCGGGGACAAATACTGCAAGAGCGCCAGCTGGGGCAGCCCAACATCCACGAGCCTGAGCCTGAGCATCAGCAACGGCAAGCTTTCCGGCCTGCCGAGTGGTTTGACGGCGATCAACGCGATTGTAACAAGAGGTATATGATTATGGCAACTGATACAAAGCTGGACAGTCTGGTGATTAACTACCTGACGCAAAGCCAGTATGATAATGCAAAGAGTGCGGGAACGTTGAATGCGAATCAGATTTACATGACGCCTGCAAGCAGCGGATCAAGCTATACACTGCCTACCGCTACCAGCTCTACCTTGGGTGGCGTAAAGATTGGCAGCAACATTACAGTAAGCAGCGGTACGATCAGTATTAGCAAAACCAATGTGACAAATGCACTTGGGTATACGCCACCTACAACTGATACCAAATATACTTTGCCGACTGCGACAAGTAGCACACTGGGCGGGGTTAAGATCGGCAGTAATATCACGGTAAGTAGTGGCACAATTAGTTTAACTAAAACAAATGTGACGAGTGCTTTGGGGTATACGCCACCAACCACAGACACCAAGTATACACTGCCGACAGCAAGTTCTTCAACTTTAGGCGGCGTAAAACTGAGTGATTCGACAAATTCAACGAGTTCAACCAATGGTGGTATTGCGGCAACACCAGCGGCAGTGAAGGCGGCTATCGCGGAAGCAAAACTTGCAGCCTGGCCGATTGGCAGCATTTACATGAGCGTAAGCAGCACAAGCCCAGCAAATCTATTTGGTGGCACGTGGGAAAGAATATCTGAATGCTTTTTGATTGGCGCTTCTAGTTCTTACCCTGCAGGTAGTACAGGCGGTGCTTCTACCCATACAATTTCCAAAAGTGAATTGCCTTCTTATACACTTGCTGATGCTGTTTTGGCAAACGGCACAAATAGTGCTAAAGTTACCACGTCTAGTTCTGGCTGGGGTATTCCCAACTGGAAATATGGCGAAATCACTACGGGCGGTGATGGCAATTCCTTTAGTCTTTTACCCCCATATTTGGCTGTATGGATGTGGAAGCGAACGAAATAATATATCTAGATCCGTAAAGCAAACAGACTTTACAATACGATGGAATGTTAAAAGGAGGCTGATGGAAGATGCGGCTGAAAAATGGAGAGGTGTGTTTTGGGTGGCCGTTTCGAGATGCACTTATTCAGCGAGCCTCTGGAGGGGTTATGTGTGAACCTCAACTCGGATAGGCGTAAGCTGAAAGAAAAAATATATACAATAAAGACACTCAGAATTATTGACTTGAGTGCCTTTATTGTAATATCCTATAAATATTTGGACGAAGTTTTTACTATCATTTAAAATTCAAGGAATATTTTTTATATTTATTTAAGTAATTCAGAGACAGAAATAATTTTTACGGGGAAATCTTCACGTTTGCCGGATGGAGCAGGTGCGGAAACCTTAATGGTTTGAATGGCAGTATCAATGGCGGGTTCAAAACCATCTATAACTGGAATTGTATCACAGTAGATAAAGACTTTATTCCTATTGCCATCTGCGGTAGAATAGGCAGAAAGAAGGCCATCAATATTATTTTTGATATAACCTGGTAACTCAATAGTTACAAGTTTTTTATGTGGAACGCCGGATGGTTTTTGGCCTTGAAGAACCCAGCCAACCGGAAGACGGTGAGCCTGATACAGATCGTTTGATACAAAAGTAAAATAGGTGGTTGTGACAGGGCCATGATCTGAAGTTTTGTGAGTGCAGGCAAAAACGTCTACGATGATTTCAGTCGTCATAATATTATCTCCTTAGAACAAGTCATTGGTAGAGCACTGAAACAGCGAGGCGAGAGTTTGTGCTGTCTGAATGGAAGCTTTGTTTTCGCCGGATTCAATGCGTTGGTATTGACGGAGGGATACACCGAGTTTATCCGCGACCTGCTGGGCTGTCAGGTTGGCACGGGAACGCATGGCTTTGAGGCCGAGAGGTTTGATATCCGAATACCTTTCGGCCCGGCCATGATAATAGCCAAGGGCAAAAGCGCCTTGCAGCTCGATAGGAAGCAGCTTAGAAAACTCGTTTTGCATATCATCCTCGGTAATTGTGGAGTAAGTCTGAGCAATGAGGCGGTCCAGCTCCGGGGTCATGCGATGTTCTGTGTGGGCACGAAGAATGAGCTGCGCGACTTCCATTAAAGGATACATGGTTGCGTTTTGGAAGTTATTGGTCTTGGGGCCATCCTCGCCATAGACAGTCGTGGCAAGTTTATTATAAAGAATGCCCAGTGCAAAAACCTGTTCCGTAGTAAGAGCCATAAGAAAGCCTCCTGTTCGTATGACGTTTTATGTCGTCCCTTTGGTTATAGTGTATGACGTTTTATGTCATATGTCAAGAGTAAATATTTAATAAAATAAATGTATCTGCAATTATAAAAGCAGGGGTTTACTCCCCTGCTCTATTTTTTATATGAATGGAGTTTGGAGAGAAACCTTATGGAAGAAGTATTTGAAATCACAAAAGCTATTGGTTCCTTTATGGGAGCCATTAGTACAAGTATTGCTTGTGTGATGTTGTTTGTAAAGCCACTAAGAAAGTGGTGTATTGAAAAAATTAGAAAAGCATCCAAGAGTGATAATACAGACCACGTGTTAAAAGAATATAAAGATGAAATGGAAAGTATGCGAAAGGCGATTAGTGAATTGAAAGATTTGCTAAAAAGCCATATTGAATCTGACGAGAAATGGAAACGTAAAGTTACCGAAGAATTTAAAAGTCAGAATGAAACAAACCAAGTAGAGCTGCGTAATACAATGAATACGATTTATGACAAAAACTATGAAAACAAGTCGCTAACATTACGTGAAAAAGAAAGTCTGGTTGACCTATTCGATCGCTATAGTGCGATTGGCGGAAACCACGGCATGAAATTCAAATTTGATGAGATGATGAGTTGGGAGATTAGGAACTGACTTCCCTCCCCTTTTTATATATTTTAGGTGGGCATGTTTTGTGCCAACCCTTTAATTTTTACCCATAGTTTACAGAATCTTGTAACTGATTTGCAAAGCAAAATTACTATAGCCCAGAGGGAGGAATTGTATGGCAAAAGAATTGAGTGTTAAGGTTAAAGTTAAACTTGACACGACAAAATCCAGCTTGGAAGGCGAGCTTAAGAAAGTTACAGAATATACTCAAAAAAATCCTGTTGCGATTGATGTTAAAGTCAACAAGACTTCCTTAAAGAAAAGTTTAGATGAAGCTTTTGGTAAAGGGGCTACTAAGTCTTTAGAAAATATTCAAAAGCAGGCCAAAAGTGTTAGTAATGCTATAAAAGAAACAGCTAATGCGCAAGAACAGTTGAGTGCCACGGCAAAAACCACAAATAACAATACATCAGAGCAGAAAGATAAAACAAAGCAATTAACTCGTGCATTGAATGATTATATTTCAGCCGCTAGATCTGCTGCTAGTGCCAACGTCGATATGGCTAAGTTTAGCGCAAATGGTAGCGAAGACAATGTTGAACTTGCTTATGACAAAATGGTTTCTGCTGCCGATAAAATGGGTGAGGCCGCTAGTCGTATACACACTCTTATTGGAGATAACGATAATAAAGTTGATCTCCTTGATAGATTTCCAGAACTTGCAAAGGCCGTTGAAGATGGTGCCTATAAAGTAGAAGTTGCATACAACAACATGGGGCAGTCGGCTTCTCAGGCTTCTGTAAACCAAAAGCATTTAGAGACTTCTATTGGAACGTTAAAAGACCAAATGAGTGCTCTGGATACACAGGCACAAGATTTTGCCCAAAGAGGTGCAGATATAAGCCAATTTAATGCAGCTCTTAAAAATTTTAACACGATTGCTTCTAATACCTCTGGCTATGAAAATCAAGATCAGCAACTACGTGCATTACAAGATCAAGCAAAAAATTGTCGCCTTGCGCTTGCACAAATGTCTCGACAAGTCAAAATCACAAATGACAGTATGGGTGAGCAAAAAGGCTTTGCCGATTTAAGTGCACAGATTGAGCGTTTTTTGGCTGTAAATAAAAATGTTAGTAAAAACACCAACCTTTATAGCAATATGCAGCGCGTGCGTAGTGAAGTTGCTAATTGTACTGGCGATTTACAAGCTCAACGCACTGCATGGGCAAAGCTTGAAGCACAAGCAGAACAGCTTGGTTTGACGGTTGAGAGTATTGATCAAAAACTAGTACGGTTGTTCAAAGAACATTTTCAGACAGCAATGATTATGGCAGGGTTGCATCTAATCCAACAGGGCACACAGCAAGTGTACCAGAATGTTGTTGAGATCAACACTGCTATGACTGAGCTGAAAAAAGTTACAGACGAAACCGATGCCACTTATGATCAGTTTTTGCTTAATGCTGCAGACAAAGCTAAAAAACTTGGTGCTACAATATCTGATGTTGTAAATGCTACTGCTGATTTTGCACGGTTGGGATATAGCCTTGAGGATTCTGCAGAATTGGCAAATAGTGCCATTTTGTATAAAAACGTTGGTGATGGTATTGATGATATCAGTGAAGCAACCGAAAGTATCATCTCAACGATGAAAGCATTTAATATCCAAGCTCAAAACTCAATTCAAATTGTTGATAAATTTAACAAAGTGGGTAAACAACATTGCCCCAAATTTACTATATCGGTTAAAGGATGGAGGCACCCAAGACCGAGGAAAGATATAAAGCCAAAAGTTGTGCTTTATAAATCCGTAGAGACTGCAGGATATACCTGGCAACAGGTATGTTGAAGTAAATTCCGGTAATATGCCGGTAATATACAGTCCGAACTCATGATATAACCTAATACATGAAACATGAGAGGTAGCCAGAAATGACTATCCGCCGTATTATTTACGGTCAGTAACGGTTAATCCGTGAAAGTAACAGATTGAATGAATTCGCAATTAGCAGCGAGGGTATTGGACAAGCATTACAGCGTTCTGCTTCTTCTTTGAATGCAGCAGGCAATGACATCAACCAAAGCATTGGTATGATTGTTGCTGCTAATGATGTTGTACAGAACCCAGAAGAAGTTGGCAATGCTTTGCGTGTTGTGGCTATGCGTATTCGTGGTGCTAAGACAGAACTTGAAGACGCTGGTGAAAGTACTGATGGTATGGCAAAGAGTACCGCTAAGTTGCGTGAAGAAATGAAAAACCTTGCCGACGTTGAAATTATGGACACTAACAGCGCTTTCAAGTCCACATATGACATTATGGATCAGCTGGCCGCAAAATGGAAAGACTTGAATGATATTGATCAGGCTAATATTCTGGAACAGATTGCTGGCAAAAACCGCGCCAATATTGTGGCTGGCATGTTGGAAAACTGGGATGACGCAAAGGCCGCTATGGAAGCTGCCCAGAATGCTACTGGTAGTGCAACTGAGGAAAATGAAAAGCACCTAAATAGTATCAAAGGCCTGATTAAAGTAATGAAAGCTTCTTTTGAAGGACTTTCTGAAAATTTGCTTGATGATGATGTCATTAAAAATGTTGTAAAACTTGGAACTGCCATTATTGACCTTATAAATGATGTTGTTAAGTTTACAGGTGTGCTTCCCCCTGCTGCAGCTGCTCTTAGTAGTTTGTTTACCGTAGGTTCTGCAAAACAAATTGCCAATGTTCAAAAGCAGTTGGATGGTACAACAAACTCTGCAATTACGGCTGCAAAAGAACTTGCAAAAGTGAATAGCATTGCTGGTGCATGGGGAATGATGGGAGCTAGTGGCAAAGCACAATTTAACAATAATAAAGACATTGAAAATTTTGCCATTCAATTACAAAGTCTGTCCCAAAAGGAACAGACTGCCGCATCTCACCTCGTCAATCTTTCCAAAGAACAAAAAGAGTACCTTAACAGAGTACAAGAATCTCTTGCTAGTGGAGAAAATCTTAATGCCCAGCTGTATCAGCGTGAATTAAGTACCTCTTCCCTTTCTCAAGTACAGCAACAGAGTATAATGGTTGAAGCCGGTTTGATGACCTCTGATGGGCAATATAATTTGTTATCCGCAGAGCAGGCTAGATTAAACATCGAGAACTCTACGACCTTTACCACTTTGACTGCAGAAGAACAGCATGAAACAAGGGCTGCTATTTCTCAGACTGTTGCAAAACAGGCACAGGCCGCTGCTACAAACGCTGCAACAAAAGCTCAACTTTTATTTAATGCTGCTGTGTCTGTAGGAAAACAACTATTACTTAGTCTTGCGATTAGTGCTGTTGTATTTGCTGTAGAGAAGCTTATTAAATTGATTAAGTCTTCTATAAAAACTTATGAAGATTTAGTCAATAAAGCCAGCGAAGCAAACAAAGCATATGAAGAAACAGCCACCACACTTGAAGATTTAAACAAGCAGTGGAAAGATCTTCAAAAGAAAAAAGATGAAGCAAGTAAAACCGATGGTGTAACTGACGAAGAAACTGCAAAAATTGAACGGCAGAGCAAATATCTTGAAGCTCAGATTAAGTTGTATGAAATACTTGCAAAACAAAAAGCCGAAGAAGCAAATAAGGCTGCCTATGATGTTGCTAATGCCGAGAATAATGTAAGTCTTAATCAGCCAGAATACTCTATTTTTGATGATCCGAATGGTATTGGTATACAGCCCAAAACAGTTAAAAATTCTGAATATCTTGATGAATTAGCTGAGAAATATGATACCCTATCTGGGAAATTAAGCGATCTAAATCAAGCTTGGAATGATGGCAAAATTAGCCAAGAAGAATATGAAGAGCAATCAGAGAGTCTTTCTGGGCAAATTGACGATACAGGGAATACTATTACCGACACTTATCAAAAGATAAGCGATAATTATGCTAAAGCTCAAGATGACGGTAGTGAAACTTATAAAGCAATAAAAGACGATTTTGATCACGCTACTGATTCTTTTAATGGATGGGCTAACACTTATGGTGATGGAATTAGTGATGTTGCAGCTGCAAATAACGAATTGACGGATACTGTAGATGACGCCAGTGATACGCTTGCCGATACTTATGAAAAACTAAACAGTGCCATTGACGAGATCCAGAGTGCTTATAATGCTTTAAGTAGTGCTGTAGAAGAATACAATGAGCATGGCGCTTTGAGTATGGATACATTACAAAGCCTGCTCAATATGGATGACAAGTATCTTGCCTGTTTGGTTAATGAAAATGGGCAGTTGTCGTTAAATGTAGATAGCTTCCAACAGTTAGCCGAAGCACGGCTGAATGATGCCAAGGCTGCTGCGGTTGAGCAGGCTATGCAGGAATTGAACGCTGTTGCAAGCCAGACGGAAGCTACCGCAGCTGCAAATTCTATTACTGCTATTGCCAATAAAGGCGCTGCTGTTGATACCCTAGCCATTAAGTATACTAACCTTGGTAATTGTGCCGCCTATGCTGCACAAGCTCAAGCCATGGCAGATGCCTATAACGCCGCTGCTGCAAAAGACGCTACCGCTGCAGATAATATTATGGCTGGCCTAAATGCAAAACTTGGTTTGATTGATTCTACCATGAATTCCATCAAATCCAGTGCTACTGGTGCCGGAAATGCACTTGGCGGTTATAGTAATGCGGCAAGCAAAGCATCTAAAGCCAGTGATGCACTGAAAGATAGTCTTGAAAAGCAGAAAGAAGCTGCCGAAGATGCCAAGGATGAACTTGAAGCATATTCCAACAAGCTAAAAATCTGGGGTGAGGCTGCAACTAAAGAGCTTGATAAGCGTAAAAAGGCTCTTGAAGATCAAAAAGATGCCCAGGACAAGCTTTATGATGATGAAATTGATCGTTTGAAAGCTGACCAGGATGCAAAAGATGAGGCTTTTGATAAAGAAAAGAAGCGGCTGAATGAAGAAAAGAAGCTGCAAGATAAACTGTATAAGCAACAGAAAGAAGAGTTACAGAATCAGAAAGAACTGCAAGACGAAGTTTATCAAAAGCAAATTGATGCACTAAAAGAGAAAAAGCAGGCTTTGCAGGACGCTAATGATGAAGAAGATCGTGCAATTAAACTGGCTGAGCTGCAGGATGCTCTGGAAAAGGCTAAGAGCCAACAAACCATGCGGGTATACCAGCACGATACTGGTTTTGAGTGGCAGGTAAACGAAAACGATGTTTCTAATGCTCAAAATGCCTTAGACGATCAGCAACGTACTTGGAAACGTGAAGATGCAATTAAAGCCATTGAAGATGAAATTGATGCCATTGAAAAGCTGAAAGATGCTTACGATGACCAAATTGATGCAAAAATTGATGCCCTCGACAAAGAAAAAGACGCCTATGATGAATGGATAGATGGCCGTTTGAATCAAATCGAAACTGAAAAAGATGCTTTTGATGAGATGATTGACGGTCAAATTGAGGACATTGAAAAACGCCAAGAAGCCTTTGATGCTGAAATGGACGCCGAAATGGATAAACTGGATGAGTTGAAAGACAAATACCAGGAAGCCATGGATCTTATTGGTACCAGTTGGGAAGACTATCAGGAACAATTAAAAGCTGCAGCAGCGTTCCAGGAAATGAGCTTTGCTGACATGAGCAGCTATGTAAGTGGTTATAAAGACAACGTACTTGCTAACATGCAGCAAATTGCTGAAGCTGAAAAACAGGTAAATGCTATTACAGAACAGCTTGCTGGACTTGACGATAGTAGTGGATCTGGTTCCGGTGGCGGCGGTGGCGGCGGCTCCGGCGGTGGGTTGAAAGCTTTATGTACAGCCGCAGAGGCTGCCAATTATAAGATTAACGATCTTAAAGATAGAATCATTGAATTGGGCGATAAAAACAATGATTTGAAAACACAACAACAGGATTTACAGGACCAGCTTGCAACATTGACCGAAGGTACGATAGAGCATACTGAGGTTATGAATCAACTTGGTGAAGTGCAGGATCAAATTGCTGCTAATACTACAGCGTTGGATGGTTTGACACAACAGTATATTGAAACCATCTTAAATGAAACCGATGCCACACAAGCTGATAGAGATACCCAGATCCGTATGATTACAGAATTGATGAATCAATACGGAATAAGCTACAAGAGTATTGCTGGTTATCTTAGTGGCTATGTTGATAATGTTGGTACTGCAACTATTAGCGCCAATGGTAGCTATCGCACTATGGCTGACACTATTATGGGTTTTTGTCAAAGCGCACAAGACCAGATTCATGGTACTACCAGCTATATTGATGAATTGATTGCTAAGTGTGGCGCTTTGGTAAAAGCCTGTAATGAGGCACAACAGGCCCAACGTGAATTAGAAGCACGGCAAGCATACAACGCCAACGCAAGAGCTAATGGGCAGAATTATACAAATCGTGTTGCCGCATCTGGTGTTCAGGTAAAGGGTGGTTTTGCCTCTGGCTCTAACCGTGTTGGTGGGCCTGGTATTTACAGCGTTGATGAACATGGCAATGAACTTATCCAGCGTACACGCACCCTCGGCAATGGGCGGTATGTGCAACTTGAATATGGTGATGCTGTATATCCTGCCAAAGCAACCAAAAATTTGTTTGATATTGGCGCAAATCCTATTGGTTGGATGAAAGACAATATCTCTAAAATTGTAGGCGATTTTGGAGCGATAAAAGCTGTGAACGGTCATCAGTCTCCTATCAATCTTACGTTTGGTGACATTATTGTTCAAAAACCTGTTGGCAACGCAGACGATCTTGCACAAAGCCTTATGCAAAATCTGCCTACGAGTTTCATTCAAGAGCTTGGGCGAAACCGATAATATGGTTAGATAAATGGTGGCAATCTATATGGTTGTCACCATTTATTATTTTATGTAGAACGATAACAATTCAATTAAGCGGGAGGATATAATGGCGTGAATATTGGCAAAGAACTTGCAGAGGTAGTAGCCTCCTGCGTTGTGAGTGCTGTTAATAAAACAATGGCAACTGCAAAATTCGACAAAAGTTCTATTGGGGTTGTCCGTGATATAGATGAAAACTCATATACTGTGCTTGCTTTTGGAGGGCAGTATACCATTAACAGTAATTTGAAGTTTAGCAAGGGACAGAAGGTTGCTGTTGTTGCCCCACAAGGAAACTTTAACAAATTATATATGATTGCAATATGAGGGAGATGCGTATATGAGCAAACCAGTATTGTATGCAATCTCTGCTTTTGATGCAAGCAAAGAACATACATTTACGTTCAGTTTCAGCGGTGAACAAATTATTGAAACTCAGGCAAATATTTATAACAACGAAACAAATGCTTTAGTTTATAGTGGAAGCTACACAACTAGCAAAGCCGCTTTTGTATTGCCCGCCGGGTCAATTAAAAATAGCGCTGTACCCTATAATATTACGATTCGCGTTGTTACCAATAACAACGATAATAAATATAGTGAGTATAGCGATAAAGAACAATTTTATTGTGTCAGCTCCCCTACTTTTGACTTTAAAGGACTGGATTCCGCTAACTTAAATACAATCCGAGATAGCAGCTATTTACTTGAAATTGAGTACAGTGTACCAAGTGGCGAAAAAGAACAGCTTGATAGCTACCAGTATTTCTTGTATAACAGTTTGAAAGTAATGGTAGACAGTTCCCCTTTGTATTACGCAGACGGAAACACTTTCTTGCTTTCCTATTTGTCTGATGACACTAATTATTATGTACGGGCAATGGGAACCACCCAAAATGGGATGAAGATTGATACCGGGTATGTGCCAATCTATGTTGATTATGAAAAAAGCAGCACTTATTTGGTTATTGAACCCGTAAGCCGTTATAGATATGGCGACATTCTAATCAAAAGTAACATTGCCTCGATTGATGGTTGGGCCTATCCTACCCCAGAACAATATTGCAGCGCAGCAGACAGTTCTACTGGGCAGGAACGAATTGGTATTGATTTGACACAAGACGGTAGTTATGTGGTGTTTGATGAAAATTATCAAATCCCTGATACTTTCGACATGGAGCTTGTTGTGATGAAATATATTCCCAATCGACGGATTCTTTTGCTAAAAGGTGACGGAGAGCAGCTGGAATTGTTTATTGCGCAACGTAAGTTTAGTGGAGATAGTAAAACATATACATACGCACTTTTAATAACCGAAGATCCTGGCTATACAATACAAAGCAATAAGATTGTAGATGAGGGGCATTTCTTTACCATCTCTATGAAACGAGAAAATTGGTTGTATGAATTAAAGATTACCCCCAATGACAAACTCGAAACGCTTTATACTGTAAAGTTTACTGGTGTAAATGGCATTAAAAATCAGTATGTAAAGAGTGGAGCATTGCTTACCGACCCTGGCGACCAAGTAAAAGAAGGATATACTTTTGAAGGCTGGTACAACGGAAGTAAAAAGTGGAATTTTGCAAAAGATACCGTTACAAGCGATATGACACTGGAAGCTAAATTTACACGAGATGTGTCTGTTACTTACACTTTGGATAATGCAACATCCAGTAATACCGTTAGCACCACCAAAGAAAATGAAAGCTTTGCAACAACGATTACGGCAAGTGCCAATTACGTTATTGACAGCATTACTGTTATTATGAATGGTAAGGATGTTAGTTCTGATGTTGTTAGTGATAATAAGATCACGATTAGTAAAGTAACTGGCCCCATTAAAATCATTGTTAAAACAACCATTCAATATAAAATTACTCAAACAATTACAAATGCTAAAACCAGTAATGGCACAACATATGTTAAGAGCGGCAGTGCTTTCACTACTACTATTACGCCTGAAACGGACTATGATTATGTTGATATTACTGTGAGCATGGGTGGTACAGATATTACCAGTATTGCGGTTAAGAATAATGTTGTAACTATTGATTCTGTTACTGGTGCCGTGCAGATTACTGCCGAGGGTAAGATTACAGAAAGAACGCCTTACACTGTTACTGTAAAATACAGCCAGGCATTGAGCACAAAGACTTATACCGCATATGAAGGCAAGAGCTATACCCTTAAGATTGCGGTAGATAGTAGCAATTACACATTTAAGTCTGCCACTGTTAAAATGGGCGGTGTAGATATAACTGATAGTGTTCTTACCGGTAGAGATGTGTATATTGAAAATGTAACTGGCGACATTGATATTGATGTTGTGTTGATCCAGACATTCCAGATTTCTGGTGCTTATCAGAATGTTATCAGGAGCAATGAAGGTGATGTTGTTGGCTATGGTGGCACATTCGAGTGCACCTATACTCCCCAGTCTGGATATAATGCTGTTAGCATCACGGTTAAAAAGGGTGATATAACAGGCACTGTTGTTGATGGCTGTGTAACGGGGAATACGGTAAGAATTGAAAACGTCAAGTCCAATTATTACATTATGGCAAATGGCTACAAGGTAAAAAATTGGGACGTCACTTATGATCTTACAAACGCAACCAGCAGTAACAGCGATGCAACTGTCGAACTTAATGGTTCTTATGAAACTACAATTAGTAAAACTGATCCTTACCGGTTAAAGAGTGTAACAGTAACCATGGATGAGGTTGATATTTCTAACGATGTTGTTACTTGGGAATCTGGTAAATATGGTATCCTTACTTACAACAATGCAACCATAAAAATTCCAGAAGTTACCGGAAAACTTAACATTAGTGTTGTTGGTTCTATGATGTATTCTATATCCAAAAAGACAAGTAATTGTAAAACAACGAATGAAACCTCTGTTGGTATAATAGCTGGTAAAGTGTGGGATGGTGATACATACTTCTGTGCCTATGTTCCCTCTAGTGGATACACTAGCTGCAATATTAAAGTGTACAAAGGCTCAGACAGTACTGGCGAAGAAGTAACGAATAGTGTTGTTGGGAAAACAACGATTGATGGTGTTACTTATGATAGTGTAACCATTAAGAATGTAAAGCAAGTATATTATACAGATGCCTCTGGTGTAAAATAATGTAGGGAGAGTGACAATCAATGAATCTTTTAGGATTAAGCCTATATACAGACGCTAATAGTATGATTCCCCTACCCCCTCGCCACAACTCCTTTACTTATACGCGACTTGAGAACGGTGCTTTTGATGAACTCCTGTTTTGTACCAATGTTGTACAATTTGGTCAGACGATTAAAAGTGAATGGGATAACGACACCATTTTACACGCAAAGTTTGATAATGATTTGCGTGGCGGCAACCTTGAATACCGTGCTGATACTGTCAGCACGGTACGAGTAAAACGCAGAGAGCGTGGAGAAAATGGAAGTTGGATTACCTTGAAGGAATTTCCAATCAAAGAGACTTCTGATTTTACATTTACTTATGTTGACCGTTATGCTAGGGCAAGAACTGAATACGAGTATGCCGTTGTTCCGCTTATCAATAACGTGGAAATGAATTACACGATTGGTACTGTATATAGCGATTTTGATGGCATTATTATTTGTGATTCAAATGAAAGCTATCAAACTGTGGCAGATGAAAGTATTCAGACTGTGACCCGGCGGAATCCAGCTAGTATCATTGAACCGTTGGACAGAGTTTATCCTTATGTTATATATAATGGCAATACAAATTATGATACTGGAACTGTGCAAGGATTGTTTGTGGAAATTGATTGGGACAAAAAGGTATTCAAAACAAAATCCAGCTTTATGTTACGGGATACTGTTATGCACTTTTTGACAAATGGTCAGCCAAAGATTTTGAAAAGCTTTGATGGCAGAATCTGGATGGTTGATATCACTGGCGATCCAACAGCTACTGTGCAAAACCATCCAGACCAAGTTTCTATTAGTTTTAATTTTACTGAGATTGGAGACACTTACAGCACGACGGATATGTATAACAATGGATTGACTGATATTAACCGCGAAGGGAGTTGATAACGTATGAGTTATACACCTACACAAGATGATATTAACCTGCTTTATCAACGGCACAAAAAATTGTATTCCAAGGTCAATTTACTTAACAGTGATTTTAGAACGATTGATTCTTTGGAAGGTGTTCTTACAAATGGGACATTGACTATTAGCGCTAATAGCGACACCCGGCGGACATTTACCTGCAACATGCACTTGGCTAAAACAAGCGCTGTTGCAGCCTATAATGTTTATGATTGGGCCAACAAATATTTGCGTGTTTTTATTGGAATTGAAGACGTCAGGACAAAAGTTGTTCATTGGTATGAAGTCGGGTTATTTATTCCCACTCAAAACGGGTTTCAATATGATACTTCAAATAACACTTTAAGTTTAAGCTGTGTTGATTTGACAGGGAAATTGGATGATACAACTTGTGGGCAAGTTACCGGACTTGGGACGATTATTAAAACTGGCCGGTACATACGACAATCTATGATTGAAGTGCTTAAACTTGGAGGCATTACAAAATATTTAATTGATTACCCACAAAATGATACCGAGGCCGAAAATGACAAGACTAAAGTTCCTTACGATCTTGAATTTGGCACGGGGGCAACCGTATGGAATATGCTTACGACCTTGCGAGATTTATATTATCCATATGAAATGTTTTTTGATGGAGATACCTTTGTTTGCAAAGAAATTCCTAGCTGTAAAGACGATCCTGTCATTTTGAATCATGAAGTAATTGATCCTCTAATTATCAGTGAAAATACCACCGTTGACGAAACCACGATACGAAATTGTACTGAGGTTTGGGGATCTAGTATTGACAGTGATTATTATACAGAAAATGTAAGCTATGCAGATGGATGTTACACATTAACGTATGACAGTGCATTGACCAACTTTAAGGTAAAGAGTAATAAGCGCTTTAGCTTTGTTGCACCAGAAACAAACGCCAAAGGCTGTTCTGTAAAAATAGTTCAAGGAGAGAACACTTTTGGACCATATAAAATTTACAGTGGCACTGACAAAGACGGAAATGATGTTGAGCTTGACGCTGGTGTAATGGCTGCCAAAAAGTATTACGTTATAAAGTGTTATAAAGATGCTGATAAAAATTTACGGATGCAGTATCTTGGGCAGGGCCAGGTACACGCTATGGTCATTTTAAGCGATAATCCCCCAACGGGCGATGCTTATGAGCAAGCTAAGATTGATGAAGCATGTGACGTACTAGAATATATTTCTACAAATGATCCCAGTGACACGACTGGCATGTATCACTCCCCCTATTCTATCGAAAAGATAGGCCGACGTAATTCAGTTCTTAGTGGTGGGGATTTTGAAAATATTCCAAACGATGATTTAGGACTACAACGTGCAGAATACGAAAATTGGAAGAGCTGCCGTTTGACAGATGTGAAAACAGTTGAAATGATTATGATTCCATGGCTTGATGTAAATAAAAAAATCAGTTACACCCCAAGAGCTGGGAAACCTGGTGAAAAGCATAGTCCAATGGAATATATTACTAAAGAAATTACAATCAATTTAGGCAGTGGGACAATGAGCGTAAATATGCAGAAATTCTACCCCTATTATCCATACATTACTAAAAAAGGAGAGTAAAATATGGCAGAACTTGGTTCTAACGGAAAGTATAATGATTTGCAGTACACAGATTTCCCTGCAAGTGTTGATAGTTGGGAAGATGTGGCGGATGTTAGTGTAGATAGTATTACACTGGCAAATCAATATCGTCAATATTGTGAAGATGGGAATTATAGTGCAGCTCAGCAGCTCTTGGAGAACAACCCCACACTGAAAAAGATGCAGATCAATGCACTGACTATCAATCAGATTCGACATGCCACCATGGCTCTTGAACGAATGTTTAAAGATGATATTGAAACATATGTGAAAGATCAGGTTTTTGCTGATGACTTGATGTTCTCCACCTATACTCATACTTATAATTCTTCTACCAAGACCCACAATTTCAAAGGCAAGGGGCCAAATGGTAAGGCTAAGTGTGTTGCCACGTTCCAAAGCGGAGATAAAATTACTGTCAACGGCAATACTTATCCTGCATGGTGTGGCCCTGACAGCATGAGTGATGCTGGTAGCAATGTGATTGTAAATGGAAGATGGGTGACTTTTATCTATGATGGTTCTCAGATAAATTTTAAGGGCGGCGGCGGTGCAGCATCCTCGGATATCGCCGCCGCTACTGCAACTTCGGGGCTGGTTTTGAATGGTAAGACTTTTTATGCTGGCAGTAGTAAAGGTGTAAAAACTGGTACTCTGCCTAACTGTGCTGTTGCTGGCGGCGGAGATGACACTGTTGGTCTGAATTCTAGTAAATTCCCGCGTGTTGGTGTTACGCCTTATGGTGGTTCTATCCACTTTACAACTAATACTGATGGTGTTCAGCGCTTTTGTTTCCAGGCTCCTTATGGTGCATTTGGTGGGCCGAATGATGTTGCTGGGCTTGGCGGCGATGGATATATTGGTGTTCCTTCTGAACGATTTGGTGACGCAAGCGCAGATCAGATCTTAAAGGGCCATAACGCAACAAGTAAAAACGGCCTTTCTTTGTCTGGTACAATGCCGGACAATGGTGCTGTAAGTGTTACCCTTGATGCAGGCGGAAGTTACACTATTCCCAAAGGATACCACAACGGTAGTGGTAAAGTACGTGCTACTGCTTTGAGTGGGCAGAGTGAAGGTACTGCAACTGCTGCTAACATTTTGAAAGGTAAGACGGCCTGGGTAAACGGTAAGAAACTGACTGGTACGATGGAGAACCGCGGCCAATATCAATATTGTGGTGGTGTTGGTGAAGGTACTGAAAACAGTGTTGGATATCTTTCTTTGAATGCAATTCCTGAAGGCGCTTATTTTTCTAATAATGCTGATTGGGCACCAGAAATCCGTGTTAAGAAAGATGTTCTGTACAAATATTTGCAGATTGATTCTAGCAAGATTGTTTCCGGCCAGAGTATTGGCGGTGCAGGTAGTTTGCAGTTAGTAGGTACTGCCCCACAGGGAAACACCCAGATGATTCAGCTGTGGCAGGGCTTTGAAGCGAGTAGCCAGAGTAAAACGGTAGAAGGTATTACTGGTGGTGGTAAGCGAAAGATCTGTTATAGTGCTGTTGTATGGGGTGGAGAAAACTACAGTTGTACTGTTGAAATTTCCGGTTACAAAAACGGTAGTTGGACAAAAGTGTTTAATAAAACATCTCAAGGTATGTCTGAGGCTGGCATTGTTGAATGCGATGGCTACGAAAAATATCGTATTTATTATTATACGGATGGTCATACATATACCAACGTGAGAATTGCCGTGTTTGGCTAATTTTTTTAATATTATCCTATGGGCTACTGCCATTTTTGGGCGGTGGCCCATTTTGATTATAAAAGCATTGGAGGAAGTAATGATGGAGAAATGTATTGATATTAGCAGACACCAAACTGCTTTTGATGCTGCAAAATGTAAGAACGCTGGCATTACTACAGTAATGTGCAGATTGGCTTACGGTAAGAGCAAAGATGTAAAGGCTGACATTTATATGAAAGCTGTAAAAAGTACTGGTTTGAAGCTTGGCGGCTATGGATTCGGGACTTGGCATTATAAAAGTGTATGCAACAGCAATCTTGATACAGCTAGGGCTGTAATGAAAGAACAGGTAAATGCTTGGATTTCGATTGCCAAAGAACAGGGCTGTAACAGTTGGGTTGGTATTGACCAAGAGCTTGAAAGCAAACAAACGATGGGTCTTAGTATTGGCGATAATACCACTCTGCTAATTGAGGCTGCCAAGATGATTGAAAGTGCTGGCTTGCACGCTTGCTTGTATGCTTCTGCCAGTTGGATTATGGCAAATGTAAACTTGGCTCGCTTTACGTATCCCCTGTGGGTAGCCTATTATAAGTGGTATGGCACCAAGAAAGACTTCGACGGAACTGAAAGCTTCCCGACTACCGGGACTTATGGTAAATGGATGACTGAGCACAAAAACCAAATTTGTATGTGGCAGTTTACCAGTGAAGGCTATGCTAGTAAATATGGTGCAACGCATGGCTCCGATGGTCTTGACAAAAACTGGTTGTATTATCAGCCAAATGCCAATGTAGTTACTCCAACTTCTCCTGCTGCAAATCAGGAACCTTTTGATGAATATTGCTTGTTTCCTATGAGCGCGCTGAGAGTAACCCAGGGTCTAGGGTTTACAGTAGATGGCGTAAAGGCAAGTACTTACAGCCATTTGTATCAGACTGCATATGATTTTGCTGGTGAAGACACTGGCAAATCTCCTGTTTACGCACCGTTCTCTTGTGAGGTTATGCGGATCTATAATGGCAGAAGTGCCGGTTCTAAATGTAATTTCACTTGGTTTGCCAATACCAAACGTGTAAAGTGCATGAACGGCAAGGTGTACAAGCCTGGTATGCTATTTGTTATGATGGCACATTGTGATACTTCGTTTATGCAGGCACATGGAATTCGACTTGGTGCAAAATTTAGCCAAGGTGAAGTATGCTATAGTGAAGGTAATGCTGGTGGCGTTGGTAGTCATTGTCACATGACGTTTGGCGAAGGCCCTTGGGATGGGAAAGGCTGGCATGAGATTTCTAATCGTAAAGGCTCGTTTGAAATTAATAATCCCCTGCCTTTGCATAAGATCTGTTGGATGCGGCTTGAATGCAAGGTTCTTGATACTGGTGGTTACACTTGGGTAAGAATCAGCAAAACCATCAAGCTTCCCAATTCCGAAGGTGGCAACTCCAACAACAATGCGGGCAGTACCAATAGTTCTAATTCCACCGCATACTTCCCTGCTTACACTGGGACTTCTAATAGTATTATCACCGCACTGAACGCTATTGGAGTAGATAGCTCTTACAGTTATCGTGAAAAGATCGCCCAGGCCAATGGCATTACTGGTTATAGGGGTACTGCACAGCAAAACCTTAATATGGTCGCTTTGCTGAAAAAAGGCTTGCTTGTAAAGCCTGGGTCTGCTGCATACTTCCCTGCTTATACTGGGAATAGCGGCTCTATTGCTGCAGCTTTGAATTCTTTGGGTATTGATAGCTCTTACAGCTATCGTGAAAAGATCGCTGCGAAGAACGGAATGACTGGCTATAAAGGAACACCTGCTCAGAATACTCAAATGCTTAATCTCTTGAAACAGGGAAAGCTCTTGAAGCCGTAAAGGTTGTATGATATATGAAAATTAGGCGAAACGATATGAAACAAGAAAATATTGAAAAGCCCAAAAAGAACACCTACCACAAAGAAAAAAAGAGCCAGAAGCAAAAGCCTCGTTATCAGAAAATGGTAACAACTGTTTTGTACTTGGCTCTTTTTATTATTGTTGGATATACCTTTTGGGAATTCTGGCACGTTGGCGAATCAGTAAGTCCAGAGATTTATGATAAGACTGTTGATCTGTTTTTGGGACTACTTGGTATTACCGGATCTTTGAAGATTAGTGAAACCATCATGGATGGTGTAAAGGGATCTTTCCAGTATAAATACGGCAATCCAGACAATATTGAGGTTGATCCCAATGAGCCATCACTTGGTGTTGATGACCGCGGTGGCGAGTAATAAAATATAAATTTTATTAGGAGAAAATGAGCGTATGTACGTTGTTAATTTTATCGCTGAAAATTGGTTTTTGATTGTTTTTGCGCTTGTTGCTATCATTTTTGTGACTTGCTCTATTATTAGGTTTATTCACATGCCTACGGCAAAACAAATTGAAAATTTGATGGAATGGCTAAAGATTGCTGTTGTGGAGGCAGAAAAACAGTTCCAGTCTGGCACCGGCCAGCTAAAGCTTCGCGCTGTGTATGAAAGTGCAGTCATTGCCTTCCCGTGGATTGCAAAGTATATGACTTTTGAAAAGTTTAGCCAGCTTGTTGATATTGCTCTGGTTTGGATGCGAGAGCAGATTGAGCAAAATGAAAAGATTCGTGAATATATTGAGGGCAACGAAAAAGATAAAGTTGCCGCCTAACACGTAAAAAGATAGGGATACCATTCATTTGGTATCCCTATCTTTTTTGCCTTTTGGCGATCAATTAGTCTGTTTCTTGTTTTTGACCTTTTTCTTCTAACTTTTTTGTAAATAGCTGTTTTAATGAGTTGTATGATTTTTCCAAAGCACTAGATCTTGACACCAAGTGCTCGGCATACTTTTTGTATTTCAAGAGAGTTTTAGTATAAGGAGTGATTCCACGATATTGATTTGAAAATGCCACATATGCGTCAATAATCCGGTAAAGTTCTTTACTATCAAAATCATATGGGAAAGTACCTAGTATAGAATCTCTGTCATCTTGCGATTCATATTTATCAAAGAACGTTTCAAAGTCATCATTGATATCTTCTAACGCACTGATTTTTTCTTCAAGGCGATCTAGCGATTCCTGCCAACGATCAATTTGGCTGTCATACTGTGGCTCGTTAGATTCTCTATCACTATATAGGTCTTCCCAATCTTCTTGTTTAAATTTCAAATCAACAAAGACATTATGTAGAGAATCAATAAGAGTGCTCCAAGAATCGTATTTTGTATAAAGCTTTTCCATTGTCATGTCCTTTTTTTTTGAATATAAGCCTAAAAAATCAGGATGCAAAAAAGATGTTCAAGATGATATATAGCAGCAGTGCAGCACCAATAAAGAACTTTAAGCAACCTCCATCATCTCCGCCATTGTTTCCGCTATAATTGCTTTTGAATGACTGGTTATAATGGGCATAACCTGTACTACCTTTCCCGAAATAGCCGTAATCTTTAGGCATACAAAAAATCTCCTTATAATGTTTATATTTTGAATCCACACTTGACATATTTCTTATTCTGTGGTTATATTATAGTAGCATGATCGCTAAATGTCAATATGTAATTAGCTTTTTTGCCAACAAAACGAAAGGACGATATTTATTTATGGCGTATGATGAAAAAGATATTATAAGGCGTATCTTGGCATTAAAGAATTCCGCCGGGATTACCAATAAGGATCTTGAATCAAAAATCGGAATTGCTTCCGGGTCTATTTGGAAATGGGAGAATGGAAAAAGTAAACCGGGTGTTACCTCAATTATAAAATTAGCAGAATTCTTTAATGTTTCTACTGACTATTTATTGGGCCTTACAAGTATTCCCGTATCAGTAGAGCAGGCCGCTCCTAGCACACTTGATGAGGATGACCAAAGAATCCTTGCCTTGTATCACAAGCTTGGATTTGAAGGTAAAACCGTAATTCAGGCCACTTTGATTTCGGAATCAAGACGTATGGCGTTGGGGTTCTAATAACCTCTTGAGTAAAGAAATCACTCGCGTTGTTTTATATTTAAGATATTCAAGCAACGCTCAATCTGAGCAGTCCATTGAAGGACAAATGCACGTTTGCGAAAGCTTTTGTACAAGAAATAATTACGCCATTGTACAATCTTATATTGACCGTGCATTATCTGCATCCAAAAACACAGACAAGCGCATTCAGTTTGCCCAGATGCTAAAAGATGCAGAAAGTGGTAATTTTGATGCTGTTGTAGTCTATAAGCTTGATAGATTTGCTAGAGATCGTTATGATTTTGCTATGGCGAGATATCGCCTAAAGAAATGTGGTGTTGCCATTATTTCTGCAACCGAAAATCTAAGCGATAGCCCCGAATCTATTATATTGGAATCTGTACTAGAAGGTATGGCAGAGTTTTATTCTGCTGAACTTTCACAAAAAGTTTCTCGCGGTATGAGAGAAACCGCCGCAAAGCATAATAGTGTTGGCGGTGTTGCACTAGGGTACAAGGTTGAAAATAAAAAATATGTTATTGACCCTATAACTGCACCTATAATAAAAGAGATTTTTCAGCTTTATGCAAATGGAGTATCTATCGCAGATATTTGTAAATCGTTAAACGAAAAAGGATATAGAACTTCTGCCGGGAAGCCTTTTAATCGAAGCTCGTTTAATAGAATCCTGCGCAATGAACGTTATATTGGAGTATATAAGTATCTTGATTATCGTGCTGAAAATGGCATTCCTGCAATTATAGATAAGCCTCTTTGGGACGCTGTACAATTAAGGCTAAATTCTCCTAGACCCGGCGGATGCCACAAAGCAGATATTCCATATTTGTTAGCCGGAAAGCTTTTCTGTGGGCATTGTGGGAATAAGATGAATGGTGAATCCGGGATTAGCCACACAAAAGCTAAATACTATTATTATTCTTGCTATGCACATAAACGTGGAAAAGGCTGCCTAAAACGAAGCGTAAAAAAAGACTGGATTGAAACTATTGTTTTACAAAATTTAAGGGCATTATTAACAAAAGAAAGTATAGACAAGATTTCGTCACTTGCTGTAGCTGAGAATAAGAAACAGATCGATAACGGAACACGAATTCCACTACTTGAAGAAAAGATAAGAGATAACGAAAAAGCAACTCAAAATATCATTAAAGTCATCGAAAAAGGTGTTTCTTCTGATAGTTTGATAGAACGCATTCACGAATTGGAGCAAGAAAAGCAGGAGCTTTTACTTCAACTTGCCATTGAGAAGCGTGGGGTTGCAAAACTTTCAAAAGAAGAAATAACCTACTATTTATCACAATTTTCAGAAAATGATTTTGAAAACGAAACACTGAATCAAAGCCTTATTGACTTACTTATAAATTCTGTTACAATATGGGATGAACCCGATGGAAATTTCAAGATTGTTATTGCCTATAATTTAGAGATGTATCCAGCACAAACTTTTAAGCTTAATCCAACTGGATATGATTTGCAAAAGTTTTATCGAGTTCAAACTCCACAAAAAGTAGACAAAATTCAAGAATGTAAAAATCAGTCATCAAAGGCAGCGAAGGTCATCAATAAGGTGTCTGGTGGCAATTCAAGATCAACATCAAATAAACCAAAGGCAAAATCAAGAGAAAAAAGGTCAAAAAAGGGTCAAAAAAACAGCGGTAATTGCGAAGGAGTATCAGGTTCGGATATTGCAAATGGTAGTCCACCAAAACAATATAATCCGAACCTTTTGCCGATTGGTCATGGGTTCGGATTTATTATTTCTATTGGAGAAATTAAAGACTGGTAATGAAGAAAACAGGAGGACTGTCGATCACGCTAAGGTGCATCTGAAGACAAAGAAAAGGACGGATATTTCGCAAACATAAGCAGGATTCAAGGCAAGGAGCCTTAGAATCCTTTGTGAATTCCAAGGCTTTTTCATGCAAAATCCCGCTGTGTGAAATAGACTGAATTTTCGACTTTTCAGATACGCCCTAGGGCAATACCGCATAATTCTAAGTGCTGATACGGCGAGCGAGGTGCGGCAGATGCCAAGCCAAAAGCGCAGATAATACTGGATGCTGCAAAGGTGAGCGCCGCCAGTGGCGGAAACAGCGAACTGAAGC
>JABLTO010180403.1_pt1 | contig 78289 bp, 55 predicted proteins | sample 7160091 | NCBI WGS metagenome assembly JABLTO01 (sample SAMN14651225, study PRJNA627086) | human gut metagenome | isolation source: feces | host: Homo sapiens | reverse complement strand
CGGATACCAAGGAAGAACACCCTGTTAAAGCAGGGTGTTCTTTTTGCTATGCTTCCTAAGTTTTGGAGAGCAGAGAAGGGCTGGCGATGGGCAGAACTGAGCGAGCAGTGAGGGATAGAAATTATTCACCAGTTTAATAAACCAGCGCTGCACGGACCTTACAACAACGGGGTAGCCAGTGCTGCAGCTTTTCCCCGCTTTCGAGCGTGCCGGCGCCACGTTGACGCAGCTTGGCCTTTACCAACGGAGGAAGATAGATAGTCGCTGGATTTCACTGCAAAGAGCGCACTTTTCACAGTGCCTTCTTTGCAACCTTCCCACTGCATGCGCGGGCTGTGCTTTGCCTTTGATTCATGCCCCGCTGATATGCGGAACATGGCTTTTGGATATTCGTATGGATAAGCTTGCGTAACAACATGCAGTGTATGAGCTCATTGTGTCCTACGCAACTTTACGATGGTAAGGTTAATTTCGCCGTTTCTTGCATCAGCGGAACCATTATAATTGAGCGTAAATTCTGTTGCTGTAGGCGCATATAGAATAAGAAATGCCGCTCCACATGCGCTCGATCCGTTTGCGCTGGTTGCATAATATATGCCTGTTTCAAGGTGCGGAGCTCCATTATAGGATGGCGTAACTTGCATATAGTTCGGCTGCGGGAAGATTGCAGACACTTTATAAGAGATCAAGTAATAGCCAGCTGCAAGCGAAATATGCTGCAAGTCCGTCTGAGCAATGTTCCCCGTTGGGTCTGTAACATCTGGAAACATTGCAATTAGCGTCCCTTGTTTAAGCGGATATTGCACATTGATAAAAGATGCAAACACGTCGTCTGGAATTTCTCCTGTGGGGCCGGTTGGCCCAGTATCACCAGTTGGACCTATCAGCCCAGTCGGCCCAGCTTCACCGGTAGCACCAGTAGGACCGCTGGGACCTACAGGGCCCGTGGCCCCAGTTGGACCCGTCGCACCTTTCTCGCCAGTAACCCCAGTTGGACCCGTCGGACCTTGCTCACCCGTAGCTCCAGTTGGACCTGTTGGCCCCATTTGACCATTAATCCCATCAGCGCCAGTGGGCCCTGTGGGACCGGTTGGCCCCATGCGGCCGTTTTCTCCGGCATCGCCTGCAGGACCAGTAGGCCCTATAGGACCGGTAGGGCCAGTTGCTCCAGTAGGGCCTACAGCACCAGTGGGCCCCGTTGGGCCAGTAGGACCACCCGCAGGTCCAGTAGGGCCAGTAGCGCCAGTAGGGCCTGTGGCACCCATAAAACCCATGGGGCCAGTAGGACCTATTGATCCAGTAGGACCGGTAGGACCAGTGGGCCCCGTAGGCCCCGTTACGCCCGAGGTGCCCGCTCGGCCATTTGCGCCAGTAACACCTGCAGGTCCTGCAGGTCCAGTAGGGCCGGTAAGGCCAGTAGGCCCAGTAGGGCCGGTAGGACCGGTGGGGCCGGTAGGACCAGTTGCACCTGTTGACCCCATGGGCCCTGTTGCGCCAGTGGGGCCGGGTATTCCTGGAAATCCCATGGGTCCCGTTGCGCCTGTTGGCCCCGTTGCACCGGGCATACCCATGCATGGATTACATTTGCAACGTAAATGACTATGGTGGACATCATTGTATTCTGGCAATGCTTTTACCTGCTTTCTCACTATAATAGTTTACCCCCATTTTAATATATTCTATGCTATTGCATGGATGTTCCTATTAACAAGGCAAATACTTTTTGAAATGTGCATAAGAGATGTTCGTTTCAAAGTCCAATTGAAAGATGCATAAAGCATTCATGGAAAATTTGGATAAAACAACAAATAAAAAGGCAGACAGCATGCTGCAAGCCTGCCTTTTTTGACAGAGAAGCTTATTTCTTCAATTCATTATACTTTTGGATGCCAAGGGCAAGCAAATCCATTGCGCGCTCAAGGTCTGCCTGCTTAAGCACATAAGCAAGGCGGACTTGGTCCCTGCCATGGCCGGGCGTTGCAAAAAAGCCTTCGCCTGGTGCATACATTACGGTTTCGCCATTGTCTTCAAACTCTGTAAGCAGCCACTTCTGGAAATCGTCCGTGTTGTCTACAGGGAGCTTTGCCATAACATAGAACGCGCCTTTGGGCTCCTTGCAAACTACGCCTGGGATTTCCTGGAGCTTTGCATAGATGGTATCACGGCGCCGTTTGTATTCCTCGCGCACAGCATCGAAATAGGACGGATCAACAGAATAAAGCGCAGCAGAGGCAATCTGGTCCAGCGTGGCCACAGAAAGGCGAGCCTGGCAGAATTTCATAATCTGTTGTTGCAGCTCCTTGTTGCGGGTGATGAGCGTGCCGATGCGCGCGCCGCAGGCGCTAAAACGCTTGGAAACAGAATCAATAACAATTGCGTTTTCAGCAATATCGTCAAATTGAGCAATGCTTTGAAGCGGTTCACCGCCATATACGAACTCGCGGTAGACCTCGTCTCCGATCAAGAACAGGCCATGTTCCTTAGCGATATCAGCAAGCATGCGCAGCTCCTCCGGCTTGAGGACGATGCCAGTTGGATTGCCAGGATTAGTAAACATGATCGCGCGCGTTTTTTCATTGATGAGCGCTTCAATCCGATCCCGTTTTGCGAAATTGTAGCCTTCTTCGGGTGTGGTGGTCAGCGGGCGGATGGTCGCGCCAGTCGCACGCACAAAAGTGTTATAATTTGGATAGAAAGGTTCTGGAACGATGATTTCATCGCCATCGTCCAGGATGCAGTTGAGCACGATGGAGAGTGCTTCGCTGCCGCCCGTTGTGATGACAACGTCGCTTGTCTCCAGCTTAATGTTGAGGTTGGCGTAATATTTTTTAACCGCCTCAATCATTTCCGGAATACCGGGGGAAGGGGCATATTCAAGAACGGGCTGCTGGAAATTCCGAATCGCATCAAAATAGGCCTGCGGGGTTTCTATGTCGGGCTGGCCGATATTGAGGTGGTAGATTTTCGTGCCGCGCTTCTTTGCCTCAACTTGGTAAGGGTAAAACTTGCGGATGGGCGAAAGATTGCATTTCTGCACTTTGCTGGAGAACTTCATGGAAAACCTCCTAATGTATTAATTGGGCTTGCCCCAAATGGAAAGCACAAATCGGTTAAGAACCTGCACTGCCGGGTTTCGGCAAACTGGGATCCCCCGTGCCAACGGTCTTCTTTTCAGTCACGGCGTTATAAGTTTCCGAATAGAGCGTTTCGGTTGACTCCAGCACGCCATCGCGGTACAGGTCACGGTATGCGGTCACTTGGTATCCCGTGCGATCCTGCACGGTTACCTCTTCGTAACCAAGCGGCCATGTGGGCTCCTCTGTAATAATAGGTTCACCTGGATCGATCTCTGCGTCTACAACGCCGCGCACTTCATAGGTAACACCCGCTGGAAGCGGCTCGCCGTAAATATAAACGGTCATTGTATATTCTTCCTGGTCACAGTAGGCGAAGATATAAAGTGGAGCACTGGTATTATTCACAAAATTAAGGCTTTTTCCGCTTTCTACAGTGCCGGTAACCGTGGAATCCAGCCCTTTATCTACATAACTAGAAGGCCAAGAGTGGTGCTTCCGCTCCGTGATGGAGATACCTTCGATGCCTTGCGCAAGGATTTCCTCCAGTGTAGACCCGCGCTGCATGGAGGCATTTGCGCGCAGAAGCGCGCAGTAAAGCGTTGTGCTAACCTGGCAGATGCCTCCTCCGGGTTCATCCTCATAGCGCTCACCGCTCACGATGCCGGGAGCAAGTGGCCAGCCGCCTTCCTCCGTGCGCGGGCCAATAAACGCGTTAAAGTTGAATTCCTCACCCGGCTCAACTTTTGCGCCGTTAAGCAGCGTGGTCGCTTTTTGAATGTTACCTACACGGTTTTCATTGCGTGCCGCTCTGCTGCCGCCAAAGCTTGTCTGATATTCGGCGCGATATTGCGTAACCTGTTTAAGCTCTTCGACTGTGCGCGTGGGCGAAGCATATTCGAGCTCGGGAGTTAACGTTGCCGAATACTCCCCTTGTGCCATCAGTGTTAGGATTTCCTCAAAAAGGGCATCCTGGTTGAGGATGTAGCCATCCGAACCTTCCGTATAAGTGAAGGCTGGGGAGTCCGTAGTTGTAACGGGTATTGCGGAAGGCTCTACAGGCGCGGTATCCACAGCGGCGCCAATTGCAGCCAAACGCGCCAAAAGCGTTTCGCGATCTGGAACGAGGCAAACAAAATAGGCCTTTCCATTCTCCTTAATCTCGCGTGCAAGGGCGTTATTCTGAACCAAAGTACCGGTTTTTCCCAGTAAAATCGCTTCATCAAGCACTTGTTCCAGCGTGGAGGAGGGAGCCATATCGGCTGCTGTGAGCACCCAGAACGCGGTACCATGACGCACGGTGATATTTATAGAAGAGAGGGCTGCATCAAGCTCAGCCTGGACAGCAGCGCTTGCTTGTGCCCATGTCATCCCGGAAACATCCACGCCGTTGATGGTTATCCCTTCCAAAAACGTGCCTTGCGATTTTAGCGCCGAAAGTTGTGCTTCATTTGGCTTTTCCACAAACAAATGCAACACAAGCAGGACTGCCGAAACCAGAAGCAGGCCGAAAAAAACGAGCTTTGTTATATTTACAAGGCGCTTAAGGCGCAAATGCGCCTGCCGAGCGCGGCTTTGCGTTGAGGCTCCAGCGCGTGCGCCGGGAGCAGCGGGGCGTTTTTCCATCGTATTTCATACCTCATTGAAATTATACAACAAGTTTACCGTTTGGGCAACAGCCCCCGCGGCAATTGAAGACGATTGTTCACAAATTCCGCGGCTTGTTAGAACTGGAAAAAAAGAGTATACTAAAATCGAATAAATATGGGGAGAGGAATCCCCGTTCAATGGATAAATACGGAAGGAAAGAGAGTCTTTCATTTGGCATCCAAATCAAAAGCAAGGCTCAAGATCATCCCGCTTGGCGGCGTGGGCGAGATTGGCAAAAACATGACTGTAATTGAATACGGCAAGGACATCGTGGTAGTGGATTGCGGGCTTATTTTTCCAGACGACGACATGCCCGGAATCGACCTCGTGATTCCGGACATGACCTACCTGGAAAAAAACGCGGAAAAACTGCGCGGCATTCTAATTACCCATGGGCACGAAGATCATATTGGCGCCGTCCCCTATGCGTTGAAAAAATTCCAGACGCCGGTGTTTGGCACGCGCCTTACCATGGCGCTTATCGAGCATAAACTGGATGAAGCAAAGATCAAAAATGCTGATCTGCGCTGCATCTCACCCGGAGATAAAGTGCAGCTGGGTTGTTTTACGGTGGAATTCATTAAAACCAGCCATTCCATTGCAGGCGCGGTGGCAATTGCGATTATAACGCCAGTGGGCACGCTCATCCACACTGGCGACTTCAAAGTAGATTATACCCCGCTGGATGGGGAACCCATCGATGTAGCGCGTTTTGCGCATTATGGTGCCAAGGGTGTCCTTGCGCTTATGAGCGACTCTACGAATGCGGAGCTTGCGGGGCATACACAGTCCGAACGGGAAATCGGAAAAACTTTTGAACATTATTTTGAGATTGCAAAAGGGCGCGTGATTGTAGCAACGTTTGCCTCAAACATTTACCGCATCCAGCAGATCGCGGATGTGGCGATTGCGCATGGGCGCGTAATCTGCTTCCAGGGGCGCAGCATGGTAAACATCGCCAAGGTGGCAAGCGAGCTTGGCTATCTGAACATTCCAGTTGAAAAGATCATGGAAGTGGAGAAGCTGCGCAAAATCGACGATGAGAAAGTTTGCGTGATCACAACGGGCAGCCAGGGCGAACCCATGAGCGGCCTGTTTCGGATGGCGAACGCTTCACACAGGCTTAACATCGGCAAGGGCGATACAGTGATTATCTCCGCCTCCTCGATCCCGGGCAACGAGATCGCCGTTTCCCGTGTGATTAATCAGCTATATCAAAAGGGCGCCAAGGTGGTATATGATCGCATGGCGGATGTGCATGTATCCGGTCATGCAAGGCGCGAAGAACTTAGGCTAATGTTTACGCTGACAAAACCCAAATACTTTATTCCGGTTCACGGCGAGGCGCGCCACCTTTATCAGCACGCAGAGCTTGCAGAGGAGATGGGCATTCCTTCTGAGAACATCGTGGTGCCGGAGATTGGAAGCGTCATTGAGCTTACGCGCAATGAAATCCGGCTCAATGGCTCCGTGCCTGCTGGTAGCGTGATGATCGACGGCAACAGCATTGGAGAAATTGGGGATGTTGTGCTGCGGGATCGCAAATTGCTCGCTGAAGAAGGGCTCTTTACGGTGGTAATCCTGCTGAAGAAGAAAACTGGCGAGCTGGCAGCTCCTGCAGAGGTCATTTCGCGTGGTTTTGTTTATTTAAAGAATTCGGAAGAACTGGTAAAGGAAGCGCGCGCCCTCGTCAATGAGCTTGCTTCCCAATTCGCAACGGCGCACCGCTCGGAATGGTCCTCCATTAAAAACAATATCCGGGCGTCGCTTAAGAGCTATCTGTACAATAAAACAAAGCGTACACCGATGATCTTCCCGATCATTGTGGAAATCGAAGAGTAAAGAAAGGAGAAAACAGGATGATTTATGATAAGGCGCGGGAGCTTTCCCGCATGCTTGCAGAAAGCGAAGAATACAAGGCATACAAGGAAACGCGTGAAAAAGCCCTTGCAAACGAAACAACGAAGGCTCTGATTCAAGAATACCATCAACTTCAGATGAAGGCGCAGGCTGCCTTAGTACAGGGAAAAAAGGACGATGCTTGTATGGAGCGCCTGCAGAAGATCGGGGAAGTGCTTCAACTCAACCGTGATGCATCCGATTTCCTGCTGGCTGAATATAAACTGAATGTGATGTTGGGCGATGTTTACAAGATCCTTGCCGAAGCGATCGATATCGATCTCGGCATGCTGGAAGGATAACTATGGAACGTAGCAATGGCGGCCATCGCCGCACCAACGACCCGGACTTTAAACGCGCCTGGCGACGCTTTCGCCCGCTCGTTGTGCTTTTGTTAAGCCTGGGTATCTGCATAACGATTTTGGCTGTTGGCGCAAATATTGCGTTTCAAAAGCTGTTTGCGCCTGTAGATGAAAACGATGCAACCCCCGTTACGGTTACAATCCCTTCGAGCTCCGGCGCATCGAGCATTGCGCGCATCCTTTATGAAGCGGGTGGAACGGATGCAGAAGGAAACCAGCTTCCGGGTTTGATCTCAAGCAAAACCGTATTCAAAATCTACGCGGATTTTACGGGAAAAACCAGCAAGCTCAAAGCGGGTACTTATGTACTTTCTCGCAACATGGACATTGGTGAGATCTTGGATATAATCTGCAAGGGCAACCCACCGCGTACCACTCTGCGCCTCACAATATCAGAAGGCATGACGGTGGAAGGTATTGCAGAGAAACTCGTATCGCTGGGCGTGCTTTCCGATGCTGAGGAATTCCTTTCCCTGTGCAGAACGGGCGAAGAATTCGATAATGCGTTTCTGGCGGATATTCCGGAAAATCCGGAGCAAGCGCGCAACTATGTGCTGGAGGGCTACCTTTTCCCGGATACCTACGAAATTTACACCGATGAATCCGCAGAATCCATTATTTCGCGCTTGTTGCGGCGCTTTGCCGAAGTGTATAAGGAGGAATATGCGGCTCGCGCTGAGGAGCTTGGCATGACGATGGATGAGGTGATCACGCTTGCATCCTTGATCGAAAAAGAAGCGAAGGTTGACAGCGATTTCGCAAAGGTCTCGGCAGTGTTCCATAATCGCTTAGAGGCTGGAATGAAGCTGCAATCCGATGCGCCGCTCAAGTACATCTTTAAGACCACGGATACGCTTACCTATACGGAGGCGCAGATGCAGGATCCTTCGCTATACAATACGCATGTGCATGAAGGGCTTCCGCTTGGCCCCATCTGCAACCCGGGGGAACGAGCCATCCTTGCGGCGCTTTACCCCAACGAGGATTATGTTTCGGAAGGCTTCCTGTATTTCTGCTTAATGGATCCCACCACAGGTGAGAACGCTTATGCGAAAACGCTGGAAGAGCACAACGAAAACGTGGAACGGTATAAGGATTTATGGAACACAGCGGAATGAGCGGCGCTGCGCGCCGCGCCCTACCGGAACTGCTTGCCCCGGCGGGAAATATGGAGCGCTTGGAGACGGCGCTGCGCTTTGGCGCAGACGCCGTCTATCTCGGCACGGAAACGATGAGCTTGCGCAATTATGCGGATAATTTTCGGGGCGATGAGCTGAACCGGGCGTGCGAAACAGCGCATGCGCAAGGAAAGCGGGTTTATGTTGCCTGCAATGCCTTTGCGCGCGATGTGCAGATTCGTGATCTGCCGCCGTTGTTGCGCGCGATCCGCACTGCGGGGGCGGATGCGTTGATCGTGAACGATCCAGGTGTAATCCGCGTGGCGCGGGATACTGTGCCGGAACTGCCGCTGCATTTGAGCACCCAGGCAAATACGCTCAATGCGGAAGCTGCGCTGTTCTGGCATGAAGCAGGCATCCGCCGCATCGTGCTTGCCCGGGAGCTTACCCTAGCCGAAATTAAAGCCATGCGCGCGATACTGCCGGAAACGCTGGAGCTTGAGATCTTTGTGCATGGTGCGATGTGTGTTTCCTACTCCGGGCGCTGCCTTTTGAGCAATTATATCGCGGGGCGGGATTCTAACCGCGGTGAGTGTGCGCAGCCTTGCCGCTGGACGTACGAGCTAAGGGAACGCGGCCGCGACGGAGCATATTTTGGCATAGAGCAGGATGCACTTGGCACATATATCCTAAACGCACGGGATTTGAACCTCATCGGCCATTTGCCTGCGGTATTGGAAACCGGGGCATGCAGCTTGAAGATCGAAGGCAGGATGAAATCGGTTGCGTATGTTGCAACGGTTGTAAATGCTTATCGCATGGCGCTCGATCATTATGCAGAGGCGCCGGATGCACCGCTGCCGCATGCCATCGCAGAAGAACTCAATTATGCAAGCCACCGGCCCTATACAACGGGGTTTGCTTTTGGCGATCCAGGCGCGGCGGGGCAGGCTCCTGCCTCAGCGGATTATGTTTCGGATGCGCAGATCAGCGCCGTTGTGCTTTCCTATGATGCAGCCTCGCAAACCGCCCACGTCCTGCAACGCAACCGCTTTTTTGACGGGGATACGCTTTCCATCCTTTCTCCGGGCGATATTGCCAGGACCTTTGTTGTGCATGGCATCCGCAACGAAGCAGGTGAAGCGCAGCAAAGCGCGCCTCACCCCAAGCAGAGCCTTTTTCTCGGCTGCAGCGAGCCGCTTAAAGCAGGGGATATTTTAAGAAAAATCCTCCCGCAAGAAGAGAAAAAGAGCGAGGGCAACGGAAAGCAATGAAGGCAGACATATGGCCAGCCTTAAGGCGAACTGCCAGAAAGCCTTTACAGCCTTGTCGGGTACAAAACGTAACCGCAAGGGCTTTGCTGAATTTGCAGGTACGCAGAAAGCTTTCTTACACGGGAGCTTCGAGAAGAATGGCTTGCGCATGAATGTAACATATCCTTTTTTACACGCTGGGTAGAGCAAAATTGCCTGCCCTGCATATGGATCCAGAAAAGGGCAGGTAAAACAGGCTTCGGGAGGCTGCGTCGGATTCAACGACGCAAGGTGAAGCGTAAGCCCTGTTGAGGATGTATTGCAAAGCCGCAACTACCTTATGCGACAATACATTTCTTGAAGGGCCCCCCAATGAAGTCCATGCATGGCACAAAAAGTCGGTATAACTGCTTTTCTTGATAGCCAGAGGGTAGGCGGGAACGCCTACCCTTATCATATGCCTGTATGTTGCTCATGCACGAAAAGATGCATCATACCAGAAAAGAGGCAACCGCAGAGTGAATCCAAAGCGCAATTGAAATGCAGGTTCTATCTATTGCATCCAAACGGCAACTCTGCTGCGTATGCACAGGCTGCCTGCCAGAAAATTCAGATGCCGAATTCCTTTGCATAAAAGAGGGGGCCGCAGATGGGAGCCGCATCCGCACGCAATTGAATTGCCATAAGATGTGAAGCGGGAATACCGTTGGGTGCCGTGATGCCAAATTGCGCAGCCGGGCGGTAGCCAAAACGGGGGTAATAGGTCTTGCTTCCCAAAACTACCGCATAACCATATCCCAGCTGCTGTGCAATGCGGTGACCTTCCAAGATGAGCGCTGAACCCACGCCCTGCAGCTGAAATGCAGGGCGCACGGAAAGAGGCGCCAGAGCGAGCACCGTACTCACGCCAACGTGCGCTTCTGTAAATAAAATATGCCCGGCAACTTCGCCATTCACCTCTGCAATCAAGGAAAGCTGCGGCACAAACGCTGCGCTCTGGCGCAACGCAACGACAAGATCCTGCTCCGTGCCATCTCGATGCTCTGCTTGCGCAAAGGCCTCCTGCACGAGCGCGTATACAGCGGCCTGGTCAGCCGGGGTTTCTTGACGGATTTGCAAGGGTAACATTCTTTTGCTCCAAATTCCAGAACCATGGAAATACGCAATCAATGCGCAATGCCAAAGGCCAATCCAGAAGTATGCTTGATCTTTTGCGCCCAGCGATAAGGCAAAGATCCGATGGCGCTACTCCGCCATAACAAAACCGGTTGATTGCGTTGACTGCACAAAACAACTCAGTTTGCGTTTTGCGTGCCGCTACGGCGGAAACGCAGCGATTCTTCATAGATCCGCGCAATATCCCGCAGCATGGAAACATGCTCGAAGTCCGGCGTATAGACCAGGTTGATTTCGCGAATCATACCGAGGTTTTCAACGGGCAGCAGGCGCATCTTCCCTTTGCTGGCTTCGTCATAACAGGCGCTCTTTGCGAGGATGGATACGCCAAATCCACGCCGGATCAAATCTTTGATGGTGGCGATGTTGTCCACCTCAAGGATAATATTAAACTCGTCGATAGACATTCCGTTGCTTTCCAAGTGTGAAACGAACAGATTGCGCGTGCCTGAACTTGGCAGGCGCAAGATGAGGTTTTCCTTCTTGAGCTCATCCAGCGTTACGCTGCTTTTGCGCGCCAGCGGGCTCTCATTCGCAACGGCCAGCACCAGGCAATCGGTATCAATTAAGATGGAATTGAGCGAAGCATCATACACCTTTCCCTCTACTACTGCTATGTCAATCTCATAGGTCTTAAGTTTATTATAAAGATTGCTTATGGTATCAGTAAGGATTGTTAGACGCACACCTGGGTGTTCGCTGCAATACTGTGCGAGAACTTCCGCAATTAAATTGCTTTCCGCAGTATGCGTAATGCCAACCGAAAGCCGCTTTGCTTGCGACTTATAATCGCTCAAGCTTTGCTGCAGGTTTTGATATAGCATGCGGACGCGTTTGGCATAGCCGAGCACAAGCTCTCCTTCCGTTGTAAGGTGCAATTGCCCTTCACTGCGGTTAAAAATGCGTATTCCAAGCTCCTTTTCAAGCTGCTTGATATGCTGGCTTACGGCCGGCTGTGTTAAAGAAAGAATTTTGGCAGCCTGTGTGAAGCTGCCAACCTCGGCAACACGCAAAAGCGTTTCCAGCTTTGGGTCCACCATAAAACTCACCTCATCCCAAAAATAAAGAAATTTTATATAGTAAAAGATAAACATTATTTTACATTATGCTGGAGATTTCATATACTATACTACAATTGAACCGGTAAAGCAAATGGTTTCATGAAAAAAGGTAGGGAGGAATGCAACATGCGGCAGGCAATTGAACAAATCTATATGGGAATGAGTGATGCCACACGCGTGTTGTTGGTACTTTCCATCATTTTGTTTGCGGGGTTTTTGGTTACGCGCATTACGAAGAAGCTTCGCCTTCCAGATGTTAGCGGCTATATTCTTGCAGGAATCTGCATTGGCCCCTGCTGCCTTGGCTTGGTGCCGGAGGCGATGCTTTCAAAGATGGGTTTTATCAGCGATATTGCGCTCTCGTTTATCGCGTTTGGCGTAGGCCGCTTTTTCAAAAAGGCCGTGCTCAAGGAAACCGGTGCAGGCGTTGTTGTGGTAACCTTGTTTGAAGCTTTGATCGCCGGCGTGCTGGTAACGTTGGCGCTGCGATTCCTGTTCGCTTTACCGTGGACTCTTGCGGTGTTGCTTGGTGCAATCGCTACGGCGACTGCGCCTGCCAGCACGATGATGACCATTCGGCAATATGGGGCAAAAGGCCCGTTTATTAATACGCTTCTTCAAGTAGTGGCATTGGATGATGCTGTGTGCCTGTTGGTATTCAGCGCTGCGGCTGCTGCTGTATCTGCCGGGGCAGCAGGAAGTGTTTCCGCATGGGCTGTTGCTGGCCCGCTTGCATACAATGCAGGTGCCCTGGTGCTCGGGGCTCTTTGTGGGCTGCTGTTGAGCAGGCTGCTTGGCCCAAAGCGCAGCAAAGACAACCGGCTCATCCTTGCAGTTGCGATGCTTCTGATGCTTTCCGGTATCTGCGCAGCGTTTGACGTGTCCCCGCTGCTTTCCTGCATGGTGTTTGGCGCAACCTATGTAAATATTACAGAAGATGAAGCCCTGTTTGAGCAGGTAAACGGGTTTACGCCGCCGATTACCTCCATGTTCTTTGTGCTTTCCGGCATGAGCCTTGAATTATCGGCACTCTCCGTTGCAGGGCTTGTGGGTGCTGTTTACGTGGTGGTGCGCATCGCGGGCAAATACCTTGGCGCATATTGCGGCGCTGCTGCAACGCGGCAGAGCACACCGGTGAAGCGGTATCTTGGTTTGGCGCTGATCCCACAGGCGGGAGTTGCCATAGGCCTTGCGTTTCTTGCAAAACGCATTCTTCCGGATGAGACAGGGGACGTTCTACTTGCAATCATCCTTGCATCTTCTGTCCTATATGAGCTTATGGGTCCATGGTGCGCGAAGAAAGCCATCTTTCTTTCAGGTTCATTGCTCAGCCAGGAGCCGGTGATTGCAGCGCCCGAGGAAAACGAGGGGGAAGAGAAAGCGGAACCTGTAGCGCATAAAGGCGCACAGCACGGGACGGTATTGTGAGCAAAGCACAGCCACAGCGCGTGTTACGGAAATTATGCATGAGAATAAGCGCATTTTCAGCGTTTCGACGCCGAAAATGCGCTTGCTTCTTGAATCCATTGCATCAATTCCGCATCGATTTCTTCCTGTGATGCAATAAGAATATGGTGGGTCCAGCGATTTGGATAAGGTTCAACCACAGCATCGATGCGCGGGGAGATGATTCTGCGTGCCAAGCCGAAGGTCACGGTAATATAAACCGGCGGGCGATATTGCGCTTTACGCACAGGGAGGAAGGAAACGAAGGCAAAGTTATGGCGGTTGGAGAATGCGATCTGCGTTTTCTGCACGCGGATGTCAACATGGTCAATTTGCGCGCAAACTTTTCGAGCGAAAGCTTCATAAAGTGGCAGCGCAGCAGGACGCTGGGCAAAGAAAAAAAGAAGGTCTTGCTGGAGCATACGGAAGTTCCTCCGTACATCAAAAGAGGTAGGGATTTACGGCTGCAATGGGATGGGCTGAGGCAGGAAGGTAGGCAAAGCTGATTTTTTAAAATAGCGGCTTTACGGCCGGCTACCTCCCAAAATTCCAGCGGCGCAAACGGCATTGCCAAGATGAAACCGCATGAAAGAACGCGCAAGAGCGGAATCAAACAAACAATTCGCGCGGCGCATTAAAGCATAAAACCAAAACCAATGGCTTGCACCTGCTCGGCGCGCGTAGCGAGGGAGTCGAGCGGGAGCCCATGCATCTGAACGACAAAATCCTTGGATTCATCGCCTTCAAACAGCGTGTTTTTGGAAAAATACCAGGCACCTAGAAACTCTTCTTCGGGGCCATAAAACCCAACATGCACAATATTCATTTCGCAGCCGAATGCTCCTAAACAGGTCATGCGGCCGGAAAGGGTGGTAAAATTGGGGTAATTGTCTGCAAGATAAAGATGATCGAGGGTGATTAGCGTGCGCGCAGCTTCTGCTTTGCGCGGCGTAAGCGTAACAGCGAGGGTGGCTTCAGTGCCCGCAACCAGCCCGCTTTGTGCATCCTGTGGCACCCAGGCGGTTAAATAGGAAGTTTCGCCCGGCAGGAGAATGGCGTATTCCCCAAGCGGCGGCGCAAACGAGTGCTCAATGGTTTGCCCACCCACAGAAAAGGCAAATGCGGCGGTTTCAATGATGATCGGGCAATCTCCCGTGTTCGTATAGGAAGCGGCACCATACAGCGTGAGGCCTTCCGCACCATCATACAGCAATGCTGCCGTTGCATCCACGCGGGCGGATGGCCCTTTTTCCGAAGCGGTTGGCGCGGCTGAATCGCCAGGAGCCGAACCATTAGGAGCAGGAGATGTTCCAACATCTACAGGCACACCAGCAGGCGCGCCCGTGCCGCAGGCTGCGGACGAAAAAAGCAAAAATAGAATAAGAAAAAGCGCAGAACAACGTTTCATAGCAGCATTATAGCATAGCAGCATCAAACCGTCTATAATAACGGGGCGCTGCGGTATTGGAATTCTCAAATTGGCAAGGTGGATTGTATGTGTTAAAATATTCTCGGTAAGAATTGGAATAGTATTCTGTCTGTTGAGGAGGATCGAGCAAATGGCAAAAAAGACGGTTCGAGATGTTTCCGTAAAAGGCAAGCGCGTGCTTGTGCGCGTGGATTACAATGTTCCGCTCAATGCGCAAGGCGCTGTAGCGGATGATAAGCGGATCGTCGCATCGCTTCCCACGGTGCAGTATCTGCTGGAACAAGGGGCGCGCGTGATTCTTTGCTCCCATCTTGGCCGCCCGAAAGGTGAACGGAAAATGGAATTTTCGCTCAAACCCGTGGCAGAGCGCCTGGCCCAACTGCTGCCGGGCGTAAAGATTGCGTTTGCGGAAGACTGCATTGGACCGGAGGCGCAGCAAAAGGCAATGGCCCTCCAAAATGGGGAGATCCTGTTGCTTGAAAACTTGCGTTTCCATAAAGAAGAAGAAAAGAACGATCCAGCGTTTGCAAAGGAGCTTGCTTCGCTCGCAGAGCTCTATGTTTCCGATGCGTTCGGAACGGTACACCGCGCCCATGCCTCCACGGTAGGCGTTGCAGCCTATCTTCCCGCTGTTGCCGGATTCCTTATCGGCCGTGAGCTTTCCATCATGGGTGAGGCGCTGGAAAACCCGGAGCGTCCTTTTGTGGCAATCCTGGGCGGCGCAAAGGTAGCAGATAAGATCGGCGTGATCAAAAACCTTTTGCAAAAATGCGATACACTTATTGTGGGTGGCGGCATGGCGTATACCTTCTTTAAGGCCAAAGGCTATGAAATCGGGGACTCGCTTCTGGATGCAGAGAGCATTGGCCTTGCCGGCGAATTGATGGAGGAAGCAAAGCAGCGCGGCGTGAAACTGCTTCTGCCGGTAGATACGGTTGTAGCAGATAGCTTTTCTGCTGATGCGAAGTATAAAACGGTGAAGTCGGATGCGATCCCTGCGGGTTGGCAGGGGCTTGATATCGGCGAAGAAACACGCGCCCTGTTTGAGGCAGAAATCAAGAACGCTAAGACCGTCATCTGGAACGGCCCTATGGGGGTGTTTGAATTCCCGGCTTTTGCCAAGGGAACGGCAGCCGTGGCGGAAGCATGTGCGCAATGTGCTGGAACCACGATCATCGGTGGCGGCGATTCAGCGTCTGCCGTCAAAAAGCTCGGCTTTGCGGATAAGATGACGCATATTTCCACAGGAGGCGGCGCGAGCCTGGAGTTCCTGGAAGGGAAAACGCTTCCCGGCGTGGCGGCGCTCAACGACAAATAAACAACAGAAACTGAAGGAGAATTAGGATATGGCACGCAGGCCAATCATTGCGGGAAACTGGAAAATGAATATGACGCCGAGCGAGGCGGAGGGGCTGATCCAAGCGCTGATCCCGCTTGTTGCGGATGCAGCGTGTGATGTTGTCATCTGCCCGCCGTTTGTCGATCTGCCCCTTGCAGTAACGCTTACGCAGGGCACAAACATCGCAATCGGTGCGCAGAACGTCCATTGGGCTGAAAAAGGTGCGTTTACAGGCGAAATCAGCGCAACCATGCTTAAATCTCTGGGCGTGCAATATGCGATCGTCGGCCATAGCGAACGCAGACAGTATTTTGGCGAAACGGATGAGACGGTCAATAAGCGCGCGTGCGCGGCGCTGCAAGCAGGCATTACGCCGATTATCTGCGTTGGAGAATCCCTTGCGCAGCGCGAAGCTGGCGAAACGGAAGGCGTCGTTTCCAGCCAGACGGAGGCTGCGCTTACAGGCATCGGGGCAGAGGAAGTAAAAACGCTTGTGATCGCTTACGAGCCGATTTGGGCCATTGGTACTGGAAAAACGGCCACCAAGGAACAAGCGAATGAAACCATCGGCTGCATCCGCGCTACCATGGAGCACATGTTCTGCCGCGATACGGCGCAGGCAGTGCGCATCCAGTATGGTGGCAGCATGAACCCGGGAAATGCCGCAGCGCTGATGGCTATGCCCGAGATCGATGGCGGCCTTATCGGCGGCGCAAGCTTGAAGGCGGAGGATTTCGCCAAGGTAGTAAAGTATTGAGGGAAAAATGAAACAGATTACGGCGTTGATCATACTGGATGGCTTTGGCTGCCGCAAAAGCGCAGAGGGCAATGCAATTCGCGCGGATGGCGCAAAGCATATCATGGAGCTTTGGAATGCCTATCCACATACGCAGATTGAGGCATCAGGAAGAGCGGTTGGCCTCCCAACCGGGCAGATGGGCAACTCCGAGGTAGGGCACTTGAACATTGGCGCAGGGCGCGTGGTCTACCAGGAGCTTACGCGCATCACAAAATCCATTGAAGACGGGGATTTCTTTACCAACGCGGCGTTTCTTGGCGCGGTAGAAAACTGCAAAAAGCATGGGAGTGCGTTGCATCTTTATGGCCTTTGCAGCGATGGCGGCGTGCATAGCCATTTAACGCACCTGTATGCGCTATTGGAACTGGCGCAGAAAAATGGCTTGCAGGATGTCTACATCCATTGCTTTATGGATGGGCGCGATGTGCCGCCCGAAAGCGGGAAAGGGTATATTCATGCTTTACAGGATATGCTGCGGAAAATCGGCTGCGGCAAGATTGCAAGCGTGATGGGGCGCTATTATGCGATGGACCGGGATAACCGCTTTGAACGCGTGGAGAAAGCCTATGCGGCACTCGTTTATGGGGAGGGCGTGCAGGCAGAAGATCCGGAGGCGGCGATGCAGGCATCCTATGATGCAGGTGTAACGGATGAGTTCGTAGTCCCTGTGGTCATTCTGGAAAACGGTGCGCCGGTTGGAACGATTCGGGAAAACGACAGCGTGATCTTCTTTAACTTCCGCCCAGATCGTGCGCGGGAGCTTACGCGTGCGTTTATCTTCCCGGAGTTTGACGGCTTTGCCCGGCGCGGAGGATATTTCCCGTTGTACTATGTTTGCATGACGCAGTATGATCAGTCGTTCGGAGAACGCGTCAAAATTGCGTTTGCGCCCGAAAGCATTGAAAACACGTTGGGCGTATATCTTGCATCCTTGGGAAAAACGCAGCTACGCATTGCGGAAACCGAGAAATATGCGCATGTTACATTCTTTTTCAATGGCGGCGTAGAGGCACCGAATCCTGGGGAGGACCGCGTGCTCATTCCATCGCCGAAGGTCGCGACCTATGATCTCAAACCGGAAATGAGCGCGTATGAAGTCGCGGCGGAGGCCGTAAAGCGCGTGGAGAGCGGGAAATATGACGTAATGATCCTCAACTTTGCTAACCCGGACATGGTGGGACACACGGGCGTTATGGAAGCTGCAGAAAAGGCGGTTCATGCTGTGGATGCCTGCGTTGCAGAAGTGGTTGAGGCAATTCGAAAGGCGGGCGGCCGCGCGGTGATCACAGCCGATCACGGCAATTGCGAGCAGATGTTTGCGGAGGACGGAACGCCCTTTACGGCGCATACCACAAATCCCGTCCCATTTATTCTTGTGGATGATGCCCGCAAAGGTGCAATGCTCAAGGACGGCGGCAGGCTTTGCGACATTGCGCCTACGTTGCTTGCGCTTATGAACTTGCCAAAGCCGGAGGAAATGACGGGCATAAGCCTTGTGGAAGCCTAAACGCAGGAAGAACAAAATGGGCGCAAACGCATGCAGATGCGCAAAAATGCTTGCGCTTTCGGCATTTGCATGATATAATGCCCCTTGCAGTCAATAAGGAGGTTGTATATATTATGGAAACGTTAGGAATAATCCTTAACATAGTCCTTATTCTCGCTTCCGTGGCGTTGATCGCCGTGGTTTTGATGCAGCAGACGAAGAGCGCAGGGCTTGGTGGCGCGTTTGGCGGCGATACCGCTTCGTTTACGGCGCGGGGCAGAAAAGCCAGCCGAGAAGCCAAGCTCCAGAAGATTACCGTCGTATTAGGCGCCGTGATTGGCGTGTTGGCCATTGCGATGATGATCATCAGCTGAACGGTTCGCTTGACCTTTGAGTGTGCCTGCATGGAAGGCACACTTTTTTTGTGCAAAACGGACGAGAGGAGGGAACCTCCAGATAGAAAAGAAGGTGAATACGATGAACGAAAATGGAATGGAAAACCGGGTGCTAGAAGCGCTCCGCCGTGAAGGGCGACCGCTCGCGCCGGAAACGGTTTTTGAAGCATTTGAAGCAGAAGAGCGCGACGCGGTTGCATCTGCCGTGGAACAGCTGTTAGGGGAAAGCAGGCTCATCCTTACGCGCAAACGCAAACTCGCGCTTCCCGAACAAACGGGGCTAATTTATGGGCGCATCCAAGGCAATGCGAGAGGATATGGCTTTTTTATCCCGGAAGATGGGAGCCCGGATTTGTTTATCCCCGCAGATGCGATGCACGGCGCGATGCATGGAGATAAGGTTTGGGTAAGGCAAGCGGATACGGTCAGCCGCAACGGAAACGCGGAGGCGGAAGTGATGCTGATTGCCATCCGCGCGCAAGCAAATATCGTAGGGACGTTTGAACAAGGGCAAGGCGCGCCAGGCGGCTATGTGATCCCGGATGATCCGCGGATTTATTCGGATGTGCTCGTATATGAAGCTGCAAACGGTGGCGCAAAACATGGCGATAAAGTGGTTGCAAAGGTCACGCAGTATCCAGATGGCAGGCGTCCCTTAATGGGCGAGGTGATCGAGGTGCTGGGCGGAAAAGACGAGGCTGGAACGGATATTCTGTCCGTTATAAGGCGCATGGACTTGCCCGAAGCATTTACCAAGGCATCCCTACGCCAGGCTCGCACCTTGAATAAACCGGTAGACGCGGATGCGATTGCGCGGCGCGAAGATTTGCGCGGCCAATGCATTATCACGATTGATGGCGCGGATGCAAAGGATCTGGATGACGCGGTGTCATTGAAAAAGCTGAAGGATGGCTGGCTGCTTGGCGTACACATCGCGGATGTAAGCTACTATGTGCATCCGGGAACGGCGCTCGATGCAGATGCGTATAAGCGTGGTACCAGTGTGTATTTCCCGGATCGCGTATTGCCGATGTTCCCGCCGGAGGTAAGCAATGGCGTATGCTCGCTCAATGAAGGCACGGAAAAACTAACCCTTTCCTGCTTTATGGAAATTGGGAAAAATGGGAAAGTTCTGGCGCACCGCTTTTCAGAAACGGTAATTCGAACCGCGCACCGGATGACGTATGATGCCGTAAACGCAATTTTTGATGGCGATGCCGCACTGCGTGAAAAATATGCGGACGTTGTGCCGATGCTGGAGGAAATGCGCGCTTTAATGCAATTGCTCAATGCGCAACGCGTGAAGCGCGGCAGCCTCGATTTTGATCTGGATGAAGCGAAAATTACGCTCAATGCGGCAGGAAAACCCACGGAGGTTTCCGTTGCAACGCGCGGCCCTGCCAACCGGATGATTGAAGAATTCATGCTCATCGCAAACGAAACCGTAGCGGAACATGCGTTTTCTATGGGGTTTCCACTGATTTACCGCGTGCACGAAACGCCGGATAAGACAAAGCTCGCGGATCTCAACGCATTTTTAAATACGCTGGGATATGGCATGAAAAACGTAGGCAATGTAAAAGCGCAGACGTTCCAGCGCATCCTTCAAAAGGCGAAGGGCACAAAGGAGGAAAATGTTATAAACCGTGTGGTGCTGCGCACTATGAAAAAGGCACGCTATGCACCGGAATGCCTGGGCCATTTCGGGTTAGCTGCACCGTGTTATTGCCATTTTACCTCACCTATCCGCCGCTATCCCGACCTTATGGTGCACCGGATCCTGCGCGAGATCCTGCGCGGGGAAATGACGAAGGAGCGCATTGCGGTATATGAGGAGAAGCTTGCAGAAATCGCTCAACACTGTTCAGAGCGTGAGGTCGCCGCGATGGAGGCAGAACGCGCCGCAGATGATTTGAAAAAGTGCGAATATATGCAAACTCGCATTGGAACGGTGGAAACAGGCATTATATCGGGTGTAGCGCAATACGGTTTTTTTGTTCAGCTGAGCAACACGGTTGAGGGGATGGTGCGGGTATCCTCAATCGCAGGGGATTTTTACGTTTGCGATATGAAAAACTATCGCATGGTAGGCCGGAATTCCAAGCGTGTGTTTCGGCTCGGAGATCCTGTGCGCGTGCGTGTTGCCAGCGTAGACCTTGAAAATAGCAACGTGGATTTTGAACTCGTTTCCAGCGCAAACAGTGGGGAAGTGAAGCTGCAGAATGGCCGTAAGGGCAAAGAAGTGCAGCACAAATCTAAAGCCGGAGCAAAAAGGAAGCAGGAGGAGGGTGCGCCATCCGGAAAGGAAAAAAAACCACAAGCTGCCAAACAAAAGCAAGGCGTTTCACGCCGCAGGCGATCCGGAAACCCGGCGGGCAAAGTTGCAAAGGATGCGGGCAAATAGTATAATAAAACGATGGAGAAAGGGGTGAATCCAGTGCCGGTAAAGAAAGGTGTGCGGCAGATTGCGGAAAACCGCAAGGCAAGGCACGAGTACTTCATCGAGGATACATATGAATGCGGCTTAGCGCTCGTTGGTACGGAGGTGAAGAGCATCCGGGCCGGCAAGGTAAACCTCAAGGATTCCTATGCGCAGGTAAAGAATGGGGAAGCCTTTATCATTGGCATGCATGTAAGCCCCTATGAACAGGGAAACATTTTCAATGCGGATCCGTTTCGGCAGCGCAAGCTTCTGCTTCATAAGCAAGAAATTCGCAAATTGAACGCGCTTGCACAAACCGAAGGCTATAGCCTTATTCCACTAAGACTCTATTTGCGCGATGGGCGCGTAAAGATGGAACTTGCGGTTGCCAAAGGGAAAAAGCTCTATGATAAGCGGCAGAGCATTGCAGAGCGCGATGCAATGCGCGATATGGAACGCCGCATGAAGAATGCGGATTGAGGTTTTCCCCAACACGTAGTATAATAGTAAAAACAAAACATGTGCTTGGAAACGGCATTGCATGATTCCAAGTACATGCCAAGGGGCCGTAAATGGTTTCGACGGGGATCGCTGAAGCCGGATAAGCGAGCCGAAGCCCCGCGCTTCGTTAAAAGCGGGAAATTAAAAATAACTGACGAATCTAATTTCGTACCTGTCGCTGCTTAAGCAGTGACCGTCCGTCCCCGGTTGCCCACGACCGGGATCACGGGCGTCATCAATGTGGGGAACCAGCTTGCGTAAGCTTTGCCGCAAGTGGGATTTCATGAAGCTACCAAAGTCTTGACCCTGCCGTTGGGGGCATGATGGAGGGAATACCAAAACACCGGCTACGCTCGTAGAAAGTCTTGTGGACGGATTTTCGGACAGGAGTTCGACTCTCCTCGGCTCCACCAAAAGCACCGCAATTTTGATACAAAGCGTATCAAGGTTGCGGTGCTTAATTTTTGCCTATTTTACGGACTTTTTCATCTTTTTTATACATTCGACCAAAGATAAATCCCTGCGATGACAGCTTCCAAGGTAGGGATTTTTTACTTTAGTTAGCGATTACGATTAAAGTAATCGTTAAAAGATATGGAATGGATAGGATTGATGAATAACATACAGGCTTGTGCAAGAGAGAGTGTAAATCACGAAATAGATTTTATATAACACTAAATAACAGGGCTAAGATACTTTTTCGAGTATCTTAGCCCTGTTGATTTTTCGCAAGTATGCCCTGTTCTGTTAGAATGATTAGTATATATTTATTAACGATAAACATTAAAAAATAGTTGAAAAACATATCTTGGAAGTGTATACTAAAACTATACCAACAGAGGAGGTAATATTTATGGATAAAATCATCAAGACATCCAAAACTATTCGAGCAATTCTCAAAGTTCTTTTTTGGGTGGTTGCCGTAGTAAGTGTGGTTATTTTGGCAGCTATCCTTGTTGCATTATTTATGAAAGGCGGTACAGCATTGGATGGTGGTTTTTCTATCACACTTGGGAACTATTCACTGCTTTTAAATCAGGAGTATTCTTCGCAACAGCTTACATCGTTGCATTTTATGACATTTGCAAATGTTGCACTATTTGGAACATTGTCCTGTTACATCATTAGGGTACTTCTGAATGTATTTGAACCAATGTCTCAAGGGAAGCCTTTTAGCACAACTATAAGTGTTGCTTTGAAAAAGCTGGCGTATGCGATTCTAATTATGGGCATTATAAGCTTTGTTCTTCAGATTGCCACGAATTTGATATTCTACAATGTATTTGATATTCCGTCTCTATTCAACGCAGACAGGGTAGAGTCTTGTTCTATATCAATTGTGAGTGACGGGAGCTTTATTATTTGGTTCTTTATTCTTCGTTTGGTCGGTCACATCTTTAAATATGGGGAAACATTGCAACAATTATCGGATGAAACATTGTAAATTCAAACAGGAGGGAGATTATGCCAATTATTTTAAGATTGGATAGGGTTATGGCTGATAGAAAAATATCTCTCAACACATTGTCTGAGAAAGTTGGAATAGCCAATGTTAATTTATCAAAAATTAAAACAGGCAAAGTGAGTGCCATTCGTTTTTCAACATTAGAGGCAATTTGTGAAGCATTAGATTGTCAACCAGGTGACATTTTAGAATATCAACCGCCTATAACTGATGACAAATAAGTATCAATACAACTGGCATGTCATACGGTGGCCACTTGAGTTACCGGCTGGTCTACAATAATTTGTCAAATGCAGCCCATAATATAATGCACCCCCTAATGCTAAAAGGGGTGCGTTGTATCAAAATAAGGGTTATTAGCCAGATGAGAACCGCAATTTTGATACAAAGCGTATCAAGGTTGCGGTACTTTTTTGTGTAAACAGCCTGTTCAGATAACTGGATCTGGCCGCTCACAGTCATCGACACCGTTACTGTCCTTCGGGATGGGCTGCTGACGTTCAAATTTAAGGCGAGGTATGAGATTATGGCATGATCAAAGAGTTAGAGCATAACCCACAGGTTTAGTGGCCTGTGGATTCTGCTTTTCGTTTGATAAATAATTTAATTGTTATAATTATGATTGTCAGATAGATCAAAGCGCTGGAGATAGCAGATAGGGTAATCATGCTGCTTCCTTCACCTGCGTCGGAATTGACCATGATCAGTGTGTTCTGAAGAGTTAGGATAGAAACAAAGGCATCAATTAGGTTGATGGTCCTCAGCTCGTGGATCAGTGGGTGATATACCCTGCATCTCCGCATATTGACAATGGCCATGGTGATTTTATAGGTAGTATACGCCGCCATAGCGATAGCGGGAATCAGTCCCATGTTGGTTGGCTTTTGCATCAAAACCATCAGAGAGATCGGTGCAATCAAGACGATGTTCATCGCAAGCAGCGTAGCGGAACTGATGGAAAAGGCCTTCTGCCTCCACAGCTGCTGCGTATCTGCGTCCTCTGTTCTGGTCACATATTCTGTATGCAGAACCATCCCTCAAACGGAAACCAGCAGCAGGTAATATACGCAAATACTACCGTGCCAAATCGAAGATACATCCATTCCCAGATACCCATGATATGCGGCGAAGATTACGGTGATGCAAAGAGAAACCCAGGCGCCCACAAAGGTTTTGAACCTGTAATCTTTATTCCATTTTTCTCGGAACTGTTTGAACTGCGGGGGGTTCATCTGTTTCTTCATATCGTATTTTCTTGACCCCCTCAAATGGACGAATGCATTCCTCGATCACGCTAGCAACCATCTCTACGGAATCCCGGCAATCTGCGGTAATCCACTCCCGGACAATGGCAGCGGTGCCTTCGATGTAATAGGCGATGTAGTATTTCCAGTAAGACTCCGGGACGTCAAAACGCTGAAAAATCGGCTCTACAATGTACTTCTTGATATAGTCGAATTTCAGATTGGCCTGCATTTCCATGGGGTTGCGAAACGCCACCCGATAGAGGTCTTTGTGTTCGCTGACAAACCGCAGGTACGGGTGTAAATAGTCCTGCTTGATCAGAATCAGATTGGATAAATCGGTGTGGCCAATTTCTTCGGCAATCCCCTTTTTTTCTGCAAAACAGGCCGAAAACCTTTGATTGACCATTTCCACCGTCTCGTTGACCAGATCGGCGATCGTTTCATAGTGGAGATAAAATGTGGATCGGTTCACGCCCGCTTTTTGACAAATCTCCTTTACCGTGATATATTCCAGATCCTTCTCCTTCAGCAGAGAGATCAGCGCCTCATCCATGCGGAGGGCGGTGTGAAAATATTTGCTCTCTGATTTGTTCATATCCCGCCGCCCTCCTTCCGCTTATTCGGCTTCCTCACTGATTTCTTTTGCTAGCTGGACAATTTCAAAGGCATACTTGTGCTTACCGTTTTCCAGCAGTTTCCGGTAGATGGGATAATTGACCCCTACACCCACAAGGCCGAGAACGCCGACGATTACGCCAATGACTAACATGGTCTGGCTTCCATCGCCAAGTACCCCCATAGAAAAGCACATCCCCACGCCCAGCACAAGAGCCATCAGCGTCCCGAAGGTATAGGCAAAAATATTCGCCGCGCTTTTGGCCTTGCGATCCAGCTTTTTTAAGGCCACTACTTTGGAGGCGTTTTTCGGTGCGTATTCATTGGCGATGGATTCAGCAAAAATTTTATCCGTGTTCATATTCATTCTCCTTTGGTCGAGATTGATTTCAGCTTTTGCTGACAGGATAAGCATATCCCTTTTCCCAAAGAAACGGAACAACACATTGGAAGATTTGTGTTGATTTCTGCGGCTCAAGCAGAAAAAATCCACTAATTATAAGCCTCCTTTCCGCTGCCACCTTTGGTTTTAGAGGGATCACATGTATCACAATTAGGGCCATTTACCAGAGTAAATCGCCCTAATGTATCGGCGGCCAAAAAAGAAGGAAAACATTTCAATGATATTCCACAGCAATGGCAGATAGAGGATGTATAAGAAAGACTAACCGCCCCGAACTCGAATCAAGCTGACAGCAGATATGGAAAGAGAAAGCAAACCTGCCGGCAGCATTCACGTTGCATGGATGGCGGCGGCTCCTTTGCCATGATACCCGGTGTTGACAGTTTTCGAAAGATCGAAGAAATACCACCGAAAAATGAACCCCACATAAAAAGAAAAAAACATGATTACAGCAGATAGTGAAATGACCCCTCTATGCTCCTACTTTTTGCTCTTAAAACATTAGACAACATGCTGACAACAAGCAAAACGATTCTCGCTCAAAAAACAAACCCATTCTCGCGTCTTTAGGCGTTACCCTTTCCTAAAATCATCTTTTATAAACTTATCAATGAAATATTCTCTTCACACAATGAAATTGCTCTGTATACCGTATCAATTGCAAGCGGCATAGGGACATTTCTAACGTTGAAGATTGGAATAAAGTTTTCCAAAGACCAGACATATGTAAATGTTATCTTATCCGATGACAAGGAATCCATCACTGCCTTACTGGAGTTTTTATGCGAAAATAGGATAACAAATCTGGCAACAGACGGTTATACACGTGATTGGCAAAAAACAGTTGCCGTTACCGCCTATGCGGCAACGAAAGAGCAGAGCCGTTTGATTGATAGATATCTGTTAAGCTGCAGCACAAAGTTTAAAAGACTGATTTAAAAACAGTGAAAGAACTTATCGAACTTAGGCAAGAACCTCGTGCTGTTTATGCCCGGGGATTTCATTTTCTGGACAAAGACAAACTCTCACTGCGGATGCTGGAACGAGATCCAGCATGTCGGCATTTATATAGAAAACGGACGCTGCAAGCAGTGGGGAAGGCCGGGTTGTCATGAGAGAAATCTGAGAAAGGAGCAATTGCGATCTGTTTATGTATGCAAGACAAAAATAATGGAGGAAATATGAGAAATATAACAAGCATGGCAGTTATTGCCACCCTTTCTTGCATTGCCATAATTCTTGGCATATTTGCGCTCAGTGAAAAGTATAATACCGAAAATCAGTCCATTGATATTCTTCCCGTTACGACACCAAAGCCAGCGGTAACAGATACTATATCTTAGACGCCTATTCTAACACCGCAGAGTTCTCAATCATGGATACTGCCCGGAAACACTACCTCCTCGATAGCACTACCAGACGAAGAAGGCGACTTTTTTACCCTTACCATTGAAGGGAAAACGTATCTGCCACATATGGCGTCGATGAAGATATTTTAGATCCCCTCGGGGTGGCTTCCAATTTCTTCCCTGCCCGGACAAGACGGAATGTGTGTGGTGCATGGACACAGAAACCGGACGCATTTGTGGGTGCTGGAAAAGGTAGAGCTGCCAATACTATCACTGTAACCATGCATGACAAAACGGTCTATACCTATACCATTAGTGACATCAAAATTTATAAAAATACGGCAGATTTCAAGCTTCACTAACGGAGGGAAAGTCTTTACTTACGCAACCTGTTATCCATTTCAATATAGCGGAAATGCGCCAGGAAAAATCCCCATAATTGCACAAATAGCCACCGCTACTAGACACAATGTTCGTAAAATATGTAAAATTACGGACAAATTAAAAAAAGCCGATTTTATGCCACAATTTGAAATGGTGGTGACCAATTTTGACGGCTTATGCTTCATGCCGCCATCACAAATTTTTCCATACTCTCTCTCTTATCTTGCATTGAACAGTGGACGTAGTAATCCAGAGTGATTCTAACCGAAGAATGCCCGAGCAGATCACTCAATATATCGTATCTGACACCATTTTCTAAGCAGCGGGTTGCAAACGTATGCCTTAGTGTATGCATATGAACATCATCAAGCCCCACTTTTGTACAAATAGTATTAAGTTTGTGCTGTATGCTACGCGGATCTCGACAAAGACCATTTTTCCCAGGGAGCAGGAATCCGGTTCCCGTTTCTTTGTTTGTTTTTTGTTCTCTTAGAATATTGGCAATAAATGCGGGCAAAGGGATTTGCCTCGCTGATGAAACTGATTTGGGTGTCCCAACAGCGAGTCTCGTTTTCTTATTTTTCATTTGACTCGATGCTAGCCGTTGTGCGGTACGGTTGATATGGAGTATATTGTTTTCCAGATCCACATCCTCCCATCTAAGTGCAGCAAGTTCCCCAACGCGAATACCTGTATAAAGACAGAGTAGATATTCAAAACTATTTTCCTGGCGCAGCATACGCTCTAAAATTTCCTGTTCATTACGAGTCAGAACACGAGGGCGAGCTCTATGAACTTTAGGTTTTTTTATAGAGTGATATGGATTCATTTTTATTACGCCTCTTTCAAAAGCAGTGCAAAGCGCAGACTTTAAAAGTCTGCACACGTTGTTGAGTGTTCCAGCTGATATACCTTTCATGAGTACATCAACAGTTTGTTGAATATTCTCGCATGAAAGCTTTTGAATATTTTTTTCACCAAGATAAGGGTAAATATGTGTTTCGAGTATTCTCCGATAGCTGAAGTATGTGCTATCTTTAATATTTTGCCTTACAATTGCTTCCAGCCAATATTCCAACCAGTCATGAAGCGTTCCATTACCATAAATGATAAGTGACGTATCATCTTGGTAGAGTTCTGATTTAATATGTACAAGCCTTATTTTTACATCGCTGTAACTTTTTCCATAAATAGAACCAAATTTGGGTTTTCCATCGGGTTTTCGGCCTTTGATATACCGACCTTCCCATCTCCCATCTTTTCTGAGATAAATATTTTCTCCTTTTCTTGACATTTGCTTATGTCTCCTTTCTGACGGCTTATTTGACGGCTAAAAAGGTTGTTAAAAAACGCCTAAATACGCAGCGTTATCTATCTTCTACCTAAATTCTGATTGACGTAGTATTTTATTTAGTGTAGAATAATATATAGTTGCAGGCTTATTTTAGCCATTTTCGTAATTTTACATATTTTACGAATTATGGACGCCTACAAAAGCACCTTTAACAAATAAAGTATATCCCAATATGTCCGTATTAATGCATACTTGGATCGCTATGGGGCAAGAATAAAGATGAAACCATTGTTTCGGCGCTTATTGCATATGATAAGTAAAAGGCAGCAATATGAGTATGCCAGATATGTCCAAATCAGCTTTCAACAGTAAATGAAAAATATTGATGCGCATCTTTATTCGATCGATGCTTTTAGGTCTCTTTCTCTTCTGCAAATTAATTCACTCTTTTTACAGTTACAGTTTTCAGAAGGGGAATAACCTATTATATCTGCAGCTTCGGTTTTTAATTAATCCGAAACACTCGGCAGATTTTTAAATGTATTAGATATTGGAAATGATACCGAAAAACGGATCTTTCAGCAGTCGGATTTAATGCGCTATCTGCAAAATATGGTGAATATCTAGGAGATGATGTTTAATGAATTTAAAAAAATTGCAAGCATTGTTTTTAGCGATTATTATGGCATTTTCCATGGCAATGAATATCGTTCCTGCTCTTGCAGTAGGTTCTGATCATGATCCTAGTCTGTGCCCACATCATACGGAACATGTCGGCTGCAGCTACAGTGAGGAATCGGAAGGCTCACCATGTACTCATGCACATAATACCGATTGCGAATATAAAGAAGCGAAAGATGAGGTTTTGTGCGACCAAAACTGTATTGATACGGACAACGATAGCGTAATCGAGCATGTGGAAGGCTGTGCATATCAACCGGCGGAAGAAGGGCACGAATGTATGCATGTCCATGATGGAAATTGTGGATATAAAGCGCCGGTAGAACCAGTACCGTGTAACTTTGTGTGCCCGGTTTGCGACTGTACATGCACCAGCTTGTGTGAGGATGAGTCGATTAACGAGGAATGTCCGGTATGCTCAAAGGATCACGCGAACTGTACCTTTACGACAGTAGATATCGGCCTATTGTTTGGCATGAATTATGTTGAGTATGGTGAGAGCAGCGGAACAACGCTTTCCGTTGTCGGAAATATCAACGGTAAAAAAGTCAATCAAGCACAGGTTACAGTTTCACTCAGTGAGGAAGAAGCTGCAATGCTTGATGTCTCTGGGCTTACCGACGTCTCCTTGAATGGCAATCAGTTGATTTTTACACTGGTCAATGATGAAAATACCGGAAAAGTTTCTATGAACTGCGAGATTCCAGTGCAGTCTGATTCGCTGTCCACGCTGGAGATCACCAAGGAAGACATTCGGGTTTCCATTCTCCCGGAAGAATATCAAGCAAGTCCTTATGTAAACCTCAATCTGACAGGTGATAAGGTTACATTTGTTGAGAAACTGCCGGTCGATGATGCGTACGGCAGCGGTACGGCATATTCGGCGCAGGTGGAAGATGTGACGGTTCACTATGTGGACAGCGAAGGTATATCGGCCCCCCGCCAGGAGCGTGCGCCCAATTTCTTGCTTTACTATCATATGGCGGGCAATGAACCTACGGCCTTGCAAGAGGGCAACTTGCCGTTTGGCCTCGATGAAATTCCGGAAATTTCCACAGAAGCCGGTGAGGACACATGGATTGGCCGAGTAACGGACACGAGTCATCTCCCGTCCATGGTGCTTGTATTACAGGACGGAAAGTATGCCGAAAAGGCTGTGACCTGGTTTCTGAAACCATCCTATCCGCATGATTATTACGAGAATGCAGGTAAACTGGTGGAAATTACAGACGATAACGCCGGTGATTATCCTGCCGAACTTGGACGGGGTTGGTATTTTATAGGCGGTATGGAACCGTTCCCGGATGATGTTGTTGCCGTAGAAGACTATGTATCGGAGCTTGAGCACGATGTATACTGGGCGGATAACGCGAATTCTGAAAGGAAGCGGCCAGCAAATCTTGACGGCTACTATGAGCTTCAGTTTGCGCTGGATGGATCATCAGATTATAAAACTCTCACAGAGAGTAATATGGAACAGCTGGGGCTGACAAGTATTCCTCAGCCTGAGACAAGTCAGCAAGGCGGCGTGTGGCAGTTTAGCTGGGAAGATTCTCTGCCCGGCAAAGTTTCCTATTCAGACAGTACCGGAACCGGAAGCGCACTGATCCGAGATGTGAGCTGGCGCATGGTGTTCAATCGTGCGCCGGAAAGCTATACCATGGTGGAAGTGACTCCGGAAAATGCCGGCAACTACTCCAGCGTGAAAGACCAGTACGGAACCTATTATGTCCTTGAAACTAGTCTTACCTTTGCCGCTCGAATTTATCAAGGTAATGAAGAGCACAAAATCGAGATTATCCGCGAAGCGTTTTTAGAGCAATTTTATTTAGACGCATCTTATACAGGAAATCAGCATCAGTATTTCCAGTTGGCCGATGTCCGGGACGACGGTCACTATAAGCCGGTAAATCCGGACGATCCCAGTCTCATTTCCGTTACGGTTACCAACCTGTGGCGGTATAATTTGGATAACACCCGAATCAACTATTCCATTCGGGAAGGAACACCCGAGGATGAGATCGATTACCGCCTGGCGGGAGTATCCGGACTGGATGACGGAGATTATTTTTCGGTCAGCTATGATAACAGTGCGGTGCCCAGTTTCAGCAGTGAGATAACGGCTGTGTACAGCGGCGGACTTCTGAAGCTGACCCTAACCGGGATCATGGAATATCATGCCACCAAAGTATGGCTGGATGGCGGCGAGACGGAGCGTCCTACGGTTACCATGGAACTCTGGCGGTACCGCAGCGGCCAGTCATACACAACGGCGTCTTTGGTTCGAAACGCCGATGGGAATCCCTATCTTCTCGACTTGAGCTCAGTTTCCCAAAATCCAGACGGTACTTACAGCATTGATTTTGTTGACGATCTTCCCAAATATGACCCGGAAGGTTACCGCTACCGCTATGTGGTTCGCGAATACCTGAGCGGAACAAACGCCGACCGCTACGAACAGGTGTTTGGTGTGGTGGAATCTGACGGAAATGTAACGGATACGCTGCCGGAATACTCTCCCCGCAATGACAACGACACTTTCCTGTACAACGGCGGCACATTGTCCAACCGGTTAAAAGGTACCGTGCCGGTTACAGTCACCAAAGACTGGAAAGCCGCTTCCTTCCAGTCGGAGTTTGACGACGTCATGGTGGAGCTGCGGCTGCAGTCCCGTATGAAAGGTCAGAATGCTGAGTGGGAAGATACGGAATACACTTATCAGATGTCCGGCTTTCTGGCGGAAAATCTTACGGTGACCCATGTTGGGAGTTATCCCCAGTATGATGAATGGGGACGGGAACTGGAATATCGATGGGTAGAGGAATCTGTCTGGCAGGGAGGCAACGTAGAGAACGGGGTCTATACAGGCGGACAGGAGGTACCGTCATCACTCAATGAAGACGGTTCGCGTTCCTTTACATTGGAACAGAACGGCCGTAAGATCATATATAAAAGCAGCTGTGACTCAACTGGTGATAACGCACAGGAAAACTGTACGGTCATTACCAATTCCATTGCCAATGTAATCGATTATGATGTGACAAAAAAATTTGCTACATCGTGGAATAACGAGGATTACGCGGACTCCTATACCTTTACGCTGTTTCGCGCCACCAGCGGATCGGAACTGGAACGGTATGCCACATTTACCATTGATCAAGATACAGAAAATGATCCGCCGGAAATTACAAAGTACATAGAAGATAGCGCCAGCCTATCCATTGAACAAATCGACGAATGGCATGTCATCATCGATGGTTTGCCGGAATTTGATGCCGACGGACAGCAGTACGAGTATCTTCTGCTGGAAGCAGATGGAAGTCCTGCAAACATTACAACCGAACGGGATGACGATGGGAATTATACAAGCGTTGTAACCAATGGCCCCGGCTCAAGCAATATCATTCTGGTGCGGAAAGAGTGGGTGGATGAGAGCGATTCTCAGCACCGTCTGCCGGTAGAGATTACGGTATACGACAAGGATACCAACGAGCAGATCGGCAACCCGGTTGTTTTGGGCACCAATACCTGGTATGAACTCGTTAGCATTGGCGAAAATGAGCCGGATGACGTCTATATCCTGGAAACCAAAGTGGGAGACACAGAGGTTGAAAACGCTGTAGGTGATGATGGAAAACCAGTCTGTCCTACATATGAGGGCGCCGGGACGGAAACGGCTGTGCAGTTCAGTACCCAGTACCATGACTATGAGGCTACTTATTCCTATGATGAGGATTTCGGGGCTTCCACCGAAGCCTACAAGGGAATGCACTGCTATACCGTGACCAACCGCCGCCTGGGCAGCATCAACTTGACGGTCACGAAGGACTGGATAGACGGCGACGGAGAGAAACGGACGGAACTGCAAAGCGCTCTTGAGGAAGCCGGGCTGCATCTTGCCGTCAAGCTGGACTTTATGAGTACCCCCTCCCCTGGTATGGAGGAGGTGTATGAGATCAGCCGCACCGGATACAGGCAGGGAGATGCGGGAGATACCGTCACCATCAGCCGCGGGAATCCCACAGCGATTGAGGATAATCAGGGAAACGCGGTGGATTCCATACAGCTGCTCAACCCGACAGAGCCTGAACAAACTCTGTATTTCTGGCATCTGCCAAAATACGACGGAAACGGCGCTTCGGTGCGATATACCGTAAGCGAGATTTTCGTTAACGATCACGGAAATGAAGTTACCGATTTGACGCGATATCCGGATGTGGCTGAAGCCTGGCGGGAATATAAGAAGACCACCACAGCAGGCCCTTATATAGTTGGACAAAACCACGCGCTGGATACACAGGAATTTACCCTGACCAATCAGCTGAGCAATACGACCGATGTGAGCTGGTATACCCTGTGGCTGGATGATTTCGCCTATCACGAAGGCAGCCGCCACGATATTTACCTCAATATTTACGCCCGTGTCCACAATGCCGACGGCAGCACGAAAACCCAGCTTGTCATCCGCAACTACCGCTGGGAGTTCGAAGAGTACGAAGATAACCCGGAAATTTCCCAGCAGAATTTCTGGAAGTGTACCATCGAAAGCCTGCCGAAATATGATGACTTCGGCTATGAAATCGACTATTTTGCGGTGATGGATTCGGTGGTGTCAACCAGTGATTTTGACTACCTTCCCACCTCCTACGCTCCGGACGGCGCAACCGACAGCGACCATGTGTTCGCTACCTCTGCCGGCCTGTTTGGAGATGAAGAATCATACAAAGACCTTATTGAGAATGTGAGCGACGATCCCGATGCGGATACCTTCGCCCTGATGTCCGGCAATACGTTTGTCAACACGATCTACAGCGCCATCACCTATTCGGGTGAAAAGCTGTGGACCAATCTGCCGGACGGATACCCGCTGGTGGATTTGCTTTCGGTCACCTTTACCCTCAGTCGCTCTACCGCGGACGGCGCAGTAAAAACCAATATCGCCACCATGACCATTTCCGGTGACGACTGGCAGAATCTGAATGTGAACGGGCATTATGTGTTTGCCTTTGGCCATACGGGAGAAAATGAGCCCGCCGCCAGCTTTGACGAGCAGATTGTGCCTCCGGGCGAGTCGCTACTGCCCCGGTTTGACGCCAAGGGACGCTTGTACACCTACACGTTGGCGGAAACTGTCAACTGGGATGGCACGGATGCGGGCAATGCCGGTGAAGGAGGTAACATCTTTGATGTATCGTCCTCCGGGCAGACCTTCACCAACAGCTACAATGATAGCGGTGATGGTCAGCTGTCCGTCAAGAAATACTTGACGGTCCAGGCCGGGCAGGAGGTATATCCCGCCGTCAAATTTGTCTTGACCCGCAGTTATACCACCAGTAGTGGAGAACTCTCTGAACCGGAAAGGGTAATGACCGAAATATGGAATGCGGATTCTGTAAAAGCCGCGGTAGATGGGCAAAGCGCAACTGACGGGGGCATGGTCACGGTGGAATATACTTTTACTTTTGATAATCTGCCCACCTATGCGCCCAATGGATCGAAATATATTTATACGGTCACGGAGGATACAAGCCAGCTTGGCGGGTTTACGACCTGGGCTGCCAAGGATGATCGAACCGCCGATAACATCAAAACAGATGACAATCTATCCAACGCTGTTTCTGACCTTGTAGCAGATAACGACCCTAATATCGATGCAACCTTCCTCAATGAGCCGCAATCGGAGCCCAATCCTATTCAGCTTGCTGGCTACAAGGTTTGGGTTGATCTAAACGATGATTTCCGCCCGGCAGACCCAACGTTGGGATTGACTGTTACGCTGGAACGAAAAGCCAACGCTCAGAACGGGCAGAACAATGCCATTGACTGGGAGAGTGCGGACATCACAGGCAAAATCACTTGGAGTGAGGATGATGAGAATGATGACCGTTGGGTTTACACTATCACCGATCTGGAGCGCTATGCGCCCAACGGTATGCCGTGGATTTACCGGATCACCGAGGAACCTGTCCAATACTATACGGCGGGCAACAGCGGCGTCGCCAGCCAGAAGTCTCAGGACAGCGCCAGCGGCGATATCACCATGAACGACCTGACTAACTCCATGCTCACCAGTACCTCTTTCAAAAAGACCTGGGTTGACAGCGATGGCAAGACCATCACGGAAAACCTGTTGGGCGACGGCATTGAGCTGGAAGTACGGTATGAGCTGCAGGTGCGCACGCAGGAGCAGACCGGCAGAGCAGAGTGGAGCAGCTGGCAATCGGCCGATGTGTATTTTGATGTGTATTTTAAGGATGATCAAGAGCTTTCTTCTCGCGTCTATAACGGTACGATCCGTGCACCGTTAGGCGATGCTGCATGGAATCAGAGCTACCGCGGAACAAACAATAGTTTTAACAGGCTGCCCCTGTATACGGAAGACAGCACTGGGACTGTGTACGCGTTTGAGTATCGCGTTGTGGAGACATACGTGAATGTCTACCGTACCGATGAGGATGAACCCTTGCTGTCCCAGACCTACACCGCGCCTTCTGACAATGGCGGTAATTCTTACGCCTATACGGTAACAGGGGATACGACGCTGTTTGCTCCCTATTACACAACCGGCACAACTCAGGCGAACAACACGACAATCCATAAGAACCAAATAAAAACGACTGAGATCACCGTGGCTAAGGAATGGAGCGGTGACCATAATGAAGTGTACCAGACCCGTCCGGAGTCCACTGTCACACGATATGACTGGGAAGTTACTCTGGTCGTCCTGTGCAGCACGGACGGCGGCCATTCCTATGATCCGGAGACGGTAGAAACCATCACTCTCCATGGAACCAATGCAGAAAATCAGAAAAGCGCAACGGTGAGCGGATTGCCTGCGTTCCTTTTCGATGCGGATGGGAAATTGCGGCACTGTACCTACCGTGTTATGGAACTGCAGAGTGCGGAAACCACTGCCGCGGGGACAGAGCGCAAGCAGTTGGATGAAGAAGATATCTTCCATGGCAGCTATACGGTAAGCTACAGCGACGATGGTCTGACTGCTATCAACACTCTCAACAAGACGGAGTTCCTTGGAGAAAAGGTGTGGAACGATGAGGAGCAGACCCATCCGGATGTCACACTGGAACTCAAATACTTAAAAGAAGGCGGCAATCCGGATGATCCGGAGGATTATGAATCTTTTGTTCCCGCTGCCGAGGTGCACCTGGGCGAAGGAAAGGCGGAAGGAACTCCGGGAACGCTTCTGTACTATGCCGAGGACGATTGGACGGCTGTCTGGAAAGAGGTTCCCCTGTACGTAGTGGGCAGTGAACCGGACGATGTTACAGGCCGTACCGTTTACAAGGTTTTTGAAACGGTGACGGGCAATTATATTATTGAGAATGAGATGGCCGGAAATGCCACGACCATTACCAATACTCCCGGCGTTACCCCCAGTGTCACCAAGCACTGGCTGGGCGTTTCGGATACACAGGAAGTGACTGTTGTTCTTTACCGAAAAACAGCTGTGCATACAACGCCGGAGCAGGTAGATACCGCTGTTTTGACAGCAGCTAAGAGCTGGAGACATACCTTTGATCCGCAGCCCAAGTATGACTCGGATGGAAACGCCTACGAGTATTGGGTAGAGGAAACGCTAATTGGCGGACAGGACGCGACGCAAGCTGCAGAAACCGGCGGATATGCAATTTCCTATGGTGGTAATGTAGACAGTGGATTCTATGTTTACAATCACAAACTGGATACCGTTTATGTCATCAAAGACTGGGCGGATGTGTCGGATTCTGTAAATCGGCCTCCGAATTTAGAGCTGACGCTGCAGCGTACGACTGTGGCTAATCCCAGTGAGAAAGATTGGAAGCCTGTGGATGGCGCGACATACACATGGGAGACAGACGGAAACCAGTGGAGAACCAGCTTTGCAGATTTGCCAACATATGATATTGGATCCAGAAAAGCATATACTTACCGCGTTGTAGAAACTGTTCCGGGAGGGTATGAACAGGAAATTCTAAGCAGTGATTCCAACACATTCCACTTTAAAAATACCCGTTCGGAGCTGATAGATATTCCGGTGCAGAAAGTATGGGTAGACAACGGGAATAAGCTGGGTCATCGTCCCGAAGCGGTTACGGTGGAACTCTATGCCAACGGTCAAGCTACCGGTCGAACGCTCGAACTGAAACCCGGAATTCTTCAACAGCTCTGGAATTTCCTAACCGGTAGCGATAGCGGCTGGAGTGGCACTTTTGAAAATCAGCCTAAGTACGATGATACCGGCAGATTGATTGAATATTCCATCGTGGAAACATCGGATTTGGAACACTATGAGATCAGCTATGGGGAGGAACAGGACGGTACGCAGGTTGTGACCAATACGGCGAATGGAAATCTGACGGTTACAAAGAATGTAACTGGCAGCGGCGATCCTGCTAAAAAATTCCATTTTACCGTTACACTGGATGATCAAACCCTAAATGGTGTTTATGGGGAGATGACTTTCCAGAATGGTATTGCAGAGTTTTCTTTAAGCCACGGCGAAAGTAAGACAGCAACCGATCTGCCAGCGTATGTCACTTACTCTGTTGCAGAGCAGGAAGCAAACCAAGGTGCTTACACTACTACAAGCAGTGGAGAAACAGGATCTATCCAACCGGGAGATACCGCGCAGGTTGTTTTCACCAATGATTTCCGCCGCATCTCTATCGCTGTCAAGAAAGTTTGGCAGGATAATAACGACCAGGATGGCATCCGCCCAGATGAAATTACTGTGATCCTGCTAGCAAATGGCGAGGATACCGGCAAGAAATTGGTGCTTAATGATGAAAACAAGTGGATGGGCAGTTTTGCTGATTTGGATGAGTTTAAATTGGGACAGAAGATTGGTTATATGGTGAAAGAAGTGCGGGTAAACGGCTATAATACGGTAATCAGAGGTGATGCGGAAAGCGGATTTATTATAATCAATACTTATAATCCGATGATAAATTATCCCCCTCAAACGGGAGATAAAACAAGTGCATTTTTATGGATTATGATGTGTTTTATAGCGGTTTTGGGAATATTTGTTACAACTTATGCTTACAGATATAAGAAACACTAAAATGAAACACAACTGACGAAAACAGCTGGCGAGAGAGAACTCCGCCAGCTGCTTTTTCTATGAATTATCATCCTTAGTTATTATATAGAATGATAAAAATATTGGCATGAAAAACAAGACTTATGTGATCACATCCCGATTTTCGAATACACTTTAGGCTGTATCTGTTTGTATTGCCTAAATACTTCGTGAATGTAGAAATCTAAGCATATAACATTAGCTTGTGACCATTAAAGTAGAGTATTTGTAATGGGGATGATAGAGTGAGCCGTTTCATCGTAAGGCTGAAACCACCCTTTTCCACAATTATATGAACATGAAAATATATTGTGGAAACCGAATATAACACCTACGCCCCGCGCAATGATCCGCATGCCATTTCTAAATGACACAACAAAGTTATACACATCTTCCCCCCTGGTTAATTCTTTTTTGTCTTTTAATCTTCTCATACCTTTCTCATAACAACATTTATCCATATTCTAATAATTCTACTGTATAAAAGATGGTACTCATACAGTATAGACCGGCCTTCCAAAGATTCTGCTCTCAGTATACTCGTTTATCTGAATAGGCGTATACGCCTGGTTGTGCGAAATAAAAAATACTCTGCATGTTTTTTCTGTATTCCTTTACATAGGCGTCTCCATTTACAAGAAAAATCCCAAATTCTCCTCTTTCCAGAGTGGGTTGTTGATGAACCCATATAAGTTCGCCGTCTTCCAGGGTTGGTTCCATGCTGTTTCCACTAACACGTAAGACAAAGGTTGCCGTATTTGGTACCTCATTCGGCACGGAGATCATCTCATAATTCGGAGAGTCCAGAAACTATCCTGTTCCGGAAGATACGCCCACATCACAAAGAGGCAAAGTCCTTTCCGGGAAACATATGACGTTATCGGATAGGGAAGAATATCTTGCGCTTTCCATTAATAACTGGGCATACTCTTCCAACTTTGCTGTCCCTCGCGGTTTAAGCGTCCTCAGATTTTCATAATGTCCGAGTGTTTTGAAGAATCTCTGTATTCGCACTGTTTAAAGACCGCATAAGGATTCTGTACGTCATATATTTTGCAAACCCAAGAAAATTGTTCCACATTCGGATTGTTCCTGTTATTTTCTCATCTGCTGACTTGCGACTGCGCTGTCGGTATTCCCATATGATTCAATGTTGTAAAGATATATTTTTATCGTAACCATGCTGAAGCCGAAGGCTTTTTAGCGCCTTACCGTATGGTTTCATGGCATACACCTTCCTTACAGCGCCTATTTTAACGGGGATTAGAATAAATTATAATATAAATATCTTAAATAGAACAATAATTGAATTAGAATATCTGCAATTAAACCTATACTGAATGCAAACAAGGAGGAATAAGGAAGTGAGAGTAATATTACACAGCGACATGAACAGCTACTATGTGCAAATGGGATAGGCGAGTTTCGAGCAGCACCATTTGGATATGTTCCTGCAGCAAAATCTATAGGCCACGGAATTGCCTGTTATGCCGACCTTATAGACCGACATGAGGTAAAAAATATACTTTTTGTTTTGATGCCCAAAGTATCCTAACAGCTTCGTGAACTTTATTTTGGCAGGAGGAGTTTCTCTTGTTATAAGCGACAATGAGCTGTTTTTAAGAGAATATCAAACAAAGCTTAGATATCTAACGCAAAGCTGGAGAGAGATGGTAGACAGTGCTATGGGGCCGCTGGATCAAAGGTACACATGGCAGCATCCCGTTCATTCCGTAACAATACGTGCCAGAAATATGAAGATGCAAAGAACCCCATGCGGGATCATACGCAGCGATTGAAATGCCCGTTCGACGAAAAACACCTCGAGCGATATGACACAGCGCTTACCAAAAAGCATTGTAAGCAGCATTGCGTTAAACGTCCCTCGTACTATAACGGTGAGGTATATAAACATTGCTACGGGAAAGGAGAAGGAAAATGGCGACATTGGCGAAAAATGTCACGATGATATCGGCGCGACCGCAGGCTAAAGAAAAAGACAGTATAGAAAATTAAGAGCTGCTGCCTACTGCCGGGTAAGCAGCGATATCGAAGAACAGCTCAACAGGTATAAAAACCAGATGGAATACTACACAAACAGAATCAGCAGCATCCCGATTGGGAACCTGTACGAGTGTTTGCAGATGAAGATATTATGGGAGTAAGCACCCTTAAATGAAGTGAGTTTAATGAGATGATTGAAATGTGCAAGAAAGGCGAAATCGATGTAATTGTAACGAAGTCTATCCACCGATTCGCTTGAAACGCTCTAGATACGGTAAAATATGTTCGCATGCTGCGCTCCATAACATCAATGTGATATTGACTTGCATTGCATCAACCCAAATGACAAACAGTTTATCACCGTCCATGCAAGCATGGCGCAGAACTACAGCCAAATATTGAGTGAAAATGTAAAGTGGGGTTATAAACGCTGCTTTGCCAGAGGCGAGGTATACTTCGACGGAAAAATGTTTGGCTATAAAAAGGAGAAGATGGCGCAATCGAAATCGTACCGCATAAAGCTGAGACAGTACGGTTGATCCATACATTATACCTTGAAGGTTACAGCACGAAGCAGATCACAAAGGTATTTGAAAGCAAAGGAATATCGACGATAAGAGGAAACAAAAAGTGGAACCATACGGTCATAGAGGAAATGCTGGCAAATGAGAAATACACAGGAGTCATTCTCTTGTAGAAAACTTTTATACCCGATGTATTAAACAAAAGACAGATCAAAAACACTGGACAGCTTCCACAATGTTTTGTAAAGAACAACCATGAAGACATCACCTCAAGAGAAATGTTCAAAAGCGTCCAATTTGAAAGAACCCATGTAGAAAGAGCATGGCTCCTGTCATGGGAAAAACCAAAACCAATGTGGGAAGGTTTGCTCCCAATATGCACGGACAGGGTTATTACTCTGCGGAGAATGCGGGCATCACTACCGAAGAACAACATGGTATAGAAAGAGCAGCCAAAAGTGGTCTGCGCTGCACAAACAGATTGGACAACGGTAGTCGCTTCTACCGAAACTCTCATACCATACCCAAACCAGACTGCATAAAACATTAGCTCAATGTATAGCTGGGCTTGCGAGTACAAAATTAGAGTTTGCAGAAAATTTAAATGGATATGCAGAGGAAACCATAGAGCAGGAAACAGGCAGCAAAAGGAAAAGAAAACTGGAACAGACACTGGAGCAAAACGGCAGACGCATTGAAAAGATTTTGAACGCCGACATCGTAGACGGGGAAGCGATAGCACAAATCAGCACAGAATATGACAAGCAGCAACAAGAGCTCGAGTAGCTTGGTGGACAGCGGGAATCGATGGAACAGCAAAATGCTTATCTGCAGGAAATCAAGGAGTACATCCAAAACGCAGACTTTGATACCATGCAGTATGATGACAAATTGGTAAGAGAAGTGATAGAGGCCATCTTATTAAATTATCGGATAAACTGTACATCCGAGTTAAGGGCGGAGATGAAACTGAAGTTACACTCCTTGAAGAATAAACGATTATGTAAGTAAGAACAACAAAAAATCGGGGATTACAATATCGTGGTCTCCCGGCTTTTGTGTTATATACAAATATATAAAGAAGCCTCAAGTACTTTAAAATTGGTGCCTTGGACAGGAGTTCAATTAGGGTGACTTGCTTCACATTATACTGACAAACATGATTGGATGTTTGTCAGTATTTTTATGCCTAAAATAGGGACTTTCCTAGCAAGCCATCTTTAACACATCTATATAAAACCTAAATAGTTTCGTACAATCAAGATGCAAACCAACGACATAAAGTGAGCACGACAGTAATTTGCCGTGCTTTTTATCTGCATATCGAAATGAGAACAACATGAATAAAAGTGAACAGATAAAACAGGGACTGAAAAGAAGCTTTGAGAGTGGGACTCCGAAAAAAGCCAGCATTGTATGCCTATGGTTATAGCAAAGATAAAAAAGACTCACTAATCATTAATGAGAAGGAAGCAGAAACAGCAAGAAAAGTATACACTGCATATCTGGAAGGGAAAAGTCTTGGCGAAATCGTAGACATGCTCTTTGCGCTAAATATTCCATCCCCTTCGTGAAAAGAGAAGTGGAATAGAGCGCCGACCATTCACGAAGAAGAACTAAAGCAAAGAATCATAGAGAACCTCAATCTGGTTGAGTGGGACGAGAAGACGGTGAGAAAGCAGGTGGAAAGAATCACTGAAACTTCCTATAATATTATTATGAATCTTAATACCTACACGATCACAGAATCTTTGAGAAAACTCCCTCTACGATTGTTTGATAGACTTTCGGGAGGCTCAGCTTTTACAGGGCTAACTGTTGTGTATCTAAGCTCGTGCAGATTTGAATTTATTCCGTGTTGTGGCCGATAATAGTGCCACTGGTTAGTTCCCATTTAAAAAACACGGTATTACAATCATACTAATATATTCTATCCCTTTGTTAATGCTTGAAAGCCTGGAATATCGCATGGCCTAAATGCCTTTTACAAGGAGCCTACAAAGATTCGGGCACATGAAGGGCACACTAAATGCAGGAAGCCATGACCTGGCACCAGCAACGTATTAAATGGACGGAAAACGTATGTATGCATAGAAGAGATGCCTACACTTGAGATGTTGATGCGGAGAAAATAGCTATTACGCCCCAACCGCAAGCAGCATGATTCAAAACAACATGTTTTGGATGACCGAACATGCATACCAAACAATACAAGTTTCCGCTGCAAACATGCAAGGGGAGGCAATACAGTACGATCCGATTGCCTTAAACGATCATTTGGTATAAGTTAATGCGTTCCGATTGTTTTGCACTGCGCAATGCAATTTGAATGCATAAAGATGCACGCTATGGCGCAATGGGATACAAACGGCTGGGAAGCAGCAAAACGCAAAGTCGTGCTTCCTGCCGATGGCCTCAACTGCTTCCCGCGCCGCTTTATTCTATTTCTGTGCTGCTTGACGCTTGCGCTTTTTCGCGGATTTCGATGGAGGTAATGATCGGCTGCGCTTCTGTTGCGATTGTGCCAATCTCATCAATCGGTTCGGCTGCTTCACAGATTGCATCTACGATTTCCATGCCTTCTGTTACATAACCGAAGCAAGCATATTGCCCATCAAGAAAGTCGCTATCCTCTTGAACAATGAAAAACTGAGAACTTGCGCTATCATAATCGTTGGAGCGCGCCATGGAAATTGCACCTCTCAAGTGCGCAAGCGTATTCGCATACCCATTATCTTGGAATTCTCCAACGATGGTGTTTTCGCTGCCCCCGGTACCATCGCCGTTAGGATCGCCGCCCTGCATCATGAAACCATCGATGATCCTATGGAAGGTAAGCCCGTCATAAAAGCCGCTTTGCGCCAATTCCACAAGGTTTGTAACCGTTTCTGGTGCCGATTCTGCATCCAGCGCAACCGTAATCGTCCCATAGTTCGCAATCGTAATATCCGCATAATAGGAGGATCGCGCAATGCTCGCCTCAATCGCTTGTGCATGCATTTCTGAAACGGTTGGCAGGATCGGCTCTTCGTCGCTGGCATCCATAGCATCTGCATTCGCATCAGATGCCTCCTCGTTGAATTCCCCGGCTGTAGCCTCCAACTCCGCGCTGGAATCTGCATCATGCTCGGGACTGCTGCCTTTGAACATCATTGTAAGCACGATCCCGATCACGCATACAGCAACGCCAACCGCTGCAATTAGCATATTGCGCTTTTTTATCCTCTTTTCCGCCGGTGCCGTAAGCGTTTGGATGTTATCCAGGATAGAGGCTTCCATGGCAGGCGGCACTTGAACGCAGCCGATTGCTGCATCAAATGCAATTTTCAGTAGCTCTTTGGTTGCGGGCAGCGCGTTTCCGCCCGCTTTTTGAACAGCCTCATAAATGCGCGCCAGATTTGGCATTTCAGCTTCTTGAATCAACTTTATTGCAGCCGCATTTATGGATAAAATGTGCGCGATCTCATCGGCAGAGCACCCCGCTATTGCATGAAGTACCAGCACGAAGCGCTGAGGTTCCGGCAGAAGATCCAGCACAGTATCCAGCTTGTCTCTATTTTTGTCGATACTACTTGGTGCAATGGCCGCAATTGCAAAACTTTTGGCAGCTGATACTTTCAACGATTTGGGCTTGTATTTTGCGATCCGTGTTTTGCAATAGGATGCAGCTTTTTTTATGACATAGTTTGAGAAGGATTCTTCGCTTTCTAATTTTCCTTCAAGAACAGAAGGCCAGGCGCTCTTGAACGCCCAGGCAGTTCCATCGGCCGCATCGGCGGGATCCCGCAAAATTGCATGACATAGAAAATAGACGGTTTTTTTATTTTGGTGATATAATGCAGTCAAGGCGCTGCGGCGCCCTTTTGTAGCGCTTTGCATGATGGTCGGCATGTTTATAAAAGGAGTCCTTTCTTCAAATTTGAGGGTTCACTATGGCTAAACCCATGAGTTGGGAAGGATCGCAAACGAATGCTGCAAGAGATCCGTTGTATGGAAGCTCCCTTAGATAATAGCTGGAAGATTCCACATAAGCAAGCAAAACCTGCTCGGCTTACCTTGCCATTCTGCTTGATTGTACAATCGCTGCCATCTCGATGGGCATAGGGTGCAGTTAAGGGCAGGGGATATCCATTGTGAGGCATTAACGCAGAATTTCCAGCGGGCTCACAAGAATCCTAACCGTTCCATCGCTGGAGGAGCTGCCTTCGCCGCTTCTGATTCTATCGATTTTAGCATGCATGGCTGAACTTTTACTGAAATTCTGATTTAAGATCCTGCAAAATGCTGGAAACATAGAATTTTCAGCCGAATTTCAGCAATTTGGTGTAATATAGAAATAGATCCTCGCGACATGATCGGAGAACTTATAAATGAAGATTTTAATTGTAGAAGACGAAAGGCATTTGGCCGATTCCATGCAGGCCCTTTTACGAAGCAAAGGTTTTGAAGTTGAGGCTGTATATGATGGAGAAGACGGAGCGCAGTATGCTGAGCTTGGCATCTATGATCTGCTCATTTTGGATGTCATGATGCCCAAAATAAACGGCTATGATGTGGCGCGCATGGTGCGCAAACAACACTGCAATACGCCAATTTTGATGCTCACCGCAAAATCGGAATTGGAGGACCGCATAGAGGGCCTCAATGCCGGCGCGGATTATTATCTTACCAAACCCTTTGATTCGAGGGAACTGCTAGCCTGCATCAATGCCATGCTGCGGCGGCAGGGAACGCAAGTAAACGATATGTTTTTTGGCAACACGCACTTGGATCTGTCGACCTGCAAGCTGGTATGCGGTGAAAACAGCATTCGCTTATCCCCGAAGGAATTTGACATTATGCGCTTCCTGCTCCAGACGGGGGAAAAGAACCTTTCCAAAGAAACCATTCTGGCGCGTGTTTGGGGATACAATTCCGAGGCAGTAGGCAACCATGTGGAAGTTTTTGTTGGCTTTCTCCGCAAAAAGCTGAAAGCAATCGGGTCGAACATCCGCATTGAGGCGCGGCGGAATCTTGGGTATCATCTGGAGGTGGAGGCCGATGCTGAAGAAACTTAAAATCAAATTTGTCGTTATTAATATGACCATCGTCAGCATTATGCTCTGCGTCATTCTAGGGTTGGTATATCATTCCACGCAGAGGAATTTGGAGCAGGAGAGCATCGCAATGCTGCGGAGCATCGCCTCCAATCCAATTCCGCCCGGGCTTCCCAACGAGTTTTCTGGGGAAGTGAAACTGCCGTTTTTTACGCTGCAGCTGGGCGCTTACGATGAAATCCTCTCCGCTGATGGCGGATACTATGACCTTTCCGATGAGCATCTTCTACAGAGCATGATCGAACTGGCCGTTCGTTCCGATGCGCAAATTGGCATACTGGATGAGTATAATCTGCGTTTTTTCCAAGGCGTGACACCGGTCAGCCGGGTTATCGTTTTTGCGGATATGTCCAGCGAACAAGCTACGCTTAAAAACCTAATGCAAACGTGTGTAGCAATAGGTGTGCTCAGCTTCCTTGCTTTTCTTGGCATCAGCACAATTTTGGCCCAATGGGCAATCAAGCCGGTAGCAAAAGCATGGCGGCAGCAAAAGCAGTTTGTTGCCGATGCATCCCATGAGCTGAAAACGCCGCTTACGGTCATTACGACCAATGCCGAACTTCTAAAGAGCACGGATTATGATGCTGCCAGCAAAGAAAGATTTTCCGAAGGAATACTAGAGGTGGCAAAGCATATGCGCGTCCTGCTGGAACGGATGCTGCAATTGGCCAAAAGCGACAGCGACCAGAACAGGCTGCAGGCTACCAACCTCAACTTTAGCAGGTTGATCACCGAAATGGCATTTACTTATGAATCCGTTCTATATGAACAGGGGCTTAGCCTGCAATATGACATAGAGCCGGATTGCTGCATCGTTGGGGATAACCACTTGCTGACACAAGTTTTGGATATCCTGCTGGACAACGCAGGAAAGTATTCTGATCCGAAAAGCACCGTGACCATTACACTCAAAAAGGTTCGTAGGCGCAGATGCCGGCTCAGCGTTATAAACCGGGGGATACCCATTGATCAAGAGGATATCAAGAATATTTTTAAACGGTTTTATCGGGCGGACACAGCAAGGCCGTATAACGGGAGCTTTGGCTTAGGCTTATCCATCGCACAGAATGTCGTAACGCTTCATAAAGGGAAAATATGGGCGGAAAGCGCGGATGGGGTTAACCGATTTATTGTTGAATTGCCAATGTTGTAAAAGTGGGAAGGCCGGACAGAAATCTGGGCGGCCTTCCCATTTTTATTGCAAAATACTTATGCATTTCTAGCTTTTCTTCAGCAAAACTTCAGCGACGATTTTTATACTGGAATCAGTAGGCTAATGATCATGCGTCAACACAAACATATAGGAGGTTCCTATGATTTCAGTAGAACATTTAACGAAATGTTATGGTGATTTCATGGCAGTGGACGACTTGACCTTTACAATCAACGAAGGGCATGTTTATGGTTTCCTTGGCCCGAATGGCGCAGGGAAAACCACTACGATGAACATCATGACTGGATGCCTGTCTGCGACGCAAGGCCATGTAAAAATTGATGGGCATGACATATTCGATGAACCGGATAAGGCAAAAAAGCTTATTGGGTATCTGCCCGAACAACCGCCGCTGTACATGAATGAATCCCCAAGGGAATACTTGCACTTTGTGGGTAAAGCAAAAGGGCTTCATGGTGAGGATCTTAAACAGCAGATTGAAAAAGTGATCCTGCAGACAAAGATTGAGACCGTTTGCCACAAACGCATTTCCGCCTTATCCAAAGGCTATAGGCAGCGCGTAGGCATCGCGCAAGCTTTGCTTGGAAGCCCCAAAGTAATCATTTTAGATGAACCCACCGTTGGGCTTGACCCGATTCAGATCATAGAGATCCGCGACCTCATCAAAGAACTGGGGCAAACCCATACGGTTATTCTTAGCTCGCATATCCTTTCCGAGGTGCAGGCGATTTGTGATCAAATCCTAATTATCAATAGGGGAAAGCTGATTGCATTTGACAAACCGGACAATCTGGAAAAGCAACTGCTTGCACCAAATGAAATATCCATTACCACAGATGCGGCGGAGGAAGACGTCTGCAAAGTGCTTTCCGGCATCGAATGTGTAAGCGAGTTTGAAACCTTCTCCGATGAAACTGGTTATACAAAAGGAACCATAAAAAACGATCATGATAACATCTATGATGTATCACGCGATGTTTTCTATGCCTTTGCAAAGAATGAAATGGCGCTGCTGGAGATGAGCTTAAAGAAAGCAAATCTGGAAGATATCTTCCTTGAATTGACTGAGGAAAAGGATGCTGCAGTTCAAATCGCTGCTGAACAGCCGGAAACGGTTGAACCGGAGCAACAGGATGATCTTAAAGAAAGCGAGGTGGGCGAAGGATGATCGCTATTTTGGAACATGAGTTGAAAAGCTATTTTCATTCTCTGACTGCATATGTATTTGGGGCATTCCTCCTGCTTTTTATCGGCATCGGCTCCATGCTGTATAATTTGCAGGCTGCTGTCAGCAATTTTGAATTTGTGCTCAGCTTCAGCAGCATTGTCTTTGTGGTGATCGTGCCGATCCTTACCATGCGCGTCATCGCAGAAGAACGCAAGCAAAAAACGGATCAACTGCTGTATTCGCTGCCCATTAGTACCACGGAGGTGATCCTTGGGAAATACTTAGCTTTGCTTGTGGTTTATCTCATCCCACTCTGCATTGTCTCAATCTATCCTTTGATCTTTTCCCAATATGGGGATGTGTATTTGTTAACTTCGTATGGCTCCATTGTTGCCTTCTTTGTTTTGGGTGCAGCATTGATTGCCCTGGGCGTTTTCATTTCATCCCTCACTGAAAACCAAGGCCTTGCTGCCGGCATTGGCATCGCTGCAATTTTGCTGAACTACTTCAGCGTCAGCTTAGCGGAATATGTTTCAGCCACATCGTTTGGTTCTGTGGTTGCGCTGGCTGTTTTTGCGGCTTTGCTGGGCCTTCTTATCCGATACTTAACAAAAAACAGCAATCTGGCGTATGGCGTTACCATTGTGCTTCTTTTGGCTCTTACCGTTACCGCCTATATAGATGCGTCTGTATTTGAAGGATTGCTCCCCAAAATCATGAAGCAGCTATCGCTATTTGAGCGCTTTGAAGTTTTTGTGAACGGCGTATTTGATATGACGGGTATTTTCTATTATCTATCGGTCATTGTCTTTTTCCTGTTCCTATCAGTACAGTCTCTTGAGAAGCGGAGGTATAACTGATGAAATGGCATAAAAAACAGGAGGCGTCGGTTCCGGCTGTAAACAACCGCATAGCAATGCGGGGCGGTTCGTATTCGCTGATCATCAGCGCCGTTGTTTTGGCAATCCTTATTGTGCTGAACATTATGGTGACTGCTCTTCCTACGACTTTGACGAAATATGATATCAGCTCCAGTCAGCTGTATTCAATCACCAGCAATACGAAGGCTGTAGTCAATAATCTTACGCAAGATGTGACCATCTATTGGATCGTGCAGGCTGATGCGGAGGACGACATCATTCAAAACCTGCTGGATAAATATGAAAGCTTGTCCAGCTATATTGAAGTGGTCAAGAAAAACCCAGATGTATTTCCAACCTTTACGCAAACGTATACAAGCGAAAACGTCCCCAACAACTCTTTGATCGTAGAGTCTGGCGAGCGCTACCGTTATGTTCCGTATGACGATATTTACCAAGGGGAAATGAACTATTATACTGGAGGATACAATTATACTGAATTTGACGGTGAAGGAGCGATCACTTCTGCCATAGACTACGTCACAACCGAGGATCTTCCGGTTGTTTATACCCTTGAAGGGCATGGAGAAAGCGAGCTGCCTTCCATTTTTGCTGAGCAAGTCGAAAAGGAGAACATCGAAGTTGCATCGCTTTCCCTGCTAACTATCGACGAGATCCCCGAAGACGCAGATGCCATCGTGATTTATTCCCCGACGAGCGATATTTCTGAAGAAGAGCGGGATATGCTGGCGGAGTATGCGGAAAACGGCGGAAAACTCATGGTTATGGCAGGCCCAACAGAGGATGGCACCTTAACGACGCTATATAGCTTGCTTTCCGCCTATGGTGTAGAAGCGGTTGATGGCATCGTGGTGGAAAATGACAGGAGCCATTATGCCTTTGGCTATCCATATGTGCTGCTTCCCGACATGGCAAGCCACGCGATTACCGATTCTTTGATTGAGAGCAACTATTATGCGATCCTGCCGATCGCCCAGGGCCTTTCCGTCAATGGTTCTACCGATGCCACCGTAACCGAACTCCTCACAACATCGGATGTGTCCTTCTGCAAAGCTGCCGGGTTTTCCCTTACAACTTATGAGAAAGAAGAAGGCGACACGGATGGGCCCTTTGCTGTAGCAGTATCCATTGAAACGGCAAATGGGGGCGGTATCGTATGGTTTGCTTCCTCGGATTTTCTGAATGATATGTATAACGCATATTCTTCCGGCGCAAACGGGGATCTTGCAATGAATGCTCTGTCCAGCCTAATCGGAGAACGGGAGGCGATTGCAATCCGCAGCAAATCCCTCAACTACAATTATTTGACCATCAGCGATTCCACCTCAACTGTATTGAAAACCTTAATGATCGGCGTGTTCCCCTTGCTATACCTTGGCATAGGCGTTTGCGTTCTCGTAGTAAGAAAGAAGGTGCAAAATGAAACGGTCTAAAAGAATGAAACGGCTGGCTGTGCTGTTTGGCATTTTTGTTGTGGCGTGTGGGATTACCATTGGCGTTGTAAAATATGAGGAAAAGAAGGAACAAATTAAAAACAGTGATGAAATTATTTTGCAGATTTCGCCCGAAACGGTCACTGCACTTTCCTGGGAAAATGAAACGGAATCTCTAGCTTTCCATAAAGACGGGACGTGGCTTTATGATGCTGATGAAGCTTTTTCCGTAGACGAGGATGCCATTAACGAACTCCTATCGCTTTTTGAGGAGTTTGGCGTTTCCTTTGTTATCGAGGATGTGGAAGATTTTAGCCAATATGGATTGGATGACCCCGTTTGCACGATCCGGATCACAACGACCGAGCAGCTAGAGGATGTAAAGACGGCGGAAGAGCTTGCAGCGGAAGAGATGGAAGCGGATGAAGCTGAGGGTGGCGAAAATAGTGAAACAGATGAAGAGCCTCACGCGGATGAACCTGCCAGTTCTGCTGCAGCCGGGGATGAAACAAGCGAAGTGGGAGAAACCAACGCTCCTTCCGAAGTTGAAGAGACTCCAAGCACAGAAGAAGACGCAGCAGGCACGTCCAACGAGGGCGTAGAAGATGCTGCTGCAGCCGAGGATGAAACAAGCGAAGTGGGAGAAACCAGCGCTCTCTCCGAAGTTGAAGAGACTCCAGGCGCAGAAGAAAGCGTTACAGGTAACGGAGATAGCGGTGAGGAAGATGACCAGCTTCTTGAAGAAACCAATACGGATCAAGCCATTGAAGAGGAAACGCAAGCTGATGAGAATTCGGCTACGGCTGGCTATACTTATGAAATCCGTTTGGGTAATTTCAGCGTCATGGATTCTCAGCGCTATGTTTCCATTGGTGACGGAAAAGTCTATCTGGTCTCGAATGACCCTCTCGACTTATATGATGCAGTTCTCAGCGACATGATCGATCATGATGAGATTCCGTCGTTTGAGAGCATTGCAGACATTTGCTTTGAGGGCATTGAAAATTACGAGATTGTTTATGAGCAGGAAAGTGCCAACACCTATTGTCCCAGCGATGTGTACTTCGCTCAAATTGACGGCGCGTCACTGCCTTTGGATACAGATCTTACAGAAGAATATGTTTCGAACATCAGCTTAATTGCGCTTACAAACTATGTGAACTATAAGGTGGCGGACGGAGAGCTAGTCGATTATGGCTTGGACACTCCGGAATTGACGGTAACGATAGATTACACGTATGCTGGCGATGGGGATGATGAAGAGACGATTTCTGATACCTTTGTTATGCATATAGGCCGCAATCAAGAGGAGGTAAAGGCTGCCGAGGAAGCAGCTCAAAAAGCTGAGGAAGAAGGAAATGCTGATTATGAACCGGAAGACATCCCGGCTTATGTGAGGATTGGCAATTCCCAGATCATCTATGAAATCTCAAATTCCGACTATGAAAAACTCGTGGCGGTAACTTACAATGATTTACGCCATAAAGAAGTTTTTACGGCGGACTTTGGTGACGTTTACCAAGTGGATATTTCGTTGGAAGGCGTAAATTATACATTGACGAGTGCGGCTGCTGAAGAGAATGCAGAGGAAACCATCTGGTATTACGGCGAAGACGAACTTGCCATTAGCAGCTTCCAAAGCGCACTGGCGAATTTAAATGCTGTTGAATTTACGGATGAAGCGCCAAGTGAGAAGGAAGAAATCTCCTTGACTGTCTATCTAAACAATGAAAATCATCCGCAGGTTGAAATCCACCTTTACCGCTATGACGGAAACAACTGCCTCGCCGAGGTGGATGGGGAATCTTTTGCATTGATAGCGCGCAGCGAGGTTGTCGAACTGATGGAGGCAGTTAACGCAATCGTGCTGAAAAAAAGCTGATCTAGCATTAGACAAAAATATCCAGAATGGGGCGGTGCCATAGGAAAACGTTGGTCAATTTCGGTTCCATGCACCCTCGCACTGTGCTGGCCGGCCTTAGAAGGGGATCACCCTGCCTGTGGCCGGCCGCCGTGTGTTAGAACAAAGGAGCCGAAATTGACGCTGCGCCCTTGAATCAGCTGATTTCCGGCAGAAGTACGAAGGAGGAGGGGGGCATACCCGCTGTACGATCCTCCCGACGATGATAATACAGCTGCCCAATTATGTTCCCTTCAAGACGATGTTCCCTTAAATTGTCCCCTAAAGCAGCGGCGGCATTTATGCCTTCCGCTGCTTTCAAAATTCGAAGGAGATAGGCTTATGGACCCAACTCAAATAGGTTATAAGAATTTTGCATTCGCTGGATGCAAGCATCCCATGAGCCGAACGCATAAACAACGCAAATGGAATTATCAATTTAAATTTAAGACGAGCGGATTGCATGAACCATATCTACCATTTTGGTAAGGCATTCGTTTTACGCTGAGGTTCTCTTCACATTGATTGCAAGGAATAAGCATACGTATGCGGGGTTGATTAGGCGTTGTTGTGAAACGCAGCAGACATAGATAAAGTAACAGAAAAATGTACCACCGCCTTTTTCAACAATTATCCCGCATATATGTGGCAATTGTTCTACATATATTATTGAAAGCGTATGCTATAGTACGCATGAAAGACGGAGAGGAGGGATGGTATTGTATATTGAACTATTTCTCCTGGATAACTTCGTTATGGACTGTTTGTTGTTACGCACTGCATCAGCGCTTGTAGCGCGCCCGATACGATTACGCCGCATGGTGCTGGCCTCTTTGCTTGGTGCCTTCTGGTCATGCATTGCGCTGTTCTGCCCTTTTTTAATAACATTGCCTGCAAAAATCGCCAGCGGTTTTTTGTTTGCATTTGCGTTTCCAAAGAGCAGGCTTAGGGAATACGTATGCGAAGTGGCTGCGGTTTTCGGTGCGGCATTTTTGACAGGGGGGCTTGCTTTTTGCCTGGCCTTTTGCTTTGGCGGTGAAATGCACAACGGAATCCTAATTGCTTCGCTGCCTGTGCGAACCGCACTTGTGATAGCACTTATTGCAACGTTTATTCCCAATCTTGTGCGCCGGCTGCGTATGCAGCATGCCAATTGCAACCCGCAATGCTATGCCAAGCTTTCAATCTCAGTAAATGGGAAGGAATACCAGTTGAATGCTCTCGTCGACACTGGAAATAGCCTCGTAGAGCCAATCAGTGGAAAGCCTGTAGCGGTTGCATATTTGCCGGAATTAGCCAACCAGGCCCATATTCCAATTCCTGCTGCAACGGCAGGAAGCAAAAGCATCCTTTATGCGCTTCGCCCAGAATGCATGCGCATAAACGGTAGGGAAAGCGAAGGGCTTCTCGCTTTGAGTCCCATGCCGCTCCATGGTACTGCAGAAGCGCTTTTATCGCCAGGGATGGCAGGATGGACAAATCTTGGAGGATAAAAATATGCAACGGTTTTTTGCGCGGATCCTTGTTTACATCTATCGGCGATTTGGCATCGCATCTTCATTCTATTATGTAAATGCAGGCGAGGCGCTTCCACCCCCGCTTTCAAAAGAAGAAGAGGAGGAATGCATCCGCGCGTTAGGCGCCGGAGACGAATCCGTGAAACAGACGCTTATTGAGCGGAATTTGCGCCTTGTTGTCTATATTGCGCGCAAATTTGAGAATACGGGAGTAAACATAGAAGACCTTATCTCGATCGGGACAATCGGCTTAATCAAGGCCGTGAACACGTTTGATCCGATGAAAAAAATCAAACTTGCAACCTATGCTTCCCGCTGCATTGAAAATGAAATCCTCATGTATTTAAGGCGGAGCTGCAGATTAAAACTTGAAGTTTCGCTGGATGAGCCGCTTAATGTTGATTGGGATGGCAATGAGCTGCTCCTTTCGGACATCCTTGGCACGGATGGGGATCTTGTTTACCGCGGCATTGAAGATGAGGTGGACAAAGAATTGCTGGCGCTTGCCATGCGGAAATTAACCCCGCGGGAAAAGCAGATTATGGAACTGCGCTTTGGTTTAAAGGGTACCCATGAATACACGCAAAAGCAGGTTGCAGATATGTTGGGCATTTCACAAAGCTATATCTCGCGCTTGGAAAAGCACATCATTAAAGTGCTGCGCAAAGAAATCCTCTCCATGTCATAAGCAGGAGGGAAGGACAACATAAAAACTGCCCGGAGAGCAATGCTCTTCCGGGCAGGTCCCGCATGCCGCCCATGCCTGCCAAGCGGCACACAAGCTATAAAACAGGTTTAGTAATTTTCAGCGCGCAATTCGAAATAGGCTCTGGGATGCGCACAAACCGGGCAAACTTCCGGGGCTGCCTCTCCAACATGGATGTGGCCGCAATTCAAGCACTTCCAAACGCAGATGCCATCCCGTGCAAACACTTTGCCTTCCTTGATATTTGCAAGCAGCTTGCGATAGCGCTCTTCATGCTCTTTTTCAATCCGGCCAACGCCTTCGAACAGGAGCGCGATATTCTCAAAGCCTTCTTCGCGCGCTTCCTTTGCAAATGTATCATACATGTCCGTCCACTCATAGTTTTCGCCGGCTGCAGCATCTGCAAGGTTGTCTTCCGTTCCAGGCACCTTGCCGCCGTGCAGCAGTTTAAACCAAAGCTTCGCATGTTCCTTTTCGTTTCCAGCGGTTTCTTCAAAGATGGCTGAAATCTGGTTATAGCCATCTTTTTTGGCGGCAGAGGCATAGTAGCCATATTTCGTTGCAGCTTGAGATTCACCGGCAAAAGCTGTTTGCAGATTTGCCTCTGTTTTTGTGCCCTTCAATTCCTTCATGCGTCCAATCTCCTTTCAATTTTCCGTGTGATTACGGCATGCGCTGCAGATGCCTTGGAATACCAAGGTAACATCCGAAAGCTTCATGTCCGTATAATTGCTTGCGATCTTGCAGAGATCCGGCAGAGCATTGCGCGGAATATCTTCTACGCGCCCACAGCGTGTGCAAATCGCATGCAGATGCTGTGTAATATTGCCATCAAAGCGATCCGCCCCCGAAGGAGTAGCAATCCGTTGGAGCAGGCCGCTTTCTGCAAGCTGGTTTAGGTTTCTATAAACCGTGGCTAAACTTATATCCGCATCCAAAGCGCGAAGGCCGGAATATACTTCTTCTGCGGTAGGATGCGTACAGTTGGTGCGCACATAATCCAAAACGAGTTCCCGCTTTTTGGAATAGATCATATGCACCCCTTTCTGAGAATAATAATAATTCTTAATTTGATTATAGCATGCTATTTCATTTTGTCAAGAAAGGAAAAAGCCTTTCTTTATGAATGATTTTGCCCAATATACAGGAAATTTTACCCAAAATAATGAATAATTCGAAAAAAAGGATGGAATTTCTACACAAAGACCAAGATCCGTGCTAAAATGAATATGCCGTATTTAAATACGGTTATTTGCCGTATTATGCATGCGGTGAAGATTAGACTTGCATGAGGGTTGAACATGAAACAAATCGTCGCGCTGATTTTGGCGCTTTCCTTTGGGATTGCATTGATTGCTTTACCTGCACCGGACACACTCGCTGCAACGGATTACAGCATGATTAAAGTAAAGCTCACAACAAATAACGCAACGGTTATTTCCATGAGCGTGAAGGGCGGATATTTTATTCAAGAGAACGGGGCCGAATTTAAAAACGGCACTTTGACGTTGCGCTCCAATTTGGACGGAACGCTTACGGCAACGCATTCCGCCCAGGGCGAGCTCTACACGGGAGCGTCACTTTCGATCATGCGTGAGGAAATGTCACCTTCTGCAGGATATATGTATTTCAATTCCCGTTCTTACCTTGGGCATTTTAATGTGCGCGTGCTTTCCAGTGGCTATTTGCAGGTGGTAAATGTAGTGCCGCTTGCACATTATCTTTACGGGGTAGTTGGCCATGAGATGAGCAATACATTCCCGATTGAAGCGCTCAAAGCACAGGCGATTGCAGCAAAATGCTATGTCCTCAGCTTGATGAAAACGGGCAGTGCAGAATATTACATTGGCGATACTTCCTCCGATCAAGTTTATAAAGGATATACTGCTTCCAACACAAATGTCATCCGGGCTGTAAATGAAACGCTTAGTGAAATCCTCACCGTGAACGGCGCCATGCTCTGCACCTATTATGCTGCCAGTAACGGAGGAGAAACGAATCTTGTAACCTATGCCTGGAGCAGCGGGAAAGGGACAAATGCAGGCTATGCCATCAGCCTCGATGAGTATGATTTGAAAAATACAATGAGCCCGATTGAAAAAATCGAGATTCCAATTAACATAGCTGGGTCTATCAATCGTGCGTTTTATAATATGCTGCTTGCAAAAGCGGCAACTGTGATCGGTATTACGCCGACGGGCGTGGAACGTATTTCGGCTGTAGAAGCCTATTCGCCGCGCTACAGTGGGGTCACGCGCAACATGACGCGCATAAAGGTCATTTTGAGCGTAATTGCAAATGGATACCTTTATGAGGATGTGGAGCTTGATTTCAATGTTGCAGATCTTATGACATACGGCGTATTCACCAATGCGACGCTGCGCACATATTGGGGAGAATATGACGCTTCTTCTGGCTGCTATATTCTATATCATGCTCGATGGGGGCATGGCGTAGGCATGAGCCAGCGCGGCGCTCAGCAGCGTGCGAACGAGGGGTGGGGTTACCGGGAGATTCTGAGCTTTTACTACCCGGGCGCAAGCTTTTCCACGATTTCCGTTACGGCACCTTCAAACCCGGTGAAGCCGGGCGAGACACCTGCGGCACCCGATGGGCTAAGTTTGATCGGCTATGGCGTATTAACGGGTAATGTCAATTTTAGAAAAGGGCCAGGGCAATCCTATGAAAGCTATGGGACGCTGGCGAAAGGCATCCAGATCCCCATCTATGAGAAATCCGGCAGCTGGTACCGGACGGTTCTCGATGAGCGCGATGGCTATGTGAGCGCAAGCTATGTTGATTTTACGCCTGTTGATACAACGAATACGCCAACTCCAACTCCAATGGCGTCTTCCTCGCCGTCATCCACGCTTGGCACAGGGTATATTTCTGCGCAGGATGTGAATTTTAGGACGGGACCTTCAACGAGTTACAGTAGCATAAAAAAACTTGCGCGCGGCACGGAGCTTACGGCGTATGCTTTACAGAATGGATGGTATTATGTAAACATTGCGGGGACATATGGCTATGTGAGCGCACAATATGTCAAGCTGGAAGAAGTAGAAATCAACCCAAGTCCGTCGCCCTCCCCATCCCCGACGCCGGTTCAGCCAACGATTCTTGGCACAGGGTATATTTCTGCACAGGACGTGAATTTTAGGACGGGGCCTTCAACGAGCTACAGCAGTATGAAGAAGCTCGCACGCGGTACGGAGCTTACGGCCTATTCGTTGCAAAACGGTTGGTACTATGTAAACATAGAAGGAATGTATGGCTACGTAAGTGCGCAATATGTCAAAATTGAGGAAACGGGGAATACTGCAACGCCGACACCCGATACCACCTATTCTGCAGAAATCGGAACAGTAACGCGCAGTGGCGTGAATTTCCGTGCGGATGCATCAAGTGCAAGCGCCCTGCTGCGTCAACTTGAAAAGAATATGAGCATTTATGTGCTTGGGAAAACAGGAGATTGGTATTATGCTGTGGCAGATGGCCAGTTTGGATACGTCTATGAGGACTATGTTGGGCTGACGGGAGAAAAGGTAACGCTTGGAAGCAATGGAAAACCAATTTCTACAGAAGAAGAGAAGCCCAAAACAGGCAAGGGTGTTACAACGGGCAATGTGAACTTTAGGAAAGGGCCTGGCACTAACTATGCCTCTATGGGCACGTTGGTAAAAGGCGTGGAACTTACGCTGGTTTCACTTGAGGATGGCTGGTATCAAGTATCGCTGGACGATCAGATCGGCTATGTCAGCTCTAAATACATCAATGTAACGGTTGCGATCCCGGATGTGGAGGATACGGAAGATTCGGATACTCCGGAGCTTACCGTGCCAGATATTTTGGGCCTTGGTCAAACAACGACTAACGTGAACTTTAGGGAAGAAGCGTCATCTTCTTCCAAAAAGTTGGGACAGATCAAGAGCGGGGAAACGGTTACGTTGTATTCGCTTGCGGATGGTTGGTATGCAGTAGAATACAATGGAACACGCGGGTATCTTTACGCAAAATATGTTAAGATGATCGCGCAAAGTAGCGGCAGTACGGGCGGCGTTGTGCCCGAGGGAGGCGGATCAGATTCTTCGGGTTCCGGCGGCAACACGGAATCAAATGCTGGCGTGCAGCTTGCAATTGGCGCTGCGAGCGGGGAACTCAACTTCCGCGATAAGCCCTCCACTTCCACAGGGAAGGTACTTGCAACGCTTAAAAAAGGTGAGCAGTTTCAGATCCTGGGCGAAACAGACGAATGGTATTATGTAATCTATAATGGGCAGACAGGCTTTGTTTACAAAGCATATGCCAGGGTTGAAAGTTCCGGCTCGGTGGGTATCGCTCGGGTCAGCGATTCGGTAGCTCCCATTTCTACTACCACGACGGCTGAGGTCAACCTGCGCCATGGGATGAGCACGAACAGCGAAATCGTCCGCTTGCTGCCGAATAAGACTTCCGTCACCGTTTATATGATCTTTGATGGCTGGTGCTTTTTGAGCCAGAACAGCACCTTCGGTTTCTGCGTTACGGATTATGTGAAGCTTTAAACGCTTGCATGGAAAAAACCGCTTAAGCGCGCCTCGCGACAATAAAAACGCGAACCATATGGTTCGCGTTTTTATGTTACCGAATAATTAGTTGAGTGCTTCCTTGAGCGCTTTACCAGCCTTGAAAGCGGGCGCCTTGCTGGCAGCGATCTCGATTTCAGCGCCAGTCATGGGGTTGTGACCCTTATGCGCGGGGCGCTCACGGACTTCAAATACACCAAAGCCAACAAGCTGAACCTTTTCGCCAGCCTTGAGCGCTTCCGTGATGGTGGAGAGCGCAGCGGCTACGGCCTTCTCAGCATCCTTCTTGGAAATGCCGCTCTTTTCAGCTACAGCAGCAATCAATTCGGTTTTATTCATGTCTAATATCCTCCTAATGTTTTAACGGATTTTGTCCGCCACTTATTGTATCAGCCTTTTCCCGATTGTACAAGCCTTTTTTTGCCCGAATTGCCTACAAATTCAGCACTTTATGCGTTCCCAGAACGCGTCGAGCTCCTCCAGGCTGAGCGATTCCAGAGAAAGCCCTTCGGACAGGATAAGTTCCTCCATTTTTGTGAATCGTGTGACAAATTTTTCTGTTGCTGCAGCAAGCGCAAGTTCGCTGTCAAGGTGAAGCAGGCGCGCTGCATTTACTACGGAAAAAAGCAGATCACCAAGTTCTTCTGTGATGCGAGTTTCTCCTTCTTTCAGCGCAACAGCGTCGCGCAGCTCGCGCGTTTCCTCTTCGATCTTATCCAGAGCGCCTCTTGCATCCGGCCAGTCAAAACCGACATGTGCTGCTTTTTTCTGAACCTTTTTCGCGCGCATCAACGCTGGAAAGCCGTGGGGAACAGCGTGCATCATATCGGCAACAGTCTCCTGCTTTTTTTCCTTCTTTTTTAAGTTTTCCCAATTCACGAGCACTTCATTCGCATTTTGAACGTGCTCTTCGCCGAAAACATGCGGGTGCCGGTAAACGAGCTTTTGCACAATACCGGTACAAACATCGCGGAAGGTAAAGGAGGAAAGCTCCTCTTCGATTTCAGAATGGAATACCACCTGCAACATAAGGTCGCCAAGCTCTTCGCAAAGTGCGTCCGCATCTTCGCGATCGATCGCATCGAGCACTTCATAGGATTCTTCCAGAAGATCACTGCGCAGCGTCTCATGCGTTTGCTCTGCATCCCAGGGACAGCCGCCAGGGGCACGCAGGCGTTTCATAACGCGCAGAAGCCCTTCCACGCCATGCCGTGTAAGCTCTTCAAATTTTGCGCCGCGCAGGATTAGGGTGCTTGCAGCAAAAAAAACATCCTGCCTGTCCAGCATATAAAGAGGAAGTGAGCGGGCGAAATAGACTCCGTTATCATCCATGGTGCAAAGCCAAACGGGGAATTCATCGGGATAGTATTCCAAAAGCGCAAGCTTAACTTCCCCAGCACGCATACGCGTATCGATTTCTTCGATGCATAGCGGAACATAAGGATCGAGCGGGCAGGGAAGCGCTGTTGCAGAAAGGATGCGCAGATTGCATGCTGCGAGCGGTTCGGGCAGCGCAGAGAGTGCTGCTTCCGCATAACCAGAAGAGGGCAGAAAGCAAACGCGCACGCCAGCCGCTTTTGCGGCCTTGCAGAGCGCTGCACGTTGGGCCTCGCCAATGCCGCGGCCGGGCACTGCATATACTGCATCCGTTTCCGAAGCAAGGAGCCGATGCACGATGGCAGATGTGAGCGCATCAAAATCCTCTGCGCTACGGTAGAGATCATCCATGCTCTCGAAAGGAAGGCCGGATTCTAAAACGCAACGCGCGGAAGGGTGCTCGATTGTTTGCAAAAACAGTCGTGGTGCATGTGTGATGGCTTGCCAGGCAGCCAAGGTAATGCTTTGGGGCGTTGCCAGTGGCGCAATCGTAAGGGTGTTCATGGATGCTGCTCCTTTGTATGTGAATTCCCATCGGGATTCCCTTTGGGGTATAACAGGCGGCGCAGCTTAACGCCGCCTGGAATAAGTGCAAGTTCATCATAGGAGAACACTTTGAAGAGGCAGGCGAGCGCTGCATAAATTCCAACGCCTATGCAAACAGCACCAAGCGTTGCAACTGTTTCGTGCGAGCTTTTAAGAAGCGCAGCATGCGCAAAATGGACTGTTACGCCCATGGCGAGTGAAGCGAGAAGCGGTTTTCCAAATACATCCAATAGGGGGAGCTTCAACCGAGCGCGCCTTGCTGCATAAATGGTGTCAGCGATCCCCGCAAAAGCATAGCAAACCACGGTGGACACTGCAGCGCCCTGGATATTCACCGATGGGATGTTCATGAGTACAATCAAAGTGACCACTTTGAGCAGAAACCCGATGAACAGGTTGAATACGGGAACATTCTGCTTCCCCATGCCCTGCAATACGCCGGTCATCGTCTGCACCATGGAAAGGAAAATTACACCGATGGAGCTTGTATGCATTAGATCCGCAGCAAGGGAAAGTTCAGCTTCAGTTAAATTAGGATAAAGCAGCGAGAGGATGGGGGCGGCTAATACAAAAAGGCCTATAGCACATGGAAGCCCGATGATGAGTGCAAGCTTGAGCCCCATGCAGGAAACACCGCGCACTGCGCCCTTATCCCGCCGCGTAACCGCTGCGGAGATTGCAGGGACGAGGCTCATCGCAAGCGCCATTGTAAGCACGCCGGGCATATTGGTAAGCGTAGCAACGTTTGTGCGCAGGAGTGAGAATGCGGTCTGAGCAGTCGAAGTTTCATATCCGAGGTTTTCCGTTAAAATATTGATGATGAACGCCACGTCAACAATGCCAGCAAGCGAACTGATGGAGGCGCCAATCGTAACGGGTATTGCAATTTTCAGAAGGTTTTTTGCAATGCGGCCAAATCCTCGCGGCTGGACTTTGGGGCTTTTGCGCAGCTTTGCATCAAAGCTGCGCTTTTTCATGCGGTACATCAGCCAGATAACGACAAGCGCGATGAATTCGCTTGCCGTTACACCGATGATAGCGCCCATAGCGGCGTATTCTGGGCCTTTGGGCAAAAGCTTTACGGCAAGTGCAAGCCCGATGACAAGTTTGCCGAGCTGCTCCACAATTTGCGAAACCGCAGTACCCGCCATCTGCTGCATGCCCTGCAGATAACCGCGATAAGCACACATGATGGAAACAAACAAAAGCGCCGGTGCAAACGCCTGGAAGGAAAGGTAGGCAGCATCAAGCCCGGAACTTGTGGCGAGCGGCTTTGCAAGGAAAAACATCACAAGCCCGAGAATGAGGCCGATCACGCATAAAAGCGTGCGGGCTGTGGTAAAAACTTCGCGTGCGCCGCGATAATCGCGCATGGTAACCCGCTCGCTCACCATTTTGGAAATGGCAGTTGGAAGCCCTGCGGAAGCGATTACAAGTAACCCGGAATAATAGGGATAAGCGACTTCATAATAGCTCATTCCCTCGGGGCCAACCTGGTTGGCAAGCGGGACGCGGAACAGCGCCCCAATAACTTTAACGATTAGGCCTGCGATGCCCAGGATCGCAGCACCCTGCACGAAAGAAGACTGTTTTTTGTCCATAAAACACCTGCTCAAACAACGATGCAAGCGCGGGATACACAAACGTACCACCACGCCAAAGGGATGCGGCTGCACGCGCAGCAGGCAACCCCGATTCATTATAGCAGATATATTGGCTAAAGTTTGAAAAATTCGGCAATATTTCAAATTTTGCCACAGTTTGCTGTATCGAGCGGGGATTTGCGGTATAATGATAAGCAAAAAGTAAAGGTTCTATTCCAAGGGTGGAGGTTTTTAGATATGAAAATAACGGTAGATGGAATTTCAACAGAGCTTAAACATGGAGAAAGCTTGCTCGATGCGGTGAAAAAGCTTGAGCTAGATAGCATTTCCCTGCGGAAACGCCCACTTGCTGCGCAGATTGGTGGTGAAGTGTTTAGTCTTAGGTATACGCCGTTTAAAGATGTGGATGTACACCTTTTGCGCTATGGCGAGGAGATGGGGCGCCGCGTTTATGAGCGTACCCTGCAGTTCATTTTAATCGCGGCTGTGCGTCGCCTGTTCCCCGAGGCACGTGTGCAGGTGCGTTACTCCCTGGGACCGGGGCTCTACATTACAATTGACAAGGATCCTCTGCTTTCTGAAGAGGACGTGCTGCGTCTTGAAAGCGAAATGCGCCTCATCATTCGTGCGGCGCTGCCGCTTGAACGCAAGCGGCTTTCCATTGATGAGGCCATCAGCTTTTTTGAACAGGATGGGCAGATGGACAAAGCGCGCCTCTTGAAATGGAGAAAGTTCAGTTATTTTGATGTGTATTGCCTGGGCGATTATAAAGACTATTTCTATGGCGAAATGGCACCTAGCACAGAATATGCGGATGTGTTCCGGCTTAAATATATGGAAGGCGCCATAAATATGCTGATGCCGCGCAAGGATGCGCCTGACGTTCCATCCGATTATACAGATATTGCAAAGCTCGCTTCGGTGTTTCGGCAAAGCGACAACTGGGGAAAGCTGATGCATTGCGATACGGTAAACGAACTCAATACGCGCGTAGAAAACGGCAGCATTCGGGAGATTGTGCGCATCAGCGAGGCACTGCATGAAAAGAGCTATGCGGCAATCGCAGATGCCATCGTCGCCAAAAAAGCGCGTGCAGTTCTGGTTGCCGGCCCGAGTTCTTCGGGTAAAACAACGAGCGCAAATCGGATTGCGACGCAGTTGCGCGTGCTGGCGCAAGATCCCATTATGCTGTCGTTAGATAATTACTATCTGGATCGGGATGCGATTCCGCGCGATGAGCATGGCCAGATGGATCTTGAGCATATCAATACGCTTGACCTGCCGCGTTTCAATCACGACCTTGCGGCCCTTTTGCGTGGAGAAGAGGTCGAAGTGCCCCGTTTTGATTTTATGACGGGCAAACGCGCTCCAGATGGAATTGTGCTCTCTGTAAAGCAAGATCAACCGCTGATTATTGAAGGAATCCATGGGCTGAATCCGCTGCTTACAAAGGATGTCCCAGATGAGAACATATTCCGGGTTTATGTCAGCGCGCTTACCACGCTGAATCTCGACGATCATAACCGCATTCGCACTACGGATGTGCGCTTGCTGCGGCGCCTTGTGCGGGATTATGAAACGCGCAATGCCTCCATGGAGCATACGTTTGCGATGTGGCCTTCTGTGCGCAGGGGAGAAGAAACGTGGATTTTCCCATACCAAGAACATGCAGATGCGCTTTTTAATACGACGTTGGTGTATGAGATTGCTGTACTTAAAAAGTATGTGTACCCGCTTTTACAGGAGGTACCGCCTACAAGCAAATATTATGCCAATGCGCGGGACATTGTGAAGTTTCTGAACTACATTTTGGATGCTGATGTTGAAGATGAAATCCCGCCGACAAGCATCCTTAGAGAATTCATCGGCGGCAATACGTTTTACCGGGAAGACTAGGATGCATTAGAATCCGGCGTTGCCGGAAGAAATGGAGGGGGAGCGATGCGCTTTGTATCGTGGAATGTAAATGGCTTGCGTGCCTGCCTGGGGAAGGGGTTTGAATCGTTCTTCCGCATTGTTGATGCGGATATTGTAGCGCTGCAGGAAACAAAACTTCAGCCCCATCAGATTGAACTTCAATTTGAGGGATACCAGCAGTTCTGGAACAGCGCCGAAAAGAAAGGGTATTCGGGCACCGCGATATTTACTCGCATTCCGCCGCTTTCGGTTGTATTTGGCCTGCCGAAGGAAGCGGAATTGGGGTTTGCGCCAGAAGGACGCGTAATCACCTTGGAGTTTGAAACATTTTACTTTGTTACTTGCTATACGCCAAACGCCCAGCGCGAGCTTACGCGCCTGGAATACCGCATGGACTGGGAGGATGCTTTCCGCGCTTATCTTAAGGAGCTTGATGCAAAAAAACCGGTCATCATTTGCGGCGACCTTAATGTGGCACACCAAGAAATCGATTTGAAGAACCCAAAGTCAAATCGTGGCAATGCTGGGTTTACGGATGAAGAGCGGGAAAAGTTCACCGCGCTTCTTGCAAGCGGTTTTGTAGATTCGTTCCGCTATCTTTATCCCGAACGGACCGGCGCATATTCTTGGTGGAGTTATATGTACAACGCCAGGGCAAACAATGCGGGGTGGCGCATCGATTACTTCCTTGTAAGCGAACGAATTAAGAATTGCATTGAAGAAAGCAGCATTCTTGCCGAAGTTATGGGGAGCGATCATTGCCCGGTTATGTTGGAGCTGTTAGAGCCGTCTGCTGTTGACGTGCAGGCAAAAAATGAAAATTGAAAGATCTGCTAGCCTTTACAAGGCAACGGATGGACATAAAAAGCGCCTTTGGCGCTTTTTCAATTTGAACTAGCCGTTTTTTTCCAGCAAAAAAAGCCGCATACAACTGCCCGACTTACAAATAATAGGCATACGACCAAATAAAGTATTGTCGCAAAGGCAGCACAGGAGGGAACTGTTTTGAAAGCAACTGGGATTGTACGCAGAATTGACGAGCTCGGCCGCGTGGTCATACCAAAAGAAATCCGCAGAACATTGCGGATTCGGGAAGGCGATCCGCTGGAGATTTTTACAGACCGCGAAGGCGAAGTGATCCTAAAAAAGTATTCTCCAATTGGAGAGCTTGGCGATTTTGCAAAGGAATATGCGGAAGCGCTTCACTTGGCACTCGGCCACACTGCGCTTATCTGCGATAAGGATAGCATCATTGCTGCTGCAGGCGCAAACCGCCGGGAACTGGCAGAAAAGCCGCTGCATGATGAAGTGGAACAAATTATGAAGCGGCGGGAAAAGGTTGTGGCTTCAGAAGGAAAAGGCGTTGTGCCGCGGATTACGGCGGACGATCATGGCGATGTGAACCGCTCGGCTGTTGTAGTGCCCATCCTTGCAGCAGGGGACGCAATTGGCGCTGTAATTCTTGTGAGCCGCGAGGCGGATGCTGCTATGGGTACGCTGGAGCTTAAGGTATGCGAAACGGCGGCAAATTTTATGGGAAAACAGATGGAGAATTGACGCGTTGCATTGCGAACAGCGAAAGACTTTTAAATCTCCCAATGGGAAAGGGACGCAGGTAATACCTGCGTCCCTTTCCCATATGTTAAAACAGCGGATAGATGTCCAGTACTACAGCACCAAAGAGTATGCAGAAAGAGTTACTTCATGTTGCTAAAGCACTTTTCTGTATGCATAGTATGACTTTAGTTATGGTCAAGAATGAATCGCACTAAAACATTACAATCTTCACCAGGAACTTTTCCAAGCATTTTACGGTGCAGACGCTTGCATGAAATTGCTTTTACAATGGTTCAGAATACTCGATTCACAGGAACTCTTCTGGAAGATAGAGTGTAGTGGGAATCTGGCATCTGACGCGATACAATACTTGCGCGCCAGAGCCAAACAAGACTCCAGAGAAGGCCGAGCAGGCGTTCTGCACGCCATATTCATAAAAAGGTAAAAGCAAACCGGGCGGCAGATCGGTTATGCCGCCCGGTCTATAGCTTTTTTGAGGATGAGGGAAAGATTCCCTACAGCATATGATGGCAGGCGACAATATGCCCTTTTGAAACTTCTTCCAATTGCGGCATAACATGCGCGCAAATCTCATCTGCATATTGACAGCGCGTGCGGAAGGGACAGCCCGATGGGGGATTGATGGGTGAGGGAACATCACCTTGGAGAATCACACGCTTTGTATTGCGTGCAACGTTGGGGTCGGCAATCGGTGCAGCTGACATCAAGCTCACCGTATAGGGGTGGCGCATATTCTCATAGAGGTCGTTGACTTCGGCAACTTCCACCAAATGGCCGAGATACATTACGCCAACCCGGTGTGAGATGTGGCGCACCATGGAAAGATCGTGCGAGATGAAGAGGTAGGTCAAGTTAAACCGATGCTGGAAATCCTCGAGTATGTTGATGATATGCGCTTGAATTGAAACGTCAAGCGCGGAGATCGGTTCATCGCATACAATAAACTCGGGATTGAGCGCCAATGCCCGCGCAATGCCGATGCGCTGTCGCTGCCCGCCAGAAAATTCATGGGGGTAACGATTGATGTGATCGTCTTTGAGCCCAACCATGTGAACAAGCTCACGCACCCGTTCATTCCGTTCCGCCTGGTTGGATACCAGCTTATGGAGTGTCAGCGGTGCGCCGATGATTTCGCTGACTGGCTGGCGCGGATCGAGCGAGGTGTAGGGGTCTTGAAAGATCATCTGCATTTTGCGCCGATAAGGTGTAAACGTCTTTTGGTCCATTTGGGTAATATCCTGCCCATCATAAACGATCTTGCCTTCAGTGGGCTGATAAAGCTTTAAAATGGTCCTGCCAACAGTGGTTTTACCACAGCCGGACTCTCCGACGAGCCCAAACGTTTCCCCTTGACGAACTTGGAACGAGACGCCATCTACTGCTTTGAGCTTGTGCACGCCAGCGGAGCCAAAACCAGAACGGATGCGGAACGTCGTTTGAAGGTTCTCTACATCCAATAAAACTTTGCTGCCATTCATACCTCCAACCTGCCTTTCATATGGGATGCCTTCGGATGGTTTAACCAGCAGGCGGCTGCATGGTTATCCCCGACTTCATGCAATTCTGGTTGCGCAAGCGCACAGATTTTCATTGCAACGGAGCAGCGCGCTGCAAACGGGCATCCCGGCGGGGGATTCATCAAATCGGGTGGTGTGCCAGGAATCGGAGTGAGCTGTTCCTGCGTGCGTTCTCCGGCACTTGGAACGGATTTAAGCAATCCGATGGTATAGGGATGCGCAGGACGATAGAAGATATCTTCCACATAACCCTGCTCCATAATCAAGCCGCCGTACATAATAATGACCCGCGTACAGACCGATGCAATTACCCCAAGGTCATGCGTAATGAGCGCGGTGGAGGTGTCAAATTTCTGCTTGAGGTTTTTCATCAGATCCAAAATCTGTGCTTGAATTGTAACATCCAAAGCTGTTGTCGGCTCATCTGCGATCAACAGTTTGGGGTCGCAGCTCATCGCCATTGCAATCATCGCCCGCTGCCGCATGCCACCCGAAAACTCGTGCGGATATTGCCGCAGCCTGCGCTCCGGGTTGGATATGCCAACCAGATCCAGCATTTCAGCCGCGCGCTTTCTCGCCTCTTTGCGGGAAAGCTTTTTATGGATCTGAAGGGGTTCCATCAGCTGGTTGCCAATGGTATAAAGCGGGTTAAGGCAAGTCATGGGGTCTTGAAAAATCATGCCGATTTTATTGCCTTGAATGGAGCGCATGTACTTCATTTTCTGCGTTTGCAGATCAACCCCGTCAAAAAGAATCCCTTGCGACTGCACACGCGCTGTGTCTGGAAGCAGGCGCATGATTGAGAGCATGGTAACGCTTTTGCCGCAGCCGGATTCGCCGGCAACTCCAAGGAATTCCCCCTTATCCACATGGAAATTAATGCCGCGCACCGCGTTTACAATACCGCCGCCCGTTAAGAAATTCGTTCGGAGAGATCTGACATCGAGAAGCCGTTCGTTCATGTTCTTTCCTCCTTATTTCTTTAGACGGGGGTCAAGCGCATCGCGCAGCCCATCTCCGATGAAGTTTAAAGCAAACATGGTAATGCTGATTGCAACTGCCGGGAACAGCATAAGGTGGGGGTAAAGGTTCATATTTGCGAGAGAATCGTTCGCAAGGGTTCCCCAGCTCGCGACCGGCACGGAAATGCCGATGCCGATGAACGAAAGGAAAGCTTCGTAGAAGATCGCCTGCGGAATGAGGAAAGTGACCGTAACAATAATCGGCCCCATGCTGTTTGGCACAAGATGCCTTAAAAGGATCTGAAAATCGCTTTCCCCGATCACCTTTGCCGCGAGCGCAAAATCTTGATTTTTGATGGAAAGAATCTGTCCGCGCACTTGCCGCGCAGTGCCGATCCAATAGGTTAAGCAGAGTGCGATCAAAATGCTTTTCATGTTGGCGCCCAGGAACACCATTACCAGAATGATAATGAGAAGGCTGGGAATTGCGGAGATGATGTCCACGATGCGCATCATGACCATATCGACCGAACCGCCGACATATCCCGAAATACCGCCATATAAAACGCCGATGACCATGTTGATTGCGGCTGCAGCAAAGCCAACGGTCAGAGAAATGCGCGCACCGTAAGCCACGCGGACAAATAGGTCACGCCCGAATTTATCCGTACCAAACCAGTGCTGTGCATTTGGCGTTTGGTTGATCGCGGAATAATCCTGCCCATCATAGGTATAAGGTTGAATGAGCGGGCCGAAAATCGCAAGAAGAATCATAAGGATGATTACAACAATCCCTGCCATGGCGAGCGGATCCCTACGCAATTTCTGCCAGGCATTTTGCCAATACGTTAAGCTTGGGCGGCTGATAACATCCGTCTGCTTTTCAGCGTCATCCAATGGCTCAAACAAAGAATCGTCCGTTATTTCGTCTTCTAGAGTGTAAATGGGCGCAGCAACGGGCTGGAAGATCGCCTCTTTTTTTCGATTGGATTTCATATTGCAATCCTCCTTATTCTGTATAACGCACGCGTGGATCAATGATCGCATACAGGATATCCACAACGAGAATGCAGGCCATTAAAAATGCGCCATAAAAAATGGTTAAACCCAGGATTACGGAGTAATCGCGATCGCTTACCGCTGTAACAAAATAGCGGCCAAGGCCTGGAATCATGAACAGCCGTTCTACGGCGAAACTGCCCGTTAAAAGGCCGGCAACTAAAGGCCCAAGGTAGGTTACAACGGGGAGGATTGCGTTGCGCATCCCATGTTTTGCTATCACCATAAACTCGCTGACGCCTTTTGCGCGCGCAGTGCGGATATAATCTTGACGTGAGACTTCCAACATGCTGGAACGCATCAAGCGGGTGATGTAGGCAATGGGGGAAAGGGAAAGGCATACCACAGGAATTACCATATGCTTCCACGTACCCCATCCGAAAACAGGAAGTAGACCAAGTTTCATTGAGAAAACATACATCATCAGCATCGCAATAATAAACGTTGGCACTGCAATGCCGATAGTCGCAAGGATCATGGAAGCCCAATCCATCCAGCCTCCACGTTTGAGTGCAGAGATAATTCCCAATGGGAGGCCTACGACCAATGAAATGATGATGGACCAGAAGCCAACTTCTGCAGAAGCGGGGAAACCGCCTTCAACGAGCTCGCTAACGGAGTAGTTGATCTTTTTGAAAGAGTCGCCGAGATCGCCTTTGAGCAGATTGCCCATATAGGTAATGTATTGCTTCCATGGCGGATCATCCAAACCGTATTTTGCGCGGATCTGTTCCAGAATTTCATCGGGAATATTCTTCTGCTCACCGGGATTAAAAGGACTTCCTGGTACGGCATGCATTAAAAAAAAGGTTGCCGTTATGAGGAGAAACATGGAGAGAAATGCTGCAAGTAATCGCTTGATTATATATCGAACCATATTCACGTACCATTTCTCCGGCGCGTTCTGCCTATCCGATGGAAAACCCCGCCCGCCGCGCCGAAGGCGGGCGGGGTATGCGGCTATGTAGCAGAATCGTGAACCGAAAGCTTAATCAACTGCGACATCAGCATATTGGAAGAATACATGGCCGATGTAACTCTTCAGAACGCCGGTCACTTCGGGCTTGCAAAGGATCGAATCGTCGTAGAAGAACAACGGAAGAACCGGCATGTCTTCAAGGAGCGTTTTCTCAGCTTCAACGAACAGGTTCATGCGCGTTTCGAAATCCAATTCTACATAGGTTTGCTTCATCAATTCATCGTATTTAATGGAATTGGGCAGGTTATACCAGCGCGCATCCTTTAGGGTACCATCCTCATTTACTTCGCGGTGCGCTTCCCAAAGGAACATGTTGGTGGTCGGGTCATCATAGTCGCCCGTCCATCCGTCGCGCGCAATGTCCCAATCATCCGTATCAAATACATCCCAGTATACGGCGGATTCATAGGTTGTAATCTCCGTTTCGATACCCAGGTTGGTTTTCCACATGGCTTGAAGCGCCTGCGCAGTGTCAATGTCTTCCTGGTTGTTCATCGTGATCATGCGCAACACGGGCATGCCTTCCCCGTTTGGATATCCAGCTTCCGCCATGAGCTGCTGCGCTTCTTCCACATTTTCAATCAGCAGGTCGCCTGCAACATCACGATATTGTTGGTCGCCCCAGTGAATGCCATATGGAACAACGCCCGTTGCAGGAGCATAAGTTAAGCCAAGAATGCCGTTGATGATCGTTTCACGGTCAATTGCAAGCGCCATGGCGCGGCGAACACGCGCATCCGAAACATTGCCGCAATGGAAGGTGAAATACTTGCAACCAATTTTTGAAACGGACTGATATTCATCCGTATCCTTATAGGCAGCAATCGCTTCTGCGTTGAGGTTATCGGAAACATTGATCGTGCCATCGCGATAAGCCTGCAACTCAACGGAGGCGTCATCAATGAACATGAAGTTAACCTGGTCGATTTCCACATTTTCTGCATCGTAATAATACGGGTTCCTTTCCATTACAACGCTGACCTGTGGGTTCATTTCTTTTACACGGAATGCGCCGTTGCTGATATAGGTTTCGGGACTCTTTGCCCAGTCGGGGTTATTCTTGATTTCGTCAACTTTGAGAGGAATATAGGTGCAGGCAAGGTCAAGCAGATAAGGGGTCGGATTGGAAAGCGTGATTTCGAGGGTCTCCGCGTCGAGCGCCTTGATGCCAACTTCGTCTTCCGTGCATTCGCCGGAATTGTAGGCAAGCGCGTTCTTGACGTAATACTTCAAATCATTTCCCGGAGCTCCGGTTTCGGGATTGAGCATGTACTTGAAGGATTTTTCAAAATCGTACATGGTCAGCTCACTCCCGTCGGAGAACTTGGAATCCGGACGCAGTTTGAATGTCCAAACAAGACCATCGTCGCTTACTTCATAGGATTCGGCATAAGCAAGTTCCGCAACGCCGTTTTCCCCAATGCGGGAGAGGCCGCAGAAGAGGTTGTAAACTAGAATCGAAGTTTCGGCGTAGTTGCTCATGACTGGCTCAAGAACCGGAGGTTCCGCGCCGTTGGCATAGCTGATGATTTTCAGCGGTTCGTCGCCTGGCTGTTCGTCAGAACCTCCGGGCTGGGATGGATCCGTTGACGTCGAAGGCTCGCCTTCGTTAGAAGGCGCTTGCGTGGTGCCGTTGCAGCCAGCTATCATGCCAAGGATGAGCAAAGCTGCAATGAGTAGGCATAGGGTCTTTTTCACGGTGGTATCCTCCTTGTTTTTTATCTAAGTCTAAAAATTGTTTGAGGACAATAAACAAAGGCGAAACCGAAGAATACAGGCCAAATGTTTGATTCGACAAATTTCAAGGTTTTATTGCATTGCTTTACAGCAACGTTTTAAGAGCGATATACAGATACCATGAATTATCCCAGCTTAACTACCGCTGCATTTTTATAAAACGATTGAAAACATAAAGATAGATGGTGTATTCAGCAAGTAGAAACTGATTAAAAACATTATAATAGAGCTGATATTAAAATAAAAATACGGCTATTATGTGGGATCTATAATAGAATCGTTATAGGAAGCGCCAGGTATTGCATTGATACGGCAATAATGAATAAAATTCTGGGTGACAGATGAGAGGGAGCGATTTTGAAGCGTCACTAGCATCCGATGATAATTTTGCAGCAGACCGCCGCTGAGTGGTCGGAAGCAAAGGTCGTGGCCGTCATAGGGGATTAGGCCAGTGCCAACCACGATGGCGGCGGCAGCGCCCTGTTCTGCCCAAAGCAGGGTTGCTGTTCGAGAAGTGCAGATCGCAAAAGTTGAAGGTGAAAACTGGTATTCCGAGCAGGCATGCTCGAGCATTTTATAGACATCCGAAGAAATGCTCAAAGGAACATCGCAAAGCATTTTTATGGGAACGCTTACAAGTGCAGAAGAAAGCCAAGGGTTCCCTCTTCGGTACACGGCCGTTAGGCACTCCTCATATGTAGCCCAAATATTTAGCGAGGCATCAATCTCATCGTAGGTTTGAATAAATCCGGCATCCAAGCTGCCGTTCTGGAGCAGGTGTATGATTTCTTGCGAATTCGCCTCGAATAAATAAAGCTTAATATCAGGGAAATCGGCATGAAACGAGATTAAGATATTGCTAAGCAGAGCATCTGGCAAAGTGGTAGGAAGACCTAGGCGTAGCGTGCCAGAATGTCCTCGCGTGCATGCAACGATTTCTTTTTTTGCATCATCCTGCAAAAAAAGAATATGTTTTGCTTTCTCATAGAGGATTTTACCTGCGCTTGTTAGGATTACTTTACGTGCCGTGCGTTCCAGAAGTTCGGTTCCAAATTCGCGTTCCAGGGCTTTCAGCTGAGCGCTTAGCGCCGGCTGCGCAATCAACAGCTTTCTGGATGCTGCCGAAATCGTGCCGCATTCAACAATTGTAACAAAGTTTTGATAATATGTCAGATTCAATACATTCATCTCCTTCTGACAAGATGAATTCGGAGAAAGACTGTGCCGTGTGTTTATGGGTATATAAAATAGTATACCTTGTAGATGATCCGTTCACAAGTCTTAATAGAGGAATTGTTATTTCAAATCTTCTTCTTTGCTGCATCATTGAACTCTTGCCGCTTGTCTTCTAAAGTTACCAGCGGCTCATTCAATTTACGCAATTCCACGACAAGCCCATTTGCTTGAAGAATAATCAGCGTATAACTTTTTCCTTTTTGACAAACAGCGAGTATCTGTTTATAATAATTTTGCTATTTTGAATGGATTTGTTAATCAGATTGTGGCCGTTCTAGTGCAAAATCAGTAACATAGCTTTCGCTGTGTTTATATGGAAATTGATTTGAAAGGAGGAAACATAGCATGAAAAAGCAGTTGAAAAAGACCGTGCGCAAGGAACTTAAGGTCTGCTATCATGTTGTTCCGTGCGTAAAATATGAAGGCTGCTGCTAATCCTAAAAGATAGGCCGCATGAATGATGATGAAATCATCAAGCAAACGGAGGCCGCTGCGTACTTGTGTAGAGCTTTAGGTTATTGCACTTTGGAGCTTACCATTGCGCAGCGGCCTACAACAGCAAATAAAGAAAATATATGATATGAGCTTGTTTGAAAAAATCAAAAAAACGCTGAGCTGTATCGGCTTTGTGGCGCGAGAGATATGGGAGAGTGCAAAGGGATATTTTGCCCTCGGCGTGCTTTCTATCGTAGTGGGAGCGGCCGTTCCGCTCGTGCTTATACAAATCCCGGGCAGCATCGTTGATCGCCTTATGACGGGCGACTTCCAGGCCGCATTGGGGGGGGCGTTCGCGCTGTGCGCGATTGTTTTTGTGAACGGTGTGCTGACGGATGGGATCAAGCGGTGCAAACTCTTGTTTGAAGAAAGGCTCAAGGGCCATTTCGTCAAAAAAGTCGGCGCACATCTCATGAATATAGAGTATCAGCGCCTTGAAATGCCCGAGGTGCTCAACGAGTATCAGTTCGCTGTGACTTGCATAGACGAGAAGCGGACAACAAAGATCGTGGAAGAGCTGGAAAAATTCTGTGCCTCATTGTCCACGATGCTCGGCGTTATGTATATTTTAAGGGAACTAAGCGGAATCGTCATTGTGCTGCTGGCTCTCGTGGTCGCGGCAAACGCTTTGGGCGAAGGCTTTCGTATGCGCCATATATACGAGCGCCACAAAACGGAAACCCCGGCCCAACGGCAGCTCCTCTACGCCAGGAACGAGCTTGCAAAGAAAGAATACGCCAAGGAGATCCGCCTTTTTGGGCTTTCTGATTATGTAACGCGCAAGGTGGAGTTCTATGCGCAAAAGATGTGCGACTTGTGGAAGGGCGCGGCAATAAAATCCATCAAGACCGTCGGGTGGACGTATATCCTGCAAGGGATCCAACTTTCAGTAGCATATATATATTTGGCGCGGAATGTCATAAACGGCGCCATTTCTATCGGCGATTTCACGGTGTACAGCGCGGCGGTTACGACATTTGGGATATCGAGTACACGCCTCGTCAACGGGCTTGTCTCTGTGGTGGACACTTCAAAATACGTTCAAAACCTTCGCAACTTTTTGGGTATTCCACTGCCGCGGGATCGGGAGAATAGCGTGCCCGAAGAACCGCTTACGATTCGATTTGAAGACGTTTCTTACCGCTATCCAAATCGGGAAGAAGATGCCGTATCCCATGTAAGCTTAACGATAAAGCCAGGCGTAAAGTATGCCGTCGTGGGCGAAAACGGCGCGGGCAAGACGACGTTTATTAAACTCCTAATGGGCTTTTATACGCCAACGGGAGGAAGAATCACAGTGAACGGCATCGATTTGAGCACCATTGATATCGATCGCTACCGTGAGCGTTTTGCCGCAGTTTTTCAGGATTTTCATATTTTAGGTTTTGGGTTTGACGAGAACATCTCTATGGGCGGCGATATAGACGCTGAGCGCATGCGTTGCGCAATAGAAGGCATGGAATTGGAAGATACCGTGGCGCAACTGCCCGAGAAAGAAAAGACCTGCATGAGTACGGCATACTCACCCACCGGCGTAGAGCTTTCCGGCGGACAAAAACAGAAGCTGGCCATTGTCCGCGCGCTATACAAGAATGCGCCATACATAGTGCTCGATGAGCCGACAGCCGCCCTTTCACCGCAGAGCGAATTTGATCTGTATCAAGCTTTTCAAGAGATCAGCCACGACAAGGGCGTCGTTTACATATCGCACCGCTTTGCGAGCTGTAGGCTGTGCGATGAAATCTTTGTTTTTTCCAAAGGCGGGATTGCCGAACATGGCAATCACAACGAACTTATGGCGATGAATGGCCTTTACAGGCAGTTGTTCGAACAACAAGCGGAATTATACGCTGAACGCGGAATGGGTAGTGTTTGCACATGAAGAAATCTATGGTTCTGACAAAGATGAAACTGATTTTACACATTTGGGGCGAACAATTTCGCGAATGCCCAAAACTGACGCTATACGAGGCTGTGGGCGGCATTATATTCAAGCTCCAAACCGTACTCGAAGTGATCCTTCCCGCGATGATCGTCAATGCGCTCACCGATACTGTTTGGGTCAAGGTTGCGGTGTTCGTAGGCGTATACGCGGTGTTGACCCCTTTGCTGACGGGAGTAGGTAGAGGCATAAACTTAATTCGGGAAGCTTATGGATATCAAGCGATCAATCTCAGACTGAATAATATAAACAAAAAGGCGATGTCCCTGGATTATCGGGATACTGAAGATGTTGAAGTGCTCGACATGATGGAAGCCGCCAAGGAGAGCGTATGGGAGTTTAACGACGTCGGCTACGTCATTTGCACGGACTTGCTCGGGAATGTTTTATCGCTTGCGACGATGTCCGCCATCTTCATTGCGCTAAACCCATGGGTGTGCCTTATTACGCTCGCAATGACCGGCGTATCCACATACGCCGAAAGAAAAAAACTGAAGATCACCCATGATTCTCATATCCTCGAGAGCAAAGCCAAGCGCCATGTAAATTACTGCAAAGAGCTTTTACAGGATCAAAAGCTTGGCAAAGAGGTTCGCGCATATCATGCGCACAAGTTTTTGCTTGAAAAGTATCATGACGCGCAAGCACAATATTTGCGCCAGATCGAATCGCGCGAAAAAATGTTGCGTAAATGGTCGCTGTTGCAGCGAGGGGTGTACTTCCTACAGATCGTCATTACATATGCCGTGGCGATTATTGGATACCAGCGAGGCGATATCGCAATAGGATGGTTTTTGATGTACGTAAGCGCGTCCCAAGAGCTGTTCTTGGTGGTACAGGAAATGTTTGACAACTTTGTGGAACTGTCCCTCGTGGCCGAGTACTATAAAGATTATTCGGACTACATGAATATAGAAGAAAGTATGCTCCACGCGGAAAATCAAACGCATATGCCGCGGCATGGGCAAGGTGCGTTTGAGTTTCGCAATGTGTCCTTTACTTACCCCATGCAGACACAGCCCGCCATCAGCAACGTGAGCTTTACGATCGACCCAGGGGATAAGGTCGCGTTTGTTGGCAATAACGGCGCGGGAAAGTCCACGCTTGTCAAGCTTATACTGCGGCTTTACGATCCCACCGAAGGCACGATCTACTTTGATGGCAAGGACATAAAAAAATATGATTACAGCGAATATCTAAGGCTGTTTTCCTGTGCATTTCAGGATTATCAGCTATTCTCCTATACGCTCAAAGAAAACATTTGCTTTGACGACACTGCGGATCCCGGAAAACTTCGCCGCGTGATAGAACAAGCCATGCTAGACCACGTAGTCGAAAAATGCCCGAATGGTGTGGATACATATCTTGGCAGGGAATTCTCCGACCAAAGCGTGGCGCTATCCGGGGGTGAAGCGCAGTCCGTAGCGTTGGCAAGGGCCTTTTACAAGGACAGTCCCATCGTTTTGTTCGACGAGCCCACCGCCGCGCTCGATCCGATCCGCGAGCGGGAAATATACCGTCGCCTAAATGATTTTTGCCACGGAAAAACGGCCGCATTTGTGTCCCATAGAATGGGAAGCACGTCCTTCTGCAACAAGATCCTGGTGTTTGAGGAAGGGAAACTCATTGAGCAGGGTGACCATGCCGCACTCATGGAGGCGCGGGGTGTATATTACGATATGTTTGAGAAACAGTCGTGTTATTATCGGTGATGGGGAACGACGTGGCGATGAAGAATGAGACTGCATGGCACAGCTGCAAAAACATCGAAAATTGCTGCAGACAGAGATATTCGGGCGGATAAGCGATTGACAATATTATTAGCAAAACGTTTCGGGTTACAAATATGGAACGTTTTTACACAAAATTATTTGACGAATGAGGGACTTATGGTCTGAGTGTAATTACAGGACTTCGGGCTCTCCGTAAAGAAAAACCAAATCGAAGCCCAGCGCAAGCGGGGTCAATTTGGAGAGGAAAAGCAAGGGAGTGAGCGAACTTGCCTCCTAATAAGAAAACATGAGCAAGTCCAGTAAAATCAATGTTTTCAGAGGCCAGGAACACGATGTGAAGTCAAAAATTTAATACCAATAGGACAAAGGGTGATGATATAAAATGTCAGCACCCTTTTCCTGTCCCAGGGCAACGCCATAGGTAACACAAACCTGTGGCGTTTTTTTATGCCCTGCCGGGGGCACCCAAAACTGTATGAAAACGGGTGGGAAATCCCCTTATTTTTCGCCTGTGGACGGCGCAAACGAAGCCGTCCATATCCTTTTCCTCATGGGACGCCGGGCGGCAATACAGGGGCGTAAACCCACCAAAACGAACACTTTTCAAAACCAACGGAAGGAGGTATCCAACATGGCGGTATTCCGCATTGAGAAAACCCGCGATTACACGGTGATGTCCAACCATCACCTGCGGGACAAGTCGCTCTCG
>JABLTO010131508.1_pt1 | contig 78322 bp, 60 predicted proteins | sample 7160091 | NCBI WGS metagenome assembly JABLTO01 (sample SAMN14651225, study PRJNA627086) | human gut metagenome | isolation source: feces | host: Homo sapiens | reverse complement strand
GCTCTCATCGACCTCGCGCGCGACCTCGCGTCCCTCGCGGATCGCCCAGACGACAAGGGACTGTCCTCTGTGCACATCGCCCGCCGCGAACACATTTTTCACGCTGGTCTCATAGGCGCCCTCCGCCGTTGCGACGTTGGTTCTGCCGTTTAAGTCCACACCGAACGCGTCCGCCACATATTTTTCCGTGCCGAGGAATCCGGCAGCGATCAGCACAAGATCCGCTTCCATCTTCTGCTCGCTTCCCGCAACCTCGGTCATCGTCACACGCCCGGTCTTCTCATCCCGCTTCGGTTCGAGCTTTACAGTGACAAGCCCGCAGAGATTGCCGTTCTTGTCTTTTAAGAATTCCTTCACCGTCGTCTGATAGATCCGCGGGTCGTGCCCGAACACCGCAATCGCTTCCTCCTGGCCGTAATCGGTCTTTAACACCTTCGGCCACTCCGGCCACGGATTATTCTCCGCGCGCTTTGCCGGTGCCTGCGGCATCATCTCAAGCTGTGTCACGCTCGCGCAGCCGTGGCGGATGGACGTGCCCACGCAGTCATTTCCGGTATCGCCGCCGCCGATAATGACCACTTTTTTCCCTTTTGCGGAGATATAGCTGCCGTCTTTTAGCTCAGAATCCAGGAGACTCTTCGTCGTTGCTTTTAAAAAATCCACGGCAAAATAGATTCCCTTGGCGTCCCGCCCCGGTGCCTTGATGTCTCTCGGATTCTTGGCTCCGCACGCTAAAATCACACGGTCGTACTCCTTTAACAGCTTGGAGGCCTTTACATCCTTTCCGACATTGGTGCCGGTCACAAAGGTGATGCCCTCCTCCTTCATGACGGCAACCTTGCGGTCGATGACCCATTTTTCCAGCTTCATATTCGGAATTCCGTACATCAGAAGTCCGCCGACTCTGTCGTCCCGCTCATAGACCGTCACAGAATGCCCGCGCTTGTTGAGCTGATCCGCCGCCGCAAGCCCCGCAGGACCGGAGCCGATCACCGCGATCTTCTTGCCGGTGCGCACTTTCGGAGGCTTTGCCGCCGCATAACCCTGCTCATACGCATTCTCGATGATGCCGTGCTCGTTCGCCTTGCAGGTTACCGGATCTTCCCAGTGCCCGCAGGTGCAGGCAGCCTCGCAGAGTGCCGGACATACCCGGGAGGTAAACTCCGGGAAATTATTGGTCTTCTTCAGGCGGTTGTATGCCTGCTCCCAGTTCCCCGTGTATACAAGATCATTCCACTCCGGAACCAGGTTGTGCAGCGGGCATCCCGAGGTCATCCCCATGATGTTCATTCCCGCCTGGCAGAACGGCACGCCGCAGTTCATGCAGCGCGCGCCCTGAATCTGTTGTCTCTCTTTGGACAGAGGAATGTGGAACTCATTAAAATTTTTGATCCGCTCCTTCGGCTCAATGGCGCGGGCATCTTCTCTGTCATATTCCATAAATCCTGTTGGTTTTCCCATAATTCTATCCTTTCTCGAAAATGCATGAGTCACACATGTCAAACGACACCTGCTCACACACTATCCACGCGTATTTGCATAAAAAGCTTCAATCTGTGCCTGTTCGGAAGAAAGACCTTTCTCCTCCATCTGAACAATCGCCATAAGCATACGGTTATAGTCATACGGTATGACTTTCTTGAACTTCGGCAGATACTCGCTGAAATTATCCAGGATCTTCTTGCCCTTTTCCGAGTTGGTCAGCGCCACATGTTCCTTGATCATGTCCTTTAATTCCATGACATCATATTTGTTGGAAATCTCCTGGCTGAATACCATTTCCTTATTCATTCTTGTGTAGAGGTCATTGTCCTCGTCGAGCACATAAGCGATACCGCCGCTCATGCCGGCTGCAAAGTTCTTGCCCGTCTTGCCGAGCACGACGACACGGCCACCCGTCATATACTCACATCCGTGGTCTCCGACGCCCTCCACAACTGCGGAAGCTCCCGAGTTGCGCACGCAGAAACGCTCGCCTGCGACGCCGCTGATAAACGCTTTTCCGCTGGTTGCTCCGTAGAGCGCCACATTACCGATGATGATATTCTCATCCTTCTCATACTTCACGCCCGCCGGTGCATAGACGACAAGCTTGCCGCCGGATAATCCTTTTCCAAAGTAATCGTTGGAATCGCCGACCAGCTCTAACGTCAGTCCCTTCGGGATAAAAGCTCCAAAACTCTGTCCGCCGGCACCGTTGCATTTTACAATGAAGGTATCCTCCGGCAGTCCCTCTCCGCCGTACTTCTTCGTGATCTCCGAACCGAAAATCGTACCGAAGGAACGGTCGGTGTTCGTCACCTCCACATCAATACTTCTGCGCTGCTTCTGCTCTAACGCACCCTTTAACTGTTTTAAGAGCACGGTCACATCCTTGGACTTCTCCAGTTCAAAATCATAGACATGCTTCGGGTCAAAGGTTACTTTCTCCTTCGGTCCCGCAAACGGGTTGTTCAAAAGATTGGAGAGATCGATCTCGCGGTCGCGTCCCGTAAGATCCTCGCGCACCTTAAGCAGATCGCTTCTGCCGACCATCTCATCGATCGTGCGGCATCCGAGCTTTGCCATATACTCCCGCAGATCCTGTGCGATAAAGCGCATAAAATTCTCCACATATTCCGGCTTGCCGGCAAAACGCTTCCGAAGCTCCGGGTTCTGTGTCGCAATACCTGCCGGACAGGTATCCAGGTTACAGACGCGCATCATCACGCAGCCTAAGGTCACAAGCGGCGCTGTGGCAAATCCGAACTCCTCCGCTCCGAGCAGCGCTGCCGTAGCGACATCGCGGCCGCTCATCAGCTTGCCGTCCGTCTCAATGCGTACTTTGTTGCGCAGTCCGTTCATAATCAATGTCTGATGTGTCTCCGCAAGACCAAGCTCCCACGGAAGTCCCGCATTGTGGATCGAGCTGGACGGAGCCGCACCGGTACCGCCGTCATAGCCGGAGATCAGGACAACCTGTGCGCCTGCCTTTGCAACGCCGGCTGCGACCGTACCGACTCCCGCCTCGGATACCAGTTTCACGGTGATGCGCGCATCACGGTTCGCATTCTTTAAGTCGAAGATCAACTGCTCCAGATCCTCGATCGAGTAGATGTCATGATGCGGCGGCGGGGAGATCAATGATACACCCGGTGTGGAAAGTCTGGTCTTTGCAATCCACGGATAGACCTTCTTGCCCGGCAGGTGTCCGCCCTCGCCCGGCTTTGCGCCCTGTGCCATCTTGATCTGAATCTCCTGCGCGCTCACCAGATACTCACTGGTCACACCGAAACGTCCGCTCGCCACTTGCTTGATCGCAGAGCAACGGTTGACCGGGCTGTTCTTGCTCGCAAGACGGTCTGCATCCTCTCCTCCTTCGCCGGAGTTGGACTTGCCGTGCAGACGGTTCATGGCGATCGCCAACGTCTCATGCGCCTCCTTGGAGATGGAACCGTAGGACATTGCCCCCGTCTTAAAGCGCGTCACGATGGAATCGACACTCTCGACCTCCTCGAGCGGCACGCCCTTTTTCGGGTAATTGAAATCCATCAGACCGCGGAGCGTGATCTCTCTCTCTTCTTTATTCACAAGCTCCGTGTACTGTTTAAAGAGTTCGTAGTCGCCGCGCTTTGTCGCCTCCTGAAGCAGATGAATCGTCGCCGGATTGTAGAGATGCGGATCTGCGCCGCTTCTCATCTTGTGGCGTCCTCTGCTGTCCAATGTGAGATCCGTCTCTAATCCCAGCGGATCGTACGCCGCCGAGTGAAGCTCATTGACGTCATCCGCAATATCCTCCAGCGTAATGCCGCCGATCGGGCTGACCGTATTCGTGAAATACTTGTCAATCACATCCTTATTGATACCGATCGCCTCAAAGATCTTGGAACCCTCGTAGGACTGGATCGTCGAGATTCCCATCTTGGATGCGATCTTGACGATACCGTTTAAAATCGCTGCATTGTAATCCTGAACCGCCGCATAATAATCTTTGTCCAGCATATGCTCGTCCACCAGCTGTTTTACGGTATCCTGTGCCAGATACGGGTTGATCGCACAGGCTCCGTAGCCAAGCAGCGTCGCAAAATGGTGTACCTCACGAGGCTCGCCGGACTCTAAGATCATGGCAACCGCCGTTCTCTTTTTCGTCTTTACCAGATGCTGCTGCAGTGCTGATACAGCGAGCAGTGACGGGATCGGCACATGGTTCTCGTCGATGCCGCGGTCTGAGAGGATCAGAATGTTCGCTCCCTCACGGTACGCACGGTCCGCCTCCACAAACAGACGCTCGATCGCCTTCTCCAAGCTTGTATTCTTATAGTAGATAATCGGCAGTACCTCTACCTTGAATCCGTCAACCTTCATCGCCTTGATCTTCATCAGGTCGGTGTTGGTCAGAATCGGGTTGTTGACCTTCAATACCTTACAGTTCTCCGCCCGCTCCTCTAAGAGGTTGCCGTCCTCACCGATGTAGACGGTCGTAGAGGTCACGACTTTCTCACGGATCGAGTCGATCGGCGGGTTGGTCACCTGAGCAAACAGCTGTTTGAAGTAATTAAACAGCGGCTGATGGTCACTCGCAAGCGCTGCGAGCGGTGTGTCAATACCCATGGCGGATGTACCCTCGCCGCCGTTTTTCGCCATCGGCAGGATCGCCTCGCGCAGAGATTCGTAGGTATAACCGAATGCCTTCTGCATGCGCTGGCGCTCTTCCTTGGTGTACTCCGGCACACGCTCGTTCGGGATCTTTAAATCCTCGAGCTTTAAGAGGTTGCGGTCAAGCCACTCACCGTATGGCTGCTTGTTCGCGTAAGTCTCCTTGAGTTCGTCGTCATCGATGACTCTTCCCTTGACGGTATCCACGAGCAGCATCTTGCCCGGACGCAGACGCTCCTTCACCACAATCTTCGTCGGGTCGATGTCCAGCACGCCGACCTCGGAGGAGAGGATCAGATAATCATCATCCGTAATATAGTAACGGGAAGGACGCAGACCATTGCGGTCAAGCACGGCTCCCATCATATCGCCATCGGAAAAGAGGATGGACGCCGGTCCGTCCCACGGCTCCATCATCGTCGCGTAATACTGGTAAAAATCCTTTTTCTTCTGCGACATGATATTGTTGTTTGCCCACGGCTCCGGGATCATGATCATGACTGCGAGCGGAAGCTCCATACCGCTCATCACGAGGAACTCCAGCGTATTGTCCAGCATCGCGGAATCCGATCCCTCACTGTTGATGACCGGAAGCACTTTCTGAAGTTCGCCTTTTAAGTGCTCGGACTCCATCGTCTCCTCACGGGCGAGCATCTTATCGGCGTTGCCCTTGATCGTATTGATCTCACCGTTATGTACGATAAAACGGTTCGGGTGCGCTCTCTCCCAGCTCGGGTTCGTGTTCGTGGAGAAACGGGAATGCACGGTTGCAATCGCCGACTCGTAATCCTTATCCTGTAAATCCGCAAAAAACAGACGAAGCTGCTCCACAAGAAACATTCCCTTATAGACGATCGTACGGCTGGAAAGGGATACCACATAGGTATCGTCGTTGGACTGCTCGAAGACTCTTCGCGCCACATACAGCTTGCGGTCAAACGCCAGTCCCTTCTCCACATCCGCCGGACGCTTCACAAAACCCTGCATGATATACGGCATGCAGTCCACCGCTTTCTGTCCCAGCTTCGTCGGATCGGTCGGAACTTCACGCCAGCCGAGGAACTCCATTCCCTCCTTGCCGACAATGACCTCGAACATCTTCTTGGCACGGTTGCGCTTTAACTCGTCCTGAGGGAAAAAGAACATGCCGACACCATAGTCTCTCTCCTCACCGAGTTCGATTCCAAGCTGTTTTGCCGCCTTGGAAAAAAACTTGTGGGATATCTGCAGCAGAATACCGACACCGTCACCGGTCTTTCCCTCCGCATCCTTGCCTGCTCTGTGCTTTAAGTTCTCAACGATCTTTAACGCATTCTCCACAGTCTCGTGTGTCTTGATTCCCTTAATGTTGACAACCGAACCGATACCACAGTTATCGTGCTCGTAACCCGGATCGTACATTCCGGCTGCCTGTTTTCCCGCATCCGATACCGAGAAACGGTTGAGGGCGTCCTTCTTATAAGTGGTCTGCTCTTTCATAATCAGCTTCCTTTCTGCATTCTGTATTCCGATCAGCTGTCTTTACTGCACGGACAGTTGTCTTTACCGAATTTGTTATATCCTAATATACAACTTTCTCATTTGTTTGTCTACCAGTTTATTCTTATAATTGTCTGATTATTTGTATATTTATTATTGCTAAATCTATTGTCAGATTTTATTAGTTATTATCTGTGCAAATAATACTTATACAAACAATTCCATGTATAAGAGCCCGAAAAAAATTTTGCACGCAAAACTTTTTCCGGGCTCTTTTTCTGCCTTTTCTTAAATTGTATCTGAATTGTCACACCTGTCTATGCGGTAGCCGTATTCTCCAGATCTCCCACCAGATACTCCATGATGTCGCACAGCGTCACGATTCCGGTAACCCCGCCGTAGGCGTCTGTCACGACCGCAAAATAATTCTGCTGCTGTTTCATCTGCTCAAAAAGCCGGTTTGCCTTCATGGAATCCGCTGCCAGCATCGGTTTTTGCACCGCGCACTGCATCACTTTGTCACGCGTGTGGTCTTTCATGCGGAAATACGCTTTTCCATCGAGGATTCCCACGACATCCTCGCTTCTCCCCGCAAAGATCGGATAATAGGTATGTACGCTCTCCGCCAGAATCCGCTCCCAGACGGCTTCGTCCTCCTCCGTGGACAGAGATACCATCTCCCTGCGGTGCGTACAGATCGTTCCGACCGCAATATCGTCAAACCCGAACACGTTCTGTATCATCTCTGTCTCCTCGGTCGGAATGGTTCCCTGCTCTCTTCCCTCGGCGAGCAGCAGGCGGATTTCCTCCTCCGACACCGTCTCCTCTTCCTCCTCCGGGTCAATGCCAAACCGTCTTAACCAGAAATTGGTCGATGCGGTAAGAAGCCACACCAGCGGTGCAAAGATCTTCGCCACCAGGGCGAGCATTCCTGCCATTTTAAGCGCCAGCTCCTCCGCCTTTTTCATCGCCACCCGCTTCGGCACAAGTTCCCCGAAGACCAGATTAAAATACGCTAAAATCAATGTAATCACCACGATGCACGCGGATTTTAACGCCTCCTCTGCAACCGGTATTCCGGTGCCCCTCAAAAGCGTCACCAACGGCTGTGCAAAGTTTTCCGCGGCAAACGCACTCTGTAAAAATCCGGCGAGCGTGATCGCCACCTGGATCGTGGCAAGGAATTTTGCCGGCTGCTTTATGAGCGCCTCCAGCTTTCCGGCGCGCCTGTCTCCCGCCTCGCAGAGCTGTCGGAGTTTTAAATCACTCATCGAGATTACCGCAATCTCCGCGCTTGCAAATACGGCATTCAAAAAAATCAAAACCATCAATAAGAATATGGGCTGCAGCATGTCTGCTCCTTTCTGTTTCCGGCGTCCTGTGATACGCCCTCCTGCTGCCTGTTACGTGTTGTGTCATTTACGCACAAAAAGGTATGACCTTCCGGTGTCCAAAAAAGACCTCCGGTAAGCCATACCTTTACCTATTCATAACACTGCATGGAGCAGCCGTATTCTCTTTTTAAAAGCCTGCATATCTGTGTATCGCTGTCACTGTCCGCACTATCGTCCATGAAACTGTCACTCTCCTTCCTGCGATGCTAAATGGACCGGGGATCCCGCCATTCACGTCATTTAACATACCACAGGAAACTATAACAGTCAATAACTGCACCTCTACAGATACTGCTAAGGTTTCAGGCAGCGGACGTTTTCTCCTCTTCCTGCCGCACTCCGCCCTTTTTCACCAGCAGAACCGCAAACGCTGCCACCGCAAACAGCAGCACCGTCACTGCAACACCTGCCGCCGTGGGCTGGTAGGCAATGTCCAGCCAGCCGGTCTCGCTGCGCACAACCGCCATCACATTCGCCCCGATATGCGCCAGAACGGGCGCATACAAAAAGCCGGTTCTCTCCAGCAGCCACGCGAGTAGCAGACCTAAAATGCCCGCATACAAAAACTGTACCACGTTCCAGTGCATCACGCCGAAAATAACCGCCGAGAGCACGATTGCCGGCGCACTGCCGCACAGCAGGGATAGTCTTCTCTCCACGACACCACGGTACAAAAGCTCCTCCGCCAGCGGAATCACGAGGCAGGAGCCGAGCAGTTCAAACACAACCCCGCCGGCAAAAAACGCCTGATTCGCGCTTTGAAAGCCCGCGGACGCCTCAATGAGCGGCGTCATGGCAATCACGTTGTTGACAGCCATGCCAAGAGATGCTCCCGCAAGCAGCGAGCCCGCCACAGTGCAGAAAAACTTTGCGTCCGGTCTGATGCCGCGCCTGCCATAGACAATCTCCCGCGCAGCGCGATCCTGCCCGTAATGCATCCAGACGAACGGAATCGTGGCAGCCGCGCAGAGCATCTGCCGCAGCATGTAGGATTCCTCCCCCGCGCCGAGCAGCAGCGTCAGAAAAAAGTAGGCAAGCGATGACACCACATAATAGATACCGATCGGATATATGATTCTCCAGATTTTATAAGCACCTGTCGTCTTCACTCTGCCTCTCCCTCTCCCGCTGCGTCATTCTCAATGTATGTCTCCACCTCTTCGATGCGGTCGAAGACCGCCTCCGCACCTGCGGCGAGCAGCTCTTCCCTGGTACCGAAGCCATAGCTGACACCGATACAGCGGATTCCGAACGCCTTTGCTCCGGCAGCGTCATACTTCGTGTCCCCGATCAGGCACAGTTCGTTTTTCCCGATATGGCTGCCCGCCATACGGCGCCCCAGTTCCTCGAGCACTTCCGCCTTCGTACTGATCGAGCCGTCCAGCGTGGAACCTACCACCTCATCAAAATATCCCAGCAGATCGAAGTGCTCTAATATTCTTCTGCATGCCGTCTCCGGCTTTGAGGACGCAAGCGCAAGCAGATAACCATGCTCCTTGAAACGCGCGATCGCTTCCCTGACGCCGTCGTAGAGGCTGCACTCGAAGATTCCCTTTACGTCAAACCGCTCTCTGTACTTTTCCACAGACTGCCACGCTTCCGTTTCCGTCATGCCATACTTTTCGCGAAATACCGGATCTAAGGGCGGTCCGATAAAGCAGCGCAGCTTCGTGCGGTCCGGCTCATCGATCCCGTAGGCGCGCAGTGCGTATTGCACGCACTTTGTGATGCCCTCCTCGGAATTGATGATCGTTCCGTCCAGATCAAATAATACAGCTTTTATCATCGTTATTTCTTCGTTCCTTTCGTGTCGCGGCCCGCCACATGCAGCCGGTTTAACATCACAGGCTTTCCTTTTACCTCCGTCTGGGCGCTCTCACCCTCGCCGAGCAGATGAATCGCAGTAAGCGCATCTCCGTCCGCAAGCCGCATGCCGCGGACGCCGACCGCACCCTTTTTCTTCTCCGGAATGGTATCCACCGCAATCCGAAGGAAGAAATCGCGCTCGGACTGCATGACGATCGTCTCATTTCCGGTCACCGGATGCACGAAAAGCACCTCATCCCCGTCGGTAAGCTTCGTCGCCGCGGTCGTGCGCTTTGCAACATCAAACTCGCTTCCGTCCACAATCTTAAGCATCGCCGTCTTCGTGCCAAAGATCAGCCTGTGGTTACAGATCGCTCCCAGATTCGTGATATAGACAAAGTTCTCCTCACTGCTGTTATAATTGCTCAGATTGTCAATCGGCGTTCCCTTGTCGCGGAACTTGCCGAATGGCAGATCCAGCACCTTGAGCAGATGCATCTGTCCCTTGTTCGTAAAAATGCAGATCTTATCGGTATTCTTACAGGTCAGCACATAGCGGTTCTCCGCATCGGCCGCCTCGCGGTTGCGTTCATACGCCGCCACGTCGATCGTCTTCGCATAGCCAAAGCGATCCATCAGGAATACCACGTCCATCTCCTCAATCTTCTTCTCCTCGACAACCGCCTCTTTGAGATTGTCAATGACAGTGCGCCGCGGTCTGCCATACTCCTTTTTGTAAGCTTCCAGCTCGCGGATAATCACCTTTGCCATCGCCGCACGGTTGCTTAAGATCTCATTGTACTCCGCAATATTGGCAAGCGTCTTCTCGTGCTCTTTCATCAGCGCCTCGATCTCGAGTCCGATCAGCTTGTACAGACGCATCTCTAAGATGGCATCCGCCTGGCGCTCCGTAAAACGCAGGCTCTGCGCGTCCTTTTGGGACTGCGCCGACTTAAAGGCAATCCCCTCGATGATTCCCCCGGTCAGACAGGCTCTCGCCATCTTGACGTTCGCACTGCCGCGCAGGATCTCGATGATAAGATCGATCACATCGCAGGCGTGGATCAATCCCTCCTGCACTTCCTTCTTCTCCAGCTCCCTGGCAAGCAGCGTTGTATACTTTCTCTTTGCCAGCTCATACTGGAAATTCACATGATGACGTATGATCGGCACAATTCCCATCGTCTCCGGTCTTCCGTCTACCACCGCAAGCATATTGACACCGAACGTGTCCTCAAGCTTGGTCTTCTTATATAATAGATTCTCCAGATTGGCAGCGTCCGCTCCCTTGCGCAGCTCGATGACAATGCGGATGCCCTCCTTGGAGGACTGGTTCGTGATATCCACAATGTCATTCGTCTTCTTCGTCTCCACGAGGCTGTAGACATCGTTTAAGAACTTTCCGATATTTGCACCGATCATCGTATACGGAATCTCGGTAATTACCAGGCGTTCCTTTCCGCCTTTGACCTGCTCGACCTCCACTTTTCCACGGATCTTGATTTTCCCTACGCCCGTAGAGTAGATGGCTGTCAGCTCGTCCTTGTTGGCGATCACACCGCCGGTCGGGAAATCCGGTCCCGGGATATACTGCATCATCTGCTCGGTGTTGATGTCCGGATTCTTCATATAGGCAATCACACCGTCAATGACCTCGCCGAAATTGTGCGTCGGAATGCTCGTCGTCATGCCAACCGCAATTCCCTCCGCACCGTTGATCAGAAGATTCGGCACCTTTACCGGCAGAACCTCCGGCTCTTTCTCCGTCTCGTCAAAGTTCGGCACAAAATCCACGACATCCTTGTCAAGGTCTGCTAAGAACGCCTCCTGCGTCAGCTTCTGAAGTCTCGCCTCCGTGTAACGCATGGCAGCCGCTCCGTCTCCCTCAATGGAGCCGAAGTTGCCGTGTCCGTCCACCAGCGTCTGTCCCATTTTAAAATCCTGTGCCAGCACCACCAACGCACCGTAGATCGAACTGTCTCCGTGCGGGTGATACTTACCCATGGTATCCCCGACAATACGCGCACTCTTACGGTACGGCTTGTCATAGCGGATGCCGAGTTCATACATATCATAAAGTGTCCGCCTCTGTACCGGCTTTAACCCATCCCTGATATCCGGCAGTGCACGTGAGATAATCACGCTCATTGCATAGTCGATATAGGATTTCTGCATCAGCTCCGAATACTCGGTGCGGATAATCTGTTCTTCCTGTTTCATGGTAATCCTCATTTCCTGCCGCTTCTTCCTGCGGCTCTCTCATCCCGCGCGTGATCCTGCCGCACGGTATCGCATCTGTCATGCGTCCACGGTCGCATCCGTCGCATGCTCATAGATAAAGGTCTTGCGCGGCGGCACGTCATTGCCCATCAGAAGTTCCGTGATGTCGGACGCCATACGGCCGTCCTCGATCTCAATCCGCTTTAACAGCCGTCTCTTCGGATCGAGCGTCGTCTCCCAGAGCTGCTCCGCGTCCATCTCGCCGAGACCTTTATACCGCTGCAGCGTAAAACTGCCCTTGTGGCTCCGTCTATAGCGCTCCAGCGCCTCATCATCGTAGAGGTACTCTTCCTCGCCGCGGCTTGGAATCGCCTTGTAAAGCGGCGGCATTGCCACATAGACATGTCCCTCATAGATCAGTTCCGGCATGAACCGGTAGAATAACGTTAAAAGCAGCGTGGAAATATGCGCTCCATCGACGTCGGCATCCGCCATGATGATAATCTTGTCATAGCGGAGCTTCGTAATATCGAAATCATTGCCGTAGCCCTCGGAAAATCCGCAGCCGAACGCATTGATCATCGTCTTAATCTCCGCGTTAGCTAAAATCTTATCGATGCTCGCCTTCTCCACGTTTAAGATCTTACCGCGGATCGGCAGAATCGCCTGAAAGCTGCGGTCTCTCGCTGTCTTCGCGGAACCTCCCGCAGAATCTCCCTCGACGATAAAAATCTCGCAGATCGATGCGTCCCTGCTCTCGCAGTTCGCAAGCTTGCCGTTGGAGTCAAAGGAGAACTTCTGCTTTGTCAGAAGATTCGTCTTCGCCTTCTCTTCGGTCTTGCGGATCTTCGCCGCCTTTTCCGCACAGGAAATGACGGTCTTAAGCACTTCCAGGTTCTTGTCAAAATAAAGCTGGATCTCGTCGCCGGTCACCTTCGCCGTCGCCCGCGACGCGTCCTGGTTATCCAGCTTCGTCTTCGTCTGTCCCTCGAAGCGCGGATCCGGGTGCTTGATGGAGACGACTGCCGTCATGCCGTTGCGCACGTCCGCACCGGTAAAATTGGCGTCCTTATCCTTTAAGATGCCAAGCTCTCTCGCATAGGCATTAATAACAGTCGTAAACACCGTCTTAAAACCGGTGATGTGTGTTCCGCCCTCCGCGTTGAAAATATTATTACAGAAGCCCAGAATATTCTCATGAAATTCGTTCGTGTACTGGAACGCCGCCTCGACGGTAATGCCCTCAGTCTCTCCCTTAAAATACACGACATCATGCAGAACCTCCGTGCTCTTGTTGAGATCCTTCACAAACCCCTTGATGCCTTCCGGCTCGTGGTAGACGATATGCTCGGTCTCCTCCCCTCTCCGGTCCTCATAGATGATCGTAAGCTCCGGGTTTAAATATGCCGTCTCATGCATACGGCTCTTGACCTCGTCCTCCTTGAAACGCGTCTTCTCGAAAATCTCCGGGTCCGGCAGGAAATTGACCTTCGTTCCAGTCTTCTTCGTCCTGCCGATCTTCGGAAGCAGTCCGTTCTCAAGCTCCACCACCGGCACACCGCGCTCATAGCGGTCGTGATGAATGTAGCCGTCTCTGCTGATCTCGACGTCCATATAGGTGGACAGTGCATTCACGACCGAGGAACCCACTCCGTGCAGTCCGCCGCTGGTCTTGTATGCGGAATCGTCAAACTTGCCGCCCGCATGCAACGTCGTGTACACAATTCGCGCTGCCGACACGCCCTTCGCGTGCATGCCGACCGGCACGCCTCGTCCGTTATCTTCCACTGTACAGGAGCCGTCCGCCTCCAATGTGACATATATGGTATCGCAGGCACCCGCCAGATGCTCGTCCACTGCGTTGTCCACAATCTCGTAAATAAGATGATTCAGACCCTTTCTGGACACACTTCCGATGTACATTCCGGGTCTCTTCCTTACGGCTTCGAGTCCTTCCAGAACGGAAATACTACTCTCGTCATAAGTCTCTTTCTTTGCCATGTTCTTCTTCCTTTCCTTGACATTCCTCTGGATAATATAACATACTGGGAAAACCCGTGCAAGCAACAGAACGTATGTTTTGTAAAAATTTTCTATTTTTGTGCAAACAGACGAAATACGCGGAAAAGAATCCGATTGCTTTCTTTGTCCGCGTATTATCATTTGCTTTTCTGTTGTATCTTACATGTTCATCAGCTCGGCTGCCTTATCCTTCAGATCAGAGGAAATCTCCTTCACCGAATCTGTGGATGCGGCGATCTCCTCGGTGCTTGCCGCCAGATTGGTCATCCGCTCATCCACTTCCCGGATAATCTCTGTCAGATGATCCGACTCCTCCAACAGCTTTCCGATCGCCTGACTGATCTCATTCTTGTTATCGTTGCTGTCGTTTGCGGTTGCTCTGCTGTTCTCCGAGAGATTCTTGATCTCCTCCGCCACCACCGCAAATCCTCTGCCTGCCGCACCGGCACGGGCAGCCTCGATGGAAGCGTTCAGTGAGAGCAGATTGGTCTGGTTGGCAATCTTCGTGATGTCGTTGTTGTTGTTCTCAAGCTTATCCAAAAGCTCCGTGATCGCCTCAAACGACTGCTTCATCTCCTGGCAGAATCCGGTCACGCCGGTCATCGCATCCGTAATCGCCGTGCTCTCGCTCGCATTGCTGCTATTCCCGGCAGCCATCTGCCCGATGGCGGAATCCAGTTCCTGAAAATCGGAATTCAGTCCCTCGATAATTCCTGCAATCAGATCGCTTCTGCGCTGGATCTCCACATTCGCCTGCTGGCTTTCCTCCGCAGCCGCCTGTGCCGCACGCCCTCTTTCCTCCGCCTCGTTCTTGATAAAATGAATACAGGAATTCTCACTGTTGCACCCGTTGTATATCGCTGTCGCCATATCCCGGCAGGTCTTATAACCGCAGGCGCTGCAGTCGATCGCACGATCCATCGCCGTCTGCTTGTTCAGACGGCTGTATACTGCTTCTAACTCCTGTCCCTCCGGCACGCGGATCTCATTCCCCTTCGACCGGTCGGTATACCGGCGCGTAAAATCCGCCGGATCAAGCTGCGCAAACTGACGGTTCAGCTGTGCCAGCCGCTGTTTCGGCATCGCCGATCTCGCCCACGGTCCCTTGACCTTCTTGCTCTTCTCCCGGATCTTATGCAGCTCGTAGAGCACATCATCCCCGGCAGTCTTCTCCGGCTCAACGCCCGTACCGTAGATGCATCCCATCGCACAGTTCAGCGCATCGACCATAAACGGCAGTTCCTTGTGCTCTGCGACACGCTTGCGATAGGCATCCAGGAATTCATAGACATGGCGCTCTCCCTCAATCTGCCGGATAAATACATCCTCTCCGCAGAACCAGTAAACATTCTCCTTCAGTCCTCCCGGCATCGGATAGATCGAGCCGAGACCGTATTCGATCTCATCGCTGACCCCCGGTCCACTGATCCGGTGCTTCCTGCAGTAATCCATCAGGTGATCGAATGTCACATTATAAGAAACATAGCCGTCTGTATCCGGATCGGAAATCTCGTTCTTCTTCGCAATGCACGGACTGATGAACGCAAGCTTGTCCGTGATATGTAAATACTTCTTCGCGTAGATTGCCGCACACATCATCGGGCTGTGTACCGGCATCAGCTTCGGAAGCAGTTCCGGTGCATACATCTCGATGTAGTTGACCACCGCAGGACACGGCTGCGAGATCCCGCCCGTAAACTGATTCTTCGTAATATAATTGATATACGCCCAGGTCGTAATGTCGGCGCCAAAGCTGACACTGATGATCCGCTTTGCCCCCATCTGTCTTAAGCCGCCTAAAATCTGCTCATACTCTCTGGGATAATTCGCAAGAAATGCCGGCGCCAGAAGCAGTGAAATGGATTCGCCTCTCTGCAGATCCGCAAAAAACTGCTCCGTATCATCGGCATATTCCCTCGCCTGATGTTCGCAGGCATCAAAGCATGCACCACAGTTGATGCACTGTGCATGGTTGACCTCAATGCGCGGCTTCCCGTCCACCACGACAGCCTGATTCGCTGTCAGAACGGGACAGACCGAAATGCACCGGTTGCACCCAATACAGTTCTCATTCGTGTAAACATAGCCAGCCATAACTCTTCCACTCCCTTATGCTGTCTTTTGTTTAATTTTAACATATAGTGTTGTTTTCATCAACTAATTCAGTGCATTATCACTATTTTTGACATACTGCATGTGGGAAATGACCATCATTGCAATCTTGAATGTCATCGCATCATCAAACTTGCGGATATCAAGCCCGATCACCTTCTCCAGGCGCTCCAGACGGTACACCAACGTGTTCCTGTGCACATAAAGCTGTCTTGCCGTCTCAGAGATATTCAGATTGTTCTCAAAGAACTTCTGGATCGTTGTCGTCGTCTCCTCGTTGAACACATCCGGAATTTCATCCCCGAATACCTCATGAATAAACATCTCGCACAGAGACATCGGGAGCTGATAGATCAGTCTGCCAATACCCAGATAACGGTATGCGATCGTCTCTTTTTCCGCGTAGAAGATTTTTCCCACCTCAAGCGCCATCTTTGCCTCCTGGTAGGATTTGGCAATATCCTGCAGGTTGTTCACACGGTTGCCGTAGCCGACCCGGACGCGTACCATCGCCTCCGCGTGCATATTGTCCACGATCATTGACGCCAGGGAGGCCAGATCCTCGTCCTCTCCCATCTCTCTGGTATCTTTGATGAGCACAATGCTCTGCTCGTCCACCTCTGTGACGAAATCCCTGGTCTTCGCCGCGAACAGATTCTTGACCAGTTCGATCGCCGTACCGTCCTTTTTCCCTTCCAGCTCGATCACAAATACCACGCGCTCCGCCTGCTCGATGTGAAGCTTCTGCGCCTTGTTATACATATCGACCACGAGCATATTGCCGAGCAGGATATTCTGCATAAAATTGTTCCGGTCAAACTGCTCCATATAAGCAGACACAAGCGTCCGAATCTGGCAGACTGCCAGTTTTCCGACCATGTACGCGTCCTCCGCAGAAGATTTGGTCAAAAGGACATATTCCAGTTCCCCGTCCACATACACCTTAAAGAAATGACATCCGGACAGCATCTGGCTCTCCGCCATGGAACCCGCAAAAGAATTCACAGCGTACTCCATATCCCCTTCCGTTTCAAACGTCGCTGCCACCTGCTTTCCCTTATCCGTATATAGTGCCAGATCAATCTTGGAAATCTCTTTTATCTCATCTAATGCTGCCTGTATCTTGTGATTCGAAATCATGTGTCTCACCTTTCCTGTCAAATATTACTGTACATTGACATGCCTCATGTGTTCCATACGTTAATAAAAACTGGGTACAACATGTGCACCCAGTTTTACTTTTAAGTCCTATTCAATTCTAACGGATTAGTTGGTAATTGTCAATTCTGTTTCTTTGTCGAATACGTGAATCTTCTCCGGATCAATTGCCATCTTGATGTGGTCGCCCATACGTGCAGTTGTTCTGGAATCAACCTTTGCAGTCATGCTTGCGCCTGCAACTTTGAAGTATAACAGTACCTCAGAACCTAATAACTCATATCCTGTCACATCTGTCTCGAATGCAGCATCCTTATGAGCCTCGATCTCGATCTCGGAATCACCGATATCCTCCGGTCTGATACCCATAACAACTGTCTTGCCATTGTATCCGCCGTCAGCTAACTTCTTAGCTTTTGCAGGAGGAAGAATAACAGTTGTGTTCTCGAAGGAAAGGGTTACCTTCTCACCCTCAACCTTGCATACAGCATCTACGAAGTTCATCTGCGGAGATCCGATGAATCCTGCTACGAATAAGTTATTCGGCTCGTTGTATAACTTCTGCGGGGAATCTACCTGCATGATAACGCCGTCCTTTAATACGACGATTCTGGTACCAAGTGTCATAGCCTCGGTCTGATCATGTGTTACGTAGATGATGGTTGCTTTTAATCTGTTATGTAAGGAAGCGATCTCGGAACGCATCTGTACACGAAGCTTTGCATCCAGGTTGGAGAGCGGCTCATCCATCAGGAATACCTTCGGGTTACGTACGATGGCACGTCCCATGGCAACACGCTGTCTCTGTCCACCGGAGAGAGCCTTCGGCTTACGGTCTAATAACTTCTCAAGGTCAAGGATCTTTGCAGCCTCCTCAACTTTTCTCTTAATCTCATCCTTCGGAACTTTTCTTAACTTAAGACCGAATGCCATGTTGTCGAATACGGTCATATGCGGATACAGAGCGTAGTTCTGGAATACCATTGCGATATCACGATCCTTCGGCTCTACGTCGTTCATAAGCTTTCCGTCGATGTAGAACTCACCGGAGGAGATCTCCTCAAGACCTGCGATCATACGAAGTGTAGTAGACTTACCACATCCGGAAGGTCCTACGAAGATAATGAACTCCTGATCCTCTACTTCAAGGTTGAAATCCTTAACAGCCTCAAAGCCGTTCGGATATACTTTGCAAACGTTTTTCAATGATAAACTTGCCATTGGTACGATACCTCCTAAAATTTGTTCGTTTTTAACTACTCTTACTATACAAAAAAAACAGCCAAAATACCATAGACCGCCTACACAAAGAATTTTTGCTTTTCTTGTAGAATGTCACAGTGTTTTGGTTGTTTTTTCTATTCTTTCGTCAAACCGACAGGTTTTCCATCAAAAAGTAAGCACTTTGACGAACGCATTACTGTTTTCCAGTGCTTCCGAATCCGCCGCGGTTTTTGTTGCCGAGGCTCTCCACCTCGTCAAACGTGATCTTCGGCTGATTTTCAAAAATGCGGAACTGGCAGATGCGGTCATTGACGTGAATCACCGTGTCGCGCACCGCATAGACCGGCATCCGCCACATATCGTCATCCCCGCAGTAGGTGCCATCGATAATGCCGCAGCTGTTCGTCTGGATGATTCCGTAATTTTTGAAAGTGGAGCTTCTCGGTACCACATGCGCCTCATAGCCCTCCGGAAGCTCCATGGCAACGCCGAGTGGAATCAGACAGAACTCCCCCGCTTTCAGTGTCACTTCCTCAGACGCCCGAAGATCGATCCAGTCCGACTTTCCGTCAATATAGGTCAGACGTTCAATCACATCCGTAAAATATTTAATCCTGATCTGTGGCATGTATGTTCCTCCTGTTATGTCTGTCTTTTTCTTTCTATGCTTCCCACTCCAGGGCACTATGCTCTGCACGCCGGTCGCGCATCATCAGTTCCCGCACTGCTTCTTTTGCAGGCTTATCCTCGAAAAGCACACGGTTGACTTCCTCGATGATCGGCATATCGACCCCGTATTTTTTTGCAAGCGCGATCGCCGCCTTGGCGGAATACACGCCCTCGACCACCATCTTGACCTCATCCATCGCCTGCTTCATGGTATAGCCCTGCCCGATCAGCATTCCGGCTTTGCGGTTTCTGCTGTGTCTGCTCTCACATGTCACGATCAGATCTCCGATTCCGGTCAGACCGCTCAGTGTCTCCGCCTTTGCCCCCATCTTGATGGCAAGACGCGACATTTCCGTGATTCCGCGCGTGATTAACGCTGCTTTGGTGTTGTCCCCGTAGCCGAGTCCGTCCGCCATGCCGGCTGCCAGTGCAATGACGTTCTTCAGGGAACCTCCCAGTTCCATGCCGAGCACATCCGGGCTTGTGTACACGCGAAACACCTCATTCATGAAAATATCCTGCACGCCCTCTGCCACCTTGCGCTTCTTTGCTCCGGCAACAACGGTCGTCGGCAGTCCGACGCCAACCTCCTCGGCGTGGCTCGGTCCGCACATCACGGCAACCTCCGCCGCAGGTACTTCCTCTTCTACAATATCTGAGAGCGTCATCAGCGTATTTTCTTCAATGCCCTTTGCCACACAGACAATGATCTGTCCCGCCTTCACAAAAGGCGCCATGCTTTTTGCCGTGCTTCTGGTGAAGACAGACGGTACCGCCAGAATCAGATATTCCTTATCTTCCACTGCCGCCTTAAGATCCGTGGTAAATTCCATATCCTCCGGAAGCTTCACCCCCGGAAGCTTATCCACATGCTCATGCCGTTCGCGCAGCATCGCGATCTCCGCTTCCACAATCGACCACACCGTCACCTGGTTGCCGTTGGTGTGCAACACCTTCGCGAGCGCTGTCCCCCAACTTCCCGCTCCGATTACCGCTACTTTTGCCATATCTTTTATTTTCCCTCCTGTTTGTTCTTCTTGAACGTGAACTTATTCTCCGTGCCGTGCAGCAGACGTCCGATGTTGCTTCTGTGACGCCACAGCGCCATCGCCGTAAAGCAGGCGCTCACCACATAGAACTCCGGAAGGTACGCGGCATCGATATGCAGATATCCCATATGTCCGAAGATCAGTACCTGCACCAGATAGCTCGTCACCACCAGAATTGATCCGAGCGACACATATCTTGTGATCGCAATGGAACCGATGAATAAGATCAGACAGACCGGCGCCGCCAGCGGACACACGGCAAGAATCATGCCCGATGTGCAGGCAATTCCCTTTCCGCCCTTGAACTTGAGGTAAAACGGAAAATTATGTCCGAGCACAGCTCCGAAACCGGCATACAGTTCCAGAATCTTAACCGCATCCGGATAAGCGTTCCGGAACAGAACCTTCACCAGAAGAACCGCCAGAATCGCCTTGCACAGATCTCCCGCAAATGTGATCAGTCCCGCCTTGATTCCAAGCACGCGCAGGGAATTTGTCGTCCCCGCGTTGCCACTTCCCTCACTGCGGATATCAATCCCCTGGCTTTTTCCGTAGAGATACCCCGTCTGAAACAGTCCAAACAGATACCCGATTCCCAATGCAATAACCCTTGCTCCTATCATCACTGCTCTTCCTTTCTCTCCCGAATAATGAATTTCAGTGCCGTTCCGCGGAAGCCGAACGTCTCACGGATACGGTTCTCCAGATACCTGGTGTAGGAAAAATGCATCAATTCCTTATCGTTGACGAAAATCACGAAGGTCGGCGGCTTTACCGCAACCTGTGTCGTATAGTAGATGCGCAGACGTTTTCCCTTGTCTGACGGCGGCTGCTGCATGGCAACTGCCTCTGTCACGATCTCGTTTAAGACACCGGTCGCCACACGCATGCTGTTGTTCGCAATGACCACATCGATCAGCTCAAAAATCTTATTTAAGCGCTGTCCCGATTTTGCGGAGATAAAAATAATCTCGGCATATGGCATAAAGCTTAAAATCTGACGGATCTTCTCCGTGTGACGGTAGATCGTCTTGTCATCCTTCTCGATCGCATCCCACTTGTTGACCGCGATGATAATCCCTTTTCCGCGCTCGTGTGCGATTCCGGCAATCTTGGCATCCTGCTCCGTGACGCCCTCCGTCGCATCGATCACGATGATGCAGACATCCGCCCGTTCCACCGCTGTCACCGCACGGATGATGCTGTAGCGCTCAATCTCTTCCTTAATCTTATTCTTCCGTCTAAGACCTGCAGTATCAATAAAGACATATTCTTTTCCGTCGTAGGTAATGTCGGTATCAATCGCATCGCGTGTTGTTCCCGCAATGTCGGAGACAATCACACGATCCTCCTGTGCCAGCTTGTTAATGAGGGAGGACTTGCCGACATTCGGCTTACCGATGATCGCAACCTTCGGGCGCTCGTCCTCCTCCTCGTCCTTCGCATAGTCCGGGAAGTGCTTGACCACTTCATCCAGCATATCTCCAAGTCCCAGCATGGATGCCGCCGAGATCGGGAACGGATCGCCGATGCCGAGATTGTAGAACTCATACACATCCGGCATGAACTTCTCAAAGCTGTCCACTTTGTTGACCACAAGCACGACCGGCTTGCCGGAACGTCTGAGCATATCTGCCACCTTGGAATCCGAATCCTGCAGTCCCTGTCTGACATCCGTGAGGAAAATAATCACGTCCGCCGTCGCAATGGCAATCTCCGCCTGCTCTCTCATCTGCGAGAGAATGACATCTCTGCTGTCCGGCTCAATACCGCCGGTATCGATCATCGTAAAATGATAATCCAGCCAGTTGACGTCCGCATAGATACGGTCTCTTGTCACTCCCGGCGTATCCTTTACAATTGAAATTCGCTCTCCTGCAAGTGCGTTGAACAGTGTGGATTTTCCAACATTCGGACGCCCTACAACCGCTACTACGGGTTTACTCATCTATCTGACCTTTCCTTTCTATAAAAAACAATATCGTCCATCTTCTTACTGACAGGCAGACTTCACCTGTCCCTATCATAATCCTGACCGCTTGATTTTACAATATCTGTCCCGACTTGTAAAGCGGTTTAGCAAAGGCAGGCAAGAGGAACTGCCGCACGAAGCATATCGTGCGGCAGTTCCTCTTCCTGCCGTATCTCTACTGCATCATCTCTTGGTTCGTCATCAGCTTCCACTCGTCATTTGTGATGCCAAGTTTCTCAAGCGTCTCTACGATATGCACGCAGTCCGGTCCGAACGTCAGATACAGATTGCCGCCCGCTGTCATCTCCTGACCGTCCACGGCTTTTCCTTCCAGCTTCTCTAAACTGTTATGATAGTCATAATAATACATCCAGTTGTCAACATACCTGCCTGTACTATAATATTCCAGTTCAATGTTGCTGTAGTACGTGTCTTCCGGCTGCTCGCAATACTGATAATACTTCGCCAGATTTCCATCCTCGATATCCGCCCGGATGGCCTTTAAGATCTGCTCAATCTCCTTCTCGGAAAACATGTGCGTATTGTTAAGCCCCGTAGAAGTATACAGATCCATATATCCAGAGGTAAACCGGCACTCTGAATTTCCGATACCAAAAATCTCACGCTCCAGATTCTCCGGCTCGCTCTCCCACGCAAGGATCTGCTCTGCCGGTGTACTGTCAGCACCCCCATCCGCCTCAGGCAGTGGAAGTGCATACCGCCGCTCCACCTTGGAACCATCCTGCATATAATACAGGAACGTTGTATAATAAAATCCCGAACCGGTACGTTCTACCTCCTGATAGGCATCCTTATTTGCAATAATCTGGCGCTGCAGCTCCGTCAGTGTCGCAAGTTCTTCTCCTTTCACCTGCACCGGATAATCCAGATAGACGAACGCCGTCTCCACATCCGCCACCTCCGGCACATAGCGCTCCAGACCGAATGCATCGATTTCAAACAGGGATACAAACACCACTGTGATCACGGCAGTCGCCGCCCACTCCAGCACGCGTTTTCTGCGAAATACCTTGAAATTCTTTTCCAGCAGCATCTCTGCTCCAAAGAAAAAGAGGAAACCCATCGCCACACTGCAAAGCAGGAGACACGGATATTTGCGCAGCTGCGGCAGATCCGTGAGCATGGATATGACCGTGACACCGACGACCAGACCTCCGCAAAGTGCTGCTCCCCAGCGGAATACCGGCTTGATGATCCCGATGCTGACCCAGTCGCCCGCCGTCTCAATCTGCCGTCTTTTATACAACTGGTAAGCCGCCACGACAAGCACAACTGCTGCCGCCGCATAGATTCCGGTGAGCGGCATGCCCGTGATCTTAATGCCGGTAATTCCATTCCCGTTCTCCGTGTAGATAAGACTGCTGCGAAGATTATTGTTCAGATAATAAAGTGGCGATAAAATGCAGCTTTTTCCCGGATTCCATGCATTCTCAATCCCGTAGCTGATGGTTTCAATCACCTTTGCAACAATAAACATGCATCCCACATACAGATAGTTGACGATCACATAATAGCATGGCATTGCAAACGCCTGCCCTGTGAACATCGCCACGAAAACCGCAAGTGAGTATGCAAAAAATGTCACACCAGCCTGTGCCAACAGCGCAGCGAACAGATACTGTATACAGGTAAACTGGTTTGCCAGGCATACGAGCACTGTGATAAAGAATGTGATGATCTCCGGCACGATCAGAAAAATGAGTCCTGACAGATAATTCGTCACATAAAGTTCCAGCCGGTTGACCGGCAACGCATGCATCATATTGGCGCTTTTTGCCGAATACAGATAGGAAAACACTGCCAGCGCCGCTGCCACTGCGAAGAAAAAGACCGGCAGAGGAGGGATCATCCGGTGTACTGCCAGCTCCACCAGCTGATACATGCGGTAGGTTGTGTCCTCGTTCCCCGTTCCATAATAGTAGTACGGACTGGCAGCCTTCTGCCACACCCATACGGGAATCACCACAAGGAGATATATCTGGTAAAGCAGCCACAGCGGCCAGAAATGCGTGAAGTTCTTCTTAAATATCGTGCGGTTAAAACAGGATGTCTTTGACTTCATAATCTGCCCCTCCCATCTCGTAGATAAATATTTCTTCCAGTGTCAGCGGCAGTACATCCACAATCGTCGGATTGCAATATGACAGTGCCGCCTCTGCTTCCTTTGGATCTCCCTTTACGATCATGGTATACACACGCCCTGTATTTGCCATGTGAAGCACCTGAAAATGTTCCGGAAGCTTCGGCATTCCGCTCTGACACGCCACCTGGATTTTCGACACACTTCCCTGCAGATCACTCAGTGAACGCTCGATCATGATTTTTCCATGATGCATGATACCGACATGGTCACACACATCCTCAAGTTCACGCAGATTGTGGGACGATACAAGCACGGTCATCTCTTTCTCTGCGACCTCCGACAATATGATGCTCCAGATCTGACGCCGCATCACCGGATCAAGTCCATCCACCGGCTCATCCAGAATCAGAATGTCCGGCTTACAGCAGATGGCAAGCCAGAATGCCACCTGTTTCTGCATTCCCTTCGACAGCCGTCTGATATTGCGCTTCACATCAATGTTCGGGAAAAATTCCTGCATTCTGTAGAAAAGCTTTCCGTCAAACGACGGATAGATACCCTCGTAAAAACGCTTCATCTCCATCGTGTCCGCCTGCATGAAGTAAAACAGTTCATCCGGTATATAGGCAATTTTTGCTTTGACCGCCTTATTCTCATATACATTTTCCCCGTCGATCTGCACCTCTCCCTGATCCGGACGGTACACCCCGGTCAGATGACGGATCAGCGTTGATTTGCCTGCTCCGTTCGGTCCGACCAGACCGTAGATGGCTCCCTTTTCCACGTGCATGTCCACACCGTTTAGCGCCACAAATCCGTCAAATGCCTTTTTTAATCCGCTTACCTGAATCATACCTTCTCTCCTCCCTCTGCCGCATGTTCGATCCGTGTGATCAGATCGCTCCTGCTCACCGACAGGAAACAGAGCTCCTCCACCACTTCATCGAACTCTTCCAGCAGTTCATGCTGTCTCGTATTCAGGATTTCCCTGTGCTCTGCCACAAACGTTCCCTTCCCGGCAACCGTGTATGTATATCCCTCGCTTTCCAGATCGCGATACGCTTTCTGAATCGTATTGGGATTGATCGCCAGACCGGACGCCAGTTCGCGGACAGACGGCAGCTTCTCGTTTGCCGAAAGAGAATTCGTGATAATCAGCTTCCGAAAGCCATCCTTGATCTGTTCATAAATCGGTTTGGAATCCCGGTAATTTAACTGAATCAAATCATAACCTCCCATCTGTACCAACTGTACTATTTGTCTTAATACAGCTACTATAGCATGGAAGGTTCCCTCATACAATAAAGATAATCCTATGAAATTATTAACTTTTATTTAACTTCGGCATCAGCCCAGATATGCACACAGGAGTTTGAAGGTGTTCTTCACGCCGTCCACATGGCTTCTCTCGTAGCCGTGCGACGCGTACACGCCCGCGCCGATCAGTCCGTGGCGCACGTCATAGCCCGCCGTCAGCGCCACATCCGCATCCGATCCGTAATGCGGATAGACGTCCACCGCAAAGTCAAGTTCCTCGCGCTTTGCCGCCGCAATCAGTCCCGTCACGACATCGTAGTGATACGGTCCGTGGCTGTCCTTCGCGCAGATGGACACCTGTGTCTCCTCGCAGGCAAGACCGTCTCCAACGCAGCCCATGTCAACGGAAATAACCTCAGTCACACCCTCCGGAATCGAAGCGGCTCCGCCGTGTCCGACTTCCTCAAAGACGGTGATGTGCTGGTAGATCATGCGCTCCGGTGTGACATTCTCTTCTTTTAAATATCTCGCATAGCCAAGCAGGATGCCGACGCTAAGCTTATCGTCCAGGAAACGGCTCTTGATGTAGCCGCTCTCTGTGACGGTCGTGCGCGGATCAAAGCAGACGATGTCTCCCGTCATGATGCCGAGTGCCTCCACGTCCTCTCTGGAATGTACCTTCTCGTCCAGCACGATCTCCGTCTCGTCAAATGTACGCTTCTTGTCATTGTAATCGCCGTTGACATGAATGGATGCATTGGCAAGCTGTAAGGTTCCCTCGTAGACCTTTTCCCCGAAGCGGGTATGGATTCTGCAGTTCTCCGCCTCGGCATTGTTGGCGTTCATTCCGCCGACCGGTGTTACCCGCAGTCTGCCGTTGGACTTTATCTCCGCTACCATGGCGCCGAGCGTGTCAATGTGTGCCTCGAGCATCACGGCATTCTTTTTGTCCTTGCCGCCAAGCGCTACCAGCACGCCGCCTTTCGTGGTCAGCTTCGGCTCATAACCGAGCTTCTGGTACGCTTTCATCACATAATCCGCCACATCTGCGGTATATCCGCTCGGGCTGTCGATTGCCAGAATCTTCTTTGTCTCCTCGACCATATATTTCACGTATTTTTTTGTCTTCATCTTTTTTCTCCTTTTCCGCTTTCTATTTGATTCTATCTACAGACCATACCTGGCGGACGATCTTATACATCCTTATTTCAGGTACAGAAATCCGCCCAGATTTCCGCGCTTTCCATGACTTGCGCGGTGGGAAAACAACAGCTTTGGATTGCAGCAGGTACAGATGTCCGTCACTGCCAGATGCTCTTTTCGCACACCCGCCTCCAGAAAAATGATCTCGTTCGCCTTCCAGAGATCCAGCTGGTATTTTTTGTCTGCGTGAGCCATCCCGACGCTGTTCTTCTCACTCTCTGCCAGAATCTCCTGCTCATGCCCCGGAAATTCCTCCGCGAAAATATCTGCCACATCTGCGCTCACCTCATAGCAGTCCTTGCAAATGGACGGACCGACCGCGCAGACCACATCCTCTGGTCTGGTGCCGTATGCCTCCTGCATGGCAGACAGAGTGACCGCTCCCATGCGCGCCGCCGTGCCTCTCCAGCCCGAATGGCTCATTCCGATGGCGCGGTGTACGGGATCCACCACATATAACGGCACACAGTCCGCGTAGAACGTCGACAGGACAAGTCCCGGCTCATCCGTAATCAGTCCGTCCACATCCCGGTAGTCCCGCTCTCTGGTCAGTCCTTTTCCGGCGTCCGCTGCCGTGACGCGGCGCACATTGACGGTATGTGTCTGATCCGAGCAGACAAACTGCCCCACCTCTGCCCCGAGTGCTCTCGCCAGGCGCCGGTAATTTTCACGCACCGCAGCCTCCTCATCGCCTCTGGTAAAGCTTAAATTCATCGTAGAAAAAATGTCTGTGCTGACGCCTCCGAGCCGTGTTGTAAAACAATGCTCCACGATCCCCGTACACTCCAAAAGGGGATATTTTAGCAGCAGCAGCCTGCTGCCGTCCTCATTTTCATGCCAGTCCTCCCGCAAAACCGGTTGTTCTGCTGGTTTTCTCACAAACGCTGTCAAGTCTCATCCTCCCGTCATCCCTGAAATTCAAATGCATGTTTCACAAGCCGTACTTCCCCGTCCGTTCCAAGCACCGCCGCCACATCAAAGCGGCAGGGCGTCGTCTCCCCGTATCCGTGCGTCAGGCAGTAATATTGCGCCGTTCTGCTGATGCGGCGCTGCTTCACCCGGTCCACCGCCTCCAGCGGATCGCCCGTCTGTCCGTCTCTGCGGTATTTCACTTCCACAAACACCAGGTATCTGCCATCGCGGGCGATGATGTCGATCTCTCCCTGCCGGCATCTGAAATTGTATCCAATCAGCTCGTATCCCTGTTCCTTCAGATACTCCCCCGCCCGTCTCTCATACGCTGTTCCCGTCTGCCGCCTGTTCATCCGGTATCCTCTCTCCCTGCCTTTCGTCCGATCCATCACCACGTTCCGCCGTCCGGGTTCTTCCCGTGCCTTCTGTTACCATCACGGCATCTGTCATCTGCCTACAGTAAGCCGGATTCTTTGAGTTTTCCCTTCATGCGGTCCATATCGTCCACAAAGACAAGAATCTCCGCGACCACCTCGTAGAGTTCCGGCGGAATCGTATCTCCGATCTGAAGTCTGGATAAGGTCTCCGCCAGCTTGTTATCCTGATAAAACGGAACATCATTTTCTTTTGCCATCTCAATGATGCGCTCCGCCACCTCGCCTTTTCCGACTGCGAGGATCTTCGGCGCCACCTCGCCCGGATTGTAGGCAACGGCGACCGCCGTCTTTTCTTTTCCTGCAATATGCTTGTTCTCCGCCATCGCCACATCCTCCCTTCAAAGAATCCTGCTTTCCTATGCTCTTACATCAAAAGAATAGCGGTGCAGGCTTCCCACCGTCGCCTTTCCTTTCTTTACGATGTTCTCCTTGAAACTGATGTCTTTTTTCTCATGCGTGACCGTGATGGAAGACTGGTAGCCCTTGCTCTTAAGACGCTTGTTCAGCACTTCCAGGTGCTTTTCCACCAGATCATAGGAGGCGTCATCCTCCAGATAAAAATTGGTGCGTACGCTGCGGTTCTGCATCCGCACTGAGACGTCCGTGGAGCCGAGCTGCTCCATGTCCAGATGTAAAAATGCCGTCAGTTCCGCATCCGGATCGCGCAGATTCTTCCGGTTCGCATAGACATAGAGTTCCCCGTTTGCATTTTGTCCGGACATCTTTAACGGCAGCTGCACATAGTGATAAATCTGGTTCATCTGATTCATGAACTCCAGATTGCCGTGAACCTGCGATGCCGTCTGCAAAAACGTATTCTGCGTGCTTCCGGTCGCCCGAACCGCCTCCTCCATCTGGGAAAGCTGCTGCTCTAAGCGCTCATACAGTCCGCTCACCTTATGCTCCTGCTTTAATTCCTCCGGCTGCAGAAGCCATTGCTTCTCGATCACACTGCGGAAAATGGTCTGAAATTCCTTTCCGGCAAAAAGCTTCTGCATTCCCGCAAAGCCGAACCCGCCGTTCTGTGCGAGCGCTCTGCCGAGCTTCTGCAAAAACTGTTCTGCCGTCAATTTTTCATTCAAGACCGGCTGCTCCTGCGCCGCTTCCTCCTGCGCCATCAGTTTTGCCACCTCTGGACCTTCTTCCGAGAGCGTATCCACAAAGACTTCCTCCTGCTCTCCGCCGGCAAAAATCTCCTCGTTGCCAATCAGAGCCGGAATGTTCCGAAGCATTTTTCCCAGATGCTCGATCTGCTCCTTCGACAACAGTTCCCCGACTGTCCCCGGAGTCTCTGCCGTCCTTCCATATGTCAGTTCCGCGGTCACTCCGACCCCTGTCTCTGCTTCTGCCGCTGCGCCCTGTCCCGCTGTCTCCGCGGTCGAAGCGGCACCTGCCTCCTCCGCTACTGCCGATGCCGATGCGGTTCCCTGTTCCGCCGCCGTGGGCGCGCCCGCCTCTGCTTCTGCCACCGTGGCTGCATTTTCCTGTCCCACTGCTTCCGCCATTGCTCCGGTGCCTGCCTCTGCTGCGGAAGATTCCTGTTCCGCTGCCGCGGTCACTCCGGCATCTGCCGCTTCCGCCCCGGGCATAAAAATATCGAGCATTTTCTCATAGAGAGAAAACGCCGTCTCCGGCGAGAGCGCCTCGTCCGAAAGCAGTTCCATCATATGTCCCGCTGCCAGATCCATCTCTCCCACGAGTGCCTGCCGGTCGGACAGATAATTTTCAAACTGCGCCGCCATCTCCTCCGTCACCGGGAGTCCGAGCTTCGTCATCTGCACGATGGTCTGCACATTGGCATCCGGATTCGCGCCAACCAGCTTCGCCATATCGAGAATGCTCTGTCTGCCGATCGACATCTGCTCCTGCATCATCGTATCCACCATCACAAGCGTCCGGTCCGTCGCAGGCACCTGCGCCGCCGAAAGCGCGTTGAGCAGAATCGGATTGCTGACATTTCCAAGCTCGGTGTACGGGCGGATCGCAATCGTCTGCCCGTCATTGGCGCGCACCTGGAAAAACATGCTCGAGCCCTGCTGTAAATCCATTTTTCCGTCCAGCCGTGCGGTGATGGTCTGTCCGTTGCCCAGCGCCAGCGTCACTTTTCCGCCGCGCACACTGTTGATCGTCCCCTCGAAAATACTTCCCGCGGAGAGATCCCCGATCGTCGACACCAGTTTCTGAACGCTCTGCGCCCCATGCAATTCTTCCGTTCCGTTGGCCACATTCCGGCTGTACTGTCCTACCAGATCCGATATCTGCATGTATGTTCCCTCTTCCCGTCTATACCTCTACAAAATTTCCAATAAAGCTCCGGCGATGGATCGGCGTTGGTCCGTATTTTTTCAGCGCCGCAATATGTTCCGCCGAGCCGTAGCCCTTATTCGCTGCGAATCCGTACCCTGGCATGATCTTGTCGTACTCCACCATCAGCCGGTCCCTGGTCACTTTTGCCACAATGCTGGCCGCGCCGATCGAGATGCTCTTGGCATCTCCCTTGATAATCGGCACCTGCCGTATCGCAACCCCGGGTATCGTCACCGCATCATTTAATAATATATCGGGTGCATCGCCCAATTTGCTTATAGCTTCCCGCATCGCCTCGTACGTTGCCTGCAGAATGTTGATCTCATCAATGCGCTCCGGTCCCACCATGCCGATGCCGACCGCCACCGCTTTTTCCATAATCACATCGTACAGTTCCTCCCGCTTTGCCGCCGAGAGCTTCTTGGAATCGTTGATGTAGAGGATGTCGCAGTCCTTCGGCAAAATGACCGCTCCCGCCACAACGGGGCCGGCAAGCGGGCCTCTCCCCACCTCATCAATCCCGCAAATGCGCGTATACATCCCGTACTCGCGCTCGTACTTCCACAGCCGGTCGATCCTTGCACGCTCCGCCTCCAGCTTTGCAAGGCGTCCGTTCGCCTGCTCGATGAGCTTTTGTACGCCCGCGCGCTCATCCGACCTGTATTTTTCGATAAAAGAAGGCAGCATGGTCTCCTCTGCCGCCTTGAATTCTTCCCTGATTTCTCCGATCTTTTTCGTCTCCATCTGCTTCCTCTCCCGCCGTATGTTCCCGCTGCCTGTGCTAGTCGGGCCGCTCCAGTGTGATCCTGCCAAGCTTGCCGCTGCGGAATTCATCAATCAGAAGCGTCGCCGCCTTGCTGTAGTCAATCTCGTCGCCCTTTGCCACACAGCGACGGTTTTCCGCGATCCCACGCAGGATCTCTGCCGGCGCCGCCGTCTCGTCGATGGCCTGCTCCTCTGTTCCGTAGCGCGCCTGAAGCGCTCCCGGATAGTAGGCGGTCAGCACTTTGATCAACTCCAGGGACAACTCATCGATGTTTAAAATCTCGTCCTTGATGGCACCAATCAACGCCAGTTTTAATCCGACCGTCTGGTCTTCAAACTTCGGCCATAAGATTCCAGGTGTGTCCAGAAGTTCTACATTCTTGTTCAGCCGGATCCACTGCTTGCCCTTTGTGACACCCGGCTTGTTGCCGGTCTTGGCGCACGCCTTTCCGGCGTAGGAATTGATAAACGTGGATTTCCCCACGTTCGGGATTCCAACAACCATCGCCCGCACCGGACGGTTCATGATGCCGCGCTTTCTGTCGCGCTCGATTTTCTCCTTGCACGCCTCCATGACGACCGCCGTCACCTGCTTCATGCCGTTTCTGTTTCTCGAATCCAGGCTTACCACATAATAGCCCTTCTTCTGAAAATACGCACTCCACAGCTTTCCCGCTTCCTCGTCCGCAAGATCCGACTTGTTCATGAGGATCAGCCGCGCTTTGTTTCTGCCCAGTTCGTCAATATCCGGATTCCGGCTGCTGAGCGGAATCCGCGCATCGACAAGCTCGATGACCAGATCGATTAACTTAATATCTTCCTGCATCTGACGCTTTGCCTTCGTCATATGCCCCGGGTACCACTGAAACTGCATAATTACTCTCCATTCTCTTACTGTCTGTTTTATAAAAATCCAAAGTCCTTAAACGGTGCCACGCGGAACCAGACTTTTCCGATAATATATTCCTTCTTAATGTTGCCGATGTTGGCATAGCGGCTGTCCTCGCTGTTATTGCGGTTGTCGCCGAGCACGAAATACTCGTCCTCACCCAGCGTGATCTCTTCCGCCGCCAGTCCGGCATCCTCCATCTGCGCCACATCCACATCTTCCGCAAACAGTTCGCCGTTGACATACACTTCGCCGTTCTTAATCTGAAGCGTATCCCCCGGCACCGCTATGACGCGCTTGATGTAATAATGTGACTTTTCATTGCCGTTCGGCAAAAATACAATCACATCGTTCGGCCTGGGATCGGTTACTTTGTATATAAAACGGTTGACCAGAATCTCATCCCCGCCGTTTAGCGTCTCCGCCATGGACTGCCCCACGACACTCGTCCGCAGTCCGACAAAATATACCAGTGTAAACGCTACCAGCAGTGTGATCGCGATCTCAATGATCCACACACACACTTCCTTCACAACCGACATATTCACTTTTTTCTTCTGTCTGCCAAAGTTCAATCCGCTTCTACGTCTGCGCATTCTTATCCTCCATGTGCCGTGTGCCCGCCGCACACGATTCCTGCTTTACTTTAACACAAACCCTGTGGCTTCGCAATTTAATTTTGGTGCCTTATAATACGAAAAAAACCGGAACACACTCCATATGGAATCCTGTTCCATACAAAATATGTCCCGGCTTCTTAGCGCTGCATTGTATTATTTTACAAGCTCTTTTACCTTTGCCTTCTTGCCGACACGGTCTCTTAAGTAGAATAACTTTGCACGTCTGACTTTACCTTGACGAACAACCTCTACCTTCTCAACGTTCGGAGAATGTAACGGCCAGGTCTTCTCTACGCCGACACCGTTAGAGATCTTTCTGACTGTGAAAGTCTCGCGGTTACTTCCGCCCTGTCTCTTTAAAACAGTTCCCTCGAATACCTGGATACGCTCACGGTTACCCTCTTTGATCTTACCGTAAACCTTTACCGTATCACCTACGTTAAACTGCGGTACTTCTGCCTTGAGCTGCTCTGCTTCAATGCTCTTAATGATTTCACTTGCGTTCATTTTGTGACCTCCTGATTCATTGGATGTTCTTAATACGTCAATTCGTAACAGAGGACCATCTATTTATTCACAACTATTCCAGTATAACACAGATTGTACGGATTGCAAGCATTTTCGGCAAATATTTTCATTCTCTCTCTTCACGCTCCATCCAGTAGATGCGCCCCCTGGAAAAACAGAGTCCCAGGGTCTCCTGCAGTCCTTTGGATGCATCATTGCCGATCTCAACCTGACCGTAGGGTCTCTCACCGCGCTCTAATCCGAGATTGATCATATACGTCTCAAGTGCCATGCCGATCCGGCGTCTGCGGTACTCCGGCGAGACGAAGAGCATCCCGATGCCGCCCTCCGCGTGCATTCCGATAAAGCCCGCAAGCTGCCCGTCCACAAAAGCACCGAAGAGCGCTCCTTTTTTGATCCGGTCTGTCACATACGCCTCATCCGATATCGTATTGTAATCGCGCTCCACCGCGTCTAAGTGTTCCATCGTAAGCGGACGGATGACCACGCCGTTTTCAGCCGGTTTGCCGTCCATGCGGTACAGTCCGGTGACAGGCAGCTTTTCGCGCTTTGTATACACGATCTGGTTGCAGGTCATCGCCGTGCGAAATCCCAGATATTTTTCTGTCGGTTCCGTCATGAACTCCTGATGCAGCACCAGAAGACCGCTCTCCTCCCCGGCGTCCCCGTGTAGAATTTCAAGCATCCTGCAGCCGGCTTTGATGTCCTCCGCCGTATGAAAATACGCCCCACTGACTTTATCCTGCAGACAGATATTTTTCCCTTCCGCAAAGACAAGGCGCGCCTGCCCGCGCGCAATCAGCTCGGTCATATCCACATGTAGCAGCTTGTCCCCGGCAAGCACCTTTTTGCAGGACATCAGTCGCTCGTAGCCTGCGTAGAGATCCGGCCGCCTCTCCTGCGTGCGGCGCTCCGCCTCCTGTCTGCGCCACTCGGCAATTTTTCTCTGATTGCCCGACAGCAGCACCTTTGGCACCTGCTTTCCGTGCCATTCCTCCGGGCGGCTGTACTGTGGATACTCTAACAGATCGCCCTCGAAGGACTCCGTCTCCCCGGACTCTCCGTTCGCCAGTACCCCGGGCACCATCCGTGAGATCGCGTCTATCATCACCATCGCCGGAAGTTCCCCGCCGGTCAGCACATAATCGCCGATCGACACGTAGTCCGTGACGGTCTCCTCTAATACACGCTCGTCGATCCCCTCATAGTGCCCGCACAGGAAAATAAGATCTTCCTCCTTCGCGAACTCCTTTGCCATCTGCTGGTTGAACACGGCTCCCTGCGGCGTCACATACACCGTGCGCACCGGTCTGTCCCGCAGCTCCTCCGGCTGCCGGCTCCTGATTTCCTCGCAGGCTGCCTTCCACGCATCGTAGACCGGCTGCGCCTGCATCAGCATGCCGGCTCCCCCGCCGTAAGGATAATCATCGACTTTTTTATGTCGATCCGCCGTATAATCCCGGATGTTGACTGCATTCACGGACAGCAGTCCCTTTTTTGCCGCACGTCCAAGGATGCTCTCCGAGAGTCCCTGCGTCACCATCTCCGGAAACAGTGTCAGAATATGATAATTCATGCTGTGCCTCCTATTTTCGGTTGATGTCAAGCAGTCCCGGAAGCAGATGCACGCACATCTGTCCCTGCTCTACGTCCACATCGCGGATGCAGTCCCTGATCGCCGGAATGAGCACTTCCTCCCCGTCTGTCATGGAGATCACATAGACATCGTTCGCGCCGGTCTGCATCACATCCGACAGCGTTCCCAATTCCTCACCCTCGTCCGTCGACACCTTCATGCCGATCAGATCTGCAATAAAGTATTCGTCCTTTTTCAGCTTTACCGCGTTCTCTCTCGTCACATAAAGGCTCTTTTTGCGATATTTTTCCACATCATTGATATCATCAATTCCCTTAAATTTGAGAATCACCATATTTTTAAAGAACTTGACACCTGCAATCTCAAGTTCTAATTTTTCTTTTCCGGTATCCAAAATCACATTTTTGAGTTTTTTGAAGCGCGCTGGATCGTCCGTTGTCGGAAATACCTTGACCTCCCCACGCACCCCGTGTGTCGTCGTGATGACACCGACCTGCAATAAATCTTCCATGCATGTCCTCCGTTTCTGTCTCTGATATCCGCAGTAGCCGCAATATGAACAAAGGAGCTGCCACCCCATTATCTGGCGCGACAGCTCCTCTGACCTGTTACTGCATGATCTCTACAATAACTTTCTTCTCTTCCTTTGAGGCAGCAGCCTTCACAACAGAACGGATTGCCTTGGCAATGCGTCCCTGTTTGCCGATTACCTTGCCCATGTCGGACTGCGCAACGCGCAGTTCAAGCACGATGGCTTTCTCATTCTCTGTCTCTGTTACGACGACCTGATCCGGATAATCGACGAGTGATTTCGCAATTACTTCTACTAATTCTTTCATTAGGTCCACCTCGCGAATCCTATTTCTCGATGCCTGCGCTCTTGAAAATACGAGCAACTGTATCGGTCGGCTGAGCTCCGTTAGCTAACCACTTCTTTGCTAACTCCTCATTTACATGATACTCGCTTGGATCTTTCGTTGGATCGTATGTTCCGATCTCCTCGATGCACTTGCCATCTCTCGGGGATCTGGAATCTGCTACTACGATTCTATAGAAAGGAGCTTTCTTCTGTCCCATTCTTCTTAATCTGATCTTTACTGCCATTACTTTCACCTCCTTAAATTTGCTTAACTGATCTATTTAGAATGCGTTATACGCAATTTCTAACATTAAAACGGAAGCTTGCCGAACATTCCACCACCGCGTCTGCCCTTCTTCATCATGCCAGGCATCTGCTTCATCATCTTCTTCATCTGTTCAAACTGCTTCACCAGACGGTTGACCTCCGCAATATCGACACCGGCTCCCACCGCAATGCGGCGCTTCCTGCTCGGATTCAAAAGGGAAGGATTCTGTCTCTCCTCCGGCGTCATGGAATAGATGATCGCCTCCGTGCGCGATAAGCTCTTCTCGGCTGCTGCCTCGTCAATATCCGGCATCTTGCCTGCGCCCATCCCGAGTCCCGGCATCATACCAAGGATACTGGACAGACCGCCCATCTTCTTCATCTGACTCATCGACTCCAGATACATCTCAAAGTCAAATTCGTTCTTGCGCATCTTCTGCTCAATCTTCTTCGCCCGCTCCTCGTCAAAGTCCTCCTGGGCTTTTTCGATGAGGGTCAGCACATCGCCCATACCGAGAATACGCGATGCCATGCGATCCGGGTAAAACTGCTCCAGATCCGAAAGCTTCTCTCCCATACCCGCATAAAAAATCGGCTTACCGGTCACTGCCCGGATGGAAAGCGCCGCACCGCCTCTGGTATCACCGTCGAGCTTTGTCAGAATGACTCCGTCGATACCGATGCGCTCATCAAAGGTCTTCGCCACATTCACCGCATCCTGTCCTGTCATGGCGTCCACCACAAGGACGGTCTGATGCACTGTGACATTTTCTTTTATCTGAATCAACTCTGCCATCATATCTTCATCGATGTGAAGACGTCCGGCAGTATCGATGATAACGATGTTAAAATCGTTCTTCGCGGCATGTTCCATCGCCGCTTTTGCAATGTTCACCGGGCTGTTCTTATCGCCCATGGAAAATACTTCCACGCCCTGCTTCTGTCCGTTGATCTGCAGCTGTTCGATCGCTGCCGGCCGATAGACATCGCCTGCCACGAGAAGTACCTTCTTGCCTTTCTGCTTGAACTTTCCGGCAAGCTTTGCTGCTGTGGTCGTCTTACCTGCTCCCTGAAGACCGGTCATCATGATGACGGTGACTGCCTTGCCGGGCTGCAGTGTGATCTCGGCTGTCTCCGAGCCCATCAGCTTGACCATCTCTTCGTTTACAATCTTGATGACCATCTGCCCCGGGTTCAGTCCGTTCATCACGTCCTGTCCGACGGCACGCTCCTCTACGTCCTTGACGAACTGCTTGACGACCTTGAAGTTGACATCCGCCTCTAAAAGCGCCATCTTGACTTCCTTAAGCGCTGTCTTGACATCCGCTTCCGTCAGCCGTCCCTTGCTGCGCAGGTTCTTGAATACATTTTGAAGTTTTTCAGATAAGCTGTCAAATGCCATCTATAACTCCTCTAATATCTGATTGGAAATCTGTTCAATCTCCACGATCACTGCCTCGTCATGGCTCTCATGAAACTGCTTCGTCAATGCATGAATCTGTTCCACACTGTGCTTCGCCGACATGAACTTTGCGATCAGATGAAGCTTCTCCTCATACCCCTCAAGGGTCTTCGTACACCGCTTCACCATATCGTGAACGCCCTGTCTGCTGATACCTTCCTCGTCCGCGATCTCTCCGAGGGACAGATCATTGAACACGAAATCCTCATAAATTCTTCTCTGATGTTCGTTCAGCAGCTCTCCGTAAAAATCATACAGATACGCCTGTTCAATCTTCTCTTCCATCTGAAATCCCACAATCACGCCGTATCCGGCATCTCTCACTCATTGCCACCGTGATAGAATAGCATAAAAGGAAAAAGGTGTCAAGTATTTTTTCTTGACACACTTTTTCCTTCTTTTTACACCGCCATCGCCGTCTGCACGATCATGCAGAACAGACATGCCGCCGCACAGATTCCGTAGAGAATCTCACTCTTTCCTTCTGTTGAAAAAAATCCCACGCCGGCCACCACGAACCCTGCTCCCGCGGCAATGACCGGCCACATGAAAAGACCGAAGGCAGTACCGCTCCATCTGCAGATCACAAGCGCCGCAGCAAAACCGCACGCTGCCGCAACAAGCCAGACCATGATCTGTTTTATCCATCTGCGCATAGGGATACCTCCATACCTTCGGTTTTCATTTTATAAGAAGATGTATTTGCACACAAACAGTACCGCCAGCACATACATCAGCGGTGTGATCTTCTTTGCCTTACCGCATACGACATTGATGATGACATAAGAGATAACGCCGATCGCAATACCCTCGGAGATGCTGTACATGAGCGGCATTGCAAGCAGGCATAAGTATGCCGGAATTGCCTCTGTCATATCCGTGAACTCGATGCTTGTCACCGTAGACACCATAAGGAAGCCGACGAAGATCAGAGCCGGTGCTGTCGCAAAGCTCGGGATCGAGCAGAAAATCGGGGACAGTACCACAGAGATCAGGAATAAGAATCCGGTCACTACAGAGGAGAGGCCTGTTCTTGCTCCTGCTGCCACACCGGAGGAACTCTCAACGAATGTGGTCGTTGTGGAGGTACCGAGCACAGCGCCTGCGGTGGTTGCAACCGCATCCGCCAGCAGCGCTTCCTTGATGCGCGGCAGCTTGCCGTCCTTGTCCAACATATCCGCTTTATTTGCCACACCGATTAACGTTCCGAGTGTATCAAACATATCTACAAACAGGAATGCACATACAACTGCGATAAAATCAAAAACATGCACACCGGAGAAATCCAGTTTAAAGCACTGTCCGAATGTCTGACCGATCGCGGTCAGGTCGGTAAATCCGAGCGCCGGGTATAGGGAATAAAAACCGGCTTCCGCATCCGGAACATAGATTCCTGCCGCCTGACAGATCATTCCAAGCACCCAGGTAATAACGATACCGAATAAAATCGCGCCTTTTACGTTCTTAATGTACATAATTGCAATCACAAACAGACCGATCAGCGCTAACAAAGCACAGATGCCGGCAGTCTTGAAATTGCTGGTAAAGTCAACATAGGAAACAAGTGTGGAGCTGTTCGCCACTACGATGCCGCCATTCTGCAGACCGATAAATGCGATAAACAGCCCGATGCCGACGCTCACACCTTTTTTCAGGTTCAGCGGGATCGCATTAAAGATTGCTTCACGCACATTGGTCAAAGAAAGTACGATGAAAACCAGACCTTCCACAAAAACAGCCATTAAAGCCACCTGCCAGGAATATCCCATCGCACCGCAGACCGTGTATGCAAAATACGCATTCAGTCCCATCCCCGGTGCCAGTGCAAACGGATAATTTGCAAGGAGCGCCATCGCCATGGTACCAATAAATGATGCCAGCGCGGTTGCAATGAGCACTGCTGTCTTATCCATTCCCGCCGCTGCAAGCATGGTCGGGTTGACTGCCAGAATGTACGCCATCGTCATAAAGGTTGTGATACCTGCCATGACTTCGGTCTTGGCTGTCGTGTTGTTTTCCTTCAGTTTAAACCACTTTTCTAACATTTTCTTTCTCCTCTTCTTTGTTTACAGACTCGTGCGCACCAGCTTCGGCTTATAACCTTTCTTCTCCAGCGCTTTCATGATCTGTTTTTTGTGCTCGGTGCCAAAGCTCTCGAGCGTAATACGGAGTTCCACTGCCGCGCTGCGGTTCGTTGTCACAAACTGGTTGTGCTCCAGTTTGATGACGTTGCCCTGCTCTGCGGCAATCGCTGCCGAAACCTTGGACAGTTCTCCCGGCTTATCTGGCAGAAGTACCGACACGGTGAAGATACGGTCGCGGAAAATGAGTCCCTGCTGTACCACGGAGGACATCGTGATGACGTCCATGTTGCCGCCGCTTAAGATCGATACCACGCGTTTGTCGGAAACATCCAGATGTTTCAACGCAGCTACGGTCAGCAGACCGGAGTTTTCCACAATCATCTTGTGATTCTCCACCATATCCAGGAATGCCACGACGAGTTCATCATCCTCCACCGTGATGATGTCATCCAGATTTTTCTGGATATACGGGAAAATCTTGCTTCCCGGTGTCTTGACCGCCGTGCCGTCCGCAATGGTGTTGACCTGCGGCAGCGTCGTTACTTTTCCTGCCACGAAGGAAGCCTGCATACAGTTCGCTCCCGCCGGCTCCACGCCGATAACTTTGATCTTCGGATTCAGAAGCTTCGCCAGTGTGGACACACCGGTTGCCAGTCCGCCCCCGCCGATCGGGACCAGAATGTACTCCACCAGCGGAAGCTCCTTAAAGATCTCCATGGCGATCGTTCCCTGTCCGGTTGCCACTGCCAGATCATCGAACGGATGGATAAAGGTATATCCCTCCTTGTCCGCAAGCTCGTATGCCTTCTGGCACGCCTCGTCATAGACATCTCCGTAAAGCACGACTTCTGCGCCGTAGCTCTTGGTGCGGTTCACCTTGATGAGCGGTGTGGTGGTCGGCATGACGATGACCGCCTTGCAGCCGTAGCATTTTGCTGCGTATGCCACACCCTGCGCGTGGTTTCCCGCCGATGCCGTGATCAGCCCCTGTGCACGCTCCTCATCACTTAACGTGCTGATCTTATAATATGCGCCTCTCACCTTGTATGCCCCGGTGAACTGCATATTTTCCGGCTTAAGGTAAACCTTGTTGCCGGTCTGCTGACTCCAGTAATCGCTGTATACCAGCTTTGTCTCAAGTGTCACTTCTTTGACTTTTTCACTTGCTTCCTCGAACTTGTCTAATGTCAACATCCGCTTTTCTCCTCTCCTACTTCAAATAATGCGTTTACGAACTGGTTGGAATCAAACTTCTGCAGATCCTCGATCGTCTCCCCGACGCCGATATACTTGACCGGAATGCCAAGCTCCGAGTGGATTGCCACTGCGATGCCGCCCTTTGCCGTGCCGTCCATCTTCGTTAAAATAATTCCCGTGATGTCGGCACACTCGGAAAACTCTCTCGCCTGGTTTAACGCGTTCTGTCCGGTCGTCGCATCGAGCACCACAAGCGTCTCACGGTACGCATCCGCATATTCTTTTTCCAGAATACGGTTGATCTTTTTTAATTCCTCCATGAGGTTCTTCTTATTATGAAGGCGTCCCGCCGTATCACACAGCAGAACATCCGCATTTCTCGCCTTGGCTGCCGCCACCGCATCGTAGACGATCGCCGCCGGGTCTGCGCCCTCCTGTCCGCCGATCATATCCACACCGGCGCGGTTTGCCCACTCCTGCAGCTGGTCTCCCGCCGCTGCGCGGAAGGTATCCGCTGCCGCAAGCACGACCTTTTTCCCCTGGTCCTTGAGTTTTCCCGCCAGCTTTCCAACGGATGTGGTCTTGCCCACGCCGTTGACACCGATCACGAGAACCACGGATTTCTCCGTCTCAAAGCGGTATGCCGTCTCGCCGACATCCATCTGCTCCTTGATGCTGTTAATCAGAAGTTCCTTGCACTCTGCCGGATCTTTGATGTGATTCTCCTTCACTTTTTCCTTGAGACTCTCAATGATCGACTCAGTCGCATTGACGCCGATGTCTCCCATAATCAGAATCTCCTCGATCTCCTCATAGAAATCATCGTCAATGCTGGAAAATCCACTGAAAATGGAATCTATGCCGGATACGATATTATCTCTCGTCTTGCTGAGGCCCTCGACCAGACGTCCCCAGAAGCCTTTCTTTTCCTCGCCCATAATGTACTCATTCCTCCTGCTATTTGTCGAGATCGCCCTCGATCAGATTCACGGATACCAGGGTGGATACACCCTTTTCCTGCATGGTAATACCATACAGACGGTCTGCCGCCGCCATCGTGCCGCGCCTGTGCGTGATCACAATGAACTGCGTGCTCTTCGTCAGCTTATGTAAATACTTTGCAAAACGTCCGACGTTGGAATCGTCGAGCGCCGCCTCGATCTCGTCGAGCAGACAGAACGGGGACGGCTTTAAGTTCTGGATGGCGAACAACAGTGAAATCGCCGTCAGGGACTTTTCTCCACCGGACATCTGCATCATATTCTGCAGTTTCTTTCCCGGTGGCTGCGCGATAATGCGGATGCCGCACTCCAAAATATCCTCGTCCTCGACCAGTTCCAGCGTTCCTTTTCCACCGCCGAACAGCTCCTTGAATACCTTGTCAAACTCGGTCTGGATCTCCGCGAACTTCTCCAGGAACTGCTTGCGCATGCCGGTATCGAGTTCCTCAATAATGCCGACCAGCGTCTTCTCCGCCTCGACCAGATCGTCATGCTGTGTTTTCAAAAATCCGTAGCGCTCCGAGATCTCCTTATAATCCTCGATCGCGTTGACATTGACATCGCCCAGCTTGCGGATCTCATCCTTGATGGACGCGATCATCTTCTTCATCGCCGCAAGATCCGTATATTCTTCGTTGCGGAGCTCCATCGCCGCATGCAGGGTCAGTTCATACTCCTCCCACATGTAATTGTTCTGGTACTCGTGCGCCTCCTCCAGCTTTTCACGCTGGCTGTTCAGACGGAAAATCTCCTTGTCCAGATCGGAGATTTTCTTGGAGATGTCTTCGCGCTTCTGGAAAAATCCCTTGTATTCCGCGGACATTTCTTCCCTGCGCGCCGTGTGCTCCTTCAGTGCCTGCTCCAGCTGCTCGGAATTGTCCTTTGACGCCAGGATCGTCTTTTTGATCTCCTCAATATCGTGGCGCTTCTTCTCGGCGTCCGCCTTCGCTTCTTTCGCCTCCGTAACGAATCCCTCGCGCTCTTCCTCGTAACGTCTTATCTCTCCGTTCACTCGTTCCAGATTCTGCAGAACGAACTCTAACTTCTGGCGCACGGCAGCTTCCTTTAACTGTACATCGGACACCGCCTTCTGGGCTTCTTCCTCTCTGCCCGCATTTTCATCCAGAATCTTCTGGAATCCGGCGCTCTCCTCCTCGATCTGTGCCTCCCGCTCCTTTGCCGACTGCAGTTCCTCTGCAATCTTGTCCTTGTTCTCCGCAATCTCACGGAGCTGGCTCTCAATCTCACGGTTCTCCATCTGTAAGCCTGCAAACACGTTCTCGCTCTCGTTCTTCTGCTCCATCGCGCGCTCCACGTTCATCTTCGCGGTATTCTGCGCAATGTACGCCTCCTGCAGGCTCGCCTTATTGCTCTCGACGTCCTCCGCAAGCAGGCTCTGCGCCGTCTTGATGTCCTCAAGACGGTTTTTAAGCTCTGCAATCTGTTTATCCAGATCTTTTACGTTCTTCTCGAGTTCTTCAATCTCGCGGTTTCTTGCGAGCAGATTGCTGCTGTTCTTAAATGCTCCACCTGTCATGGAACCGCCCGGGCTTAAATATTCTCCCTCCAGCGTCACAATATGTAACGAGTAGCGGTTCTTTTTCGCCAGCTTGATCGCATAGTCGATATTCTCCGTCACGATCACTCTGCCAAGCAGATAAGCGGTCACTCCCGCATATTTTTCCTCCGTCTTCACGAGGGTATTGGCAAGACCGATGACTCCCGGCTCCTTTAAGGCATCCGTGTTTTTAAAGTTACCCTTGCCGTCCACACTCGTCAGCGGCAGAAACGTCGCCCGTCCGTACCGGTTCTGCTTTAAGTAGGAGATCATCTGTTTTGCCGTCTCCTCGTCCTCGGTCACGATGTTCTGGATATTTCCGCCAAGCGCTGTCTCAATCGCCGTCTCGTACTTTTTGTCCACCTGGATCAGATCGGAAACAACACCAAGGATTCCCGCGTTGCGGCTCTTCTGCTCCATGACGCGGCGGATGCTGTTGCCGTAGCCGTCATAGCGCTCCGCAATATTTTTCAAAGACTCCAGACGGGACTGCTGCTTATGGTACTGTGCAACCGCGCTCTCCAGCTTCTGATTGGCTTCCAGGGACTTGCGCTTCCACTCCCGGTTCTGCTCATCCATTCCGGCAGCGTTTTTCTTCAGTTCTGCAATCGACGCGTTCACCGCATCGAGCTCCTTCTGATAGCTTTCCAGAACGGAGGTAAGATCCGCCTCCTCGGTCTTGCGCGCAAGCAGACGCTGCGTCAGCTGCGCCTTGCGGATGTTCACCTGCTCCATCATCGTGTCGTAGCGCTGCTGTCTCGCCTTGACGGATGCCTTGCGGTTCAACAGTTCGATAATCTCGTTCTTGCCCTTTTCAATGCCCTCGGTGCAGCGCGCGATCTCCTCCTGAATGTTCCGCAGCTGCTCTGCCGCCGTCTCCTTTTCCGTCGCCGCCGCTGCAAGCTCTGTGTCGAGTTCCTGCTTTTCCGCTTCGTATGTACCGCGCGACTCGATGCGCTCCTGCTTTTCCCGATCGATCGAGTCCAGACGGCTCTTTAAATGCTCATCGGTCATCTCCGCCGTGTGAATCTGCTCATTTAAGACATTGATCTGTCCTTCCAGCTTTCCCTTGGTCACGGTGGACTGGCTCATCTCCTCACGAATGGATGCAATCTTGTCATCCATGGACGCCATGTCCTGTTCCAGCTTCTCGTATTCACTCTTAATATTCTCGTAAGACTGGCTGGCTTCCTTCGATTCCTCGTCCGCGATGTGATATTTTCCTTCCACTTCCTTAAGCTGCGCCTCAATGCGCTCCACTTCCAGAAGGAACATATTCACATCATATTCTTTTAATTCTTCTTTTTTCTTCAGGTAGATGCGGGCTTTCTCCGCCTGACGCTCCAACGGCCCGACCTGGCGCTCCAGCTCGGCTAAAATATCATTCACACGAACCAGATTCTCGCGCTCATTCTCCAGCTTTTTCTGCGCTGTCGCCTTGCGCTTTTTATATTTTACAATGCCGGCCGCCTCGTCGAACAGCTCTCTGCGCTCCTCCGGCTTACCGCTTAAGATGCGCTCGATCTGTCCCTGTCCGATGATGGAGTAACCCTCCTTGCCGATACCTGTATCGTAAAAAAGCTCCGTCACATCCTTGAGTCTGCACGGACTTCCGTTGATCAGATACTCGCTCTCGCCGGAGCGGTACACACGTCTGGCCACGGTGACTTCCTCAAAATCAATGGCAAGCTGATGATCCGAATTGTCCATGGTAATCGCCACATAGGCATAACTTAACGGCTTGCGGTTCTCCGTACCCGCGAAGATGACGTCCTGCATGCTGGCGCCGCGAAGCTGCTTGGCACTCTGCTCTCCGAGCACCCAGCGCACAGCGTCCGCGACATTACTTTTTCCACTGCCGTTCGGTCCGACAATTCCCGTAATTCCGTTATGAAAATCAAATACGATCTTGTTCGCAAATGATTTGAATCCCTGCACTTCAATGCTCTTAAGATACATATAAACCTCTCTCTTTCATCCAGAGCAATGCCTGATATGCCGCCTCCTGCTCCGCTGCCTTCTTGGTATGTCCGCTTCCCTCGCCGATTGTCGTATTCCCGATCACCGCCTCCACCAGGAAACGTTTGTCGTGATCCGGTCCCTCCTCGCCGATGAGTTCATAGTGAAGCGGTTCCTCGTAATGCCCCTGTACCACTTCCTGCAGAATTGTCTTGCTGTCATAGAACAGCTTCTTGTGTTCAATATCCGTCAGAATGAAGCGGTGGATAAAAGCTTTTGCCGGCTCAAAACCGCCGTCCAGATAGATCGCACCGATCACGGCTTCCAGCGCATCCGAAAGAATCGACTTGCGTCCTCTTCCGCCGGTCAGGTTCTCCCCCTTGCCCAGATACAGATACTTTCCAAGGTCAATCTCCCTGGTGCACAGCGCAAGCGTCGGCTCACAGACGATGCTCGCGCGCAGCTTTGTCAGATCGCCCTCCGGGAGATCTGTATGCTCCTTATAGAGGAACTCACTCGACACGACCTCTAAGACCGCGTCTCCCAAAAACTCCAGCCTCTCATTATCCGAAAGCTTCTTCATGTGCTTCTCATTTGCAAAAGAACTGTGTGTCAGTGCCTGCTGCAACAGTCTCTGCTCGTTAAACTCATAACCAATCACTTGTTCCAGTTCTGTCAGTTTTGACATTTCATTATCCTCCTCGTCTCTTTCGGAGGTCTTTTCTTGCCCTACAGCCCTTGTATAGAGTAAGAAAAAGCCTCAAAATCTCTGTGCCCCGCGGCAACGCCGCCGTACGGGTTCCTCTTATCAACAAAAGCCCTTGCTTTCCGGACAAGGGCTTTATGACGCATCATCAAATTGTCTCTTATGAGTTTAAAGCATTCTTGATCTCTTCTACTGCATCTGATACGGTCACAATATGTTCTGCATCTTCATTTGCAATCTCAATGTCAAATTCCTCTTCAATCCCCATAATGATCTGAAAAATATCGAGGGAATCTGCTCCGAGATCATCTACGAATGTGGTCTCCATCGTAATCTCCTCTTCATCCACATTCAAAACCTCTGCAATGATTTTTTTCAGCTTTTCAAATTCCATAACCTACATTCCTTCCTGTTCCGCAGAACTTACTATATTTTTCCTGATCTTTCCATTGATGTCCTCTTCCTTGAACGTCACACACTGGAAAATAGAATTCGTAATCTCTTTTGCTTTTGCACTTCCGTGCGTCTTGACCACGAGACCGTTCAGTCCCAGAAGCGGCGCACCGCCGTACTGTGTCGCATCGAAAGTCTTTAACGTAGACTTTAATGCCGGCAATGCAAGTGCTGCACCGATTTTGCTCTTCAACGTGCTCATCATGCCTTTCTTGATGGCACCGATTAACGTACTGCTGAGTCCTTCGTACAGCTTTAAGATGACATTTCCAACGAAAGCCTCGCAGACAATCACGTCCGCCTCTCCCTTTGGAATCTCTCTCGCCTCAATGCTTCCCACAAAATTGATGTCTTCACACGCCTTCAGCAGAGGAAATGTCTCCTTCACGAGGGCATTGCCCTTCTCCTCCTCTGCGCCGATATTGACAATCGCCACTCTCGGCTTCTTCACTCCGAGAACATTCTCCATATAAATGGAACCCATCTTCGCAAACTGCACCAGATGCGAAGCTCTCGCATCCACATTCGCTCCACAGTCAATCAGAAGAGAGACTCCCTTCTCCGTCGGAATCAAAGGTGCAAGCGGCGGTCTCTCAATGCCTTTGATGCGGCCGACAATCACCTGTCCGCCGACTAAGATCGCACCGGAACTTCCCGCTGACACAAATGCGTCTGCTTCCTTCTGCTTTACCATATTCATTCCAATGACAATGGATGACTGCTTCTTCCTGCGGATTGCATTCACCGGCGGCTCTGCAGTCTCTATCACCTCTTCTGCATGTACCACCTGAATCTGATCTCCGGGGTACGTATACTTTGCCAGTTCTTCCCGAACGACATCCTCCTGTCCTACCAGGAGCACCTGAATATCCGACCGTGCGTTCACGGCATCCACTGCGCCCTTGACCGGCTCCGCCGGTGCGTAGTCTCCGCCCATCGCATCCAATACGATTCTTGTCCTCACAGCCCCGCTGCTCTGCTGCATACTCCATCTCCCATCTGTCCTGCCGGAGTCTAGTTCTCCACGCCTACTAAAGAATATACTATAACTCTTTCTATAAATCAATAATAAAAAATACGCTTATTTCTAATTGTAAAATTCCTGATTTCGTTCCTGCTCCGCCTCCAGATCTTCCGCCGACATATACTTACGGAAAATGCGCTCCAGAATAAAATTCGCCACCAGGATGTAGACTGCCGGAAGCAGTATCATAAGCCACGGAAGCATCCACAAGCCAAAGGCGCTCGCTGCCAGAAGCACCAGAAGAAGCAGCGACCACGGAAGATTCGCCACCGCAATCAGCGCCGCGTTCTTAAACGACTGCCCCAGACTGTTCTCAAAGCGCGCCATGTAGGCAAACAGATATACCGCCAGCATCACGACAAGCACAATCAGTACCAGGAAAACCACATACAGCACGCCGCTCTTTTGTCCCTGCGCAGCAAACTGATACATAATATAGCAGTCCAGTCCCAGAAACAGAACCACTCCTGTCAGAATCAGCGCTGCGAGCGCCGCCTGCTTAAAGTTGCTCTTAAACGCATGCCAGTATTCTTTCCACAGATAGCTTCTTCCGTGCCGGATTACCTTATTGACCGCATAATAGAGCGCCGTCGTTGCCGGTCCCGCCAGAAACGATGTCAGCCAGCACAGAATCCATCCGAATACCGATGCGCTCTGCCATGCCAGGAAAAATGTCGTTGCCATCGGGATGCAGCAGAACACCCACAGCACGCTTAAGATCACACAGTCAACCACCTTACTGAGTCCCTGAAAAAACTTATTATCAAAATTAAAAAAATCACCCATATGAATCCTTCTTTCTGTCTCCTATGTTTCTCCTGTTATTTTCTCATAACATGACACGATCGCCCGAAGCGGGACGCCCCAGTCGCGCTCCCCTCCGGCATCCTGTGAACATCCGAATATCATGCTGACCAGTTTTCCGTTTTCATCAAAAACCGCCGATCCGGAATCCCCGTCAGTAACCGCCAGGCGCACTTCCGTCTCCTTCTCTCCCTGTCCCCACAGGAATTCCGTCTCTTTCCGAAGAAGACTTCCCGTCAGCGTGTGGAGCACATTGCCTTCCTGTCCGATGCGCACGATTCCGACCGGCAACTCTGCATTGCCAAGTTCTTCCCAGCTCGCAAGATCATACGACACCGTCTTTAGCTTTTCCTGCACTTTCTTTGGAATCGCCGTCCGGTCAACCGCCACGACGCCCACATCATAGACATCGTCGGTACCCGCTTTGCTTCCCGTAACGCAGGTTCCATCATAAAAATACACATCCCAGTCGTCGTACTTTGCTATGACATGGCGGTTCGTACACAGATACACCGTATCATCCGTCATTTCCATAATAAAACCGGAACCCGCGGTATGTCCTCCCTCCGGCGTCCCGTGATAAATCTGTACCACACACGGCAGCACCTGCTCCAACACCGCTTCCATAGTGTCTTCCGCGCCGTCCGTCTCCACCCCGGTTCCTTCACTGCTCTGTACCGCTTGTTCCGTTCCCGTCCCGGTCTGCCCGCTGCCCGGTGCCATTTGTTCTGTTTCCGCTCCAGTCTGTCCGCTGTCTTGCGGCATCTGTTCCGTGCTCTGCGGTATCCGCTCCGTTGTCCTGCTCTCTTCCCCGGCAGCATCCTGTGTCTGTTCTGCACAGCCTCCCAGTCCCAGTAAAAGCCCTATACCACAAAGCGTCAGCACTGCCTTCATCCTGCATCTATGCACTCTACGCATTTCTTCTTCAATCCGTTTCCACCAGTTTTTCTCTTGTACCATATTCATTTATTATAGCTTTCCATAACGCCCCGGTCAAGGAACAAAAGGCGCAGCACAAAGTGTTTTCCTATAAAGAAAAAACAGCCGCGTCTCCGCGGCTGTTTTTCCCTAAAGAATCATTTTAGTAATTGTACTCGGATGCATACTCACCATACATTGTGGTCTCGTCTGCATTGTAGTTGTTGATGTCAACAACGCTTCCGTTCTCAATCTTAAATACATTCCAGATGTAACCTGCCTGATTCAGTGGTACATTGTACTCTTTCACAAGAACAGATCCCTGATATACCTTTACATTGGCATTTGATGCAGACATCTGTGTAGATGCAGCATCTCCACGGTTTGTAAAGTCTTTTACAGAATAGTAATAGGTAGCATCTGTACGTGCATTTACGATCGTTACCGTCTCCGGTCCGTAGGAGCTTACATCATCCACATCCAGGGATGCGATCACGTTACCGTCTGTATCTCTCTCTACCTTATTGTAGTAAGCGATGTGGAATACAGAGTTGGCATCATCTAATCCAACCAGGTGGGAATCGAGATCTCTCGGTGTCTCACCCCAGGTAAGAACGATTCTGAATTCTGTGCTGGTAACCTCGCTTGTGCTGGTCGGGCTTAATACGCCTTCGCATGCACCAATTGCATTGGAGCTTGCTACGTTTACAAAAGTGGATACGAATCCGTCTCTTGCGAACTCAAGGGTGTAGTAACCTCTCTCAAGAGAGAAGCTGTAGCTGCCATCTGCATCTGTGGTAGTCGTAGCGATCACATCGCCGGACTGATTGTTCCAGTTCGCACGTACATTTACGGTTACACCTTCAATACCAAGACCTGTGGTTGCATTCTTTGCAACGCCTGCAACGGTATTTACACCGCTCATATCAGAGCTTAACAGCTGGAATGTTGGCAATGTGAAGCTTCCATTGTCAGCGTTGATGCTGATGGAGTTCACTGTCAAGGTTAAGTAACCAACAGCTGCTGCCTGAACGGAGTATACACCCGGTACGAATTCCGGAATCTCATAGTAACCGTTTGCGTCTGTGGTAATCTCATAGTAACCATCGCCTACAACCAGACCGTTCTCCGGCTCCTCTGTCTCCTCTGTAGACTCTGTTGCCTCCGTAGACTCTGTTGTCTCTGTAGCTTCTGTAGACTCTGTTGCTTCTGTTGTCTCGGTAGCTTCTGTAGACTCTGTGGTCTCAGTTGCTTCTGTGGTCTCTGTAGACTCTGTGGACTCTGTCGTCTCAGTCGTTGTCTCAACAGACTCTGTAGCTGCTTCTACTTCCTCTGCTGTTGCATTGAAGCTTGTCAGTCTGAATGTAACTGTTGCGCCTGCAACCGGTGCACCTGTCTCCGGGTTTGTCAGACGGCCGTTTGTTCTGATCGGTGCTGTGTTGGTAGAAGTATTGTTGCCGTTGTCAGCGCTTCCTGTATTAGAAGATCCGCTGTAAGAAGACTCTGTGTAGCTGGATGTTGCTACTACAGCTGCGCTTGCATCTCTTCCCTCTGCTCTACCAAACTTTAAGTAATGCTTGTAAAGCGCAAGCACATCGTAACCGAATGCTGCCTTTAAGTCCGGATATCTGTCTGCGTATGCTCTTGCATCAAAGGTGCCGAACGAATTTCTTCCCTCATTAAAGCCGTATTTGATGTAGTGATTCACATATGCATCCCAGTTATCGCCGAATGCCGCATCCAGATCCGGGTACGCTGCTCTGTATTTCTGTACGTCGATAAGTGCGGTACTTGTTCTGCCCTCTTTCTTACCGAATGTCTTATAATGCTTGTACAATGCTGTCTGGTTCGTGCCGAATGTATCCTTGAGATCGCTGTAGGTCTCAGAATAATACTGTGCATCAAATACATCTCTCAATGTTGCCGCAGATACGGTTGCCGTACCTCCGAATGTCAGCACACCTGCAAGAACAAGTGCTGTAATTCTGCGAGCCATTCCGCTTCTCTTTGCGGAGCGCTTCGTTTCTGTCTCATTCAATTCCTTCTTCACTAACATTTCCTCCTTGTTGTTGTGACGTTACATGTATCATTGTAAATATCTGGAATAAAAAAAGCAACCACTTTTTAACAATTTGTTAACACTTTTTTTCAATACCAGAACAGAGTATACGGAGTTTCCATGAGAACCACGTGTGCGCTTGCCGCACACGTGCGCGCCCTCGCGGTATGCAAAGCATTATTTACCTCACCGCGAGGTGTGCATCCCCGCGGAGCGTTTTTGTGTAATAGGAACGGAGTTTCCTATTACACAAAAAAGAGACCCGGCAGATCCGGATCTCTTCTGTACCGCTGGAATTAGTCCTGCGGAATGATTTCTTTTTTGTTGTAAGAGCCACAGTTCTTGCATACTCTGTGAGGCATCATCAGTTCTCCACACTTGCTGCATTTTACTAATGCAGGAGCAGTCATTTTCCAGTTTGCTCTTCTTTTATCTCTTCTTCCCTTGGAAGATTTATTCTTCGGACAAATAGACATTTACTTACACCTCCTTAAATTTGTTAAAGACATCTTGGATTGCTGCCATTCTTGGATCCAGTTCTGTTCTCTGGCAATCGCAGTTCCCCTTATTCAGGTTCATTCCGCACACCTTGCAAATTCCTTTGCAATCTTCTCTGCACAGAACTTTCATCGGCCAGTTCACCAAAATCTCTCCATAGATAAGCTTATCTATATCCAGATTTAATCCAATCAGGTAGTCTGTTTCTTCCATTTCATCATCCACAACTTCCGTTCCGTCCATGCGGAGCTTCTTGTCGATGACAATGTGGATGTCCGTCGGAACTTCCGTAAGACATCTGCTGCACGGGATTGATACTGTAAGATCCGTCTCCCCGCTCAAAAGCAGTTCACTGCCCTCGCGGTTCACAATCCTAAGATCAAACGGCGCGCTCTTCGTGATCGGGAACTCACCAAGCCTCGATACAAACGTATCCTGCTCGATATGAACCTTCTCGGTAACTTCTCTGTTCTCACAAGATACAATCTCTGAAATATCGATCTGCATGGTTTACTCCTTCGCCTCATGCACATGAGGTTTTCACACCTAACCAATTATACATAGGCGTCCCTGGTTTGTCAATCACTTTTTTGCTTTTTTGTCAAGGAATTTCCCTTGACAGCAAAAACTATTTTACAAGCGCTACCGTCTCTCTTGCAATCGCAAGCTCCTCGTTAGTCGGGATCACGCATACCTTTACCTTGGAATCCGCGGTAGAGATGATCGCCTCGTCGCCGTGGGTTGCATCGTTCACTGCCTGATCTACCGTCACGCCGAGATAACCGAGATAAGACATTACCTTCTCACGAACCAGGTTCACGTTCTCACCGATACCCGCGGTAAATGCGATGGCATCTACACCGTTCATTGCTGCGACATAGGAGCCGATGTATTTTGCCACACGATAGCTGAACACCTCGATCGCATTGGTTGCAAGCTCGTTGCCTGCCTCGTGTCCTGCCTGCAGGTCACGGAAATCAGAGGAGAGACCGGACATTCCCTGTACACCGGACTTCTTATTTAATACATTCATGATACCCTCGATATCAAGGTTCTCTTTCTTTGCGATGAACTCCATGATCGCCGGATCAATATCTCCGGAACGTGTTCCCATGACAAGTCCCTCAAGCGGTGTCAGACCCATGGAGGTATCTACGCACTCGCCGTTTAATACGGCACTGATGGATGCGCCGTTGCCGAGATGTGCCACGATGATCTTGGAATTTTTAAGATCCATGCCAAGGAACTCTGCGGTACGCTTGGATACAAAGCTGTGGCTTGTTCCGTGGAAACCGTATCTTCTGACCTTGTATTTCTCATAATACTCATGAGGCAGACCGTAAAGATATGCTTTCTTCGGCATTGTCTGATGGAAAGCGGTATCGAATACGCCAACCATCGGCACGTTCGGCATCAGTTCCTTGCAGGCATCGATACCGATCAGGTTTGCCGGGTTGTGAAGCGGTGCAAGATCGTTGCATTCTTCGATTCCCTTTAATACCTCCGGTGTCAGAAGTGTGGATGCTGCGAACTTCTCTCCGCCGTGTACGACACGATGTCCGACAGCATCAATCTCGGAGAGACTTGCGATTGCGCCGGTCTTCGGATTCACCAGTGCATCTAAAACCATCTGGATTGCCTGCTTGTGCGTCGGCATTGCAGCTTCTGTAATCTCTTTGTCCAATCCGGTCTTCTGGTATACCAGTCTTCCGTCGATTCCAATTCTCTCGCAGAGACCTTTTGCCAGTACCGCTTCGCTCTCAGAATCGATGAGCTGATATTTTAATGAAGAGCTTCCACAGTTGATAACTAATACGTTCATAATATCCTCCTTGTTTTGCGAAGCAAAATCCGAGCCCTCTGGCGAGGAGAGGATTTGCCTCCTTGTTTTGCAAAGGTCTGTCTCTCACAGACCGCATATAATTTTAGTATACGCTTGTCACGCCCGCGAAACAAGCCAGTAATTGCCAGTTTTCTTGTACAAAATGAAAAACAGCCTGACAAAAATTTAACAGTCACACTCCGCTTTCGTGTTCATCAACCCGCACCGCGTGCACCACAAACCGCAGCCCGTCGCCTGAGCAGGTGGACAGTGTCAGAACCTTGTCATCCTTTCCCACCGCAACGCCCGTATCCTTGTAGGAGGACTTAAGCAGTTCTGTGAGGAACCCATCAAAAGTCTCATCCGGCAGATATCCGGTCGTATAGACATCCGAATCTTCCGGGACATCACTGTACGCAAAAATCTGATAGCGGTAGGCTGCATCCTCCGTAAACACGGTAAAATACGCATTTTTTTCATAAAAGCCGTCGTTTTTATATTGTTTCAGCGAACCGAACATGCTTCCGTTTTTCATGTTGTGTCCGTACAGAATCGTGTGGCAGTCGTTAAAATCGGGGACGTTGTTCCCCTCCATAAAAATGCAGCCGGATTTCGACGCATTTCCATAGAGATCGGTATGCAGGTAGGTCTCGTCATCCCCGGAATACAGAATGGGATAATTGATCTGCTCTATATTGTCAAAATAAATCCAACCGATCACATCCGGATTTGCTTCCTTTAGCGTCTCAAAATCCACCTGCAATGCCTCATACCATGCCGGCAGTTCCTCTCCCTCCTCCTGATCATCCGAAGCTGCCCCCGGCTGTCCGGCCACATAGGCATCGCGCAGCGCCTCGTAGGTATCATCCTCCCGCTTGTACGCGAGCAGCGCCGGGATCAGTTCATAAAGGGCTGCCGCAATCAGCAAAAGCCCTGCCGCAATCAGAAGAATCGATCCAATGTTTCTGTTTCTCTTCACGTGAAATGCTCCTTTTTCTTTTTTTCTATTTCACAGTATGCTATGATAGCTACAGTTTTTATCACATTGCAGTACGGGAGGATCCGCCATGAACGTCATTGGCATTATCGCAGAATACAACCCATTCCACAACGGGCACGCCTATCAGATCGCGCATGTCAGAAAAAATCTTCACGCCGACTATATCGTTGTCGCCGCAAGCGGCGACTATGTACAGCGCGGAGAGCCCGCCCTTCTGGACAAATACACCCGAGCCCGCATGGCGCTCTCCTCGGGTGCGGATCTCGTGCTCGAGCTTCCCGTACTCTGGTCTACCGCTTCCGCGGAGCTTTTCGCCGATGCAGGAATCTCCCTCTTTGAGAAAACGGGCTGCGTAAACGGCATCTGTTTTGGCGCTGAGAGCGGCGACCTTGCCCTCCTTCGCCGCATTGCGGACGTTCTCGCGGATGAACCGGCGGATTTAAAGGCTTCCCTGAAGCACAACCTAAAATCCGGTAATACATTTCCAAAGGCAAGGGAAGCTGCCCTGCTCTCTTATTTTGCCGACGCCGCCGATCAGGATGGCGCCCTGCCCGTATCCACAGAGACGCTCTCCTCCCTGCTCGCCTCCCCGAACAACATACTGGCTCTGGAATACTTAAAATCGCTGCGCCGCCGCGCGTCTTCGATCACGCCCTATCTGCTAAAGCGGGAAGGCGCCGCATACCACGAAACATCCATCCGCTCCGGCGCATCCGAAGTCCCGGCATCCGCGTCCGCGATCCGGCATACACTCTTCGCCGGTGGCGCCGGAGCATCCGAAGATTCTGCCGACGGGATTCTGCATCATGCCATGCCGCAGGAGGCACTGTCCATTCTGCAGGACTACCGGGCAGACTTTCCGCTGCTGTGCGCCGATGACTTTTCCAGCATTCTGGGTTATCTGCTGTTAAGCAGTTCTGCCTCACAACTCGCCCGGACCGCCGATTCCTCCCCGGAATTTGCCAACCGCATGCGAAACCAGCTTCCTTATTATACCTCTTTTTCCTCCTTCGCGTCACGGTTAAAAAGCAAAGAAATGACTCTCACGCGCATTAACCGCATTTTGCTGCACTCCATCCTTGGCATTACTTCTTCCGATTACGCATGCGGCAATGCCCTGGATAAAATTCCCTATCTACGCATTCTCGGCTTTCGGAAAAGCGCCGCTCCCCTGCTTGCCGCACTAAAAGCCTCTGCTGCAGTTCCGCTTATCACACGGCCGTCGCAGGCGCCAAAGCTTTTGTCCCCGGATGCCATGCAGGTGTTTGAGCACGATGTATTTGCCGGGAATCTCTATCTGCAGATGCGCAATCAAAAAGGCGGCACGCCTCTGCGCGCCGCCCGCATGCAGGAGCATGACGTTCCCCCCGCCTCCGAATATCAGCGGCAGATCGTCATCCTGCCATAGTGCAGTCTCATTTTTTTGTCTTTTTTCCAAATACGGCGGCAGACAGCAGTGCCACCAGCGGGACCGTACACACGATACCCACGCTTCCCGCAATGCACTGGATAATCTCGATCGCCACAAAGTCCGTATTCATCAGCTGCTGAAAGCTGACGTCATAGGAGTAGATCATCAACATCATGTTCAGCGATGTCCCGGCGACTGCCAGGATTAGCGTGTTCGCCATGGTTCCCATCGCGTCTCTTCCGATATTCATCCCGGAGGCAAACAGCTTCGCCATGCCAAGCGACCGGTCCACCTGATGGATCTCCGCCACCGCGGAACAGATACTCATCGCCACATCCATCACCGCTCCCATACACGAAATCAGAATACCGCACAAAAACAGATCCCGGATCTTCAGTTCCGTGGTGCTTGTGATCAGAAGCAGCGTCTCCGCCTCATCCATCTGGTAGGTCGTAATCGACATGGCATTCTGCGCGATCAGTGCAAACACCGCTCCCGCGAGCACACCTAGCATGCTTCCGATTGCCGCCACAACCGTCTTGGTCGAGATGCCGTCTATCAGGAAGAAGCTGACAAAATTGCAGACCAGAATCAGCAGAATCGTGACCGCCAACGGCGAGTAGCCCTTCAGCGCAAGCGGCAGTAAAATCCAGAGGATACATACCACGGTAAACGCCAGCCCCGCCACAGATTTTGCACCTTTTTTCCCTCCGATCAATACGAGAAGCAGCACAAACGCCACGATGCAGCCGATCATCTGCGGAACGCGGTAATAATTGTAGACCGATACCTGATATTCGTCCTCCCCCGTCGTGTCGATGCGGATGGAGACTTTATCCCCCTCCGCCACTCTGACGTTATACAGGGAGCTGAAATAATTTTCCACAATGGCCGTATCGTCCTTGTAGCGTCCGGTAAGGATCTCGACCTCCAGCGTCATACTTCCCCGCCAGATTCCGTCCATCTCCTCATCCACCGTCTTGTGATCTTCCACAACCCGCAGGACTCTTCCAACCTCATAGTCCGTTCCCGCCATGTTGCTGCTCCTATAAACCGGTCTGTCTTTATTCGCGAACCAGATCAGTCCGCAAAAAGCAACGGCAGCCAGTGCCAGAAGCACCAGGCTGCGTATTTTGCTCTTTTTGAAATTCATGTTTTAACCACCCTTATTTCAAAAATATCCTTTTCTTGCGTGCTGCCGCTGCAAGCAGAACCATACCTGCAAGAAGCATCATCACTGCTGCCGCAAGCGGGGTGTCGTCTCCCGTCTGCACTGCAGGCATCTGATCCAGCACCACCACATAATCGGATGCATGTACAAAGGTAAGCTCCACATTTCCGTTTGCATCTACTTTTCCGGAAGATGCCAGTTCCAGCCGTCCCTTTGCTTCATTGTAATAATATAACTTTGCATACATGCCCGCATACTGTGTTCCCACCGGCAGCGTCATCACTGCGGTAAAACCGAATGCGCCGTCATGATTTAAGCTGATCTGGAAATAGTCTCTTCCTGCCGCGGTCTGTCTTGCAAGCGCATCCGGCACGGCATGGCTGTTGATCGTCACGCCGAAGTCAATGTCTGAAATCGTATCCGATGTCACACTTCTTCCGTCAATTGTCCACACGATTCCGTTTGCCAGCCTAAATACCAGACGTACATCCCTTCCGCGCACTGCCGCAATGACATCTCCCGGCACAGAAACACCGTCTGCAAGGAGAACCGTGACTGTGCTGCCGGCGGATGCCGCTGTCACTCTGTTTCTGACCGAATCCCAGTCATTCTGCGAAGCAACCGTCACCGCATCTGTCGTCTGTCCGTCCGATACAGTCACGCTGCCGCTTACACTTCTGCCGTTTCCATTTCCGTCCGCGCTGTCAGTTCCGCTGTCTGACGAACCTGTATCTCCCGGTGTCTCCGTATTTCCTGGTGTCTCCGTATCCCCCGGTGTCTCCGTATCTCCCGGTGTCTCTGTATCTCCCGGTGTCTCCGTATCCCCCGGTATCTGTCCGGATGATGTCTTTACAATCTCATCACAGTTTCTTACACGTAGACAGGTCACCGCCTCATCCGAGGTTCCCTCCGGATGTGCATAGACCACGCCGACTGCCGACACGCGTTCTCCTGTCGCCACAACCGATGCCAGTTCGTTCTTTCCGGTTGTTGCGGATAAAATATATCCGTCAATAAAAATATTTGCATTAACGCCGCTGCCGTCATCCAGCCAGAACTGTGATACGCCGGTGCCCGCCGCATCATAGAGTACATCCGTTACCGTTCCCTCCACCTGTACCAGCTTACCGCCGGACTTTTCATAGTCCATGGCGTCTTTTGCCGACAGTTTCTCCGGTGCAATCACCTTCGGCTCCTCGTCCAGAATCCAGCTGCTTATCACCTTAAGCTCTTTATCGCCCTGGTAGGCGTCCACATATCCGGTAATCTCCACCTTGGTTCCGATGGCAAGTCCGCTCTCCGCATACGGGAAAATATCAATTCCCGCGGTGTCGTCCTGAATGTAGATCGTATCAAAGAAGGTGTTGCCCTCCACGGCTGTTCCTGCGGTCACATAGCCTTCCACGCGGTAGACATCGCCCGCCGTACCGTTCTTACGCACTTCCGCAATCGTAGACAGCGGAAGTTCCACTTTCACTTCGTCTAAAATATTTTCTGCAATTGTGCGATTTAAGTATGGCAGATCCCAGATATTGTCCAGTTCTGCCTTCACCTCAAAGTCAGAGATAAAGACCGTTCCCGCAACAAATACATTTGCACCGCTTCCCAGTGTCTCATGTGCGAGTGCTACCATATTGCCTTTTTCCACATACGTCGGGCTTCCGGTAACTCTGTTTCCCACATCATCCTTGCAGTCGATCGAATACGTTGTATCATATCCGCTCACAAGCGCTTCCGCACGTCCGGCTGTCACCGCATCCGCATCCAGCGCCACGGTACATCCGCTGTACGCACTGTACTCCTGCTCCTCGCTTGCGCCGCGCAGATATCTGGAATCCTTGTTGTAGGTTCCTTTCAGATATAAGCGGTACGGCTGTCCGCCGTTGTTCGTCTCGTCGTACGCCTCGTCGCTGTTTAATCTGGTCGATGCCCCGATCGCAGCTAAAAGCTTATTCATCTCTGTCGCCGTCTGTCCCGAAGTAGAATCCTGATAATCGGCAATACCGCAGGTAATCAGCGTACCGCCATTGTCGGTATAGTCTTTTACCATCTGGATAAAGCTATCTTCAAAATGCGACACGGTGTAGTCTCCGGCATTTGCTGTTCCGGATTTCTTCGCCGGTGCCGAGATCACAAGCAGCGCACAGTTTGCAAGCATCTCCGGCGTAATCTCGTCTGTGACCACTTCCACCTTGACGTTCTTTGCTCCCGCAATCGCCGTAAAGTTTCCGACGTTACCGCCATAGTAACCGGTCACATAATCGTTGTAATGGGTTCCGTCGATGATAACCTTTGTCACCATCTCCGTTGTCGCGTAGCTTAATTTTAAGACGCTCTTGTATACCTTCTGCACGCCGTTCATCGTCGCATGCACAACTGCTGTCATCTCCATGCTGCCGACGCCGTCATAGGTATAGTCAAAGCTGTAGCTTCCCGTGCTCATGGATGCGACGCTTCCCAATCCTGCTGCGGCAAGATCCGCCTCATGTACGGTCTCTCCGCCCACCTCAAACGTTATGGAATCAATCGCGAGCTCGCTGTTTTCATTATTATAGAGTCCAAGGTTCACCGTCAGCGGCTCTCCCCTTACCGGAAGCACCTCGTCCGTGGAAAAGCTGTCAATTCCTGCCGCCTCCACAGAGCCTACCCATACCGGTGCCGTCACGGCGATATCACTGTCCGCTTCCACAACCTTGATATAGTAATAGGAATAATCATTTTTCACATCAAAGGTGACCGTCTCCTCGTTTCCGGAAACATTTTTCTCGGCAAGCACCAGTCCTCCGTTTGTGATGACCTGTACTTTACCGATGGACGCATCCGTCGGATCACTTAAGTCAACGGAAAGATGTACGGTATCTCCGGTCGCTCCATCCTCTAAAATGGAACCCATGATGTAGCCGTCCAGCGTGTAATAGATGCTGAGGTCGTTATCCTCTGTCGCATACACGCGGTAATTGCGCATGGCATCGTAAATATTTTCCTGCGTCAGGCTGTCCACAAGGACAACGGAACGCGCCGTGTTTGCATCGCCCCACAAGCCCTTATGGTTATCCTGGTTGTTGGTCGGAGCAAGATGCCAGCCCTTGTCCAGCGCGCGCTGGTAATACTCGTAGGACGGGAAGTAACCCGAACTTCCGATCGCACCCTCGCCGTTTCCGACCTCGATCGTCGTAATCAGCTTGTCGATCTCCTCGTCATAGTATGCGAAATCGCTGAAATCACCGAACGTCGTTCCCGGGTGGTTAAACTGGCTGATGGAATCCGGCTGTGTCTTTAAGGTCGCGTAATAATTCTGCAATGCCGTGCTGTAAGTCTTGTACTCATTCTGGGTACGGCTCTGGAAGCCTTCGGTGTTAAACGTATTGATGTGTCCAAGTCCGTTCGACCAGGTCATCTCAAACCCATAGATGCACACAAATCCACTTGTCGTATACTGCGTGGCAAGCGCATGGCCTTCCTTCCATTCCTCACTCATCGAGCCGTCCGAGATGGACGCGCTGTCCGCATTGTCAAACGAGTTGGAGTGATCTGTCACCGCAACAAAATCCAGATTGTCAACGTTCGTTGCATGCTGGTATGCATCCTCACAGCTTCCCGCACCATCCGAATAGGAAGTGTGGGAATGTAACTGTCCAAAGTAAATCTGATATTTTTCGTTTGTGCGCTCGGTAAAGGAAAGTGTGAGCACACTGCTGTCCAGGTAACCGTCTTTGACGGCTTTCACCTTATAGGTAACCGGAAGCTCTGTCAGGACGAGCTTTTCGGTATAATCCTGCCAGGTTGCACCGTCGTCCGCGGAATACTGAATCGTCGCACCCTCGGTCTCACAGGTGAGGTTCACCGCGGTATTTTTCACCACGCTGCCGCCGTTCGGCGTTGCTTTTACCGTTGCCACCTGTGCCTGCTGATAAGAGAATGTACGGCGGATGCTGTCCTTATAGCCGTCCTTTGTCGCATAGGCAGTCACAACTGCCGGAAGGTCTGCAAGCTTTGGCTTCGCCGACGCATCATAGATCTGCTCCGCGCCGCCGTTTACACTGTAATGGATTGTTACACCCTCCGTGGCGCTTGTCAGTGTCAATTCACTGCCCACAGCTACCACGCCGCTCTGCGGTTCTGCTGCCACATATCCGCAGAGATCTGAGGCGATCAGCGGATTGCCTGTCACTGTCACCGTGTCCATACGGATCACTCCGCCCGCTGCCGGTGCCTTATCTCCCTTGGCAGAAAGGCTGCCCGGGACCATGCGGATGTAGAGACGGTCTGCATTCGCCGCCTCGTTCGGAATATCAAACGTGAACGAAATATAGTTTGCCGGCGCAAGGCTTGTCTTTGCCACACCGTCGGTAATTTTCTCCGCGGCGCTCACTTCCTGCGGCTCACCGCCCACGTATTTCGTGTACTTATAAGCATAGGTTCCAGTGGAAAGGTTTTTAAAATCCACACCATCCGTGGAATACTGCATCTGGAAGGAACCTGCTCCAGTGTTGCTTGCGCGAAGCCGGAACGCGAGCACCATGTTGGCATAGCCCGTTGTCGGCATCACAAACTGCGCATAATCATTGCTTCCGCTTCCAATGCCCTTTCCTCCCATATAATAGGAAGTCGAACCGGTGGAAGTGCTTGTGGCCTCGGTATACGGTGCCACTGCCGCTCCATTTACCACCGCCGAATATATAGCATCCGCATCCAGCAGATCATTTGCATTGAGAGAATCTCCTGCAATTCCGGTATCTGCCGTCACACCTGCCGTCTTGTAATCTGCCGTTCCGGACCACTGTGCCACGTTTTCCGTGACGGACTCGTCCGCACGGATATGAACCGACGGTGTTCCCTCATCGATCAGATAAAAATAGAATACATACGCCGCATCCGAAGATGATTTGTAGCTGTATGTCGTAAAACCGCTGTAATATTCCAGATACTGTTCTGTGGTATTATTATATTTTGCGTTGGCATTGATCACATAGTATCCGCCGTTCTCATTTGCCTTCTGCAGCTTCCAGAGACTGTAATCTCCCGCCGCGTCCGCAAACGTCACGGAGCTGCCCGTTGCGCCGGACGTCAGATATTTTCCACCGCATGTAAAAGTATAATAGCCGTTTTCATCCACGGAAACCGTAAGTTCTGCCGCATCTTCCGGAATGGCAAGCGCACCGTCCGCCGCAGTCGCTGACACGCCCTTTAACTTCTTGCCGCTTGCTGTCTGGGAGAGCACGCTTCCGGTTCCGTTGTTCTCGTAATAGAGGGCAACCATATTTCCGTCCGAAAGTGTGGTGGCAAGTGCCGCCTCCTTGCTCTTTGCACCCTGTTTTACCGCGTAGGCAAATTCTGCCGTCTCACTCGTCTCATAACCTTCGAGTTCGGCTGTCGCGTAGATCGTCACATCTTCCTCGATCACAAGCGCTTCGGTGTATGTCTTGTCTGCACTGTCCAGATCGGTATGGTATGTGATCGTTGCTCCCTCCGTCGCACAGGAGAGCTCCACCTTCGTACCGGCTTCCACATCTCCCGGCTCCACGGAAGCTTTGACTTTGGAACAGACCGTTCCGTCTGTCGCCGCCTCGCCCTGTGTTCCGGTGACTACAATGTTGTTGATGCTGGTCACACCGTTCGTGCCGACTGTACTCTGGTTCACACTCGTGTTTCCCTGCATCGTCACACGCAGTGTAAACGCTTTTCCGGACAGCGCCGCCGGGAGTGCCGTCTGCTGATACACCGAGGCTAGACCCGTACTTAAGGTCACATCCGTTCCGCTGATCTTTGTCCAGCTCGCTCCGTCAATGGAATATTCCAGTGCAAAGTTGGCAGGACCGGTTCCGCTGGAGCGCATGTCTGCGGAAAATTTCAAATCTGTGTAACCTGCAGCATTGACCGCAACCGTAAAGCCCGTTCCCTCGCTCCATCCTTTTGCTGCGATTCCCTTGCTGAATCCGCTGTAAGATACTCCGCTTACGTCAAGCGTTCCGCTGCCCGCTGTCGCTGCTGCCGGAAGTCCCGCTTCCGGTGCCGCCGTATAACTGAAGGCCGCAAGGCTTTCTGCACCCGCCGTCTGGATGAGCGCCGTATTCTGGTCTGCCCCAGACTCCGTATTCTGTACCGCATCCGCCTGCGCTGCACCATCTGTCTGCGCTGCATCCGTCTGCACTGCATCCTCTGTCTGCGCTGCGTCCGTCTGACCGGCGTTCCCTGTCTGCGCCGCACTTTCTTGATTTATTGTGTTCTGTGCACCTTCCGTGCTGTCTGCTCCGCTCTCCTCTGCCGGTGACGGATTTTCCGCCGCTTCACTTCCGGCCGCTGTCTGCACCTCTGCCGCATACGCCGTAACAAAAGACGCATCTCCTGCTACCGTCGAAAACACCATGCAGAATGCGAAGAAAAGCGCACATATGTTTTTCCAATGATTCTTTTTCTTCATTTTCACAACTGTTCCTCTCATTTTTTGTATGTAAAATAAACTGTAACGTTTATGAATCTTCTCTTCTACCCTTGTCCGGTAAAACCTTGTAAAAAAAGTGTAAAAAAGAATCTCGCTTGCGAGATTCTCCGCGCGCGAGCGGTTCGCAAAGCGATATTTTCCCTACCGCGAGCCGCGCATCCTCGCGGAGCGTTTTTTATTTCATAGGAAGGTTCTACTTTCACACATGAATGTATCACGGTATTTCCTATGAAATAAAAAAGGGCTGATGCACCCTGCATACATCAGCCCTCTTTGGCTCTTCCTAGTGATGGAACAGGCGGATGCCCGTAAATGCCATCGCCATATGATATTTATTACAAGTCTCAATCACATGATCGTCGCGGATGGAACCGCCCGGCTGTGCCACATACGCAACGCCGCTTCTGTGTGCGCGCTCGATATTGTCGCCAAACGGGAAGAACGCATCCGATCCAAGAGATACCTCTGTGTTCTTATCCAGCCATGCCCGCTTCTCCTCTGCGGTAAACACAGGCGGCTTTTCTGTAAAAATATTCTGCCATGCGCCTTCTGCCAGCACATCCATGTAATCCTCGCCAATATAGAGGTCAATGGCGTTGTCCCGGTCTGCACGTTTGATGCCCGGCTTAAACGGAAGGGAAAGTACCTGCGGCGACTGACGCAGCCACCAGTTGTCCGCCTTGGAACCGGCAAGTCTCGTGCAGTGGATTCTGGACTGCTGCCCCGCTCCGATACCGATCGCCTGACCGCCCTTGACATAGCACACGGAATTGGACTGCGTGTATTTTAAAGTGATCATCGCAATGGCAAGATCTCTCTTCGCCGCCTCCGGAATCTCCTTGTTCTCCGTCACAATATTGTCGAAGAAATGTTCATCGATCACCAGCTCATTTCTTCCCTGCTCAAATGTGATTCCGAACACTTCCTTGTGCTCGATCGGTGCCGGCACATAGTCCGGATCGATCTCGATGACATTGTAATTGCCGTTTTTCTTCGCCTTTAAGATCTCAAGCGCCTCATCGGTGTAACCCGGGGCAATGACGCCGTCCGATACCTCCCGCTTGATGACAAGCGCTGTCTCCTTGTCGCAGACATCCGAAAGAGAGATAAAATCACCAAACGAGGACATGCGGTCTGCACCGCGCGCACGAATATAGGCATTTGCAAGCGGTGTAAACTCCACATCCATGTCATCCACCCAGTAGATCTTGCGCTCCACCTCGGAAAGCGGAAGTCCGACTGCCGCGCCCGCCGGCGACACATGCTTAAACGAGGTCGCTGCCGGAAGACCGGTTGCCTTTTTTAACTCGGACACGAGCTGCCAGCCGTTGAATGCATCCAGGAAATTGATATAACCCGGTCTGCCGCAAAGCACCTTGATTGGCAGTTCGCCGTTCTCCATATAGATTCTGGACGGCTTCTGGTTCGGGTTGCAGCCATATTTTAATTCTAATTCTTTCATGATCCTATTCTCCTCACACGTTCTTGTTGATGATTCTCGTCTCGTATTTTCCGGTCTCAATCTCAATATAACGCACAAACAAAGATACTTTATTGTCTGCGTTTAAGTTCTCCCAGACCGTGTTCGTGAAGGTGTCGATGTCTCCCTCGATGCCGACAAGCTTCGGCTCTCCCTCAAAACTCGGCAGCGGATTGCCGTCTCCCATGTATGTATGGATAAAATGTCCCTCGCCGGCCACCGGATTCTGGTATGCAAACGTATAGCGGTTGCAGGCTTCCGGATTGCCGTTGTTGCTTTTTAAAATGGACATCGCGTAGTTGTAGGTATTGTTCTCGATGTGCATGATACCGGAAATCCGCGGTGTATAGTTCGGCGCGTCCGGCTCAAACTCTCTGGTGCGCAGCGCCTGCTCGAACGTCTGCTGCTTGTCCATCAGTTCATAGATCGTATCGGTCTGATCGCCGTTTGTCACGATCGTCTTGTTGCCAAGCACGCGGACCGGTGCATAAATGATGAGGCTCGGATCTGTCAGCTTGGACGGATCAAATGCCTGTGTGCGGATTCCTTCACCATCCTCCACAAAGACCCTGTTGCGGCTGTTCTCGCTTCTTCCCATGATAAAGTAAGCGGTTACCGCATATTTTCCATCCCCGGATCTGCCAATCACAATTCCTCTTCCCGGATATGTATTGGACGAAAGTTCCTTCGCAAGTGACATCATCTTCATGATTTTCCTCCTTCACATCACACATTGCTGCATTGATTGCCTTCTTCCATCTTATCATGCGGATTTTCTTTTTACAAGGAATGCGCTGTCATTAGTATCATGAATTTATTTACTGAATTCTATTAGTTTTACTTATCTATATCGCGAAGCGCCTGCATCAGAAGCCCGGCGCGGTTCTTCCACCTGTGCCGCTTTTCTGCCATCCGATATCCCCGCTCCGCCAGCTCTGCCATCCGCACCGGATCCTCAAGCAGGCTTACCACCTGATCCGGAAGCTGCTCTAACGCCCTCAGGGAGTAAAAACAGATATTTTCTCCGTCCCGGCACTCTTCCCGCAGATACCGGCTGTCGTCCGTGAGCGCCGCCGTTCCCTGCAGCATCGCCGTAAAGACGCGGTCATGCGCTCCGTCTTTGAACCAGGGCATCACGTTTAACGCGATCCTGGCATCACGCATCGCCTGCACACACGCCGCCGAGTTCACTTTTCCGCCGCTCGTCCGCACGTTCTGCGGCTTTTTGCAGTGAATTTTCTCCCAGTCTGCTCCAAATACCCGCACTATGATACCGGCATCCGCGAGCGTCTGCACTACTTTTTCCCGGAAATAGCTGCGGGCAAACAGATCAATCCAGATCATCCCAGACATCGCTGCGCAAAGCTGCTCTTCCGGCACTGCCCCAAGCTCGTTGCGGATGTGCCGCTCCATAACCGCATCTACAGACTGCGCGGGATCCGCGATCAGATCCTCCGTGATCCGCCGGTAAAAGATCCGATAATCGTCATCCAGCGCCTTTACTTTTTCCTCGAGCATCTCCATCGACACATAGTTGGCCGCAAATACAAGGTCAAAGGTTCTCTGCCCATACAGCACAGGCTCTGGCACATCCGCTCTGTGCGTTCCGTGTTCCCCGTCTCCATGCGAAAAAAGGAGTTCATTGCCCGCCAGCGGCAGGAACTCCACCTTCACCCCCGGGTAAAAACGCCTCACATAGCCGACGTGCTCTCTGTCCACACAGAATACCCGCATCCGCTCCCCGGCTTCCTTCAGACAGCTGTGATAGTAGAGCGGATGATCCACCAAGATATTTAAGACGGGAAGGTTCTCCTCCTGCCAGATACTGCGTCCGCTCTCCGTCTGAAACACAGCCTCCCCGCGCAGCCCGATGAAATTAAAGGTGACAAGTGCCGTCTCTTCCCGGTCCAGAAAATGCAGCATTACATCCATCGACTCATACATCCGCTCATAGTCGATAAAGCAGGTCTCATACCCGTTCCTCTCCAGTTCTCGTGCAATCTGTTCGGAAAAATACCCCAGCGTCTCCACCGCATTTTTTATGAAAATGATTTTTCTGATCTCTGCCATTCTGCCCTTCCTCTGTCCGGATAAAGGAAAAACAACCTCCCTGAATCATCCTTTCGGATTCTGTCTGATCAGAGAAGGTTGTTTTCCATCACTTATTTTCTATGACTCATATTCGTTTTTGATTTAATTCTTGAAGCTATGGATCGGCGCCGGGATTCTGCCGCCGCGGTTGATGAACGCGTCACAGGAGAACTGGTTCACCGGCATGATCGGCGCATAGCCGAACAGTCCGCCAAATTCTACCGTATCGCCCACCCCTTTTCCGATAACCGGAATCAGGCGCGCCGCGGTCGTCTTCTGGTTGACCATGCCAAGTGCCATCTCATCGGCAATCATACCGGAGATGGTCGTCGCCTTGGTTTCTCCCGGAATCGCAATCATATCGAGTCCCACGGAACATACGCAGGTCATCGCCTCAAGCTTCTCAAGGGTGATCGCTCCTGCCTGTACCGCATCGATCATGCCCTGATCCTCGCTGACCGGAATAAAAGCACCGCTTAATCCGCCGACATAGGAGGAAGCCATCACGCCGCCCTTTTTCACCTGATCGTTCAGCATGGCGAGCGCCGCAGTCGTTCCCGGTGCTCCCGCATACTCAAGTCCGATCTCGCAGAGAATGTCCGCCACGGAATCGCCGATCGCCGGTGTCGGCGCCAGAGACAGATCCACGATACCAAACGGGATATTAAGAAGTCTGGATGCCTCCTGTGCCACCAGCTGTCCAACTCTCGTCACCTTAAACGCCGTCTTTTTGATGGTCTCACAGAGCACCTCAAAGTTCTCGCCACGCACTTTTTCCAGAGCGGTCTTCACCACTCCCGGTCCGCTGACACCGACGTTGATGATCGCATCCGCCTCCGTCACACCGTGGAACGCGCCTGCCATAAACGGGTTGTCATCCGGTGCGTTGCAGAATACAACAAGCTTCATGCAGTCCGCAGAATCGCGGTCCTTTGACTGCTCCGCAAGCTCTAAGAGAATCTCTCCCATCAGCTTGACTGCATCCATATTGATACCGGTCTTCGTGGATGCAAGGTTCACCGAACTGCAGACACGCTCTGTCCGGCAGAGTGCCATCGGAATCGAGTGAATCAGCATCTCATCCGCCTTCGTCATGCCCTTCGACACCAGTGCCGAATAACCGCCGATCAAGTTCGCTCCAACCGCCTTGGCTGCGCGGTCCAGCGTGTCCGCGATCGTTGCAAAATCCTCCGGCGTCTTGCAGGCTGCGCCGCCCACCAGCGCAATCGGTGTCACGGAGATACGCTTATTGACAATCGGTATCCCGTACTCGTTCTCAATCTTCTCTCCGACTGCCGCCAGATCCTTCGCCACGGTCGTGATCCGGTTGTAGATATTCTCATTGAGCTTTTTTAAATCAGAATCAATACACTCCAAAAGACTGATACCAATCGTGATGGTACGGACATCGAGATTCTCCTGCTCCACCATCTTGTTGGTCTCATTTACTTCCCATATGTTAATCATTCCGTCTATCCCTTTCTGTGGACATCCTGTCCATCGGTCGATCTTCCCGCACATCTGCCTAGATTCTGTGCATTTTCTCAAAAATCTCTTCCTTCTGACATTTGATGGACACGCCGATCTGCTCTCCCACCGCATCGAGATCCTTCTGGCAGTCCCCGAAAGATCTCGATGACTGACTCATGTCCACAATCATCATCATGTTAAAAAATCCGGACACGATCGTCTGCGAAATATCCAGAACATTGATATGATTGTCCGAAAGGTAGGTACATACCTTTGCGATAATACCGACGGTATCTTTTCCAACGACTGTTATGATTACCTTGTCTACTGTATTCTCCATGCCAATCTCATTCCTCCTGCTTCCACGTTATCACTTTATCGTATTAACACTGATTATAATACACTGGGCTTTTATAAGTCAATGCTTTTAGATTGCTTTTGTGTCAGGGCAGCATCATCATTCTCTTATTCACCCGGTAGACGCGCACACCGTCCGTCAGCCGGATCACAAGCTGATCGTGCGTCACCCGCCGGAAAAACTGCACGTTCCAACTCTCCTCCCCCCCCGGAAAAACAAAAACCCATACGGGTCGAGTCTGTCGGTGAGATCATTCACCACGATCACAGAAATGCCCGTCCTGCCGAAATGAATGACAAAATGCTGCACCTCAAGCATCGTCGCCATCATCGTCCGCATAAAGGAATACTTTGGCAGAATCACCGCATAGATTGATGCATGGTCGGTGTAAGGAATATTCCTGGCGTATAGATAATTCTGAATATCGGATTCTTTGATCATCTTGTTCGTACTACCTCAATTCCGGCGCCTGCCTCCAAAAGAGCTCTTCGCCTGTTTCTTTTATGATATCCGTGTCTGCCGGCATATGCAATTTCTTTTCTCCCACCTTAGAACCGCACCAGCTCGGACGGCTCGTCTCTCTTTGCCACATACATCGGGAAATCATCTCCTTTATACGGATTATCTCCCATCGTCACTTCCAGCCGCACCGTCTCGTACGCAAGTTCCGCGTAGTTATTTTCCTTGGACAGATGTCCTAAAAAGACCGTGCCGAAATGATCGTGCAGCACCTCCCCGAGCAGCCGCCCGGAAAGCTCGTTGGACAGGTGTCCCTTTTCTCCGAGAATACGCTGTTTTAACGGATACGGATAGCTTCCGACCTGCAGCATATGTACATCATGATTCGCCTCGAGAAGAAGCACGTCAAGCCCCTTTAACTTCTCCACAATATGGTCGTCATAAATTCCCAGATCCGTCATGACCGCCATGGATTTTCCGGGCTGCTTCATCTTATACGCCACCGGCTCTGCCGCGTCATGTGAGATGGCAATCGGCTCAATCGTCATATCTCCGATCGTAAAATCCTCCTCCGCATGAATCTCATGAAACAGGGCGGGATCGATCGTTCCGACGGATTTGGTGTGCAGTATTGCATCGATCGTCCCCGGAGTCGCATACATCGGCAGACCGTAACGTCTCGCAAGGACGCCAAGTCCCGCGATATGATCCACATGTTCATGTGTGATCAGAATTCCCTGCATCTCTTCCGTTTTCAGATCAATCGAATTCAGACCGGACTCAATCCGCTTTCCGCTGATTCCGGCATCCACCAAAACATGGCATTCGTCTGTTCCCACGCAGATACAGTTGCCACTGCTGCCGCTTGCTATACTGCATAATTCCATTTTATTTCTTCCACTCTCTATCTGTTAATTTCCTGCCAGCGAAGCTCGATCTGGTCACCCTCGGAGAGCACTGCCGAATACTGTGCCTGCTGTCCGTTCAGTTTTGTGACGATCGCTCTTCCCGCAGATGCCGTTAAATCAAAATCGTAAAAATCAAAAATATCTACAAAGATATAGTTCTTCTTTCCGGTCAGGCGTACCGGCTGCTGATTGATAAATACAACCAGTTCCAGATCCGTCTTCTGCGAAGCCTGCTGCGCTTCCCCTTCGAACGGCTGCTCTGCGCCGCTCTCTGCTCCTGCGGCGTCTGCCTCTGATGACGGTGCCTGTGGCATTCCATGCTCCGCTTCCTCTGAATCTATACCGTTCTGTGCCTCGTTCTCGGCGGCATCCTCTGCCTCCGCCGTCTCAGCCAGGATCTCATCCGCTGTCTGCTCCGTCCCGCCAGCCGCAGCCGTCACAGGCTGCTCCGCGATCGGAAGTTCTGCCGGATCCACCGCCGCTGCTCCAAAGGAAAGCACCACCCAGTCCACGGAAAAGTTCTCGTACACAAGACTCTCCATGGTTGCCACGCGGTTATTCACAAGAATCTCATGATCCATATCCACTTCCACATCCATAAATGCCGCCAGCTGCTCCACGGTATAGAAGCTTCTCGTCTCAACCGCATCGCCCTCTTTGATCTCATAGGACGGCAGTTCCAGACTTCCGTTGACTTCCAGGCACTTCGGACAACGCACAATCCTGCCGTTGACGATCACCTTCATATCCGAAGAGGAATACTCATCCAGCTGCTCTAAGGTACAAACCGCCGCTTCACCCTGTGTCGACGCTTCGATCACGATGTCGCTGTTCGGCTCCAACGGGGTGTTGATGTTGACCAGACGGTCATTCATATAGATCTCGGCGGACTCTCCCAGTTCACCTCTGACAATCCGCGGTGTGCCGTTCACGGTAAAATTAAGTTCCTTACCGCGCTTCGGGAACAGTTCCTCATTCGGGAAACCGGCCTGCAGAGCCGCATCCACGATCGTAAGCTTATTGTTGTCATACAGCTTGATCCGCTCCCCGTTAAAGCGCACCATGATAAAGCTGTTTCTCTGATCGTAATAATTTAGGCAGATACCAATCGGCGTGACGAGCAGCGGGTCCTTCTGGATCTCTGTCTGAAGGAACGTCACTTCCTGCAGCACTTCCTCACCGCGCAGCGCCACACGCTCTGCCGGCAGATCCAGCTTTTTGGCAAGCATCTCCGTGTAGCCGTGGATCTTACCGCCACCGCCGACGATAAACGCCGCACTGACGCTCTTGTCTCCGTTCAGCTCCTTGATCTTCGCCGCTACCTCGGTCGTCATTTTATCCACCACCGACTCCGTCAGCTTCCACACATCCTTCGATGGAATCGTGTGCTCAATCATCATGATGTCCTTATAAGTCACCTGATCTTCCATGCCGCTCGAGAGCTTAATCTGCTCCGCCGTGTTGAAATCCACCAGATAACTCTGCACGATCAGCTCGGTGATCTCATCCCCCGCAAGAGGAATCATACCGTATGCGATGATGCTTCCGTCTCTCGTCACGGAAATATCGGATGTTCCCGCACCGATATCCACGAGCGCAATATTCAGGAGTCTGTAATTCTCCGGAATCGCCACATTGATCGCCGCAATAGGCTCCAACGTCATGTTTGCCACGGTCAGTCCCGCCATGCCAACTGCTGCATACAGACCGTCCACAACATCCTCCGGCAGGAACGTCACGATGATGTCCTCGCTGATCCTCTCTGCCTTATGGGATTCCAGACTGGAGAACGGTTCATCATTTAAGAAATACTTCATGACGGAATAACCCACACAGTAAAACTTGTAGCGGGTATCGTTCATTTCCTTTAAAATGGACTGTGCCTTTTCAATTCCAAGCAGATCCAGTGTATGAATATCCTCGCCGGTAACGACCGTCTCCTCCGGGAAATCGTAGCTGATGTTGGTCGTCACCGTCTTTAACACACGGCCTGCGGCTGCAATACACACTTCGGTCAGTTCCTGCCCGATCTGTGACTCCAGCTCCTCCTTCACCTTGGCAATGGTATGCCCCACGCGTCCGATATCGTGAATCTGACCGTCCAGCATGGCACGCGTCTCATGCTCAAGCATATACTGTGCCACCACGACAAATTCATTCTCCGTCTTATAGCCTACGGTTCCCACCACATTTCTCGTTCCAATATCAAGACCAAACACCAGCGGCTGGTCGAATACGCTCGTATCGCTCATCTGCAGTATCTCCTAATCTCTATTTCTTCTCCGAAAGCGCCCTGTCAATCTGCGCAAAAGCCTCCGCCACACTGCCGTTGTTGTCAATCACAACCCTGCAGTGCTCCCGGTAGACTTCCTCCGTCAACTGGCTTGCAAAAATCCGGTCTACCTTTTCCGTGGAATATCCTCTGCTTGCCATCAGGCGTTCTCTGCGAATATCCTCTCTGGTATAAATATACCAGAGTTCGTCACAAATTTCATCATAATGTTCTTCAATCAGAAGCGCTGCCTCCAGCACCAGAAGTTTTCGTTTTCCACCCTGCTTTTCTCTCGCCGCCTCTTTTTCCACATAGACGCGCACCGCCGGGTGTACAATGGCATTCATCTGCCTGCGCTTCGCCTCATCGGAAAAAATGACCGCCGCCAGTTTTCCCCGGTCCAGTCCGCCCTGCGGCAGAAAAATATCTTCTGTGCCAAACGTCTCACTGATCTTATCGTAACATGCCGTCCCGGGAGCCATCAGCTCATGGGCGATCTCATCCGCAAGCATCACGCGGGTATCCGGCTTCTTCGCCAGGTATCCGAGTATTTCCGACTTGCCGGCTCCTACACCGCCGGTAATTCCTATAAATCTCATCGTTTTACTGCACCTCTATTTCGCCTGATACCAGTCACTTCCCGCATGCACATCAATCTCAAGCATCACCGACAACTGTGCCGCCCCGTGCATCTCTTCGGCAAGAATCTTACGCACTTCCTGTTCTTCCTCTGCCGCTGTCTCCACCAGCAGTTCATCGTGCACCGTCAGAATCAGCCGGGATTTTAACCCCTCCGCCAGCAGGCGGTCATGCACCCGGTTCATGGCGATCTTGATAATGTCCGCCGCCGTTCCCTGTATCGGGGAATTCATCGCAATGCGCTCCCCGAACGAACGCTGCATAAAATTGCTCGAAGAAAGCTCCGGAATCGGACGTCTTCTTCCGAACATCGTCGTGACATAGCCTTTTTCCTTCGCCTCCGCCACCAGTCCGTCCAGATACCCCTTGATCTTCGGATAGGTCTCAAAATAGCGCTCAATGTACTCCGCCGCCTCCTTCTTCGTGATGGAGAGATCCTGGCTGAGTCCGAAGGAGCTGATTCCGTAGACGATACCGAAATTGACCGCCTTGGCATTGCGGCGCTGCAGATCGGTCACCTCGTCAAACGGGATGTGAAATACCTGCGACGCTGTCGTCCGGTGAATATCCTGCGCATTCCGGTATGCCTCGATCAGCTTCTCATCCCCGGACAGATGCGCCAGCACGCGCAGCTCGATCTGGGAATAATCCGCATCCACAAACACAAAACCGGTCTTTGGCAAAAATGCCTTGCGGATCAGTCTTCCCAGTTCAATCCGCATCGGGATGTTCTGGAGATTCGGCTCCGTGCTGCTAAGGCGTCCCGTCGCCGTGATGGTCTGGTTGAATGACGTGTGGATTCTTCCGTCCTCTGCGATATAGTTCACCAGACCGTCCGCATAGGTGGACTTTAGCTTGGTCAGCTGCCTGTACTCCAGAATATCCGCTACAATCGGATAATCCGGCGCCAGACGATCTAAGACGTCCGCCGCCGTCGAATAGCCGGTCTTCGTCTTCTTGCCGTTCGGAAGGGAAAGCTTTTCAAATAACACCACACCGAGCTGCTTGGGAGAATTGATATTGAATTCCTCCCCGGCTTCCTCATAGATCTTACGCTCAAGTTCGTCAATGCGCACGGCAAGCTTGTCTCCGTACTCCTTTAGCGCCTCCCCGGACGCAATGATTCCTTCTTTTTCCATATCTGCCAGCGTGAAGACAAGCGGCATCTCGATCTCGCGAAACAGCGCATCCATTCCGGTGTCCGCAAGCTCTTTTTCAAGCGGCTCCCTGGTCTTGTATGCCACGTATGCCATATAGCAGACGCACTTTAAAAATTCCTCCGGCTTTTTCTCAGCCGCCTTCTCATACGTGAGCTTCTCTATGAGATCCTTTCTCGACGGAATCATCAGTCCCGCATAATCCTTGGCAATGTCCTCATACGGATATTCATTCTTAATCGGGTTTAAAAGGTAGGCCGCGATCGTGTTGTCGAACAGGTTCTCCTCCGAGATTGTTCCCAGACGTTTTTTCTCAAGCATCCCCAGTTCCTTTAACTGCGGCTTTAAGTCAAGTGTCGCATAGGAAGCGGCTGCACTCCCCGCAAACAATTCACGGATCTTACGGCAGGGAAGTGCTTCCGATGCCTCCACGTAACAGATTTCCTCCTCACCACATGCAACTGCAAGTCCGAGAAAATCCGGGATATGACAGCTTTCTGCCGTCTCCTGCTGCCCCGCCTCTTCGCCGGAGTTCTGCATCGCAAAGCTGCCAAACAGATTCATCTGACCGTCAGCCTCTGTGTGGGCGTCATGCGTTTCCTCCTGTGGCACCACATAGAACCCGCATGCTTTTCCACGCAGGGATGCAAAAAATGCTTCTGCCTCCTGCGCCTTTTCTATCTTCTTAAAATGCTCCTCCGCCGTATTCTTCGGTGCTTCCACGGAGAATCTGCCGAGGAGATTCTTAAATTCCAGTCTCTTACACAACAAATAGGCTTCCTCTGTATACAGATCGGAAACCTGTTCTAAATGCGCGTCCGCAAGCTTGTAGGCAATGTCCGCATCGATATCGATCGTCGCCAGCGTCTTGCTCATCTGCGCCATATCATAATGCTCTTTTAAATTCGTGCTCGCTCTCGGCGGCTTTAGTTCATCCACATGCGCGTAGGCATTCTCAATGCTGCCGTATTTTGCGATGATCGCCGTCGCTGTCTTCTCGCCGATGCCGGGAACTCCCGGAATGTTATCGGAAGTATCACCCATCAGTGCCTTCACATCGATAAACTCTGTCGGCGTCACCTGGTATTTTTCGAGGACTTCCTTCGCGTTGTAGTCCTCAATCTCGGTTCCCGTCCTCTTCGTCTTCGGGATCCGGATCTTGATATGATCTGTTGCAAGCTGCAGAAGATCACGGTCACCGGATACGACCGCAACCTCCACACCTGCCGCCTCACTGCGCTTTGCGATGGTTCCAAGCAGATCATCCGCCTCGTAACCGCCTTTTTCAACGATGGTCACCCCCATCGCGCGCAGCATCTCTTTCATCAGGGGCACCTGCTGCTTTAACTCTGCCGCCATCGGCTTGCGGGTGCCCTTGTATTCCGCAAACATCTTGTGGCGAAACGTCGGCTCAGACACATCAAACGCAACCGTCAGGTAATCGGGCTGCTCCTCCTCCAGTATCTTGAACATGATATTTAAAAATCCGTATACCGCGTTCGTGTGAAGTCCCTCGGAATTGGTCAGATCCGGGATTCCGAAAAATGCCCGGTTCAAAATACTGTGTCCGTCAATCAATACCAGCTTTTCGCTCATTTCTGTCTCCGTTTCTAGATTGCTCTTGTATACTTCTTCAGCCACTCATTCTCTTCCGGTGTCATGTACGGAGAGAGGGTCTTGTATACCATTGCATGATAGTCATTTAACATCTTCTTCTCACGTCCCGTCATCTCGTCCGGATCAATGGCATCCAGATCAATCGGTGCGTACGTAATATTTTCAAAATTCATGAACTGGCCGTACTCGTTTTTCTCCGCCTTGTGGCATACCAGTTCGTTCTCGGTACGGATACCGTATTTGCCTTCCAGATATACGCCCGGCTCATCCGTCGTGACCATACCCTCTTCCAGCGTGCCGTTATCATGGCGCTCCGGCACCACTCTCCAGCGGAAGCCGTTCGGTCCCTCGTGCACATTCAAAATGTAGCCCACACCGTGTCCGGTACCGCACTTGTAATCAATGCCCATCTGCCAGAGCGGCCCGCGGGATAAAATATCCAGATTCAGTCCGGTGCAGCCGTAGAGGAACTTGGCGTTTGCAAGGTTCATGTTGGAGCGGCATACCGTTGTAAAATGCAGCCGCATCTCGTCTGTGATCGATCCGAGCGCCATCGTTCTTGTGATGTCGGTCGTTCCCTCGAAATAGTGTCCGCCGGAATCCACCAGCAAAAAGCCTTCCGGCTTTAACTCGGCGTCCGATTCCGGAGTTGCCGCATAGTGCATCATGGCAGCGTTCGATCCGTATGCACAGATCGTGTCAAAGCTTAACTCGATAAAGTTATCCTGCTCTCTTCTGCGTGCCTCCAGATAATCCGATGCGGAGATCTCCGTCATCGGAATCTTGCCGATATTGGTCTTCAGCCAGTACATGAATTTGGTGAATGCCACACCGTCCTTCACATGTGCCTTGCGGATATTCTCCACCTCGACCGGATTCTTGACCGCTTTCATGATCTCGGTCGGGTTCGGCTGGTCCACAATGCGGATCTCTTTTTTCAGGCTGCTGGTAATGCGGTAGTTGACCGTATTGCCGTTCATCAGCACACATGCGTCCGCCGGAATCTCCTTCACATAATCATAGATCGCATCGTAAGGTCTGGTTGTGATGTGATTCTCTTTCAGATATGCTGCAATCTTCTCATCCACAACTTCCTCCTGTAAAAACCAGATGCACTCCCTGTCGGTAAGCACCAGGTAGGACAGGATGACCGGCACGTAATCGATGTCTCCGCCGCGGATGTTTAACAGCCATGCAATATCATATAAGGAAGTCAGAATATGCACATTGGCTCCCTCTTTTTCCATTACCTTGCGCAGATCTGCGATCTTGTCTGCTGTGCTCTTACCGGAATACTTCTCCTCAAGCAAAAACAGCGGTTCCTTAGAAAGCGCCGGGCGATCCTTCCAGATCAGATCGATCAGATCCTCCGTCACGTACAAAGAACCCTTCTTTTTCTCTGCGATGGCGAGAAGCTTTCTGCCCCAGCTTCCGTTTACCACTCTGCCGTCAAATCCGATGCAGCCGCTCTCCGGCAGCTCTTTTTCAACGAACTCATCCACCGTCGGCACACCCTCTTCCCCCATGCGGTAAAGCGTCACGGTACTTCCAGCAAGCTGTTTTTCCGCCTGTACAAAATAGCGTCCGTCTGTCCACAGTCCTGCCTCTGTCAGGGTAATGACCGCTGTGCCTGCCGATCCGGTAAAACCGGTGATAAACTTTCTGGCTTTAAAATGCTCTCCTACATATTCGGACTCATGAAAATCAGCGGTCGGTACAATATAAATATCGATCTTCCGCTTTTTCATCTCCTCGCGCAATGCGCTTAATCTTTCCTGAATCATAGTATTCTCCATTCCGGAACGTCTATCCGCTCCATTTTGTTCTAAATATCTGTGTACTCAAAGAACTTTGTATCAATCTCCGGATAAGACCGTTTCAACGAAATCGGTCTTCCGGAACGGTTCAAAAAGCAGTGGGAACTTGTTCCTGTAGTGCGAAGTTCTCCCGTCGCCTTATCCGTCATCCGGTACTCCACTTCCATCTTGATTCCGTTATACTTGGTAATCCGCGGCTCAATGACAACCACATCATCAAAATGAACCATGCTGTGATACTCGCAGGACACCGACAGCACCGGGCTGATGATCTCCATTGCCTCCATCTCCTTATAGGAGAGTCCGATCTGATCCATCAGATCCATCCGCGCCTCTTCCATCCATTTGATATAGTTGGAATGATGAATGATGCCCATCTGATCCGTCTCGTAATACTTGGCATGATGCTCATAAGGCCGAATCTTGATCTCATCCACCTGTTTTCCATAGACTTCGATTTCCTTCTCTGACATCTGAATTCCTTCTTTCCTTGCAATACATAGACCAATGGCGGCTGCTTTACTTCGCCGGGCAGCCCGGCTCATTGCCTACGCGTACATTATCCCACATCCCATTTAAAATTTCAATATCCGCAGACAGCGTTCTAAGCTTCCTTCCGTTCGCTACGACCGGCTTTTGGGCATGTGGCAATTTCCTCTTTTATCTCATTTTATCTCTAATCTTCAAAATATTCTCTGTAGTCATCCTCATTCGAGAAGAGCATGTATTCTCCGTTTACATATCCCATATAGCCTGCCGCTACAACATATCCTTTCATAAAAAATACACTCCTTTCGTCATCTGATAAAAGGAGTGTATCGCATCATGTGTCCAATTCTTTGGACACATCATCCTGTTTATTATCTTTAACAGTTTTAATAAGTAATATTATCAGAATACACTTCGGGATTTCATGTGGAAATGCAGATGGAATATTCGTTGGAGAAAAATGTGAGCATTTCTTCCGGCTGAATGTTTGCATCGGATTCCGTGTCTCTTC
>JABLTO010186913.1_pt1 | contig 78579 bp, 65 predicted proteins | sample 7160091 | NCBI WGS metagenome assembly JABLTO01 (sample SAMN14651225, study PRJNA627086) | human gut metagenome | isolation source: feces | host: Homo sapiens | reverse complement strand
TTTATGCATATATTGTCCCCCCCCCGACCTTTTTGTCAACAGGAAATTTACAAAAATTAAAATTTTTAAAGTAAAAAGCGGCCGCAATTTCACGGTCGCTTCAAGCATTAAAATTAAATTCGGTTTTTAAAAACGGGGCCAAGCCTTACCGCCGCTTTTCGAAAAATTCCGACAGCAGACGGGAGCAATCCTCTTCAAGCACTCCCACCGTCAGCGCAGGGGCGTGGTTATATCCCACAGCGAAAAGGTTTATGAGGCTTCCGACGCTCCCCGCCTTGTCGTCGGCGGCTCCGTAAACCACCCGGCCCACCCTTGCGTTTATAATCGCTCCGGCGCACATGGGACAGGGCTCGAGAGTGACATAAAGGGTGCAGTCGTTAAGCCGCCATGAGCCGATTGCTTTTGCTCCCTCGGAAATCGCCGAAATTTCGGCATGGCCGAGGGGATCGCGGCGCGTCTCCCTTGTGTTTTTGCCTCTTGCGATTATTTTCCCGTCCCTCACGAGCACGGCGCCAACAGGCACCTCGCCCTCGGCGGCAGCCTCTTTCGCAAGGGAGAGAGCCGCTTTCATGAAAGTCTCGTCAATTTTTTTGTCGGCAATCATAGCATCACATTAAGCCCGACGGCATAAAGAACGAAAACCGCAAAGGCGACGATAACCGCAGGAGAGGAGGCGGCGACGCCCGCAACTCCGCCTGCGTCGAGGCAGCCCTCATATTTCTTGAGGGCGGGCTTTCCCTCCAGACGGCGGTCGTGAATTTTAACGAGTATAAAGCCGACAAGGCCCATAAGCACCCACGAGGCATAAAGAACAAGCACAAACCAGGGGGTGTCCATAAATGCGAATTTTTCCGAAAGGGTCGAAAGGGCGATTGACATGGCGTTGTTGGCAAAATGGATGGCAATCGAGGTCCAAAGACACCCGGTCCTCACATAGGCATAGCCCATAAAGAGCCCGGCGATAAAGGTGGCGGGCATTTGCACAAGGTTTCCGTGAATGAGGGCGAAGAAAACCGAGCCGATGACAACGGCGAATTTATCTCCCCATTTGCGGCAGCCGCCGGTGATGATTCCTCTGAAGGCGAATTCCTCGATAAGGGCGGGAATGGCCGCAGCGTAAAGCAGCTCGGTCACGATTTGAATAACGCCGTTTGAAACAGGAAGGTCGGCGGCGCTTGAAGAAGCCTCAAGAGCCGGAACCACCGAAACAAGCACGTCGGCGGCGATATTTCCCGCCGCAATTCCCCAAAAAGCCAGCAAAAACACGCCTATTCCAAGCAGCGGGCTGTGCTTTTTAAAGGTCACAATGTCGGAAACGCGGAATTTGCAGGCCTTTGCCGAAATGACAAAGGGCAGGGCGATGCAAACCGGCGAAAAGACCACATACATGGCGGCGTATTCGTAAAAATCGCTGTAGCTCAGTCCGAGCGCCATAAAAAAGGTGACCGCAAGGGTCATGAAAACCGTTTCAAAGGCAAGAGTCAAAAGGGCTCCTCCCCCGATCCAGTTCATGTGACGTCTGATTTTTCTGCGCTCGTTTCTCCGCTCGACCTCTCTCGGGTCCATCCAAAGGGGCTGACCGTAAAATCCGCCGCCGTAAAAGGGCGGGCGGTTTCCTCCGAAATTTCCTTCGGGCGGGGCGCCGTTAAATCCGTTTTGACCGTTAGGGTACATAATCTCCCTCCGTTAATTGCAGATATATCAAAATATTTTTCTTTATAACGCAGTATACCACCAATTTGTGAATAAATCTACAACGTTTTTGCAAAGCCGGGCGGCAAAGCGCTTTTAAATCCTCCGCAAAATCTATTTATAACACGGTTGCAGGGCCTTTGTCTCTTTTGCAAAGGCAGAAAACGAAAAAAGCCTTCGGGGTCCTTTAAGACCCGAAGGCAATTTTATGAAAATCAGAAATTCCAGAACTGGGAAACAAGGCCGATCTCGTCGAGATAGAAGCCCTTTCCGAGCAGGGATACGTCCGAATAGTCGAAGAACATATACATTTCCTTGACCTGAGTCGCGGAGGTGAGGGCGGTTCCGTCGGCAGAGACAAAGTCGCTTACCGGGAAGGCCATAAAGCCCTTAAAGCCCTTGACGCTTGCACCCTGGTCCGCTCCGAAGCAGCCGTCGCCGCCGTTGCGGTAGGTTTTCCATCTTTCCTGACCCTCGGCGAGATAGTAGAAATAGGTTCCCGCCTCGTTCTTGTTGTCGGTGGTATAGATTGTTCCGTCGGTTCCCACAAGACCGAAGCTGGCCTCGCGGAAATCAACCTTGGAAAAGTCGACCCACATTCTCAAATATCTTGTCTTGCCGATTTCGGTAACGCTGTCGAGAGAAACGGCCATCGCGGTGTTGTCGATACGTCCCTTTTCGTCGGGAGCGGTGACCTTTCCGCCCTTATAGACCGAAAGAGCGTCGCTGCCGTTATAGCCCTTGCCGGCGGCGACCGAAAGAATGGCGTTGGACTTGGCGCTTTCGTCAAAGGGAGTCTCGTTATAGCCGCCGACTCTCTTCTGAATTGCCTTGCCGCTTTCAAGAGTGATTGCCTGACCGTCGAAGGGTCCCTCTCCGATTTCGGGAGTTTTGTCGGAACCGTTGGTGTCTCTTACCCAGTCATAAGCGACCCACTCGTTGGAAACGGTGGCCACTTCGCCGTTTTCGCCCTGATGAATGGTGAAGATACGGCCTCCCTGGGTCTCGGGGCTGACTTCGACGGGGTTGCCGGCGGCGTTATAGCTGCCGTACATATCAGTGGTGAGCGCTCCGGCAAAGCCGAGCTCAATGCCCTTCCAAATGCCCGAGGAGTTGTTGATGTGGTCATGGCCGACATAGAAACCGGTCATGTCGCCGCGCTGAACCATGGTGTCCAGCATATGAGAGTTGACGGGGCCGGTGGCAAAGCCTTCCTTGTTCATGCCCTTGAAGTTGACCTCTGGGTCGTCCTTATGGGTGTCGACATCCTCAAATTCGGGGAGGCAGACATGAGCGAACATGGCGCCGGGAATTCTTGCTCCGTTATAGTTTTCCATGATCATGGACTTGGTGTAATACCAAAGCTGCTGATCGTATTTGACAAAGTCATATTTGCTGCCGGGATCATAGCTTGTGTAATAGCCCTTTTCGATGAGCTCGGGGTTTTTATAATCATAGTAAAGACCGTCGGTGTTGAGGTTCTGATTATAGTCGCCGGTGTCGATTGCCCAAACGTTAAAGGCAATGGAGGTCTCGTCGTTGGTGAGAATGGGGAGAACATAGTTGCCGATACCGAAAACTCCGTCGGGGCCTGCGGTGGCAACGCAATGGGGATAGCTTTCGTAAATCTCCTGCTGACGCCATTTTCTCACGTCGGTGCGAACCGCGTCGAAATCACCCATGTCGTTGTCGTGGTTGCCGTAGGTTATGGCCCAGGGAATTCCGTCGGCCTCAAGGCGTCCAACCATTTTGTCGACATAAGCGATAAAGTCCTCTTCCTTTTCAAGGGGGCAGGGCCAGATGTTGTCGCCGGTGATGACAACGAGGTCGGGGTCGGCCTCGTCGACCATGGCGTTAAAGCGCTGCATCGTGCCGTCCTTTATAACCTGGCCGGAGGAGCAATTGTCCTGGAAGTCGGAAACCTGAAGTACCTTAAAGCTGCCGTCCTCGTGGCATTTGAGCTTTACCTTAAGGTTGAGGGCGTCCTTAACCACGGCTTCTTCGGCGGGGAAGGCCTTGATTTTGGACACCGAACGCTGAAGCACAAGCAGAGCGTCGGAAACGGTCAGCGTGGCGTTGCCCTCTTCGTCGGCAGAGCCGTCAACATTGGCACGATCGGTTTCATACTGATTAAACTCGACCTTGCCCACCGAGGACTGAAGCACAAGCAGGGCGTCGGTCACGTCGACGGAGGAGGAATAGTCCACGTCTCCGTAATAAACGGTCGAGCGCTTGGCGTCGTCAAGAGCGGGAATCGTTATCGAGTCGGGGGTTCCGCTGTATCCGTCTTTGGGGTCGATGGTGTAGTCAAGCGCCGACGCCGAAAGACCTGCGGGCAAAGCCACCGCTGCTGCCAAGGCGACCGCAAAGGCCGTTTTGGCTGTTTTCTTTAACAGGTTCATTGTTAAATCTCCTTTTTTAATAATGCTGTTTTATGACAGGCGGCAGTCGGTGCGCCGCACGCGGCCGCCGTCTGTTGACGGCCTTTTTCGGACAAAGCCGCAAAAAGCCGATTTTTAACCTTGAACTCCTTGATTGGAGATTTAAAACACCCAATACTCGGGCACCATTCCCATCTCGTCGAGATAGAAGGTGCTGCCCTGCATGGAAAGGTCCGTGAAGTCGAAATAGAAGAAAACTTCTTTTACGGTCACCGAGGATGCGGGGCCGGAGGAGGTGTTTGAGGCACTTGTGAAATCCTCAATGGGGAACGCGAGGAAGCCCTTGAAGTTCTTGACGCTTGAGCCCTGAGCCGCTCCGAAGCAGCCGTCTCCGCCGTGATAAAGCTTTCTCCACTGGGTCTCGCCGTCGGGCAGATAGTAGAAAGGAGGCTCGGCGCCGTCCTTATAGTCGGTGGTATAGACGGTTCCGTCCTGTCCGATGAGGCCGAAGTTTGCCTTGCGGAAATCAACGCCCGTCAGATCCACCCAAATGCGGAGATATTTGTTGCTTCCAACCTTTGTGGGGGTGTCGAGGGAGATACCGATACTGGAGTTGTCGATACGTCCTATGCTGTCGAAATTCTTGACGTTTCCGTTTTTGAGAACCGCCAAAGCGTCGGAGGCCCTGAAGCCCTTTCCGCTTGCAATTGACAGCACGGCGGGAGTTTTTGCGTCAACGTCGAAGGGCTGTCCGTCAAAGCCCTTGACGCGGTTTGCGGGCAGTTTGCCGCTTTCAAGGTCGATTATCTGTCCCGCAAAGGGAGCGTCGCCGATGCTCTCGGTCTTTTCGCCCTTTTCGGTGGTTTTTACGCTGTCATAGGAAACCCACTCGTTGGAAACGGTGGCAACCGAGCCGTTTTCACCCTGCTTTATGGTGAAGATACGGCCTCCCTGGGTCTCGGGGCTGGGGAGATTTGTGTTATAGCTGCCGTACATATCGGTGGTGAGAGCTCCGTCAAAAGCAAGCTCTATTCCCTGCCAATATCCCGAGGAATTGTTGATGTGGTCGTGACCGACGTAGAAGCCGGTGACGTCGCCGCGCTGCTTCATGGTGTCGAACATATGGGAGTTGACCGGTCCGCAGGAACAGCCCTCCTTGTTGACTCCGGTGAATTTAACGTCGGGGTTGTCGCGGTTTTCATAGACATCTATAAATTCCGGCAGGCAGACATGGCCGAACATAATGGCGGGGATTTTGGCGCCGTTATAGTTTTCCATAATGGTGGAGGTGTTGTAGTACCAAAGCTGCTGATCGTATTTTACAAAGTCATAGGTGCTGTTTCTGTGTCCGTCGACGGGAGTGTAATATCCGTCGTCTATATACTGCTGATCCTTGAACTTATAAACCGAGGTGTCGAGCAGCTCGTTATAATCGCCGGTATCGAGACCCCAAACGTTAAAGGCAATGGAGGACTCGTCGTTTGTGAGAATGGGAATGACATAGTTTCCTATTCCGAAAACGCCGTCGGGACCGGCCGTTCCCACACAATGGGCATAGCTTTCGTAAATTTCCTGCTGACGCCACTTTCTCACGTCGGTGCGAACTGCGTCGTGAGCGCCCTGGTCGTTGTCGTGGTTGCCGTAGACCACAGCCCAGGCAATGCCCTCTTTTTCAAGCTTTTCCACCATCTTGTCCACATAGCGGATAAAGTCCTTTTCGTCGGTCAGGGGATTCGGCCAAATCTGGTCGCCGGTGATGATGACAAGGTCGGGATTCGCGGCGTCGACCATGGCGTTAAAGCGCTGCATGGTGCCGTCCTTTATGGTTTCGTTGGCGTTGCAGTTGTCCTGAAAATCCGAAACCTGAAGCACGTTGAAGGTTCCGTCCTCGTGGCATTTAAGCTTGACCTTCATGTTGAGGGCCTGCTCCACAACCGCCTTTTCGGCCGGGAAATCGATGTCCTTTTTGACGGCCTTGCCGAGAATATAAAGGGCGTCGGTGGGGGTGACGGTGGCGTTTCCGTTTTCGTCCTTCGAACCGTCGACATTTGCTCGGTCGGAAACGGTGGCCGAAAAGCCGACCTTGCCCACCGAATTCTGAAGGGTGAGCAGAGCGTCAACCGCCGTAACGGAGGAGGAAAAGTCGACGTCTCCGTAGTAAACGCTCGACTGCTTTGACTCCTCAAGAGCGGGAATGGTGACCGAATCGGGAGTTCCGCTGTATCGGTCTCTCGGGTCGGTGGTCGCGGCCGAGGCAAAAATCACGCCGGAACAGACCGCCGAAGCAGTCACGGCCGCCGAAAGAATCGCGCAAAGGGGCTTTTTAAACACTTTCATTTCAATTCTCCTTTACATCGGGAAAGCAAGCCGCAGAAATCGGGACAAACCGCTCGCCGTATGCGGCCGCAAACTCAAAGCGGTACCGTTTTTGCACTTTGGAAACAGTACCTTTACATACAATAGAATAATATCACAAAAATATTTATACGTCAACCGCAAAAATTCATTTTTTCGATATATCTCCAACAAAAAACACTCTTTCACAACCCAAAGTGAAAGAGTGTAAAATAAAGTCAAAATCCGCTTTTGCGGGCAAAATCATTTGGCGGTGCGGTCGATAAAACGCGCGGTCAGCTTGGAATAAATGATTTTCTGGCTGCTGTAAAGGCCGTAATACCCCGAAAGCATAAAGCTTACGGCGCAGGCAAGGGCGAAAAAGAGAATTCCCTCTCCCCCGAAAAGCTCGACGCTTAAAAAGATCGATGCGATGGGGCAGTTTACGGCGCCGCAAAAGGTGGCGATAAGACCGACGGCGGCGGCAAAGCCGGGGTCAAGCCCCAAAAAACCGCCGAAAACGCACCCGAAGGTTGCTCCCACGGCAAAGGCCGGCACAATCTCGCCTCCGCGAAAACCGACGCCGAGAGAAATCGCCGTGAACAAAAGCTTGAGCGCAAAGTCCCAAGGCTGCGCATTTCCGTGCAGGACGGCCGATTCCACAAGGCTCATGCCGGTTCCGTTATACTTTTGCGAACCGCAAATAAGGGTCAGCAAAATGACGGCGGCCGAGCCCGCAAGAATACGGACATAGACGTTTTTTATAAAGCTTTTTATCAGCTTTGACGACCGTTTCATAACAATGCAGAAAACCATGCTGAGCAGCGCGCAGAGCACGCCGAGCAAAGCGACTCTTAAAACCGACGGCAGGTTAAAATCGGCGACTTTCACGCCGTAAAACCGCTCGGGCACGGCGCCGAGAGAAATCGAAATTCCGTAGGCGGCAAGCGACGACCCGAGACAGGGCAAAAGCGAGGCATAATATATCTGCCCGACGCTTATTACCTCGAGGGTGAAAACGGCGGCGGTCAGCGGAGTGCCGAAAACCGCCGAAAAAACGCTGCTCATGCCGCACATGACGACGACGCTCATGTCCTTTTCGTCAAACCGAAAAAGCTTTCCCACCGCCGAGCCGATACTTCCGCCGAGCTGCAGCGACGCGCCCTCTCTGCCGGCCGAGCCGCCGCCGAGATTTGTCAGCGCCGTCGACACAAAAATCAGCGGCGCAATGACCACCGGCGGGTGATTTTTATCCCTGACCGAGCTTATGACCTGATTGGTTCCGCCGTTGTCGCTCATGCCGTTTATGCGGTAAAGATGTGCGATGAGCAGACCGAAAAGCGGCAGAAAATAAAGCATAAAGGGGTATCTCGCCCTGAAATCCGCCGCACCGTTTACAAGGCTGTAAAAAAGCGTTCCCACAACGCCGCCCACGGCGCCGACAACCAGCGCCACGGCAGCCCATTTGAAAAATCCGCTTATGAAATGGCCGCCGAAATTTCGGTCGGCTTTTGTTTTTTGCTCCATTGCGCTCTCCTATTTAACGGTGAAATAAATGTGAGGTTTCTTTTTCGGGGCACTTTCTCCGAAGCAAAGCGCCTCGGAATATACCCTCTCTGCAGAGGGAAACAGCGATTCGTCGGAGGCATAAAGCAGAGCGACGGTGTCGCCTTTTCTCACGAAATCCCCAACGTTTTTGACAATTTCAATTCCCGCTCCGAAGTCTATTTTGTCGTCCTTTTTCGCCCTTCCCGCTCCGAGAGCAGCGGCGCAAAGACCGATTTTTTCGGCATTTGACGAGACGATGTATCCCTCTTTTTCCGACTTTACCTCAAAGCGGTATTTTGCCTTTTTGAGGGAGGAAAGCTCTCCCCCCTGGGCCGCCGTCCATTGCTTAAATTTTTCATAGGCCCTGCCCGAGGAAAGAGCCTCCCTTGCGAGCCTTTCGCCCTCCTGCTCGGAAATGTTTTTGCAAAGAGAGAGCATATTGGCCGAAAGAGCCACGCATATGTCCTCAAACTCCCCGTGGCGGAGATTTTTAAGCACCTCGACGGCCTCCATGACCTCAAGGGCGTTTCCCACCGTGTATCCGAGGGGTGCGTCCATGTCGGTTATAAGGGCGGCGGTGTTTCGGCCGTGAGCCTTGCCGATTTTCACGCAGGTTTCGGCAAGCCTTCTCCCCTCTTCGGGGGTTTTCATAAAGGCTCCGCTGCCGACCTTGACGTCGAGTACGATATTTTTTGCCCCTGCCGCAAGCTTTTTGCACATGACGCTTGAGGCGATGAGAGGAATGCTGTCCACCGTGGCGGTCACGTCACGAAGGGCATAGAGCTTTTTGTCGGCGGGGGTGAGCTGCCCCGTCTGGCCTATGACGGCAACTCCGATTTCCTTTGCCTGCTTTAAAAATTCATCCTCCGAAAGAGAGGAATTATAGCCGCGAATGCTTTCAAGCTTGTCGATCGTTCCGCCGGTGTGACCAAGTCCTTTACCCGACATTTTGGCCACCACCCCGCCGCAGCAGGCCACTATCGGCGCGACGACAAGGGTGGTTTTGTCCCCCACCCCTCCGGTGCTATGCTTGTCGCAGGAAAGGTTTCCGAAAACCGACAAATCGATTTTGTCCCCCGAGTTTGCCATACATTCGGTGAGTGCGGCGGTCTCAGCTTCGCTCATGCCGTTAAAATAAATTGCCATAAGCAGGGCCGACGTCTGATAATCGGGAATTTCCCCCGACGTACAGCCGCAGACGAAATAGGAAATTTGCTCCTTTGAAAGCTCCTTTCCCCGCTTTTTGTCGGTTATGATGTCATACATTCTCATAGCGTCACCTCTTTAAAGGGAAAAGCCGAGGGGCATTACGTCCTCAAGCTTAAAGGTTTTGATTTTGCTGCCGTCGGTGAGAATAATTTCAAAATTCGGCTTGCAGAATTCGGTCATGACCTGGCGGCAGGCACCGCAGGGCGGGCAAAGCTTTTCTATGCTGTGATTTTTTCCGCCCACAATGGCAATGGCCTCAAACTCCCGCTCTCCGTCGTTTACGGCGCGGAAAAAGGCGTTTCGCTCGGCGCAGCAGCAAAGAGAAAATGACGAATTTTCCACATTTGCTCCGAGATAAAGCTTGCCGTCCTTGCAAAGCAGAGCGGCGCCCACGTTAAAATGAGAATAGGGGGCGTAGGATTTTTTCATAGCGCGCTCGGCCGCGTTTATAAGCTCCTGTTCCTTCATTTCATTATCTCCTTTAAAAAGCTCGTTCCGTTTTTGGGCAAATCGGCGCCGAGATATTCGCAAACGGTGGCTCCGATGTCGGAAAAGCCGTTTCTGACGTGAAGATTTTGGGGTTTTATTCCCTTGCCGTAAACAAGCAGCGGGATATATTCCCTCGTGTGGTCGGTGGTGTCGGTCTTTGCGGGGTCGCAGCCGTGGTCGGCGGTTATCATGAGAATGTCCTCTTCTTTAAGAAAGGGAAGAAAATTGAAAAGCCAGCCGTCGAATTCGGTCAGCGCCGCGGCATAACCGTCGGGATTTCTCCTGTGGCCGTAAAGCATATCAAAATCCACAAGGTTGGTGAAACAAAGCCCCTCAAACTCCCTTTCGGCAAGCAGCAAAGTTTTTGCCATTCCGTCGGCATTGCCCTTTGTGGGAATTTCCTCGGTCGTGCCTGTGTGGGCGAAAATGTCGCCTATCTTTCCCACCGCAATAACGCTTTTGCCCGCCTCTTTAACTCGGTCGAGCATGGTTTTTTCGGGAGGAACAAGGGAAAAATCGTGTCGGTTCGGGGTGCGCTCAAAATCGGGATATTCCCCGACAAAGGGGCGGGCGATGACCCTGCCCACGGCGTATTTTCCCACAAGAATTTCTCTGGCGATTCGGCAGTATTCATAAAGCTTTTCGGGCGGAACAAGGCGCTCGTGGGCGGCGATTTGGAAAACGCTGTCGGCCGAGGTATAGACAATAAGCTTGCCCGTTTCAAGATGCTCGCGGCCGAAGTCCTTTATAACCTGCGTTCCCGAATAGGGTTTGTTGCACAGCGTCCCCCTGCCGGTTCTTTTTTCGAATTCGGCTATGACCTCGGGAGGAAAGCCCTTCGGAAAGGTGGGAAAAGGGGTTTTTGTGACAATACCCGCAATTTCGAAATGACCCGTGGTCGTGTCCTTTCCCACGGATTTTTCACAAAGCTTCATATAAGCGGCGGAGGGGCTTTGCACAGCCGTCCCGCAGCCTATTCCGTCGATGTTGAAAAGCCCCATTTTTCCCATTTCCGTCACCCGGAACATATCGGATTTGCTTGCCGAAACAACGGTGGAGGCACCCTTGTCCCCGAATTTCTCGGCGTCGGGAGCCTCCCCCGCACCGAAGCTGTCAAGCACGATCAAAAATACTCTTTTCAAAATTTTCACCCCTTAAGCAGTCGGAAAATTAAATCCTGCCGCCGTCGCAAGAGATTAAATTTTCGGCGGCGGAATTTACTTAAGCATCAGATGCACGAATAAGCAACTCAAACAGCAGAGAGCGATAAATCAAGGGCTTATTCGGAAATCTACAATCCCTCAGTCAGCTGCGCTGACAGCTCCCTTTACACAAGGGAGCCTATGTTACGCAACCCTTTAATTTTTCACACCAAATCCGAGGTCAAACAAAAACCTGTTTTTGTATTTTTTATGATGGCGCCAAAACCAAACAAAAAACGATTTTATATTTTCCCACATTAGAAAAAACAATAGGCATTGTTCAGTACGGCCTCCCTTGTGTAAAGGGAGGTGGCACGGCGCAGCCGTGACGGAGGGATTGTCATTCTTTTCCCGTGCGGGGTTTGTGCAGCTGTTGCTTAACCATAGTGCACACATACGAACACGATTTTGGCGGAGAAAAATCCCCACATCCTGTGTTAAAATGCTCGTTAATCCGACACCTATATGCGACGACAAACCGAAAAGCACCGTTAATAGGACATTTCAGGCGTGTTAGGATATGTGCGCTATGCTTAAAAGAAAAAGCGACGTCGGGAAAGCTCCCAAAGCCGCTTTTAACTCGGATTTCAATTAGTTTTCAAGAGCCTTTGCAGCCTTAACGACACGGCTTGTGCCCAGTCTCGAGGCACCCAGCTCGATGAACTTTTCGGCATCCTCAACGCTCTTGATACCGGCGGAAGCCTTGATTTTCAGAGCGGCGGACTTGTTCTCGTTGAAGATTTTGATGTCCTCCTCGTTTGCGCCGCGGGAGGAATAGCCGGTGGAGGTCTTGATGTAATCTGCGCCCGACTCGGAAACGATCTTGGTGATCTTTGCTCTCTCGTCGGCGTCAAGCTCGCTGGTCTCGACGATGACCTTAAGGAGCTTGCCGTTGCAGGCGGCCTTGATAGCCTTGATTTCGTTCAGAACGTCGTCGTATTTCTTGTCCTTCATCCAACTGATGTTGATGACCATGTCGATTTCGTCGGCACCGTTCTTAACTGCGTCCTCGGTCTCGAAAACCTTGGTGGCGGTGGTGTTGGAGCCGTGGGGGAAACCGATAACGGTGCAGATGGGGAGCTTGTCTCCCACATATTCCTTGGCCTGCTTTACATAGATGGGGGGAATGCAGCAGGAAGCGCAGCCGTATTTGATACCGTCGTCAAGCACGCCCTTGATCTGCTCCCAGGTGCAGCCGGGGGCAAGCAGAGTGTGGTCGACCTTTGCAAGAATGTCTTTAAGTTCCATTTTTAAAATCTCCTTTGGATTTTTTCCTTTAACAGTATATCATAGTTTTCGCTTTTTTCAAGTTAATTTTTCATCAAAAAAGCGGCGGGGCAAAAAAATTGCCTCTGCCGCAAAAAAATTATAAAACCTTTGAGAGAAAATCCTTGAGTCTCGGGTTTTTCGGATTTGTGAAAAACTCCTCCGGCTCGGCCTCCTCCTGAATTTTGCCGTCGTCGATAAAGAGCACTCGGGAAGCCACCTCTCTTGCAAAGCCCATTTCGTGGGTGACGACCACCATGGTCATACCCTGGGCGGCAAGGGACTTCATAACCTCAAGCACCTCGCCCACCATTTCGGGGTCGAGAGCGGACGTCGGCTCGTCGAAAAGCATGACGTCGGGGTCCATGGCAAGGGCGCGGACAATTGCCACCCTCTGCTTTTGGCCGCCCGAAAGCTGGGAGGGATATGCCCCCGCTCTGTCCTCAAGACCGACCCTGCGAAGAAGCTCAAGCGCCTTGGTTTCGGCCTCTTCCTTGCTTTTTTTAAGCAGCTTCATGGGGGCAAGGGTCATATTTTTGAGAATGGTCATGTGAGGGAAAAGATTGAACTGCTGAAAAACCATACCCATTTTCTGACGGTGGACGTTGATGTCGACCGTCGGGTCGGTAATGTCTGTTCCCTCAAAGAGAATTTTTCCGCCGGTGGGGCGCTCGAGAAGATTAAGGGTGCGGAGAAAGGTGGATTTTCCCGAGCCCGAGGGGCCGATGACCACGACCACGTCGCCCTTGTTGATTTCGGTGTCGATTCCCTTTAAAACCTCGATTTTTCCGAAGGATTTTTCAAGGCCCTCCACCTTTATGAGAAGATTTTTATCAGTGGTCACTCTTACGCAGCCTCCTCTCGAAAATGCCAAGCAGCTTTGTGAGTATTATAACGATAATAAGATAAATCACGGCAAGGCTTATGTAAGGAATAAAGGGCTGATAGGTCTTTGCCACAATATTCTGAGCCTGCTTTGTAACGTCTCTGAGCATGATAACCGACACAAGCGACGTATCCTTCAAAAGGGTTATCATCTCGTTGCCGAGAGCCGGCAGAATGTTCTTAAGTGCCTGAGGAATGACAATGTACCACATGGTCTGAACATAGTTGAGTCCGAGGCTTCGTCCCGCCTCGGCCTGACCGGCGTTTACCGACATAATTCCCGAGCGGGCGATTTCGGCAACATAGGCGCCGGAATTTATACCGAGAGTGATGATACCGCATATGACCGTTCCGGTGTCGGTTTTCGGAATCATGATGACAAAGCCCATAATAAGCAGCTGAACCATCATGGGGGTTCCTCTTATGACCGTCAGATATATCTTGCAAAGGCCGTTCAAAAATCTCAGAAGAATGTGGGGCTTTGTTCCCGTCGCGTTGTCGTGAGAGGATCTTATCACGGCCACAATTGTTCCGAGAACAATACCGATTGCAAGGGCTCCAAGGGTAACTATGAAGGTGATTTTAAGTCCGTCGACAAACCATGTCCACCGATTTTGGTAAACAAACGTCTGATAGAGCTGAAAGAAAAAATCCTGAAGCCACGAGGGAAGCCCCTGAATCCACGAGGGAGCGGTTTCAAGCCAGCCCGCAAGGGTAAGCACGGTCATTTTGTAACCTCATTTCCTGTTCTTTAAAAATAGAATACAAGGGACAGTCATACTGCCCCTTGCAGAAGTGTCTTTTTGAATCTTTGATTACTCGGCCTTGATGTATTTTGCGATGATTCCGTCGATGGTTCCGTCGGCCTTGAGCTCGGCAATGGCGCCGTTGACCTTGTCAAGAAGGTCGGTGTTGGTCTTGGCGATGGCGGCGGCATAATTCTCGGTCACATATTCGGTTCCGAGAATTTTAAGACCGGTGTTTGCGGCCACAAAGTTTTTAGCAGGCTCGTTGTCGATAACAACGCAGTCGACCTGGCCGTTTACAAGAGCCGCAACGGCAAGAGCGCCGCTGGAGAACTGTTTGACGTGATCCTGACCGTAATCGTCGGTGCAGTAGGCGTCGCCGGTGGTTCCCGACTGAACGCCGATGGTCTTGCCCTCAAGGTCGTCGACCGAAGCAATGGCGCTGTCCTCTTTGACGATGATGACCTGAGTTCCGGTTGCATATGAATCGGTGAAGTTTACCGACTCCTTGCGCTCCTCATTGACGGTCATACCGGCAAGAACGATGTCAATGGAACCGCCCTGAACGGCAGGGATAAGAGAATCAAATTCCATATCCTTAATTTCGAGAGTCATACCGAGCTTGTCGGCAATTGCCTTTGCGATTTCGGCGTCGATACCGGCAACCTCGCCGTTATCATCGACGAATTCATAGGGGGGGAAGGTTGCGTTGGTTCCCATGGTGAGGGTTCCTTTGCTTTCGGCAACGGATGCGGTGCTTTCGGCATCCTTGCTGCTGTCGCTTCCGCAGCCGGCGAAAAGGCAGGCGGTCATGCACAGGGCAAGAACGAGACATATAATCTTTTTCATTTATAAAATCTCCCTTTTTATTTAATATGTCGGTATGATACCATACGCGGCGGCAAATTGCAAGGTCTTTTTGAAATTTTTTGCATATTCCGTGAATTTTATTTCAGTTTTTTTCAAAATAATCCTGCTCGTTTATGCGGAGCGTGCGGCCGCTTTCAAGGTGAATGAGGATTTTCCCGTCGCAGGGGTCGTCCGACGCCTCCACCGATTTTATGTTGTATTCGGCATTTTCCGACGGCTCGAAAACCGTCACAAATCGCACATTTTTTCCCTTTATGTCGCATTCGGCGGTGGGCAGCGGAGAGAAAACTCCCGGCACCTCGTTGCAGCGGAACCCCTGGAAATGCTCCTCGTCGGCGCGATAGACCGCCGTCTTTTCGAGGGTGTGCAGCATTTTTATTCCGACGCCGCTTTCCGTTTTTACGGTAAACATTTTGTCATCAAATGCATAGTCACCGTCGGCAAAATGCCAAATCGCGGTGTAGAGGTGTTCCCTTTCGTCCTTTGCCTCCATGCGGTCGATAACGACCACAAGAGGATTTGTCCCCTCGGGGCTTTTAAGCCAAATGACCCTGCGGAAGTGCTTAACGTCCACATCCTGCTCGCCGTAGTTTTTATCATATCGGGCGGCGGCGCAGTCATAATAGTCGGTCGAATCGAAATACACGTCGGCCTTTGTGTTAAGCACGGCGCCGTCCCACACGTTGTGGTCGCGGCAGCGCTGGGAAAGCCCGTCGACAATGACGGTATTATGCCCCCTTGTCAGCAGAGAATAATTGAAAAGCTTTGAGCCGTCATAGGCCGCTCTTCCCGCCTCGGGAAGAAGATATTCGCCGTAGGCGTGTATAAGCACCTCAAGCTTGTCCTCATGCTGATGACCGAAACCGAAACGGGCGGCGTTGAAAAAGCACCAAAATGCCTTTTCGCTCCAGTCGCTGCGGAAGGTGACATAACCGGAATAGGGCAGAATGTTTGAAAGAACGCTCGGCTGCTCCCCTTGCTTTCTCATGGTCTTGAGATAGAGGAAGTCCTTTCTTTCGGGGAAAAAGTCGGTTGCCCTTGCAAGTGTAAATCCCGTGTCGAAATCGGCGCCGTCGTTGAGGTTGGGAACCTGAAGATCGGGCTTTACGATGTGGGGATAAACGTCATACATTTTCTCGAGGGCACAGAGCATACTTTCGGGCGGGCGTTTTCCCACCTTGCCGTAGACAAGCAGAACCTCCTCGAAATTGCTGACCACCACCTGATGATAATTGGTGGTCAGCTCCTGCTGAAATCCGTCGGCGAAAAGCTGGGCCGTCAGCTGTTCCGACAGCTTCGACATGGCGAAGTTTTCCCACTCCTTTGCCCTTTTGAAGAAGGGGAAAAGGAGAGCAATATGGGTCATGCCGTTCATTTCCATGATAAGCCAGTTTGAGGTGGTGAACCACTTTTCTATTCTCAGCGCATGTTCATAAACGCACTTGAAAATGTTGACCCAATCCCTGCCGTTAAGGGATGGCGAACGGGAAAAGGTGCAGATAGCCACCGGCCAGCTGCCGAGCATTCTTATGCCGCACTCAATGGTGCGCCAAAAATCGGTTTCGCCGCCCACGGCGTCCATGGGCGCGGGAGAGGCCTGCATTATCCAGCTCATAATAAGCTCGCAAAAGCCCTCGGCATATTTTTCGTCGCCGGTCTCGCGATAGGCGTTCATGAGATAGAAAAATTCGTGGTGCCGCTGGAGCTGCCATGTGAATTCGCGGTAGCCGTCGGGAGTGGGGTTAAAAAGCCAATCCACGACCTCTTTGTCGAATTGATGCTCCACTCCGCAGGACACAAGGTCGTGGCGAAGCACCCTGTCGGCCGCCTCAATAGGGGTGTCGGTCTTTACACAGTCCACTCCTCCCATGCTGACCGCCACGTCGTCGAACATATGGGGGTCGAGGAAGGAGCGTATAAACCCGCCGAATTTTTCAAGGGCACCCTCCATGTCGCCGTCACGGGCCATTTTGTCGGCGCCTTTGAGCTCCTCGAATTTGTCGCAGTCGATAACCTCGGTGAAGAAGAAAAGGTCGGAAACCTGATTTTCGATTTCCTTTCGGTCGTATTTTTTCAAGCTCATAACATTACCTACTTTATAATTTTGAATACGTCGCCCGCGGCCACAAGACGGTATCTCATGCCGCCCTCAAACATATTGCCGAGCGAGGTGACGCTTTTTGCATTTTTATCCACATTGAAGTCATAGGGAGTGCTTTCGCTTTCGTTAAAGACTCCCGAGGCATAAACCTCTCCGCCGAAGCAGTCAAACATGGTGTTTCCGGCGGCGTTGACATTGGCTCCGAAAACCTTAAAGCTGCCGTTTCCGAGAATTCGGAAGGAAAAGAGCGGGTCGCCCCAGCAGGCCGCGTTTACAGCCGAAAGACTTCCCGAAAAGTCACCCGAGGTGAGCACATAATTCCGTTCTTCACCCGGGAGGTTAACAAGCTGCGGGTCGATGAGAACCGCCTGCGCGTCGCCCTCGGCATAGACGGCGATATTTCCGCAATCCACCCCGTGGCTGACGGCCTGCACATTTTTTGCCCCCGAAAGCAGGGTCAGCCCCTGATAGGCTCCGTATACGAAATTGTGATAGAGAATTTCGTCCTGCGACTCCCCGATAACAAAGGGACGGCTGTTCTTTTTGACATATTCTAGGCGGGTATTAAAATCCGAATGAGCCTTGTCATCAAGGTGATCCTTTGCGGTGTACCAGGCGTTGGGGGTATAGTGAACGTCGCGTATGACGCCGCCGCTGCTTCCCGCGCCCACCTTTATGCCGCAGTATATCGGTGTTCCCCACACATATTCAACATAGTGCCTGTCGCATTTTTGCGAGGCAAAAACAATACCGTTATAGGAATTTATAAGGGCGGTGTTGACAACATAAATATCTTCGCCCTCTCCCCTTATCGTGAAGGAAAAGGGAACCACGGCATTTGACGACTGTTTATAATAATGAACGCCGATTCCCCTTATTCCCGCTCCGGATTTGAGGGTGAAAAGAGCCTGCCCGTCGCCGTTTTCGCGGCCGAAATCGGTGTATATCATGGTTTTGGGCAGATAGTTCGGTATGTCCTCGCAGCCGCGTATTTCAATTCCCTCGTAAACGGTCACCGGGGACGACATAAAATAATATCCGCCGGGAATGTAGACCGTTCCGCCGCTTTCCCGCAGCGAGTCGATTGCCGACTGCAGAGCCTCGCTTATGTCGGTTCTGACCGACGCCGAATCGAGAAGGTTTACAAAAGCGTCGCTTTTCGGATTTTGATTCATGGCCTTGTTATAATCGACTGATGTGTCGGGAATTTGCTCGGTGTTTGAAAGCACCTTGTATTCGGTGCCGTCGCCGTAAAACTCGGTGTCGATGAGGGTGTGGCGGTCGCTGTCGGTAACATAGGGAGAGCCGCCGTTTGAGCACACCCTGCCCCCCTCGGTGATGAGAGCGTTATACCCCGCGTCGTAAATCGCGTTTTTCCCGCAGCTTTCCACCGCGCAGTTTGCAAGGGTGAGTGTGGTGCTGCCGCCCTTGTCGAGATAAATCGCCGCCGCGCCGTCGTTTCCGTAGGCGGTGAAGGTGCAGTCGGTGAAGCTCAGCCACTTGGAGTTGTTTATAAAGGCGGCATAGTAGCAGTTTGTTATGTTTGAATCGTAAAGATGTCCGTTGGTCGAGCCCCGCTCGGTGGGATAAAATCTGATTCCGATGTTATAGCCGTCGATGTTGAAGCCGGAAAAATAGGTCCAGTCCACCATTCCCACCTCAAAGCCAACGGCGTTTCGCAAAAGCCAGGTTCGCAGCAGTTTTTGCTCGTCGTTTTTCATGCCCTCGTATTCGGCAAGATATTTATAGGAAAAGTCTATTCCCTCAAAGCGGCCGATGTCAAGGCTGCCGTCGAGGGTGATGCCGGTGAGCAGCGGAGTTCCCGAGATGTTTCTCACCGTTTGGAGAGAATTGTTGCTGCCCGCCGAAAGATTGACCGCCCGATAGGAATTTACAAAGCAGACATTTTCAAGAAGTATTCCCTCGCTGCCGTTTTGCATGACGGTGTAGGGATAAGGAATCGGGGCGCCCGACACAAACTCCTGCTCGGGATAATAAAAATTGAGGTTTTTAAGAGCGCTTTGATAGCTCATGACGACGGCGGGCTTTTCCTCCTCGCTGCCCTTTCCGCCGTATATAAGCAGGGTGGAAAGAGGCTTGCCGTTTTTGTCGGCCTCGCCGACGAGAGCAACGCCTATGGGAAGGTCAAGACCGTTTGAAATGACATATTCCCCCGCCGGCACAAAGACCGTTCCGCCCTTTCTCGACAGCTGATCCACAGCGTCGGCAAAGGCAAGGGTGCAGTCGGTTTTTCCGTCGCCCACGGCGCCGAAATCGGCCACATTCATGTCGGCGACGGTGGTTCCCTGCCCGTCAAATTCCGTTTTGACAAGCTTTGGAGAGCGATCCTCGGGATAATCGTTTTTTGCGGCTTCAAAAACGGCCGCCTTTGAATATTCCGAAACCTCCTCACGCATAAGAAGAGCGTTTACCTTTTCGTCCCGGGCAAATGCGTTTTTTGCGGGAGCGGTCAGCACCGACACCCCGAAAAAGGCAAGGCCTGCGGCAAAAAAGCAGGGTGCCAAAATTATGAAAATCTTCTTTTTCAGCACAAAAATCAGCACAAGAAAGACGGCCGCTGCGGCGGCAAGAAGGCCGGCGCATATGACAAAGGCAAAATTAAACCTGTCCGACACGTTTTTATAGTTATATCCGTGAAAATTGGGAACTGCGTCGGAGCTGTCGCTCAGCTGCTCGAATTTTCCCACGGCCTGTGAAAAGCCCGTTTCGGCGGTGGGATCGGAGAGTCCGTCGGTTCCGGGGGTTCCGTCGTTTGTGCCGTTTGTCTTGTCGCTGCAAAAAACAAGGGGCTGCTCGGCGGCGGCAAGGGTGCAAAAGCACATTGCGGCGGCAATTATCACTGCGGTCAGGACGGCTGCGGCTTTTTTCATTGGGTTTCCTCTTTCTTTTTAAGGGTGCAGGCTTTCGGCCTTTAAAAACAAAATTCCCCGGGAAGTCATTTCAAAACGGCCTCCCGGGAAGGCAATTATCTTATAAAATTGGTCTGGTTTCCGCGCTCGGCGGCAGGGGCTTCTATTCCCTGCTTTTTGCCCGCCTCGAAACATTTGAGCATCCATGCCATGTTTTTGGCAAGGTTTCTCATGGTCTGAAGACCCTCAAGATCGGCTGCCGTCTGCTCGGCGGTATTACCGTGAACATTGTTCCAATAGGTGGAGGGAACCATCGGCATCTGAGCAAAGGCGAAATATTTGTTTATGTCGTCAAGGGAGGCAGAGGTTCCGGCGCGGCGGGCCGACACGACGGCAGCGCCGGGCTTGTGATAAAAGGCTGCGCTGCCCGCATAGAAAACACGGTCGAGCACCGAAAGCAGCCGTCCCGAGGCATGGGAATAATAAACGGGCGAGCCGAATATAAATCCGTCGCATTCCTTTGCCTTGCCTATAATAACATTTACAATGTCGTCGTCAAAGACGCATTTGCAGTCCAGCTTTCGGCAGGCCTTACATCCGATACAGTCGCGTATTGCGACCTTTCCGAGATCCATGATTTCGCTTTCGATTCCCTGCTTTTCAAGCTCCTTTGCAACTTCGGTCAGGGCCGTAAAGGTACATCCCTGTTTATTGGGACTTCCGTTTAACATTAAGACTTTCATAAAAATACCTCCTGAATTATTTCGCTATATTCACGGGATTTCCCGCAAGGTAGCTTTCAAGATTTTGCGCCGCGAGGGAAATAAGCCGTTCCCTCGTTTCCTTGGCCGCCCACGCGATGTGGGGGGTCATGATGCAGTTTTTCGCCGTCAGCAGAGGATTATCCTCCTCGGGCGGCTCCTTTGTGCAGACGTCAAGCCCCGCCCCCGCGATAACTCCGCCGTTAAGCGCCTCGGCAAGGTCGCCGTCAACAACCGACGGACCTCTCGCCGTGTTAATGAGCCACGCCGTATTCTTCATCTTGCCGAGATTTTCGGCGTTTATAAGGCCTTTCGTTTCGTCGTTTAAGGGGCAATGGAGCGAAACAATGTCGCTCTCCTTAAGCAGCGTGTCGAGGTCGACCTGCCTGTCGGGCTGCTCACCCATATCCCGATGGGAGTAAAAAATGACATTCATGTTAAAGGCACGGGCGATTTTTGCCGTTTCCCTGCCTATTCTTCCGTAGCCGATAATCCCGAGGGTCTTGCCCTTGAGCTCGAAAAGCGGCGTATTCCAAAAGCAGAATTTGCGGTAATCCCTCCATTGTCCGTTTTTAACGGCGTCGGAATGAAGGGCGACGTGGTTCGCAAGCTCCAAAATGAGGGCGAAGGTGTGCTGAGCCACCGCCTCGGTTCCGTAGGTGGGCACAAAAGTCACCGTTATGCCGAGCTCTTTTGCGGCCTTCACGTCGACGACGTTGTACCCCGTGGAAATAAGTCCGATATATTTAGGCCGATCAAGCTTTTCAAGCACCTCTCTCGGAAAGGCGGTCTTGTTGCTGATTATAATGTCGCTTTTATTGCAGCGCTCCAAAACATCGGCGCGCTTTGTGTATTCAAAGGCTTCAAAATCCCCGAATTTTTCAAAGGGAGCCCAGGACAGGTCTCCGGGGTTGCAGGTATAGCCGTCAAGCACGGTAATTTTCATGTGGCATCTCCATTCTTTTGTTGCAAAAAGGGCATATATATGTTATGATTGTCGGGCGGTAAAAATCACTTCACCTAAACTTTACCGTATTGCGATAACCGATTTGACAAAGATTTTATAAAATTTACAGTATAAACGGTAAAGGAGCAAATTTTATGGCAGAAACATTGACGCAATTTTTTCAAGGGCTCGGGCTTTCCAACGAGGTCGTTATTTTCATAATTTCCATGCTGCCGGTGGTCGAGCTTCGCGGCGGCATAATCATGGCGGCGCTGCTCGGAATGAAGTGGTATGTGGCCGTCCCCATTTGTATCGTGGGAAATCTTCTTCCCATTCCCCTCGTGCTTAAATTCGTCAGAAGAATACTTGATTTTCTCAAAAAATCCAAGCACCTTAAAAAAATCATCGAGTGGTTTGAGGAACGCACCAAAAACAAGGGCAAAAACATCGAAAATGGCTGGCTTGCGGGGCTTATCGTTTTTGTGGGAATTCCCCTCCCCGGCACCGGCGCCTGGACCGGCTCACTTGCGGCCGACCTTTTCCGCATCGACTTTAAGAAAAGCATGTTTGCCGTGACCGTCGGCGTACTTATAGCCGCCGCCATCGTCACCGTCATATGCTATGCCTTCCCGGCGCTGGCCTCTCAAATCTTTTAAGACTCGGTCTGCTCGGAAATAATTTCTCTGATTTTAATAAAGTCCTCAAAAGCGGCGGGCTTGTTGTTGGGATTTCGCAGAAGTGCTGCGGGATGAAAGGTTCCCATCATCAGGACGCCGTTTTTTTCAACGATTTTTCCGTGCTCGACCGTCACCTTGAAATTCGGATCGATGAGCCGCTGAGCCGAAATGCGGCCGAGGCACACGATTATCTTCGGGCGGATTATTCTCACCTGCTCCCGCAAATAACCGATACAGGCCTCCTGCTCCTCGGGCTTCGGGTCTCTGTTTTTGGGCGGGCGGCACTTGACCATGTTGGCAATGTATATTTTACTTCGGTCGAGGTCGATTGCGGCAAGAAATTTGTCGAGCAGCTTTCCCGCTCTGCCAACAAATGGTTCGCCCTGCAGATCCTCGTTTTCTCCCGGGCCCTCGCCGATAAACATGACTCTCGCGCTGTCGCTTCCCACGCCGAAAACCACGTTGTTGCGCGTTTTTGCAAGCTCGCATTTTTCACAGCAAAGACATTTTTGCCGAAGCTCTTCAAGGGTCATTTTTCCACCGCCTTTTTTGTTATTTTCACTATTTTATCACACTTTTTTCAAATACTCAACGGTTATGACTTGAAAAAAGTCGAATTTTCTGTTAAAATCATTGTCAGATATTAAATTGGAGTTGATTTTTATGTCAAAACCCGTTCTTATTGAGACCTCTGCCCGTCACGTCCACGTCTCCCAAGAAGACCTCGAGACCCTTTTCGGAAAGGGCTATGAGCTGACCCCCAAAAAGGACCTTTCCCAGCCCGGCCAGTTTGCCTGCGAAGAGAGAGTAACCGTCGTCGGCCCCAAGAGAGAGCTTAAAGGCGTTTCCATTCTCGGACCCGTTCGTCCCGAGACCCAGGTTGAGATTTCCCTCACCGACGCCCGTTCCATCGGGGTTAACGCCCTCATTCGCGAGTCGGGCGACACCGAAGGCACCAACGGATGTAAGCTTGTCGGCCCCGCAGGCGAGGTCGAGCTTGACCACGGCGTAATCTGCGCCAAGCGCCACATCCACATGACCCCCGCCGACGCCGAGAAATACGGTCTTGAAAACAAGCAGATCGTTTCGGTCAAGGCCTCCGGCACCGGCAGAGAGACCATCTTCGGCGACGTCGTCGTCAGAGTCAGCGAAAAATTCGCTCTTGCCATGCACATCGACACCGACGAGTGCAACGCGGCAGGTATCTCTCCCAATTTCACCGGCGAAATACTCGACTAAAGGCTTTTAAAGTCCACCTCACGGCGGCATTTTCCTTGTGATTATGCCGCCGGTTCTTTTTAAAAAGTCCGAAACGAAGGTTTTTTCATGAAATATTACGTTCTTTTCAATCCCCTTGCGGGAAACGGCAGGGGCGTCATGGCCACCGAGGAGCTCATCTCCCTTATGAAGGGCGACAGTCTCGACTTCTGCGACATGACAAAAATAAAAAGCTATGGCGATTTTTTTGATTCGGCGAAGGGCTGTCCCGTCATAATATGCGGCGGCGACGGAACACTCAACCGCTTTGTAAACGACACGGCGGGCATAAATGCCGAAAACGACATTTTCTATTATGCCACCGGAAGCGGCAACGATTTTTTAAACGATCTCGAAAAGAAAAAGGGAGAGCCTCCCTTTAAAATAAATAAATATCTCAAAAATCTCCCCACCGTCACGGTAAACGGAAAGTCGTCGCTGTTTTTAAACGCCATCGGCTACGGTATCGACGGATATTGCTGTGAGGAGGGGGACAAAAAGCGGACGCTCAACGGCAAAAGCATAAATTACACTCCCATTGCCGTCAAAGGTCTTTTCGGAGGATACACCCCCACAAACGCCGTCATTACCCTTGACGGTAAGGAAATGACCTTTGAAAAGGTGTGGCTTGCCCCCACCATGAACGGCAGATATTTCGGCGGCGGCATGATGGCCGCTCCCAATCAGAACAGGCTCAATCCCGAGCATACGGTTGCCCTCATGGTCATGAACGGCAAAACAAGGCTTAACGCCCTTTGCGCCTTCCCTTCCATTTTCAAGGGTGAGCACATTACAAAGCACGCCGACATTGCCAAGGAATTTTTCGGCCGCGAAATCACGGTGAAATTCGACCGTCCCACTGCCCTTCAAATCGACGGCGAAACGATCCCCGGAGTGCTGGAATATTCGGTCAGCACGGCAAAGACCGCAAAGGACGGCAAACCCGCCGCTGCAGCAACGGTCTGACGAAATATACATACTAAAAAATCCCATTGCCTCGGCAATGGGATTTTGTTTTTACAAAGCTTATTTTGCCTCGGGATATTCGTTTCCGAGCAGATAGAGAGGAGCCTCGTCCTCTTCCACCTCGGGGAAACGGCCGACCTTGGCAAAGAAGCGGGCGGAGGAGGTGTCCGCGTCCTTAATTGCACCCTTGTAAGGCTCGGTGTCGACAGGCTCGAAGAAACGGTTGTCCTTGGAGTCGTCGTTGCACTGGCTGACCTCGCCGACAAGCACCTTTCCGTGGCCTTCCTCGCCCCAGAAGGAGTGATAAAGCTTTTTGGTGTTGGTCATGCTCATGCCGGGGGTGAGACGGACAACGGTACCTGCGGGAACGGTGTAATGTCTGCCGTCCACCTGAATTTCGACATCCTCGTCCGAAAGATTGTCGTTTTCGTCGGCTCCGTAAACCTTGATCATAAGGTTTCCGCCGCCGCGGTTGATGATGTCCTCCTGCTTATACCAGTGATAGTGGTAGGGAGTGACCTGATTTTCCTCGACGATCATGATTTTTTCGGCATATACCTTTTTGTCGTCGGGATTGAAAGCGTTGCCGTTGCGAAGGGTAAAGAGGAAAAGACCGCAGCTGCGGAAATCGCCCGAACCGAAATCGGTGATGTCCCAACCGAGAACATTTCTGCGAATTTCGTCATACTCGTGATTTTTTTCCTTCCACTCCTCGGGGGTGAAATATGCGAAGGGAGGAAGCAGGAACTTGTGCTCGTCGAGGAAGGCGATGGCATCTTTTATGATTTTGTTGATTTCCGAACGTTTCATTTTAAAATCTCCTTTGATTAAAGGGCAACCTCGTCGGTGTGCTCCTCCATGAATTTATAAATTTCGGCAAGGGGCTTAATACCTGTGGAGGCGCCAAGCTCCATAACACAATGGGTTCCCACGGCGTTGCCCAGCTTTGCCGATTTTTCAAAGTCGAAATCCTGAGCAAGTCCCGCAAGGAAGCCTGCGCAGAAGGAATCTCCCGCACCGGTGGTGTCGGTGGGCTTTATGGAGAGATAGGTGGGGGCGAAATAGCCCTTTTTGCCGCCCTCGCGGATGTATGCACCCTTTTTGCCGGCCTTGATGATGACGTTCTTGACGCCCTTTTCAAAGAAAACGTCGGCGATGTCGTCGAAATCTTCTTTTCCGGCGATTTTCTGAGCCTCTTCGATGCTGGGCATAAAGAGATCGAGGTGAGGCAGAGCGGCCTCAACGCCCTTCATCCAACGGCCGGTGGGATCCCAAGCGGTGTCCATGACGGTGAATTTGCCCATGCTCTGAGCCTTTGCAAACATCTTTGCGGCAGGCTCGCCGTCAAGACCGTGGGTCAGCAGAGCGCCGGCGAGGAAAACAATGTCGGCGTCGGCAATGAGCTCGTCGGGAATGTCCTTATCGGTCATGGCGGAGGTGGAGCCGCCGTTATAAAGGAAGCTTCTCTCGCCCTCGGAATTCACGCAGACGATAGAGGTGGTGGTCTGAACGTTTTCGTCCATAACGCAGCCTCTCACATCGACGCCCGCGTCCTTGCAGGTGTCGTAAACAAAGCGGCCGAAAAGATCCTTACCCAGCTTAACGCAAAGGGAAACCGGCACACCGAGCTTTGCAAGGTCGATGGAGGCGTTGGAAGCGCAGCCGCCCACGAACATGGACGAGCTGTCGATAAACTGAAGCTCGCCGGGAGTGGGGAGCGCATCCACCGGCTTGATAATGACGTCGGTTGTGACCGAACCGATACATAAAACTTTTTTCATTTGATTATTCCTCCCAAGATTTGAAGTTATATCCCAGTAATTATATAGCAGTTTGCCCTCAAGGTCAAGAGCAAAACCGAAAGTTTAACCATAACACACACATACGAACACGATTTTGGCGGAGAAAAATCCCCACATCCTGTGTTAAAATGCTCGTTAATCCGACAGGATAAACTGCGCTTTTGCCTTGTATGTGAGAATTTTTCTTGCCGGCAAAATTCTTCGACCTGAAATGAGCGTAGTAATGAGGGGTTTTCGGTGCAAAGGAACATATAAGGCCGGCGCCTATATGCGACGACAAGCCGAAAAGCACCGTTAATAGGCTGTTTCAGGCGTGTTCGGATATGTGCGTTATGGTTAAGCAACAGATGCCCGAACCCCGCACGCCTTAAAAATGTTAAATCCCCGTTTTTATTGTTTCGCCGCTTGAAATACGCCGCGGTTGATGAACGCGATGCCGCACGGGAAAAGGAACGAGCGAAACCGTACGGTGTTCGAACATCTGTTGCTTAAGCATCTGTTGCTCGGCTTTATTTCAAACGGCTTTTCCACTGAGCGTTCATAAACCATCTCGGGAAAAATCTTCCGCCGAATTTATGAAGCTTGACAAAACCGCCGTAAACCGAGAATTTTTTGCCTATGTCGGCGTCCTCCACCGCCCTTTTTACCACGTCCTTCGGAAGGTAAAGGGGCTTGTATCTTTTGGGGGCGTGCTCGGTGTTTTGCTCGTCGGTGTGGTCGAAAAACTCGGTGGCCACCCACCCGGGGCTGACCTGAGTCACCGAAATTTTCTTCGGCTTAAGCTCGAGGGCGAGGGCATAGCTGTAATGTTGAACAAAGGCCTTTGTTGAGGCATAGCAATCGAAAAAGGGAAGCGGATAAAAGGCCGAGGAGGAGCAAAGCTCGATAATGTGCCCGCCCTTTTCCATAAAGGGAACGGTGGCCTGAGTCATGACGGCAAGCGCCTTGACGTTAAGGTCGATCATGTCGCAGGTGGATTTTATCCCAACCTCCTCCACGCTTCCCATTTTTCCGAAGCCGGCGCAGTTGACAAGATAGCTCACCGTCGGCTTATGGCGGGAAAGCTCGTCCGCATAGCGCTCAAAGCTTTCCTTTTTAAGCAGGTCGAGAGGCATGATTTTGACCGGGGTTTTAAGCTCCTCCGAAAGCTCGGCAAGACGGCCTTCCCTTCTCGCAATAAGCCAAAGGCAGTCGAGCCCCTTTTTGTCGAGCTCCTTGGCAAAGCACCGTCCCATACCCGATGACGCCCCTGTTATAACTCCGATTTTCATTGCTGCTCCGCTCCTTTGCAAACGTCGATAAATTCCTCGCAGCCGGTCACCCTTTTAAGCTCGCAAAGGGTGATTTCCACCGCCGTATTTGCCGTTCCCGCGGCGGGATATACCTTTTCGAACCGCTCGAGAGAGGCGTCGAGAAAGACCTTTACCCCCTCCTTTGCTCCGAAGGGGCAGACCCCTCCCACGGGGTGGCCGGTTTTTTGCTCCACCTCGTCGAATTTAAGCATTTTGGGCTTAAAGCCGAAGTGCTGTTTGAATTTCCTGCTGCACAGGCGGTTGTCCCCCGCCGCGACAATGAGCATGGCACCTTCCCCGTCCTTGTCCGAAACGGCGATGGTCTTTGCTATGAATTCGGGAGCCGTACCGAGCGCCTCGGCCGCCAGGGTCACCGTTGCGCTGGACACGTCAAACTCCCTTATGCGGTCGTCAAGTCCGAATTTTTCAAGCTGTTTTCTTACATTTTCAATTGACATTAAGAACACTTCCTAAAAAACAAGGCTTTTCTTTATATAAGCGGTAAGGCGGTCGGTATCCGCCGCGGCCGCAATTTTTTTATAAACCTCATAACCTGCGGGGGAAACCGAATATTCCACCGTGGTTCGGCCGGCGCCGTATCTTTTTCGGTATACCTGAGGATAGACCGGGTCGGGATTGATTATTGCCGAGGAGGTGTCCACCGACTCGCTTTCCCCGTCTCTCACCTGCCGCGCCACGACCACAAGGCGGGCGTCGTCAAAATCGTATACGCAGGTGGAAAGGGTGAGCAGCTTGTCGCTCATGGTAACGTCCTGAACCGGCGTGGTGATTATGGAGCGCTGATAGCAGTTTTGAATAAACTCCTCAAAATCGCTTTCTCCCGAAAATTCCGTCCGCATATAGTTGAAGAGATTTCCGTTGTCGTCGTCCCTGTGGGTATTGATGATAAACACCGAAAAAACCTTCCAGCGGGTGGTGGTCGGAGAATAAATAGTGGTAAAGCTTATAACGGGATTTTCCTTGTAAAAATCAAGGTCACGGTATTTTTTAAGCTCGCCGAACATCTGACCGTCCTTCATGTGGTGGGCATAAAGAATGGTGTTGGTGCTCGTGACGGGGCCCTTTTCGAAAACATTGTTCATGTCGGCGAAAACCGTTCCGTATTTGCTCTTTTCTCCCTCGAAATTGGTGGTGAGGTATTTGTCGTTGTCGCTTGTTTTGACGACGGGATTGTGAACCTGGGTATTGGGCACGTTTATCCACCCCACCGTGTCGGGGTTTTGCTCGAGAAGCTGATAAAAGCTTGTGTTTACGCCGTTTTCGTCCAGCATACCGTTGCCCGAATAAAGACCGTTAAGGCGGTCGATCTCCTGCTTGTTTTTAATGCCCTGATAGACATAGTCTCCGATATAAAGCGCCGAGCAAAGGAAAACGGTCGCCGAAATGAACATGACAATACGGCGGAAAATCTCCTTTGCGCCGCCCTTCTTTTTTTTCTTCTTTTTTGCGGGAGCGGTGTTCGCTTTGCTCACGGGGACAGGCTCCTTTTTGACAAATTTCTGCTCGGGCTTTTGAACCGCAAAGGGGTCGGGAGCCTTACTGAAATTCTCCCTGACCGAAAATACGTCGTTGTCCTTTTTGCCGGTCAGCAGAAAATCTCCGTTTCTTTCAAGATAAAGCCTGACCATGTTCAAAGCCTCCATGGCGCTGCGCAGCCTTATCTCGTCCCTGCCCTTGTTTTCGGGAAGATTAAGCCTTTTGGTGAAGAACTTTTCGCCGTCGTAAAGGCAGATAAACACAAGACCCACCGGCTTTTGCTCGGTTCCCCCTTCGGGACCCGCAAGTCCGGTTATGCCGAGACCCAAATCGGCCTCGCCCTCTTTTTTGGCGCCCTTGGCCATTGCTTCGGCCACCTCGGCGCTGACGGCTCCCACCCGCTCGAGCAGCTGCTCGCTGACGCCCAGTTTTTCGTTCTTTATGCGGTTGGCATATGCCGAAATCCCGTATTCGAAAACGCTTGAAGAACCCGAAACGTCGGTCAGCATTTTGGAAAGCAGCCCTGCGGTGCAGCTCTCGGCCGTGGAGATTTTAAGGTGTCTCGCGCGGAGACTTTCCACCACCACGTCCTGAAGATGAAGTCCGCGGTCGTTGTAAACGGCGCTGCCGAGCAGGTCCATGACCTCCCCCGCAGTTTTGTCGCACAGCGACTTTATCTCGTCATAATCGGTTCCCAAGGCCGAAACCTTGATTCTCACGTCGCCGCCGTCCTCGATATATGTCGCAACGGTCGGGGTTTTGCGGTCGATTATGCCGGCGATTTTTTCGGCAATTTCCGATTCGCCCATGCCGAAGGCCTTTATGTTCTTGACATAGGTCTTTATACCGAGAAAGTCCTCGGCGAGAAAGCTTTTGACTTCGTCAAACATGGGAACAAGCTCTCCGGGCGGGCCGGGAAGCAGAATAAGGCATTGACTTCCCGATTTGACGGCGCAGCCGTCGGCGGTTCCGCTTTTGTTTTCGAAAATAACGGCCGATTTCGGGAACATGGCCTGTTTCATGTTGCTTTGCGGGCATGGCACGCCCTTTGCGGCAAAATAGTTTTCAATGCGCCGCTTAGAGTCGGCGTTTATTTCGAGAGGAAGTCCCACGGCTCTGAAAACAGTCTCCTTGGTCAAATCGTCCTGCGTCGGACCGAGACCGCCCGTAAAAATAATGATGTGGCTTCTCGAAACGGCGGCGCGCAGCGCCTCCACAATGTGAGCGGGGTTATCGTCCACCGCCGTCTGGCAAGTCACCTCCACCCCGAGAGAGGTCAGCTCTCCCGAAAGAAAGGCGGCATTTGTATTTGTAACGTCGCCGGTCGTGATTTCCGAACCGACCGCGATAATTTCACAATTCATAAAATCACCTTTATCTTATGATTTCAAGACGCGCTCCCTCAACGGCGCGTTCTATAAGTCCCTCGGCGTCGAGAGCGGCCTCGGCCTTTTCGACATATTCAAGGCGGGGCTTGGTTCTCGGGTGCTTGGGTGTAAAGACGGTACAGCAATCCTCATAGGGCAGAATGGAGGTTTCAAAGGCGCCGATTTTTCTCGAAACGGTGACTATCTCGTCCTTGTCGCTGCCTATGAGAGGGCGGAAAACGGGAATTTCGCAAACCTTATCGGTGCAGAAAATGGCGTCCATGGTCTGGCTTGCCACCTGCCCCACGCTTTCGCCGGTTATGAGCGCCTTGCACTCTTCACGAGCGGCGATTTTCTGAGCGATTTTCATCATAAAACGCCGCATGATTATCGTGAACAGCTCCTCGGGGCATTTTTCCCCGATTTCAAGCTGAATTTCGGTAAAGGGCACGATAAAAAGAGGAATTCTTCCGCTGTACTGCGCAACGACGGTCAAAAGATCCCTGACCTTTTGCTCGGCGCGGGGGCCGGTGTAGGGCGGGCTTGCAAAATGAACTCCCACAAGCTCGATACCTCTCTTTGCCATGGTGTAGGCCGCAACGGGAGAATCTATTCCGCCGGAAATGAGCACGGCGGCCTTTCCGCCCGTTCCCACCGGCATTCCGCCCGCTCCCTTAATCTGATTTCCGTGAACATAGGCGGCCTTTTCCCTTATTTCGGCCGTGACGGTTATGTCGGGATTGTGGACATCCACCTTGAGATGATGAAACCTCGACAGCAAAAATCCGCCCAGCTCCCTTGCGATTTCGGGGCTTTTAAGGGGAAAGGTCTTGTCGGCGCGTTTGGCCTCCACCTTAAAGGTTTTAGCCGCCGACAGCTGCTTTTCAAGATATTCCGCCGCCGTCTTTTTTATGCTGTCCATGTCCTTTTCGGTGACGGCGGAGGGGGTGTATGCCGCAATGCCGAAAATTTTCGAAACCCTCCTTGCCGCCTCGGCCGTATCGAAACTTTCGTCCTTCGGCTCGATATAGACGGTCGACTGGGCGGCGTGCACATCGGCCTCTCCGAGAGGCTTTATGCGGCGGCGTATGTTTTTCATAAGGGTTTCTTCAAAACCGCGGCGGTTCTGACCCTTAAGGGCAAGTTCGCCGTTTTTTATAAGTATGATTTCTTTCATCTTTTTTTCCTTCTTAAAATTTTTGAAGCCGACGTCACCGCAAGACAAAGCTCGTCGACCTGCTCGGTTGTTGTGTCGGTCGAAAAGCTGACCCTCACGGCGCTGTCGATGATTTCGACGGGCAGTCCCTGCGCCTCGAGAACATGGCTGCGCCCTCCCTTTGAACAGGCGCTGCCTCCCGAAACAAAAATGTTCATCCCCTCGAGATAATGTATCATAACCTCCGACGGAACGCCGCAGAGGGAAAAATTCAGAATGTAAGGCAGCGCGTCGTTCGGCGAATTGAAAACAATGCCGTCGATTTTTTCAAGACCGCTTTTGAGCCTGTCACGAAGGGCGGCGGTTTTTTCAAGAGCCTGTGCCTCATCGGGGATTTCCGAAACGGCAACTCCGAACGCGGCGGCGGCGGGAAGATTTTCGGTTCCCGAGCGTAGATCTTTTTCCTGTCCTCCGCCGAAAAGAACGCTGTTTATACGGATGCCCTTTTTGACATAAAGGGCCCCGATTCCTTTTGGGGCGTGAACCTTGTGGCCGCTTATCGAGACAAGGTCGGCTCCGAGGTTTTTTGCCCTTTCGCAAAGCTTTCCGAAGCCCTGAACCATGTCGCAATGGAAAAGGGCGTTTTTCGCCGCTCTTTTCGTCAGGGCGCAGGCCTCCTTTATCGGCTGTATCGCTCCGGTCTCGTTGTTGACGGCCATGACCGAAACAAGTATGACCGAATCGTCAAGCTCTCTTTCAAGGTCGGAAAGCCTTATTTTTCCGTCATTCCCCACCGGAAGATAAACCGCTTTAAATCCGCGCCTTTCAAGCTCCTTTACGGCGTTTAAAACCGACGGGTGCTCGACGGCGGAGGTTATTATCTTGTTTCCCAGCCGCTTTCTTGCGTCGGTCGCGCCGAAAATCGCGAGATTGTTGGCCTCGGTCCCGCAGGAGGTGAAGAATATTTCCGTTTTGTCGGCTCCGAGCCTTTTTGCTATCGTTTCTCTCGCCGAATTAAGCTCCCGTTCGGCGTCAAGACCGAGGGAATAAACCGACGAGGGATTCCCGAATTTTTCGGTCATCATTAAGAGCGCCTTTTGCGCCGCTTTTTCGCTCACCCTTGTGGTGGCGCTGTTGTCAAGATAATTCACAGTCATTAAAAGCAATTTCTCCTCGGCGGAGCAAAGGCCTTTTTGAAAAAAGCTCTCCGCCCGTTATTATCGTTTAATTATACTACACACATATTAAATAAGCAAGAATAATTTGTAACAAAAAGCGGCCGACCGCCCGCAAAAAAGGCTTTCGACCGCTCTGTTTTAAATTTGTGGAATTTGCTTATTTCTGACGCTCGCAGCCGTAGAAAAATACCGCCACGGTGCCCACTCCCGTGTGGGAGGCGATTGTCGTGCCGATGTTACCCAGCACGATTTTGCCCTTAAGTTTCGGAAAACGCTTTTCAAGCTCCTCTATGGTGGCGTTTGCAAGCTCGATACAGTTTGAATGGGACACAAACATCTTGCCGTCATAATCTCTGCCGTTTCTGATGTTTTTCTCCACCTCGTCGACTGTTTTGATTATGGAATTTTTCTTTCCTCTCACCTTGCCGTAGGCGATAATTCTTCCCTCGCTGTTAAGGTGCATTATGGGGCAAATGTTGAGCACGGTGGCCACCGCCGCCGCGGGACCCGACACGCGTCCGCCCCTTCTGAACAGCTTAAGGTCGGTGGCAAAGAACTGATGGTGAATTGTGTTTCTCACCGAAAGGGCCCATTTTTCCACCTCTTCGGCGGTTTTGCCCCCGTCGCGAAGATCTGCCGCGTCGTCCACAAGCAGGCCGTAGCCGGTGCAGCTGCCGAGAGAGTCAACCACCCGTATTTTTCTGCCCGGATGATTTTTCATTACCTTTTCGGCCGCCTCATATGCGTTGTTGACCGACGGGGTCATGCCCGAACCGAAGGCGATGTGAAGTATTTCGCCCTCATATTCCTCCACAAGCTCTTCAAAAAAGCGCTCGTATTTAAAAACGTTTATCTGCGAGGTGGAGGGAAGATAGCCCTGATCAAGCAGCTCGTAAAAATTTTTCAGCGAATCGGGATTTTTTCCCATATCGTCCTCATATTCTACTCCGTTCACCGTGTAGGTATAAAACAGAACGGGAATTTTACGGTCGCAGACATATTGATACGGCAGGTCAACCGTCGATTCGCAGGATAAAATAAATTTGTTTTCCATTTAAAATTCTCCTCGTCAAAAAACTTTTGCCAAAATCTTTGTCAAGTATATATCAAACCCTCTTTAAAATCAATCTATCCCGAAGAAATTCATTCCACCGCTGTTTTTCCCTTCTCTACCGAGGGTAGAGCCTTAGGTTTTATGCCCTTTGCGCGCGTTTTTTTATACTCATTGTCCTTTTTCGAAATTGCGCCCGGTTTGCCCGCCCGTCCGCGGCAAAAGCTTTTCGGCCTTTTTCTTCGGCAGGAATTCAAAGAAATAATCCGAAAAAAATTTCAAAAACCCCTTGACATGGCGAAAAAAGTGTGATATAGTCGAAAGCGTTCAAAGGCTGTGACGAAGACGGTTTAGAACATACGGCTTTTCAGAGAGACGGCGGTTGGTGCGAGTCGTCAGCGGTGTTCTTCATAACCCATCCCTTCCGAGCCGGAGGTCCGAAAGGAATTTTTCCGAGTAGACGCTTCCCGTCTTGCCGCGTAAAGGCATAAGGATTGATTGATCCTGAGTGGCAGTTTAACTGCAATTTGAGTGGTACCGCGAGTGTAAGATATTCACCCGTCTCAAAGGAACTTTTCTTTGGGGCGGTTTTTTTATTGCCCCGATAAAAAACGATCAGGAGGAACAGAAAATGACAAACGTAGACACCGAAAAACTGCTCGAGGTCGCCCGCAGAATTCGCGAAATGCGTGAGATCGTGGGTCTGACCGTGGAGGAAATGGCCGAAAAAACCGAGGTAACCGTGGACGATTACCTTAAATACGAGGCCGGACAGCTTGACTTCCCCTTCACCTTTATTCACAAATGTTCACTTGCCTTCGGAATCGGCATCACCGACCTTCTCGAAGGACAGAGCGCCCACCTTTCTTCCTACACCGTTACCCGCAAGGGCAAGGGTCAGGAAACCGCCAAGGAGGACGGCATCAACATCCAAAACCTTGCCCCTCTTTTCCGCAAAAAAATCGCCGAGCCCTATTGGGTTCGTTACGACTACCGCGAGGAGCTTCAAAACAAGCCCATCCACCTCACCAAACACTCGGGACAGGAGTTCGACCTTGTTATCAAGGGTAAAATGAAGGTTCAGGTCGGCGACAACACCGAGGTTCTCGAGGAAGGCGACAGCATCTATTACAACAGCTCCACTCCCCACGGAATGATCGCCGTCGACGGCAGCGAGGTGCTCTTCCTTGCGGTGGTTCTCCCGGGAGAGGCTCACACCGAAACCGTCGTCCGCGACACCCTCATCCCCGGCCGCACCCCCGGCAAGACCTTTGTCAGCGAGAAGTTTATAAAGACCCTCGAGGACGAAAACGGCGTGCTCAAGAAAATCGATTTTGTCAACGAGGACAGCTACAATTTCGCCTTCGACACCGTCGACGCCATCGCCAAAAAGGACCCCGAAAAGCTTGCCATGCTTCACATCTCGAGAGACAAGGTGGAGCGCCGCTTTACATTTAATGATATGAAACGCTATTCGGCTCAGGTGGCAAACTACTTCACCTCTCTCGGCATCAAAAAGGGCGACCGCGTCATGCTGGTGCTCAAGCGCCATTATCAGTTCTGGTTCTCCTTCCTCGCCCTCAACAAGATCGGCGCCGTGGCCATCCCCGCCACCCATCAGCTCAAGGCTCACGACTTTGAATACCGCTTTAAGGCCGCCGATGTTTCGGCCATCGTGTGCACCGACGACGACGGAGTTCCCGATTGCGTGGACGAGGTTGCCGACAACTGCCCCACCCTCAAGGTCAAGGTAGTGGTCGGAAAGGACAGAGAGGGTTGGCACAACTTTGACGCCGAGTATCCCCTCTTCAGCGCCCATTATTACCGCACCGCCGACAGCGCCTGCGGTGACGACAACATGCTCATGTTCTTCACCTCCGGCACCACCGGCTATCCCAAAATCGCAACCCATTCCTGCAAATATGCACTCGGTCACTATATCACCGCTAAATACTGGCACGGAGTCAGCGACGACGGTCTCCACTTCACCATCTCCGACACCGGCTGGGGCAAGGCGCTGTGGGGCAAAATGTTCGGACAGTGGCTGTGCGAGGGAGCGGTCTTTACCTATGACTTTGACCGTTTCTCGGCCGCCGACATTCTCCCCATGTTCGCAAAATATCAAATCACCACCTTCTGTGCTCCTCCCACAATGCTCCGCATGATGGTCAAGGAGGACATCTCGAAATACGACCTTTCCTCCATCCGCCACATGACCACCGCCGGCGAGGCGCTCAACCCCGAGGTATATAAACAATTCGAAAAGGCCACCGGCCTTAAGATCATGGAGGGCTTCGGCCAGACCGAAACCACCCTCGCCATCGCAAACCTCATGGGTCAGCCCCACAAAATCGGCTCCATGGGCAAGCCCTCTCCCCAATTCGACATCACCCTTCTCGACAGCGACGGAAATCCCGTTCCCGACGGCGAATCCGGAGAGATCGTCATCAAGACCTCCGACAAGGTTCCCTGCGGACTGTTCAAGGGCTACTACAAAAACGAAGAAAAGACCAAAGAGGTCTGGCACGACGGTTATTATCACACCGGCGACGTTGCATGGCGCGACGAGGACGGCTTCTACTGGTATGTGAGCCGCGTGGACGACGTCATCAAGTCCTCGGGCTACCGCATCGGACCCTTCGAAATCGAAAGCGTCATCATGGAGCTGCCCTATGTTCTTGAGTGCGCCGTTACCGCCGCTCCCGACGAGGTCAGAGGACAGGTCGTCAAGGCCAACGTTGTGCTCACCAAGGGCACCGAGCCTTCCGACGAGCTTAAAAAGGAAATCCAGACCTACGTTAAAAAGAACACCGCTCCCTACAAATATCCCCGTATAGTGGAATTCAAGGACGAGCTGCCCAAGACCATCAGCGGCAAGATCCAGCGCAACAAGCTTTAATATTTAATAATTTTTCTCTTTTGGAAGTTTAACGGAGGCGAAAGATGTACAATTATAAGCGAGTAACCCTGCTTTGCGGCCATTACGGCAGCGGCAAGACAAACGTCGCCGTCAATATGGCTCTCGAGCTTGCGGCTCTCGGAAAAAATACGGCGGTTGCCGACCTTGACATTGTAAATCCCTACTTTCGCACCAAGGACAGCAAAGAGGACTTTGAGGCGGCGGGAGTGCGGCTTATCTGTTCGGAATATGCCAACACGAATCTCGACATTCCCGCCCTTCCACAGGATATATATGCCGTCACCGACGATAAAAGTTTAAATGTCATCGTCGATGTCGGCGGGGACGACCGCGGTGCCTATGCCCTCGGCCGTATCGCCCCGGCTCTCGTGAGCGAAGGAAATTTCGACTGTCTCATGGTCATAAACCGTTTCCGTCCCCTGACTCCCGACGCAAAATCCACCGTCGAGGTTATGAGAGAAATAGAGGCGGCGGGAAAAATTCCCTTCACCGGGCTTGTGAACAACTCGAATCTCGGTGCCGAAACGACGGCGGAGGACGTGCTGTCGTCGGAAAGCTATGCAAACGAGGTGTCCCGCCTTTGCGGGCTGCCGATTAGGCTCACCTCCTTTGACAAAGCACTTGAAAACGAGCTTTCGGGGAGGCTTTCGAATCCCTTTCCCCTTAAACTTCAAAAAAGACCTGTATAAAATAAGGAGCGATAATATGGCAAAGCTTACCTTTAATACCGACAACTGCAAGGGCTGCGGGCTGTGCGTTGACGCATGTCCCAAGGGCCTTTTGGCCCTGTCGGAGGAAAAAATCAACAAGAAGGGGCATCATCCCGCCGAGCTGACCGACGAGGGTGCCTGCGTCGGATGTGCGTCCTGCGCGATAATGTGTCCCGACTGTATCATAAAGGTTGAGAGGTGAAGGAAATGTCTGAAAAGGTACTTATGAAGGGCAATGAAGCCATTGCCGAGGCGGCCATTCTTGCGGGCTGCCGCCACTATTTCGGTTATCCCATAACTCCTCAGACCGAAATCGCCGCTTATATGGCCAAAAAAATGCCCAAAATCGGCGGTGTTTTTCTTCAGGCCGAAAGCGAAATCGCCGCAATCAACATGGTATACGGCGTTTCCTCGGCGGGAAAAAGAGTCATGACCTCCTCCTCAAGCCCCGGAATTTCCCTTAAGGGCGAAGGACTTTCCTATCTTGCCGGATGCGACCTTCCGGCTCTCGTGGTAAACGTTCAGCGCGGCGGCCCCGGACTCGGCGGAATTCAGCCCAGCCAGTCGGACTATTTCCAGGCCACCAAGGGCGGCGCCCACGGCGATTTTCACATGATAGTTCTCGCTCCCGCCTCGGTTCAGGAAATGGCCGAGCTGACCGTCAAGGGCTTTGAGCTTGCCGACAAATACCGCATGACCTCCATGATAATGGCCGACGGCACCATGGGACAGATGATGGAGCCGGTTCAGCTTGATTTCGACATAAAGCCCGCCCCCGAAAAGCCTTGGGCCACCACCGGCACGAAAATGAGCCGTCCCCACAACATAGTGAATTCTCTTTCCCTCGTTCCCGAGGAGCTTGAGCAGCTCAATTTCGCCCGCTATGAGCGTTATAAAACGGTGGAAAAAGAGGTTCCCATGTTTGAGGAATATCTCATGGACGACGCCGAGATATGCGTTGTTGCCTTCGGCATTGCCGCCCGAGTTTCCAAAAACGCCGTTAACGAGGCGAGAAAACAGGGCCTTAAAGTCGGTATGATAAGACCCATAACCCTTTGGCCCTTCCCCGTCGCCCCCTTTGAGAAGGCTCTTTCCCATGTAAACAGATTTATTTCGGTGGAGCTTTCCATGGGTCAGATGATCGAGGACATCAGACTTGCCGTCAGGTGTCAAAAAGAAGTTACACTCTGCAACAGGGTGGGCGGTATGATTCCCTCCCCCGAGCAGGTGCTTGAAGCAATCAAAAACGGAGGTGCGGAATAATGGTGGTATTTGACAGACCTCATGCTTTAATCGACGTTCCCATGCACTACTGCCCCGGCTGTACCCACGGCATTGTTCACCGTCTTGTGGCCGAGGTAATCGATGAGCTCGGTATCGAGGGAAAAACCATCGGTATCGCTCCGGTGGGATGTTCGGTTATGGCTTATAATTACTTTAACTGCGACGTTATCGAGGCGGCTCACGGCCGCGCCCCCGCCGTCGCAACGGGCGTCAAGCGCGCCGACCCCGAAAACCACATCGTCTTTACATATCAGGGAGACGGCGACCTCGCCTCCATCGGTATGGCCGAGACGGTTCACGCCGCCGCCCGAAACGAAAATATAACGGTAATTTTCATAAACAACGCAATTTACGGCATGACCGGCGGTCAGATGGCTCCCACCTCTCTTCCCGGTCAGGTGACCCAGACCTCTCCCTACGGCCGCGACCCCAAGCTCTGCGGCTATCCCGTCAAGATATGCGAAATGCTTTCCGAGCTTGAAGGCCCCGAATATCTCGAGAGGGTCACAGTCAACAATGTTAAAAATGTCAGAAACGCCAAAAAGGCCATTAAAAAGGCTTTTCAAAATCAAATCGACGGCAAGGGATTTTCCCTTGTGGAGGTCGTCTCCTCCTGTCCCACCAACTGGGGCATGACCCCCAAAGAGGCTCTCAAGTGGATTGACGAGCATATGCTGCCCTACTATCCCCTCGGAGTGTATAAGGACAGATCGGCAAAGGAGGAAAAATAATGAGCACCAAGAGTATTCTTTTTTCCGGTTTCGGCGGACAGGGCATACTTTTTGCCGGAAAGCTTGTGGCCTATAAAGGGCTTATGGATGACAAAAACGTAAGCTGGCTTCCCTCCTACGGTCCCGAAATGCGAGGCGGTACGGCAAGCTGCAGCGTCATTTTAAGCGACGAACCGGTCGGCTCCCCCATAATTTCAAACGCCGACGTGCTTGTGGCCATGAATTTGCCCTCTCTCGACCGATTTGAAGAGTCGGTAAAGCCGGGCGGCATGATTTTTGTGGACAGCTCCCTTGTGGAACGCAAGGTAAAGAGAGACGACGTCACCGCCTTTTACGTTCCCGCCACCAAAACCGCGGGAGACAAGGGCTTTTCCACCCTCGCCAACATGATAATGGTGGGAAAGCTGCTTAAGGAGCTGGGCGAATTCGACGAGCAAAGCGTTGAAGCGGCGGTTTCCAAGGTTATTTCGGCCAAGCACGCCGACATGAAGGAAGTTAATATGAACGCCATTAAAACCGGCGCCGAATTTTAAATTTTGCAAAGGAGAAAAAATTATGGACATTAAAATCGTAAAAACCGAGCATCCCAAAGAAAAACCCGATCCCAAAACCCTCGGATTCGGCAAAATCTTTACCGACCATATGTTCGTTATGGACTATTCCCGCGAAGAGGGCTGGCATGACGCAAGAATCGTGCCCTTCGGCTACCTCTCGATACACCCTGCCTCCACCGTGCTTCACTACGGTTCGGAAATTTTCGAGGGACTCAAGGCCTATCGCCGCGCCGACGGAAAGGTTCAGCTTTTCCGCCCCATCGAAAACGTCAGAAGAATGAACAATTCGGCCGAGCGCCTTTGCCTTCCTCAAATTCCCGAGGAGGACGCCCTTAAGGCTCTCACTACCTTTGTAAATCTTGAGCAGGACTGGACTCCAGGCGAATTCGGCACCTCTCTGTATCTTCGTCCCTTTATGTTCGGAAACGACGAATCCCTCGGGGTTCACGCCGTTCACAACGCCACCTTCATGATTATCGCCTCCCCCGTCGGAAGCTATTATGCCGAGGGTATCAACCCCGTTAAAATCATGATTGAGGACGAGGACGTCCGTGCCGTTCGCGGCGGAACCGGCTATGCAAAGTGCGGCGGAAACTATGCCGCCAGCAACCGTGCGGGTGAGCGCGCCGAACAGAAGGGCTATTCCCAGGTACTGTGGCTCGACGGCGTTGAGCGCAAATACATCGAAGAGGTTGGCGCCATGAACGTTATGTTCAAGATAAACGGCGAGGTCGTCACCCCCAAGCTCACCGGCTCCATTCTCCCCGGCATCACGAGAAAATCCTGCATCGAGGTTCTTGCCAAGGAAGGCATTAAGGTAAGCGAGCGCCTTCTCAGCGTTGACGAGCTTGAAAAGGCCATGGAGGACGGCACCCTTGAGGAAGCATGGGGCTGCGGTACGGCGGCCGTCGTTTCCCCCATCGGCGAGCTTTGCTATAAGGGCAAAAAATGCACCGTCAACGGCGGAAAAATCGGACCTCTCACCCAGCACCTCTATGACACTCTCACCGGTATCCAGTGGGGCAAAACCGAGGACACCTTCGGCTGGATCGTGGAAGTCTGATTACCTTTTAAACAATCAAAAAGGAGTATCGGGAAGATACTCCTTTTTCTTTTATGTGTTTATCTGATTTTGTCCTGCTTTTTGCCGAAGTTAAGCTTCCACAGCAAAAGCGACAGTAAAAACGCTCCGCCGATTATTCCGACAAACCATACGGCCGAAATTGCGGCGGGATTTTGCTTTATCATAAGAAAGGGATAGGGACCCTTCATTTTTCCCGTAAGATTGAGGATTATTGCGGCTGCGGCATACAAAAGAACGGGAGCAGTTCCCAAAAGCACGCTCCTTTTGCCGATTTTGGGCGAGCGTTCGAAAAACAAAAATGAAACAAGGCACAAAATCGGGCAAATCACATGATGAAAAATCATGGGATATGATATAAGCATGGGGCGAATTGCACTTGATCCGCCCTGCATGGGAACGAGCACACAAGCCGCAACAACGGCCGTCAGCGTCATGCAGCACACGGCCGCGTATTTCACCGCCTTGACCCACCGGGGAATTTCCACCATGCCCGCAAGGGATTTAATTTGAGACACACCCATTATGAGACAGGCAAAAAAGGCGAAAAAGTTGCTGTCGTTTGTGAAAAATTCAAAGGCCGAAAGCCCGTTTTTCGAAAGAACGGTTAGGGCGGCCGGCACCTCTAAAGCCGCGCAAAGCAGATTTAAAACTGCCGATGAAATTTTATTGAAGGTAAATTTTCCCATGTAAATACTCCTCAGCCGACATTCGGCGACTCTATAATATGCTTTGATTTTCCGAATTTTATCATGCAAATTCCGCCCTCAAAGCTTTCGGCAAAGCTTTTGCCGTCGATATAGGCATTGACGCCGTCTCCGTAGAAAGCTTCGCTCATTTCAAGGGTGTTTTTATCGGCAAAGGCAAGCATGCTTGTGTAGGTGTTTTTACCGAGGCAGCTTTCGGGAAGGTATTTCATAAGGGCGCCAAGCGTCTCGGTCTTGCTGTCTCCCTCAAGCTTTTCGGAGGATTTTGTCATGTCGTAAAGGTCGCTGCCGTCGTAGAAATAGCTTTTCCCCGAAAGCGAGCCGTATTTTGCCCCGTTGAGCCTGAAAACATATTTATCACCGTCGCCGTCGGTGTATTTCTGAACCAAAGATTTATCGTCCTCGAAAATATAAAATGTATATTCATTGTCCGACAGCTTAAGGGCAAGCTCGTCGTAAAGCACGCCCGCAAGCGCCGAATTTTCGGTTTTTACCGCCTGAGAATTGCCCTCAAGCCGCCTGCAGCCGCTTTCAAGCGCGCTTTTCGCCGACTCGGCCGTCACGTTTCCGAAGGGATTTGCGATTATAAGCACAATTGCCGCAACGACCAAAACAATAAGGACAATTCTCGTCTTTTTTCCCAAATGCCGCGGATTAAGTTTTTCCTTTTGTTCATTCCAAAAGCCGCCGACGCCGCTCATATTTTCACGTCCTCTTAAATATTTATGTAAACCATACCACAATTCCGTTAAAAAAGCAAGAAAAAAGAGCCTTTGAAGGGCAATTTCAAAGGCTCCTCGGTATTATTTCAAAAGCGCGGCAATATCGGGGAAAGGCTCCACCGAACGGCGGAGAATACCGTGCATTTGTGCGATTGCGATGCCGTAATTGGTAATGGCAACGCCGCGGGTTTTGCACCGCTCTATTCTCGATTTCATTTCCCGCTCGCCGAGCATACATCCGCCGCAATGAATGACAAGGTCAAAGCCCGTCGGGTCGTCGGGGAATTCCCCGCCCGAGGTAAAGCTTAAATCCAAATTTTTGCCGGTGTGGTTTTTGAGCCATTTTGGCAGCTTTTCGGTTCCGATGTCGCCGCATTGACGGTGGTGGGTGCAGCCCTCGGAAATCAGCACCCTGCTTCCGTCGCAAAGCCTGTCAAGCTTTGCCGCTCCCCTTACCGCCTCGGCAAGGTCGCCCTTATACCGCGCAAAAAGTATGGAAAAAGAGGTCAGCGGTATGTCGCTCGGGGTTTCGCCGTTCACCCGCCCGAAGGCCTGTGAATCGGTTATGACAAGCTTTGGCGGCCTGTTTAATGCGGCAAGAGCCGATTTAAGCTCGGTTTCCCTTGTGACAAAGGGAAGTGCGCCCGCCTCGAGAGCGTCTCTTATGGTCTGCTGCTGAGGCAGTATCAGCCTTCCTTTGGGCGCCGCCGAATCAATGGGAACCACAAGCACGACGACGTCGTTTGGCTCCACAAGGTCGGCCACAAGACGGCGGTCGTTTTTCTGAAGCCCCGCCGCTTTTCCTATCATTTCCTTAAGCTCGAAAATGCCGTCGCCGGTTTTTGCGCTGACATATATTTCGTTCTTTTCGGCACTCGGAATGGTTTCAATCCCGTCCGATTTGTTGAAAGCCTTGATGAAAGGCAATTTTTTTTGCTCAAAAAGCTTTATAAGATCGCCGTCGGCCTCGGACATACCCTTGACGCCGTCGATGACAAGCACGGCAATGTCGGTCATATCGAGCACCTGCATGGTTCGCCTCACCCGCATTTCTCCGAGCTTTCCCTCGTCGTCGATACCGGGGGTGTCGATTATGACAACGGGGCCTATGGGAAGCAGCTCCATGGCCTTTTTAACCGGGTCGGTGGTTGTTCCCTTGACGTCGGAAACAAGGGACAGCTTTTGTCCCGTCACGGCGTTGACAACGCTGGACTTGCCCGCATTTCTCACGCCGAAAAAGCCGATGTGAACCCGCTCGGCCGATACCGTATCGTTAAGTCCCATTCAAAGCCCCCCTAAAAGCGGAAATCCCGCCTGTTTGAATTCTTTATCTGCTCGATATTTTCCCTTGCGATTTCCCTGACCTTTTCCTTGGGAATCTTTTTAAGCTCATCCTCGATAAGCTTATAGCCCACCTTTTTGGTGTCCTCGCTTGCATAGTCCTCGAGATATTCGGTGAGGGTCATAAGAGCGTTGGGGTGGCAGCAGTTGAGAATCTGACCGTTTTTGCAAAGGCTCATAAATCTGTCGCCGGTTCTGCCCTCGCGATAGCAGGCGGTGCAGAAGGAGGGCACAAAGCCCATGCTCATAAGCCAATTTACCACCTCGTCAAGGGTGCGCTGATCCGAAACATCAAACTGCTCGGAATCGTGGGGACGCTCCTCCTCGCAATATCCGCCCACCGAGGTGCGGGAGGCTCCGCTTATTTGGGAAACACCCAGCTGAAGCATTTTTTCCCTGACGGCCTGACTTTCCCTTGTGGAGATTATCATGCCGGTATAGGGCACGGCAATGCGGATACAGGCGGCGATTTTTTCGAAAATCTCGTCGTCAAGGCCGTTGTCAAAGGCGTCGGGGTCAATGTCGTCGGCGTGCTTGACCCTCGGCACGCTTATGGTGTGGGGCCCCACCCCGTGCACAGCCTCAAGATGCTCGGCGTGCATAAGCAGCCCCGCGAATTCATACTGATAGCCCTCAAGGCCGAAAAGCACACCCAGCCCCACGTCGTCTATTCCGCCCTCCATGGCTCGGTCCATGGCCTCGGTGTGATAGTCATAATCGTGCTTGGGGCCGGTGGGATGAAGCTCGAGATAGCTTTTTTTGTTGTAGGTCTCCTGGAAAAGAATATATGTTCCGATTCCCGCCTCTTTAAGCTTGCGGTAATTTTCCACCGTGGTGGCGGCAATGTTGACATTGACCCTTCTTATGTCGCCGTTTTTGTGATGAACCGAATAAATTGTCTTTATGGACTCAAGAATATATTCGATGGGGTTGTTGACCGGATCCTCTCCCGCCTCGATTGCAAGGCGCTTGTGACCCATGTCCTGAAGGGCAATGACCTCGTTTCTGATTTCCTCTTGGGAAAGCTTTTTACGGGCAATGTGCTTGTTCTTCAGGTGATATGGACAGTAAAGACATCCGTTGACGCAGTAATTCGACAGGTAAAGGGGCGCGAACATGACTATTCTGTTGCCGTAAAAGGCAAGCTTGATTTCCTCGGCAAGGCGGTACATTTCCTCCACCTTTTCGGGAATATCGCAGGCAAGCAGCACCGAAGCCTCCCTGTGGGTAAGGCCGGCGCAATGGGTCTCGTTTCCGCTTTTAACCGGGCGCGCCTTTTCGAGAATACTGTCTATAAGTTCGATGTTATGCTTGTTTTTCTCGGCATATTCAATGGTTTTCAAAATTTCCTCGTGGCTGATAAATTCCTCGGCCTTGAGGGATTTCGGATTGTAAACTGACATAATAATTTCCTTTCTTACGGTCAGACTTTTCTTTCCGTCAGACTATAATTTAATGTCGCCGCGGCTTGTGACGATTTTATATCCTATCGACTCCATGCGGCGGTTAAGGCAGGAACGGCATTGAGCCGACTCCTCGCCCGTGCAGATTTTGTTGTCGTAGAGAGCATATTTTTTTCTCACCGAAACGGGGGACAGATTGGGCATGACAACATTTGCGCCCGCCTTTATGCCCTTTTCCCGCCCAAGGAGGTCGATGGTTCCAAGCGCCGTGGTGGAGGGCAAAAGAATGTTGGGCTTTATAAGCCTTATGAGCGATAGCAAAAAGACCGTCTGCTCCGCCGTACCGGCGGGAAAATGCTCAAAGGGCGTGTCCTTTGCCGGAATAAAGGGGCCTATTCCGCACATATCGGGAGAGAATTCCTCGATGAATTTAAGGTCCTTTGCAAGGGTATTTTCGGTTTGGAAGGGCGAACCCACCATAAACCCGCAGCCCACCTGAAAGCCGATGTCCCGAAGGTCGTAAAGACATCTCATGCGGTTTTCAAAGGACATTCCCGCAGGGTGGAGCTTTTGATAGTGCTCCTTATCGGCCGTTTCGTGACGGAGAAGATACCTGTCGGCACCGGCTGCGAAAAATTCTTCATAGCTTTCTCTGCCGTATTCCCCGAGGGACAGCGTGACGGCACAGTCGGGGAAATCCTTTTTAAGCCTTTTCACCGTGTCGCATATCATTTTCTCGGAAAAGACCCCTTCCCCGCCCTGAAGCACAAAGGTGCGAAAGCCAAGCTCATACCCCTGCGCCGCGCAAAGGAAAATTTCCTCCTTTGAAAGCACATATCGGTCGCAGCCGCCGTTTGATTTGCGAATTCCGCAATAAAAGCAGTCGTTTTTGCAGACGTTTCCGATTTCGATGAGACCTCTGACATAAACGTCGCTGCCGTAGATTTCTTTTCTTGCCCTGTCGGCTCTTTCGGCCGCGAAATCGGCAAGCTCGGCGTTGCGCCCTCTTATAAGCTCCTCATATTCCGAAAGAGAAAGGCCCTTTTCCCTCTCGAGCTTTCGGACAAGGTCAAAAAGCTTTTCACTCATTGCCTTTTATGCCGGAATAGGCGGTTTTAACGCTCAGTCCGTCGATGTTGCCGAGCTTGCCGGCAAGGGCCGAAATGGTGTCGGCGGGGGCGTCGAGAGCCACCGAAACGATGTTGATGTTGCGCTCCCTGTGGGGAAGCCCCATGCGGCCAATGATAAAATCACGGTATTCGTGAAGCAGAGCGTTGAGCCCCTCAACGGCCTCGCCTTTTTCGACGATTATCGCCATAACCGCAACTCTTGTTTCCATAATAAAACCTCACTTATAAAAAATCCGCCGTACCTGCGAAAGGATACGGCGGCAGCCAAAACGGAAATTGCCTCGCACCTTCACGCAGATCTCTCTTTGTGTCGGATAAAGTTTTCATTTTAGATCGGCAAAACCTCACAGGCGAAAAACGAGTTCGGCCCGCCGAAAAAGCCGTTTATTCGGCTTCGAAAGCGTCCTTGGAAAGGCCGCATACGGGACATACCCAATCATCGGGAATGTCTTCAAAAGCGGTTCCGGGGGCAATTCCGCTGTCGGGATCGCCGATTTCGGGGTCGTAAACATATCCGCAGGGACATACGTATTTCATAATTATTATCTCCTTTTATCGTTTAAATATTTCAGGTGTCAGCCGCTTATGATTTCGGAAATGACGCCCATAATTTTGTCGTGACATCCTCCGCAGCCGGTCGAGCAGTTTGTCACCTTTTGAACCTCTTCAAATTCTTTTTCGAGATCGGGGAAACGGGTGTGCTCATGAACCGCCTTTTCGATGTCGGCATAGCTTACTTTTTTGCACTTGCAAATAAGCTCGTTGGGGGCAATATTCACTTTAATCACCAACTTTTCAAAAAATAGCTGTTTTAAGCCGTCTTTATTTTAACACACTTAAATTCAAATGTCTACATTATTCGATAATTTTTCCGTCGAGGGATATTGTCACCACCTGCCACGGAATGAATTTGCCGCTGCTTTTGAGCGCCTCCTTTGCCATGTGCTCAAGACCGCCGCAGCAGGGAACCTCCATTCGCACCACCGTCACGCTTTTAATGTCGTTGTTTTTGATTATTTCGCAAAGCTTTTCGGAATAGTCGGTACCGTCAAGCTTGGGGCAGCCAATCAAGGTGACGCGGTTTTTAATGAATTTCTCGTGAAAATTTCCGTAGGCAAAGGCGGTGCAATCGGCGGCGATAAGAAGATTTGCGCCGTCAAAGTAGGGTGCGTTTGTCGGCACAAGCTTGATTTGCACCGGCCACTGGGAAAGGCGGGACAAGGGCTCGCCTACCGCCGCAGCGGGGGCTTCTTTCTCGGCGCGGTTGAAAACACGAAGCTTATGACCGGGACAGCCGCCCGCGTGAGGCTCAAAACCCTCTTTCTTTTTATTTTCCAAATTCTTTTTGACCTCGGTCTCGTTATATTCGGCAGCCTCCCGCTCCACAAAGCTTATGGCCCCGGTGGGACATGAGGGCAGACAGTCGCCAAGCCCGTCGCAGTAATCGTCCCGAAGCAGCTTTGCCTTGCCGCCCACCATGCCTATTGCGCCCTCGTGACAGGCGTTTGCGCAGGCTCCGCAGCCGTTGCATTTTTCCTCGTCTATGTGAATTATTTTTCTTATCATAAAGATTACCTCCTTGATTTTTCGTCCTTATTATAATATACTGAGCAAAAACATTCTGTTGTTTTTCCAACAAAGGGGAGATTTTTTTGAAAAATTATTTTGTTTTTTTAATCACAAATCCTCTTTTCAGGGGTGTGACCGACGAAGGGCTCACAAAGCTTTTGGGCTGTGTTAAACCGACGGAAGAAAGCTTTAAAAAGGGCGGAATAATCCTCCCGGCGGGGCAAAAAACCGACCGATTCGGTATTCTGCTTTGCGGCAAGGGCGTGATTGCCCACGAGGATTTTTGGGGAAACAGAAATATTATTTCGCCCCTTCTCCCGGGACAGATTTTCGGCGAGGTTTTTGCCCTTAAGAGCGGCGCGGTGACGACGGTGGGAGTCTTTGCCGAAAGCGACTGCGAGGTTTTATGGATAAAATCCGAAAGCCTTCTGTCCTCCTGCACCGAAATTTGTCCCTGCCACGCCGCCGTCACGCGAAATCTCATCGGGCTCCTTGCCGAAAAAAATCTTAAAATGAACGAAAAAATAATTCACATGGCTAAAAGAACCACCCGCCAAAAGCTTATGTCCTTTTTGTCGGCAAAGGCGGCCGAGGCGAAAAGCGAAAGCTTTACCGTTGATATGGACCGCCAGCAGCTTGCGGATTATCTTTCGGTGGAGCGCAGCGCCATGTGCGCCGAGCTGTCCCGCCTTCAAAAGGACGGCTATCTTTCCTATAAGGGTAATCGTTTCAGACTTTCGGGCAGGAATATATGAAAAAGTGCTTTGGATGATCTCCAAAGCACTTTTGATTTTAAACAGACAGTCGTCCCACGCAAAACTCATACTAAACCCGTTTCAAAGAAGCCGATAGGTATCGTACATTCAAAGCCTCCCTTGTGTAAAGGGAGCCGAAGGCACCGAACCGCAGCCGTTTATATCGGGGGGCCGGGGACAGCACGAAAGGTCGATTTCAACCTTTCCACAAGGTTACCGACATTAAGCAGGCGTTTTCTTCCTCTGCCTTTGGGATAGGAAAAAACGTTTGTATCGGACTAACCGAATTCGAATGACGTTTTCGACATTTGAACCTGCCCGACGGCGTACAAAGGTACGCCGAGCGGTGAGGTTTGTTCGCTACAGGCGTTTTTAACATCCCAAATGTTATTTCTTGAGACGTTTGTCGCTCTTTCTTGTCAATGCCGTACCCACCGACTGGAATACCTGAACAAGCACAATGAGAAGCACAACGGCAAGGAGCATAACCATATATTTATAGCGGTAGTAGCCGTAATTTATGGCGATTTTTCCGAGACCGCCGCCGCCGATTATGCCGCTCATGGCGGTGTATCCGAGAATGGTGGTGATGGCGATGGTGATGTTTGAAATGAGGGAGGGCATACTTTCGGGCAACATAACCTTAACAATGATTTGGAAAGGCGACGCGCCCATGCTCTGCGCCATTTCGATAACGCTGGGATTGACTTCTCTAAGGCTGCTTTCCACAAGTCTGACCACAAAGGGGAAGGCCGCAATGGTCAGGGGAACAATGGACGCCGCCGTTCCGACGGCCGTTCCCATTATGGCTCGGGTCAGCGGGAAAACCAAAATCATCAGTATAAGGAAAGGCACCGAACGGAGCAGGTTTATTATGACGTTGAGCACCTGCATAACGGGTTTCGGCAGCGGAAGCACCCCGCCCTTTTCGCCGGCCACAAGCAGCACGCCCAAAGGAAGACCGATTATTATGGCAAGAGCCGTAGACAGCACGGTGACATAAAGCGTTTCCCACACGGCGGACAAAAACTGAGTTTTTACAATTTCGGCGGTTTCGAGCCATTCGGGAGAGTTAAAAAAATCAGTCAGCATTTCCGGTTACCTCCTCGGCGGATATGTCCTCACTTTGGGACAGGAATTTTATTGCGCGCTCCAGATTATTCTGCTCATTTTTCACGGCAAGAAGCATGGTTCCGTAGGCCTTGCCGCCGATACTTTTGGTGGAGGCATAGCAAATGCTGGCCTCTATCCCCTCTTTAAGCGCCATTTGAGCAATCATGGGCTCGTCGGTGGCGTCGGCGCCGTTGAAAACGACGCGGATATAGCGGTAATTTTCGTCCTTTTCCGACAAAAACTCCTCGGAGGAGCCTTCGGGGAAAACAAGACGTTTGGCCGCCGAGGACTTGGGATGGGAAAAGACCTCGGATACCGTTCCCTCTTCGGCAACGGCGCCGTTTTCGAGAATCGCCACCCTGTCGCACACCCGCTCGACGGCACTCATCTGGTGGGTTATGATTATGACCGAAATGCCGGTCTTTTTGTTTATTGTCTGCACAAGGTCGAGAATGGAATTTGTGGTTTTGGGGTCGAGAGCGCTGGTTGCCTCGTCGCAAAGGAGAACCTTGGGCTCGGTGGCAAGGGCGCGGGCAATGGCCACCCTTTGCTGCTGACCGCCCGAAAGCTGAGCCGGATAGGCCTTGGCCTTTTCGGCAAGCCCCACAAGCTCAAGAAGCTCGGCGGCCTTTTTCCTTGCCTCGGCCTTGGGCACGCCCTCAAGCTCGAGAGGAAAGCACACGTTTTTAAGGCAGTTTTTCTGCATAAGCAGATTAAAGCCCTGAAAAATCATGGTTATTTTTCTTCTTGTCTCCCTGAGCTCCTTTTTTCCGAGGCTGCCCATGTCGACGCCGTCGAAAATAACATTTCCCGACGTTGGCCGTTCAAGCATATTTATGCATCGCACGAGGGTGCTTTTCCCGGCGCCGCTCATGCCGATTATGCCGTAGATCTCGCCGTCGTTTACGGTCAGCGAGACGTCCTTAAGCGCCTCGACCTTTCCCGACGAAAGGGTAAAGGTCTTGGTCAGATTTTTTATTTCAATCATTTTTTCACCTCATCGGCCGAAAACCGACCTATACAACAATTGGTACCGTGGTAAATCATACCACAGTACCAATCAAAACGCAATTTAAATTTTTAATTATTCGCCCTTCAAAGCGTCAAGAGAGGTCTGCTTTCCGCCGTAGAGTCCGAGAGGCTCAACGTGAATGGCGGCGACCGAAACAATGTGTGTGTTGTTTTCGGCGTTGAAATCGTCAAGATAGGGCTTGTGCTGGAAGTAGTTCGCAAGCACGGTGCCGTCCTCCACAACATTGTTGGGAACAACATAGTCGCTGAATTCCTGAATGTCGAGGGTTATGTTTTTCTCGGCGAGAATGTCCTTTGCAACGGCAAGGATTTCGGCATGAGGTGCGGGAGAGGCAGCAACCGAAATTGTTTTGCCCGAAAGAGCGTCATAATCAACCGAAGCGTCAAAACCGTCGCCGGGATTGTCAACAACCGACACAACCGAGCCGGCATACTTTTCGGTGATGTAATCGGCTACCTTTTTGCTGGAAAGAGCGGCCACAAGAGCCTTTACGAGGGGATCGTTCTCGTTGCCCTCTTTAACGGCCACAATGTTTGAATAAGCCGAGGAGGAGCCTTCGAGCACCAAAGCGTCCTTGGAAGGATTGAGGTTGGCGGCGATGGCATAGTTCGAATTGATTACGGCATAGTCAACATCCTTAAGAACATTGGGGAGCTGAGCGGCCTCAACCTCGTTAAATTTGATGTTGTGGGGATTTTCCTCGATGTCAAGCACGGTTGCGGTTATTCCGGCGCCGTCCTTAAGCTTTATGAGGCCCTGCTCTTGGAGAAGCAGAAGAGCTCTTGCCTCGTTGGTGGTGTCGTTGGGAACGGCAACGGTGAGTTCGGTCTTTTTGTCGTCGGACGAGCTCTGACCGCAGGACGCGAAGGACAGGACAAGGGAAAGCGTGAGTGCTATTGCAAGAATTATTGATACAGTCTTTTTCATGATAAAATTTCCTTTCGGTTTTAAAATAATTTAATGTGTGATTGTCTGCTCGGCACGGCAACACATTCGCCCGAAACGGAAATTGGCTCTGACAAGCTTTTCAAAACAGTTTTTCATATCTTTCCTCCGAAACGGCAACGCCGTTTTTTCAAACGCGGAAATCCAATTTAAAATTCCCCGCCGTTTGTTTATAACATAAAACCGAATTTCTGTCAAGTGACGATCTTTCGTTCGGTTTTAAATCCTACCTATTTCGTAGGTTGGTAAGATAATAGCACACATTATCCCCTTTGTCAACACTTTTTTTAAAAAAATGCGGAACTGCGCCCGAGGGTTCAGACCGGCAGAGCCGGACTGAGGAGAGAAACCCCCGAACGCAGTCCCACAGATGTAAGGCAAAATTACACTCGATGTCAATATTAAATTCGGCATTCCGCCGGCATTATCAGGCGCTCTTCTTGCGGTTGTTGAAGGAGTTGAGCAGAACGGCTCCGATGATGAGCAAACCCTGAACCACATACTGCATATCGGAAGATACGCCGGTAAGGGTCATGATATTGTTGATGATTCCGAGGAAGATGATACCGATGAAGGTACCCCAAGAGGTTCCGAGTCCTCCGGCAAGGCTTGCACCGCCGATGATAACCGAAGCGATGACGTCCATTTCCCAGCCGCGTCCGAAGGTGTAGGTACCGGACATAACCTGTGCCGACATCATGATTCCGGCGAAGGCGGCGCAGAACTGAACGATCATCATAACGATGATGCGGACTCTGCGGACGTTGATACCCGAAAGACGGGCCGACTCGGCGTTTCCGCCGACGGCATATACCGAACGGCCGAATTTGGTCTTTCTCAGAACTATCAGCGTTACGACAAAGAACAGAGCAAGGAACATTGCGGGGACGGGCAGGAAACCGAAGAGGGTTCCCGAGCCGAACCATTTATACCACTCGGGAAGTCCGGTCACGGGATAGGGAGCGAGCAGCGCCGCCACACCGTAGAGCACGTTGACCATACCGAGGGTAACGATGAAGGAAGGCATATTGAAGTAGGTCATAAGCAGTCCGCTTATAAGACCGATAAGGGAACATGCAATGAGCGTTCCGCCGATGGCGATGATACCGGCAAGCACGCCGTTTACACCCGCCGCAAGCGTCGCCTTTAGGATGAGCGCGGCCACGATACCGCTGAGGCCGACGGTGGAGCCGATCGAAAGGTCGATTTCACCGCAGATGATAACGAATGTCATACCGAATGCGATAACGCCCTTAAGAGAGGCGGTACGCAGCACGTTGAGAAGGTTTCCCGAGGTGAGGAACGAAGGCGACAGGAAGGTCGCAACGATAAATACCACCACAAGGATTATTTCAAGTTTAAAGCGATCGGCCGCCGAAGCTACCTTCAAAAGCGGGGACGCAGGAGCTTTTGTATTATTCATTTCTTTCACCTCGTTAAACGTTTTCGGAAGGAGCTTCTTCGGTCTTGCCCTCCGAGCTGTCGCCCATGCACAGGGCATAAAGCTCGTTGGTCTGAACCTCGTCGGGATTTACCTCGCCGACGATTTTTCCTTCGCACATGATGAGTATTCTCTGACATACCTCAAGCAGCTCTTCAAGCTCGCTGGAGACCATGACGCTGGAAATTCCCTTTCTCGACTGATCCCACATGATTTTAAATATCTGCTGCTTGGCGGCAACGTCGATGCCTCGGGAGGGCTCGTCGAAAAACATGACCGACGGATTGGTGTTGAGCCAGTTGCCCACAACAACCTTTTGCTGGTTACCTCCCGAAAGGGACGTGACCGGAAGGGCGGTGGAGGCCACCTTGATTTGAAGGTCCTTTACCTGTCTGTCGATGTATTCCTTTTCCTTCTTCTCATTCATAAATCCGAATTTCGAAAGAGAATCGAGGCTTGCATAAACCAAATTACGGTTAATGGATGACATCAGCACCAATCCTTCGGTCTTACGATCCTCGGGGGTGAGCGCCATACCAAGTGATTTCATCTTTTTGAGGCTGGAATGGTGTTTATTGATGACCTGGCCGCCGAATTCCACGGTGCCCGAGTCAAACTTATCGGCTCCGAAAATGGATTTGAGAAGTTCCGTTCTTCCCGAGCCGAGCATTCCGGCAATTCCGAGAACCTCGCCCTTATGAAGCTCAAAGGACACGTCCTCAAATATTCCTTCCCTTGTCAGATTGTTGACCTTAAGCACAACCTCGTCCGAAACCATAAGGTCGTCGGGACGGCTCTGAACCTGGGTATCGCCGAACATCATGTCGATGAGCTCTCTGTGGGAAAGCTCGCTCATATCCTTTTTGCCGATGTATTTTCCGTCGCGGATGACGGTACAGTCGTCGGCAATCTCCCAAAGCTCCTGAAGCTTGTGGGAAACGTAGGTTATAATAACATCCTTTTCCTTGAGCTTTCTGACCATTTTAAAGAGTGCGGCAACCTCATGACGGGCAAGGGACGAAGTGGGCTCGTCAAGCTGAAGCACCTTGGGGTTGAAGCTCATGGCTTTCGCGATCTCTATCATCTGACGCTGCCACATGCTCAGCGACGACACCTTTGCCGTAACGGGGATGTCTATGCTCAGCTCCTGAAGCAGATTTTTAACCTGCGTGTTGGCTGCGTTCCAGTCTATCATTCCGTACTTCATGGGCATTCTGCCGAGAAGTATGTTCTCGGTGACCGAGAGGGTGGGAACAAGACTGAGTTCCTGGTACACGGTGGCGATTCCGTCCTTAAAGGCGTCGGTGGTGGAAGAAATTTTAACTTCCTTGCCGTCGAGAATAAGAACGCCGGAGGTCGCCTGCTGCGCACCCGAAATTATTTTCAGCAAGGTGGATTTACCCGATCCGTTTTTTCCCACGATGGCGTGGACCTTGCCGCTGTCAAAGGAAACCGATACGTCGTCAAGAGCGACCGTTCCGGGGAAAACCTTTGTAATATTACGGGCTTCTAAAACGCTCATTTAAATTCCTCATTCCTTTGAGTATGTTGACTTGTGTTTCCGGAGAAGCCGCCGGTGCGACGGCCTCTCCGGGGAAAAACTGCTTTAAATCAAGCTGTTATCAGCCGATTTTCTTAAGATCATCAAGATAGTTTTTGATTCCGTCGGGATCGGTGCGGGAAAGCAGAATACCGTCAACATTTTTGACCTGTCCTGCTGCGCCGGTGTCCTCGCCCTTAATGGCCTTGATGAGCTGCTGCATGCTCTGATAACCCATCTGATAAGCGTCCTGACCGGTAACGGCCTGGAGAACGTTTTTGTCGTTCTGGAGATAGGAAGCGATCTGCTCGGAAGCATCGATACCGAAAACGTATACGCCCGAAAGGCCCTTATTTTCGATAGCCATGGTGGAACCGACGGTACCGCCGTCGTTAGCTGCATAGATGAGCTTTACGTTGGGATGAGCGGTCATGATGCCGTCAACGGTGGTAACGGCCTTGTCCTGCTCCCAAGCGTCCTGACGGTCAACAACCTTAACGAGATCGCCGACTTCGCCGAGGAATCCGTCTACACGGGCAGCGGATTTTTCGGGGAGAAGGGAGTCGAAGCAAACGATTGCGATTTCAACGGGATTCTCTGCGGTTGCTCCGAGCTTTTTTTCGAGGAACTCTTTGGCAGCCTTACCGGTGGAGGCGCCCAGCTGTTTTTGGTCGGAGGTAAATCCGCCTACGAGGAAGGAGCCGTCGGTCAGAGTGGAGTCGGTAAGAACAACCTTAACGCCTGCGGCGGCGGCGCTCTTAACGGCTTCGATGGAAGAATCCTGATTCAGGGGAGCGATGGCGATACCGTCGATCTTGTCCTGAACATAGGTGTTAATGGTCTGGGTTTCTTTTGCCTGATCCTGATTGCAGTTGAACTCTCTGTAGTTTGCACCGGCCTCGGTTGCTGCGGCCTTATAGCCCGCGCTTACCATACGCATGAACTGATCCTCGAGATAGACCATGCCGGCCACCTTGACCTGTGTGCCGTCGGAACTTGTTCCGGAATTGTCGGACTGTCCGCATGAGCTGAATGCCGCTATCATAGCGACTGACAGTAATAGTGCAATTAGCTTCTTCATTTTTTGTTTCTCCTTTGTTGAGTTTTTCCCTCATCGGGCAAGCCCATTATATAATACGAAAGATACAATAATCTACATATTCTTTTGCCTTTTCTTATATTATTTTGTCATCTTTAACTACTATCATAAAAAGTATGGCAAAAGACGCATTTTTCTGTATTTTTTTACGAAAAGGATGTCGGTTTTCGGTCAAAAATAAGTCTCAAAACCGCGCAAAGCCGTGCGTTTTCGCTTTCGCAAATATTCATTTTCAGTCATTTATATGCGCTGCCCCGTGAGATTTTATACTATTATTGCCTTGTCAAAAATGGAATATTCCGCAAAAAAGCCCTCAAAAAATTGTACTATTTATTATTATTTATTGATGAAGACGCTTTTCGGCGGCTTTTGCCGTCAAATCGCCGTCCCGTTTTTGCACAAAAAGACCCCTCCGAAAATCGGAGGGGTCAAAGCAGGACAACACAAATTATTTCTTGACCATAACGGCCTTGAGCGCCGTGGCCTTGTCCTTATAATACTGCTCCATGGCGGCAGGGAGATTGTCAAGCTCGAAGGTGTGGGACACAAGGCTTTTTACATCCACGATTCCCGCCTTTACAAGGTCGATACACAGGGGGAAGTAAAGCGCCGGAATGGCGTTGGAGCCTCTGATCTGGAGCTTGTTGAGGTGAACGACGTTTGAATCGAAGGTGACGGTGGGCTCGTTATAGCTTATTCCGAGGAAGGAAACTATACCGCCGGTGTTGCAGACGTTGCAGGCCGAGCCGATGGTTTTGGGAGGCGCGGTGACAAGTACGCGGTCGACGCCGCCCTTTTCGAATTCATAGTCCTCAAGCTTTACCTTATCGGTATAGATAATTTCGTCTGCGCCGAATTTCTTTGCCATTTCGCATCTTGCGGTGGCGGTCGAGAACTCGGCGGCGTAAATCTTTCTTGCTCCGGCGCGTTTTGCCATCTGAAGAGCCATAAGACCGATAGGTCCGCAGCCGAGCACCAACACGTCGTTGTTAAGCTTAATATCGGAAGTCATAAACAGGTCGTAGGCAACGCCCATGGGCTCCATAATGGCGGCCTCTTCAAAGGTCATTCCGTCGAATTTAACGCAGAGACTTGCGGGAACAATGGCCTTTTCGGCAAAGCCCATTCCGGTGCGGAAGCCCTTGTCAAGCTCCATAAAGCTGTCGCCGCAAGGGGTGTTGTCAAAATCGGGGCGGCCGTTTCTCGAGCAGTCGAGCAGCGGGTCGAATGTGGCGGTTTCGATACAGACGGTGTCGCCCACCTTCACGTTGGTTACAAGCTTTCCGACCTTTTCCACAACGCCGGAAAATTCATGGCCGAAAGGCTCCCATTCCTTGGCCTGATAGGAGGCCAGAATGTTGTCGTGGCCGCAGAATCCGCAGGCCTTAACGTCGACAATTACCTCGGTATCCTTAATTTCTCTCAATTCCACGTCCCTTACCTCAAATTGATAAGGAGCTTTCAAATATGCAGCTTTCATTTCAATTACCTCCGTGGCATTTATATTTCAAGGATTATTATATGCGGTTCCTTGAATTGCACACCCATTTTACCACTTCTTTTTGATAAATTCTTTATATTATTTTGTTTTTTATTAAGTTTTTTTGTCAATGTCACCATAGAGACTTGTTTTGATTTGAATCGCTTGAATTTTTTCGGGGCCAATTATATAATTACATTATCGGAAAAACCTTGCGTGAGGGGGTTTTGGGCGTATTTTAAGACCAAATCCCGCCGCAAAAACATAAATAAAAAAGGAGAAAAAATGAAAAAGCTTTTTGCCTTTATATTATCGGTGTCTCTTCAGCTGATGTCAATTCCCCTTTCGGCCTTTTCGGCAACCGCCCAAAAGGAATACGGAAATTTTGAATACGGCGTCACCGACAACGAAATCAGAATAATCGGATATGACAAAACCGAGGGCTGTCCGTCCCGAATCGTCATTCCTTCGGAAATAGAGGGGCTGCCGGTTTCCGAAATAGGCTTTTTTGCCTTTGCAAACTTCGACGATTTGGAAAGCGTCGAAATTCCGAGCGGCGTGAAATCCATAGGAGACCGCGCCTTTGAAAACTGCGGTAAACTGTCGGATGTCTCGATTCCCGACACCTTGACAGTTCTCGGCAGTTATGCCTTTTCAAAGTGTACATCCTTAAAAAGCGTCAAAATTCCGCAAGGTCTTAAAACCGTCGGCTGTCCGGCCAAAATCTCATGCCGTTTAACATTTCCCTGCTGAAATACGGAACCGTTATTCAGCCGGTAAAAGAGGTCACGCTGTCGGTGCCGGCGGACAGCGGTATGAAGTCCGAATATTGCAAGGTGTATTCGGCGGCGCAGGACGGAAATCTTGCCGAAATACGGTCGGTCTGCCGAGGGGATAAAATAATCTTTTCGGTCACTTCTCTCGGAAATTTTGTCATTGCCGAGCAGCTTCCCGTCGAGGGCGACGTCAGCGGAGACGGCAGAGTGACGGTCGCCGACGCGCTTATGGTGCTGCAATGCTGCGTCGGCGCAATAGAATTTGACGAGCGGCAGACAAATTCGGCCGACGTTGATTTAAGCGGCCGCGTCGACACGACGGACGCTCTCATGATTCTTCAGTTCACGGTGAAAAAAATCGACAAATTCCCCTCCCGCAGATAAATTTACCAAAAGGCAGGCGTCGCGCTTTGACATATCCCGTCTGACTCAACGCATAAAAAATCAGCGCAGTCGGCCTTTGTTCCGACTGCGCTGTTATTTTTGCCATACTCTGCGGCACATTTAATCTAATCGGATGAATAAAGCAGATGATTTCGATAGAATGACGGCGATACACCTGTGGTGTCGCGGAAAACCTTGTTGAAATACTGCACGTCGCTGTATCCCACCTCTTCCGAGATTTCATAAATCTTCATTTTCGGGTCGCGAAGCAGCTCGATTGCCTTTTCCATTCTCACCCAGGTGAGATAATCGGCAAAGCTCTCCCCTATTTCGCTTTTGAAAAGTTTGCAGAAATATGAGGTGGACAGCTCGCAAAGCTCGGCCAGATCGTCAAGGGTAATGCGCTCGGCATAGTGGGTGTTGATGTAGTTGACCGCCGCCTCGATTTGAAGCCGCTTTTTGCTTTTTTCCTTTGTTCCGACACTTTTAAAGAGCGACTCGATGTATGCCGACGACTCCTCGGCATAGCTTTTTGCGTCGGTTATGCGGTTTATCATCTCAAAAATGTTGAGACCCGCCGAATTTATCACCCGCCCGGTTTTGGCGGCCGACGCAAGCCCCGAAGAAAGGCTTATAACCGTCTCGAGGAAGAAAAATTTATAGTCGGCGGGGCGCAGCGCCTCTCCCATTTTTTCAAGCTCGGCTTCTATGTCGGATATAATGTCCTTGGCGTCGATAAGGCTTCCCTGCCTTATTGCCGAAGAAAGCCGCTTTTCGAGAGGCAGCGGATAGGGACAGTCGGGCAGCGGCGAGCGGGGCTCGGAATATACATATATTCTGTCTCCCCCGGTATAATTTTTCCGCTCGATTGTCAGCTTCGCCGACATGAAGGAATTTGAAAGCTTGGAAAGCTCATATGTGATTTCCCCCGTTCCCACCGTCACGGTCTCCTCGGTGGCAAGCTCGAGACGGGCCTTGATCTCCTCGGCCGTGTGGAAAAGGGTTCGGTCGAATTTGGTCTTGTTGTCCGACTGGGAAAGTATCCCGAGAATATATGAATTCGGAAGGGCAAAGGCAAAGCCCCATCCGTGCTTTCTGAGAATTTCCTGAACAAGACCCGCCGGGTCGATAAGCGAGCTGGTGAGCGGAGTAACGTCTCCCGAAAACAATATGCAGGCGTATTGATGACCGACGGCGGGAATTCCGAGCCGCGTTGCCTCTCTCCTTGCGCCGGCGGCGTTATAGCTGCCGCTCAAAAGGCCCAGCATAAAATGCTCCCATCTCAGCTCGACGATCTGCATTCCGCTGTCAAGGGTTCTTTTTTCCATGGTTTCACCTCCGATCAAACACAAGTTACGAAACTAAACAATTGTATTATATCACAAAAAATAAAAAAAGACAAATTATTTATTATACAGATTTTACATAAGCGTCGGTTTTTGTTTCCAAATCATCAATATTATAGCGTTTTTTTCATTTATAATCCAACAAATTTATACTTAATGTGCAAATACGTGACATTATTTATATCACGAATTGTGATATTCGTCAAAAAAGCGAAACTTTCTCCCCCGTTAAGATATTTTTATGATTTAAAGTGTAAAAGTTTTTGAATTTTTTTGCAAAACCCCTTGACAAAATGTATTAAAAGGAGTAGGATAAACAAAAATCAAGGAGGACACAGATATGATCCGCATGAATATCTTTTCATATTATTATTACTTTATGACGGACTGTCTGTGTGCTTGCTGAATTGATTTTAACAGGTTAACAGACAGCCCGCAAATTGTTATGTGCAGAAATTGCAAAATAACAGTTGCGGGTTTTTTCATGAAATTTTTCGGAGGGATAGTATGGCCGACATAAACAAGGCAAGACAGCAAATCAACGACATCGACGCGCAGATGGCCGAGCTTTTCTGCCGTCGAATGGACGCTGTAAAAGAGGTTGGGATTTATAAAAAGGAGCGCGGGCTTCCCATTTTCAATTTCGAAAGGGAACGTCAGGTGGTCGCCGCAGGAGCAAAGCGGGTGGAGGATCCCGACTATCGCGACTATTACGTCAACTTCATCGAATATGTTATGGAGCTGTCAAAGCGGTATCAAAGCCGCCTTATGGACGGCATGAAGATAGCCTACAGCGGAGTTGAGGGCGCCTTTGCCAACATTGCGGCCAAAAAGATTTTCAAAAACGGAAATCCCCTTCCCTATCCCGATTTCAAGGCTGCCTATGAGGCGGTGGAAAAGGGAGAATGCGACTGCGCCGTGCTGCCCATTGAAAACAGCTACAACGGCGACGTGGGACAGGTTATGGACCTTGCCTTTTTCGGCGGACTCCACATTCACCAGCTCCGAGAAATTGAGATCGTGCAAAATCTGCTCGGCAGCAAAAACGCCTCCCTCGAGGACATTAAAGAGGTGATAAGCCACCCTCAGGCTCTCGGACAATGCGGAGAATATATCCACCGTCACGGCTTTAAGGTCACCGAATCGGTCAACACGGCGGTGGCCGCCATGGAGGTGGCGGGCTCGGGCAGAACCGACATTGCCGCCATCGGCAGCGAGCTTGCGGCCGAAAAGCACGGCCTTAAAATCCTCGACTCCCACATAAACGAATCGGGCGGAAACACAACGAGATTTGCGGTGTTTTCAAAGCTTGAAAAGCTGCCCTCAAAGGACGACGACCATTTTGTCATGGTTTTCACCGTGCGAAACGAGGCGGGCGCCTTGGGCAAGGCCATAAACATCATCGGCCGCCACGGCTTTAACCTTTCCTCTCTCAAAAGCCGTCCCACAAAAAAGCTTATCTGGACATACTACTTTTTCGCCGAGGGCGACGGAAACATAAACAGCGACGCCGGCAAAAAAATGCTTGCCGAGCTGTCGGAATGCTGTTCCGACCTTAAGGTTCTCGGAAGTTTTTCAAAGGAGTGAGCAAAATGAAGGTAAATACCCAAAGCGGAAGCTATGAAATAACCGTCATGCACGGCGGACTTAGCCGCGTCGACGAATTTTTCTCTCTTAACAGAAAGGTTCTCATCGTCACCGACTATGACGTGCCGGCAAGCTATGCCAAAACCGTGGCGGCCAAGTGCAAGGAGCCCTTCATAACCGCCATTCCCTCGGGCGAGCGTTCAAAAAGCCTTGAAAACTATAAAATGCTGCTTGAAAAAATGGTTGAAAACGGTTTTACCAGAACCGACTGCGTCGTGGCCGTGGGCGGCGGCGTTGTGGGCGACCTTTCGGGATTTGTTGCGGCAAGCTTTATGCGAGGGGTGGATTTTTACAACATTCCCACCACCGTGCTTTCCCAGGTCGACTCCTCTGTCGGCGGCAAAACGGCCATAGATTTTTGCGGAATTAAAAATATCGTCGGCGCCTTTTGGCAGCCGAAGGGGGTTCTTATCGACCCCGACACCCTCAAAACCCTTTCCTCCCGTCAGATTTCAAACGGTCTTGCCGAGGCGGTGAAAATGGCGGCCACCTGCGACGCCGAGCTTTTCTCGGTCTTTGAAAAAGAGGATTTTTCGGTGGAAAAATATCTCGACATGATAATTCCGAGAGCCGTTGGAATAAAGAAAAACGTAGTTGAACAGGACGAAAAGGAAAACGGACTTCGCCGTGTGCTCAATTTCGGACACACCCTCGCCCATGGGGTCGAGGCAAAGAAAAAGGACCTTTTCCACGGGGAATGCGTTGCCATGGGCATGGTCCCCATGTGCGCTCCCGGCGCCCGCAAGCGCATCGTTTCGGTGCTTTCCCGCCTTTCCCTTCCCACAAGAATTCCCGTTTCGGCCGACGACATTTTGGAGGCCATGGGCCACGACAAAAAGCGGCAGGGCGACAAAATCACGGTGGTTTATGTTCCCGAAATCGGCCGCTTTGAGTTCAGGGAAATGGAATTTTCCGACTTTGCCGAGCACATGAAAAGGGCGGTGGGACAATGAGAAACACCTTCGGAAACGCCCTCTGCGTCACGATATACGGCGAAAGCCACGGAAAAAGCATCGGTGCCGTCATAGACGGGCTGCCCTCGGGACTTGAGGTTAACCTCGATTATATAAATGAAAAGCTGCTTCTCCGCCGTCCCGCCGGCGCAATCTCCACCGCAAGAAGAGAGCCCGACCCCATATCCTTTGAAAGCGGAGTGTTTGAAGGAAAGACCACCGGCACCCCCCTTTGCATCAGAATAGAAAACAGCGACACAAAATCCAAGGATTATTCCGACATGAAATCGGTTGCCCGACCCGGTCACGCCGATTTCTCGGGATTTTGCAGATATGACGGCTACGGCGACTATCGCGGCGGCGGCCACTTCAGCGGGCGCATAACGGCGGCTCTCGTGGCGGCGGCAAGCATCGTCAGATACTCCCTTGAGCAGAAGGATATTTTGATCGGCTCTCACATAAAGGAAATTCACGGGGTTTACGACCGCGGCTTTTGTGACGCGGCGGCCGACATAAGGGCGGTGGAAAATGAGCCCTTTGCCCTTCTCGACCAAAGCAAAAAACAAGCCATGGAGGCGGAAATTTTAAAGGCAAAGCAAAACCTCGACAGCGTCGGCGGTGTGCTTGAAACGGCGGTTTGCGGACTTCCCGCGGGGCTTGGAGAACCCTGGTTCGACTCGGTGGAAAGCCTGATTTCCAAAGGGGTTTTCGCTGTTCCCGCCGTCAAAGGAATAGAATTCGGAGAGGGCTTCGGCTTTGCAAAGCTCTGCGGCAGCGAGGCCAACGACCCATTCGACGTCAAAGAAGGAAAAATCGTAACCTCCACCAACCGCAACGGAGGAATCAACGGCGGCATTACAAACGGCGCCGACATAATTTTCAAAACGGTCATAAAACCCACCCCAACCATTTCACAGCCTCAGCAAACGGTGGATTTTGTCCAAAACAAAAAAACGGTTCTCGCCGCAAAGGGCCGCCACGACCCCTGCATAGTGCACCGAGCGAGAGTGGTTATCGACAGCGTGGCCGCCCTTGCCGTGGCCGATCTTCTGACCATGAAATACGGAACGGAATGGATGAAAAACATATGAAATACGGTCTTATCGGCGAAAAACTCGGACACAGCTTTTCGGCTGAAATACATAAACAGCTTGCCGACTATGACTATAAGCTCAGGGAAGTGAGCAGGGAGGAATTCGACGGCTTTATGAAAGCTCGGGATTTTTCCGCAATAAACGTCACCATTCCCTATAAGCAGGACGTCATCCCCTATCTGTCGTATATAAGCGACACGGCAAAACAAATCGGCGCCGTCAACACGATTGTGAATAAGGACGGAAAGCTTTACGGATATAACACCGATTTTTCGGGAATGAAGGCGCTCATACAAAAAAACGGCATCGACCTTAGCGGCAAAAAGGTGCTCATCGCAGGCAGCGGCGGCACCTCCAAAACCGCCTTTGCGGTGGCCTCCTCCCTCAAAGCGGCAGAGGTTTACCGTCTGTCAAGAACGCCGAGGGACGGGCTTATAAGCTATGACGAGGCAAAATCCCTTCATTCCGACGCCGACGTCATTATAAACACCACCCCCGCCGGAATGTTCCCGAACCTTGAGAGCGAGGCTCTCGACACGGACGATTTCAAAAATCTTTCGGGCGTTATCGACGCGGTTTACAATCCCCTGAGAAGCCGCCTTGTGCAAAAGGCACTTGACAAGGGACTCGCCGCCGAGGGAGGGCTTTATATGCTCGTGGCTCAGGCCGCCTTTGCCTGTGAAAAATTTATCGACACAAAAATTCCGACACAAAAAATCAAGGATATTTTTTCGTCACTTAAGCGGCAGAAGGAAAGCATTGTGCTGGTGGGTATGCCCGGCAGCGGGAAAACCACAATCGGCAAAGAGCTTGCAAGGCAGCTTTGCCGCGAATTTGTCGACACCGACGACCTTATAAGGGAAAAATACGGCGACATCTCGGAAATTTTCCGCCAAAAGGGCGAGGATTATTTCCGCGGCATTGAAAGCGAGGTCATTGCCGAAACGGCCAAAAAATGCGGCCTTGTAATCGCCACGGGAGGCGGAGCGGTGCTGAAGCCGCAAAATATTTTCCACCTTCGTCAGAACGGAAAAATTTATTTTCTCGACCGTCCCCTCGAGCAGATAATCCCCACCTCCGACCGTCCCCTCGCCCTCGACGCAGAGGCCGTAAAACGCCGCTATGACGAGCGATACGGCATTTATCTTGCGGCGGGAAAGCAAATAAAGATGAACGGCATTGTAAGCGACGCCGTCAAGACAATTATTGAGGATTTTGAAGCATGAACATACTTGTCATAAACGGACCCAACATAAATATGCTGGGCATAAGAGAGCCCGACATTTACGGCAGAGAGACCTTTGAGGACCTTTGCAATAAAATCGAAAATTACGCAAAGGAAAAAAACATCAATGTAAAGCTCTATCAATCCAATCACGAGGGCGACCTTGTGGACGAAATACAGGCGGCCTATCAAAAATTCGACGGAATAGTCATAAATCCCGGCGCATACACCCACACAAGCGTGGCGCTGCTTGACGCCGTCAAGGCGGTGGGCATAAAAACCGTGGAGGTTCACATTTCCGACGTGGCCTCCAGAGAGGATTTCCGTCAGATAAGCTACATTAGAAAGGCCGCAATCGCCACCGTTGCGGGGCTCGGAACCGACGGCTATTTAAAGGCCGTAGACATTCTTCTCGAAAGCGAGGGAGCATAATGAAAGCGGTTTTCTCCCCCTCCTTCCCCTTCGGAGAGGTTTTCGCCCCGCCATCCAAAAGCATGGCTCACAGATACCTTATATGCGGAGCCTTAAGCGAGCAAAGCAGGGTGAGCGGCCTTGCCATGAGCGAGGACATAAAGGCGACGGCCGATTGTCTTAAAGCGCTGGGCAGCCGTGTGGATTTTGAAAATGACACCGCTCTTGTGGGCGGCCTTTGCCCGAAAGAGGAGGCGCAGCTCGACTGCAGAGAAAGCGGCTCCACCCTTCGTTTCATGCTGCCTCTTGCCCTTCTCGGCGGCAAAGAAATAACGCTGACAGGCTCTCCCCGCCTTATGGAGCGAGGAGCCGGGCTTTATGAGCAAATGTGCAGCGAGCACGGGCTGTTTTTTGAAAACAAGGACGGCAAAATCACGGTCAAGGGACCGCTCAAGCCCGGTAAATATTCAATCGACGGAAGTCTTTCGAGCCAATACTTCAGCGGAATGCTTTTTGCCCTTTCCACCCTTGACGGCGACAGCGAGCTTAAGGTAAAAGGCAAGCTGCAAAGCCGACCCTATGTTAACATGACCATTAAGGCGCTTGCCGATTTCGGTGTTAAAATCGAGCGTATTCCCGGCGGATTTTTCATCCCCGGCGGGCAAAAATTTTTGTCAAGATACGCCGCCGTCGAGGGCGACTGGTCAAACGCGGCCTTTCTGTCGGCTCTTTCCGACAAGGTTATCGTCAAAGGCCTTGACGAGCACAGCCTTCAGGGGGACAAGCTCTATCCCCAGCTTTTCAAAAACGTGGGCAGCTATCAAATCGACCTTTCCGACACCCCCGACCTTGCCCCCGTGCTTTTCGCCGTTGCGGCCCTTAAGGACAAGGGCGACTTTGTGGGCACAAGGCGGCTTAAAATCAAGGAAAGCGACCGCGCCGAGGCCATGAAAAACGAGCTTTTGAAGTTCGGCGTCAACACGACGATTTTCGACGACCGCGTCATTGTCTCGGGCAAGCTAAAGACCCCCTCGGCCGAGCTTTACGGCCACAACGACCACCGAATCGTCATGGCGCTTTCGGTGCTTGCGGCAAGGGTCGGCGGCGTTATAGACGGTGCCGAGGCCGTGAGCAAAAGCTTTCCCGACTTTTTCGACGTAATAAAAAAACTGAATGTGAAGGTGAACTTAACCGATGCTTGACAAAAACCTTAACATACTTATAGTGGGTCTCGGACTCATGGGAGGCAGTTATGCCAAGGCGCTGACCGAAAACGGATATAAGGTCAATGCCATAACGAAAAATCCCGAGGACGTCGACTTTGCCCTTAAGCACGGATTTGTGCAAAATGCCGTTTCACATGTGGACGAGCAGCTTGTCGGCTCGGCCGACCTTGTGATTTTCGCCCTTTATCCCCACGTTTTTGTGGAATGGATAAAGGAATATCAGCACCTTTTCAAAAGCGGAGTCATCATTTCCGACGTGACCGGCGTCAAGGGCTGTATCGTGGATAAAATTCAGTCGATTCTCCGTGACGATGCCGAATTTATCGCCGCTCATCCCATGGCCGGCCGCGAGCGCAGCGGAATAGAGTTTGCCGACTCCTCCATTTTCAAGGTCGCAAACTACATCGTCACCCCAACCGACAACAACACCGAAAAGGCCATCGAGCTTTGCAAAGACCTCGGAGAGGCGCTTGGCTTTGCACACATTTCCGAGCTTTCCCCCGCCCGCCACGACGAAATAATCGCTTTTCTTTCACAGCTCACCCATTGCATTGCCGTGTCGCTTATGTGTTCCAGCGACGATCACGGCCTTGTCAACTACACCGGCGACTCCTTCAGGGATTTGACCCGAATCGCCCGCATAAACGACGAAATGTGGAGCGAGCTGTTTCTCGACAACAAGGAGGCACTGCTTAAGGAAATGAAAATGTTCCGCCAAAGCTTTGACGCCATGGAAAAGGCGGTTGAACGGGGAGACCGCGAAACGCTCAGAGAAATGATGAGAACCTCCACCCTGCGCCGCGGATGGTTTGACAGATAAAATTGAGATTTGGAAGGTATTTTTTATGAACAACATGAATTTCAGGCGAAAGCTTCCCATTCCTAAGGATTTAAAGGCCATGTATCCCGCCACCGAGCAAATGCTTGCGGTTAAGGACAGACGCGCCGAGGAGATAAAAAATATTTTTTCGGGAAAGGACAACCGTTTTATACTCGTTATCGGCCCCTGCTCGGCCGACAATCCCGAGGCCGTCCTTGACTATATGTCCCGCCTTGCACGCCTTTCGGAAAAGGTCGGCGACAAAATATTCATGATTCCGAGAATCTACACCAACAAGCCGAGAACCACCGGCGACGGCTATAAGGGACTTCTTCATCAGCCCGACCCCGATGCAAAGCCGGATATGCTCAGCGGCATTATCGCCATAAGAAAGCTTCACATGAAGGCTCTTAAGGACTACGGCTTCACCTGCGCCGACGAAATGCTTTATCCCGAAAATCACAGATATTTAAACGACCTTTTGGCCTATGTCGCCGTGGGAGCGCGGTCGGTGGAAAATCAGCAGCACAGATTGACGGCAAGCGGTCTCGACATTCCCGTGGGCATGAAAAACCCCACCGGCGGAGACCTTCACGTCATGATGAATTCCATAACCGCCGCTCAACACCCCCACACCTTCATCTACCGAGGCTGGGAGGTGGAAAGCAGCGGCAATCCCCTTGCCCACGCCATTCTCCGCGGCAGCCTTGACACCAGCGGCCATTATGTTTCCAATTATCACTATGAAAATCTTCTGGAGCTTTTCGACCTTTATGCCGAAAGCGGACTTAAAAATCCGTCGGTCATTGTCGACGTCAACCACGCAAACTCGGGCAAAAAATTCATGGAGCAAATAAGAATTTCCAAAAACGTGGTGGAGTCCTGCAATCTCAATTCCGACATCAGAGGCCTTGTGAAGGGGCTTATGATAGAAAGCTACATCGCCGACGGCTCCCAAAAGATCGGTCAGCACGAATACGGCAAGTCCATAACCGACCCCTGTCTCGGTTGGGAAAAGACCGAAAAGCTTGTGCTTGAAATCGCCGACTCGATAAAATAAATATCTTCATGAAAAAACCGCTTGGAAAGTAAATTTCCAAGCGGTTTTAATTTTTGTTTTAAGCGGCCGAGATATAAAGAATATCGGAGGAACGGTTTGAAAGCGTGAGCTCCACGCCCGACATCATAAGCTGTTTGCCGCTCGCCGTCACCTTAAGGGAGGTGTCGGTCGAAGTGACGGTATAGCTCTTGTCGGGGTCAAGACCCTTAAATCTCACAGACTTTGTTGTAAAGTCGGCGCGCTCTCTGGCATAGACAATGGCATAGCCCTTGTTCTGCTCCGAGTTAAAGAACTCATAGGACAGCCAATCGGTGGTGCCGATGCTCCATTCGGTGAGCTCATAATACTCGTCGTAGATGAAGTCCTGAAGTCCCTTGACCTCCTTAGAGAGGCTTGCGATTTGATTCCAATCAACGCTGCCGTTGTCGGTGGGAACATTGTAAATAAACTCTGTCCACGGACGGAAGGAGCTGCGGAGGTTATATTTACCCTCGGCTCCCGTGCCCGCCGCGCCGGAGGTGTTGGCTCCGAAATAGGGCAGCCAGCGATACATAACCATGGCGCCGCCCTGCTTTGCGTTCCATGCGGAATAAAGGGCGTCGGTGGGATGAAGGAACACGGCTCTGCGCAGCGACTGAAGGTCGTTTCGGTTGCCTCCCGAGGCGCAGCAGTCGATGAAATATCCCGCGTCGATAAGGTCGTCCCAGAATTTATAGTGTCCCTGAACACTCAGGTTTTCGGTTATACCCTTACGGTTTTCGGTGTCGCCGAGAACCCAATATTCGGCGGGCATGATGTTGAAGTCCTCGCGATAGAGGTCGAAATTCGCCGCCTTAAGTATGCTTATAACGCGGTTTGTGACCCATTCTCTTGCCTCGTCGTTGCCCAGATTTACCATGTGCTGAGCCGCCGACTCAAAGCCGAATGCGCCGTAATCGGTCATCCACTCCTTTTTAAGGGTGGAGCCGTCGTCCTTAAGGTCGTTTACATTAAGAGCAAAGCGCTCGGGCTCGAACCAAAGCAGCACCTTTTTACCCTTTTCATGAGCGTTTTCGCCAACCTCGGAAAAGTCGCCGTAGCGGCTGGACACAGTCCAGTTGCCCACCGCCGCCCAGGAAGAGGTGGTCTTGTCGTCGTCAAAGGATGTGGGATACCAACCGGCGTCTATCCACCACCAGTTAAGGTCAACGCCCTTGTCAAGGAGATAGTTGAACTGATAAATCTGAGTCTGCTGATTGCCGGTTTTGTTGGTGTCCTCTCCGCCGGTGACCGAGGCTCCGCGGCCGCCCTGCATTATGTCGCCGTTTTGGTCCTTGCGCATATTGCATTCGGAAATCCACTTTCTCCAAAGGTTGGCCGAACGGTCGAGATTTCGTCCGTCGTATTCCACAAAGGCGGCAAGAGGAGTGCAGGCGCGCTCGCCGGTCTTAAGGTAGGTGTCAAAGGTCTGCTGCTTGGCGGTCACGGTGGTGACGCTGCCGTCAAAGGCAATGTCCGACTGCCATGTTCCCGACCAGCCGATTGCCATAAAGGTTCCTTCGTTTCCGTGCTCGATGTTATAGTAGGGGAAAACGTTTTCGGTGGAACGTCCGGTGGAGGGGGCGAAGGTGTATTCGTCGCCGCTCTTTAAATAAATTTCTCTGTTCATATAAGGAGCGGTGTTTGCGTTGTTAATGTCGGAATAGGAGGTTCCGATATAGGGATTTGCTCCCTCAAAGGAGGCCTCGGCGGCCACGGCGTCGGTAATCTGAGCCGAATTTCCGTTGCGGGAAAGCTCGATTTTACCAACCGAGCTCTGAAGAATGAGCAGCGCGTCGGTAACGCTTATGTCGCCGGTGGAATCGGCGTCGGCGGCAAAGATTTTTTCGCCCTCAAGGCCGATTTTGCCCACCGATTTCTGAAGAACGAGCAGGGCGTCGGTAACGGTTATTCCGCCGTCAAGGTCGACGTCGCCGTAAAGAGGATTGGTGAAATAAATCGTCCATTCATAGGCGGCATAGTCGGGATAGGAGGAAAATTCCGCCGTCACGTCAAGACCGCTTTCCTTGTTGTGAAGATAGACGGTGGTGTTTTTCTTGCCGTAGTCGGCCTCCTCCGAGGTCTCTACCTGCATTTTGACAAAATCGTCGTCGGAAAATCCGTTATAAGTCTTTCCGTCTATTGTCACCGAGGATGGAAGGGTCGAAAGGTCGGAAATATATCCGTTTATCTTGTCCTGAGCCTTTTTCTTTTCGCTCTCGGTAAACGTGCCGGTGTTATCATAGTTTTCTTCCGGCTCGGGGCTTTGGGAAATATCCTTAAAGCAGGATGCCGAGCTGCCCTCAAAGGTGACGCTCATGTCGGGGAAGGCGCCCGAATAGCTTCCGTCGGCATAGACATAGCCGAACTTGCTGCTTGACGCTTTTGTATCAAGCTCATCGTAAACGACAAGCACATACTCTCCCGCCTCGGCGGTCTTGTCGAGAACGACGTTCAACCTTCCGCCCGAAATCTCAAGCTGCTCGTTTTTATAAACGGGGGTGGCCTGAATCGAACGGTTGAGAGAATATACATATCTGTAAAGGGCAACCTCTTTTGCTCCCGATGAGGTCGTGGCAAGAGAAATTTCAGAGAATTTTTCGGCGGCCGAGAAACGGGCGGCAAAATTATATTTTGCGCTGACATTCTGTGCCGAACCGGAGGCAAATTCGCTTCGGCTGTTTTTGCTCAGCGAGGCCTCGCTTTTGCAAAGTATCGGCTCTATCCAATCGGCTGCGTTGGCCGAAATACCCTCGGTGGTCATGGCGCGGAGGGTCAGCGTCGAGGCGTTTGCGGGAATGTCCGCCGTGATTATCTGAACGTCGCCGGGAGCCATTTCTCTTGATGTCGCCACCTGGCGGCCGTCGGCATAAACATAAAATTTCACGCGGTTTTCCACATTGCCGAAATCGTCGCGGCCGACAGTTGCGCGGAAGTAGGTATAGTCAAAGGCCGAAATGTCGAAATTGGCGTCCATATTTCCGCCCACCGTGGGAACACAGCAGATTCCCTCGTTTGACTGAACCCGTCCGCTTGCCACCGAAAGCACCTTGCCCAGGTGGTTTTCGTTGCGGTAATATGCCGACGAGGCATAAGAACCGGCCAGGAACTGAAGCTCGTTAAGCTTTATGATTTCGCCGGAGGGGCAGACGAGCTCGGTGGAATAGACGTCCTTTTCGCTTGACAACTCGCGGGATTTTATTTCCATAAGGTTTCTTCCGCCCGCAAATCCGCTTGCCTTAAAGGAAACATGGCCGAAACCGTCTTTGGAAACGGCTGTGTCCGTCTCATTGCCGTTGAGACAAACGCTCAAATTCCCCGCCGAACGTGAGTTTCCGCGAATGTCGAGACCGTAGGAGGCAATGGTCAGGTCGGGATAAATCTGAGGAGAGGTAATGTTCATTTCTCCCCTGTCAAGCTCGCGATAGAGGGTGGGCTCAAACCAGCCCGAGCTGTCGCAGTTGTAAAAGTCGTTGCTCATGTTAAGCTCGATGGTGAGAATTTTGACCCCCGTAATGTCCACCGAGGTGAAGAAATATTCATGGAAATCAAGGCGGTTTGTGCTGCTTAAAAGCTCGCCGTCGCCGTAGATATAAAATTCCACATAAAAGCTGTTGTTCATATCATAGGGGATCCACTTGTCACGCTTGCCCACATAGGTCGAAAAGCGCGTATATCCAAGCCCCGTCAAATCATATTTTGCAACGGCGCTGGTGGTGGGATTGGGGTGGGAAGCGATTCCCTTGTTAAACTGATGACCAGCCGTGACGAGATCGTCGGCCTTGGGGTTTGTGTCAAAGCCCTGTCCCGCGTCGAGGAAGCAGGTGGGAACGCCCGTCAGCGAACGGCTTTCCAAAAAGGAGGTTTTTCCCGCATTTTCGGAAATTTCTCCCTCAAAGGTAAGGCGCGCCTCGCCCCATGCGCTGCGGCAGCCGGCCGCCTCGGAGGTGGGAGTGCAGCGCAGCACAAGAGATTTATACCCTTCGACCGAAACGTCGATTTCCTCGGTCGTGTTAACATCGGTTATTTCGGCGGATTTATAAAGCTCGGTTCCGTCGCCGAACACCGAGAAGACAACGCCCTTCGGGGAAACGCCGTCCTCGGGCAAAAGACCGACGGTGGTCTTAAATCTGCTTGCCGTCGTACCCGAAAGATTGAAATGAACCTGAGATGCAAGGGCGCGGGTGTATGAAGTATACTGAACCGACGTGGGCTTTACCACAAGGGCCTTTTTCTGAATTTTTCCGCCCAGCTTGACGCTCTTTCCGTCGGCCTTGTCGCGGGAAACGTCCCCGTCGTTGGTGGTCCCTTGGAAATTCATTTCGGAAAGATAAAGAGTGCCGTTTTCATCGGAGGTGGGGTCGATATAAAGCGACGGGTCGGCAAAAACCGCAACCTCGCCCTCGTTTCCGTCGCCGCCGTCGTTTGATATGAGGCGTATGCGTTTAACGCCTTCGGTGTCGCAGGTGAAACGGTAATACTCGCCAAGTCCCATTTTTTCCGAGGCGAATATTTCCTTAAAACCGTCTCCCTTATCCACCGCGATTTTGAAAACCGCCTTGCCGGCCTTGCTTGTCGAAAGAACGGTGTCAAGACCGAAATAAACCGAAAATCGGCTTGCCTTAAGGGAAATAATTTCATACTGCATATAGGAATCCATGCCGGTGGTGTTAAGGCTCAGCGCCGTGTCAAAGCCGAATCCGTCGATGTCGGCAGATCCGAGGCCGCCCTTTTCGCCGCCCAGCATTCTGGTCTCGTCGGTGTCGCCGTATATGGCCGAGAATTTGTTGGTGGACGCCGTTCCCTTAAGTCCGAGAAGAGAAACCTTGCGGTAATTTGTGCCGTCGGCCTCTTGCCCCTTTTTAAGAACGGGGGTGAGGAAGGCCGATGTATCACCGACGGCGTTTGCGCCCGGCTCGACCTTAAGGCAAAGGTCGGATGCGCCGGTAATGTCGGCCGAAATCGTTTCAACCGATGTGTCGGTCACATTTCCGCTGTTATATACCTCTTTTCCGTCGGCGAGAACCTTAAAGGTCACGCCGTCGCCGCCGTTTTCAAGCTTTACGGCCTCGGAGGAAAGGGAGGTATAGCCCATGCCCGATATGTCATAGTGGACAAAGGCCGAATAATTGTTGCCGGGAACCAGCTTGACGCTGTCGGCTTTTTCGCTTCCCGCGGCCGAAACGCTCTCGACCGTGGCAGCTGCGAAACCGCTTACACGGCTGCTTTCCATGGCAATCTTCCCGAGTCGGTCGCCCTCCCCCGAGTCGGCTGCTTTGAGCGCTCCCATGTCGGCATAAACCGAACAGAAGGAGGAGGCTATCATAACGGCCGCCGTTGCCAGCCCGACGATTTTTTGTCGGGTCTTTTTCTGCTTTTTCATTTTATCGCCCCTTTTGGCTGTGCCGAAAGCTGCGGCTCTTGCCCGCATTTCGGCTTTAAAAGAATTGCCGCACCTAAAAAAAAAGCGTGGGCTCCTACGCAATAAATTTAACACATTTTATGCACACAGTCAATTATTTATTTGGATTTTTTTCTTCCTTTTTGCGCAAAAAGTCCAAACGGGTTTTCTTCCGAAAAAGAAAAACCGTTTTATCGGCTTTCTTTGACAAAACGGTCTTTGTTTATGAATTTTTCGGGCGAAGACAACTTAAAAATCTCTTTGCCGCGGGGGACAACCGCTCGACATTTTTAACTGCTATGCCTATGTCGCGGAAATACCGTTCCTTAAGCGGGCGAATTTCAAGATTATAAGGTATGCGTTTTAGTATCATGGAGGGCAGAATTCCCATGCCGAGTCCCTTTTCGGCCATGGCCATAACGGCAAAATCCTCCCATGTGGTAAACCGGATTTTGGGCTTGACTCCCCACTTTTCGAGGATTTCGCTGACCTCGGTTTTTCCTCCGTGCTCGAGCAGCAAAAAGGGCTCGTTTTCAAGCTGTTTTATGTCCACCGCGCTCTGCTCCGCAAGCGGATGTCCCGTCGGCATAACGACCACATATTCGTCCCGCTCGACAGGAAAAAAGTCAAAATCCTTTATGGGAAGCGGCAGAAAACCGCAGTCCACCCTCCCTTCATCGATCCAGTTCCTCACGTCGGTATAATCCCCGAGCAGCATTTCGCACTCGATTTTGGGATAGTCCTTTTGAAATTTTCCGAATATGTCGGGCAGCAGGTTTATGGCCGCGCTTGCAAAGGTTCCGATGCGTACAAATCCGCTTTCCAGCCCCCGCAGGCTGTCGGCATATTGCTCAAGCTCGTCACAGTCGCCGAGAATTCTTCTCACACGGGGCAAAATTTCCATTCCGAAAGAAGTGACAGTCACACCGCCCTTTCCCCGCTCGAGCAGCGCCGCTCCGAAATGCTGCTCAAGGTCGGCAATCATTTTGCTGACCGACGACTGGGCATAATTAAGCTCCGCCGCCGCTGCGGTAAAGCTGCCCGTTTCGGCCGTTTTTGCAAAGGCAAGATATTTCATGAGCAGATTTTCCGTTTTAGCCATTCCTTTTTTCGATAGATTTCATATATAATATTCGCTTTTCTTATCACATCACCGCCTTTATAATATTTCAAGACTTTAAAAAGGCGGATTTAAAATGAAATTATCGGACAAAAAAATCGATATGCTGAAAGGGCCGCTTGCAAAAAGCATTTTCCTTTTCACCATTCCCATAGCCGTGGGCAGTATAATTCAACAGCTTTTCAACTCGGCCGACACGTGGGTGGTGGGCTTTTTCAGCTCATCAAACGCCCTTGCCGCGGTGGGTACAAACGCCGAGATAATCGCCATGATCGTGACCGTATCGTCGGGGCTTTCGGTGGGTGCCAACATCGCCGCCGCCAAATGTATCGGCAAGGGTAAAAAGCATGAGCTGCCGTTCATTTCGGCGGGAGCGGTTCTGCTTGCCGCCGTCGTCGGGATTGCCGTGCTGCTGCTCGGGCAGAGGCTGTCTCTCCCGCTTTTAAACATTATAAAGGTGCCGGACAGCATACTTCCATCGGCTCAAAAATATCTGCAAATTTATTTTCTCGGTTATCCCTTTTTGCTTTTATACGATTTTTGCGCCGCAATACTGAGAGCCATCGGCTCTTTCGGGAGCGGTTTTCTGCTTTGCGAACATTTTTGTCCAGGCCTTGGTCAACACCTTCGGCCCCGCCGCAATTGCGGGGAGCACGGTGGCCGTCAATTTCGAATATTTTGTTTACTACATAATAACCGCCTTCGGCCAGACCGCCGCCACCTTCACGGGGCAAAACCATGCGGCCGAAAATTTTTCGAGGTGCAAAAAAATCACGGGGCTGTGCCTGCTTTTTTCGGTTGCTTTGAGCCTTGCGGCAACGGCGCCCATCATAGTATTCCGAGAATTTTTCGCCGGGCTTTTTTCCTCCGACCCCGCCGTCATACAAAATGCCGTTTTGAGAACAATGTGCATACTGCTTTTGGAGCCGATGTGCGGCCTTTACGAAATTCCCGGCGGAACGCTCAGAGGCTCGGGACACGCAACTCTTCCCGCCCTTTGCACCGTCGTCGGCACCTGCCTTTTCCGTATTGTGTGGATATTCACGGTTTTTGCCGCCAACCCGTCGCTTTCGCTGCTCTACCGCGCCTTTCCCCTTTCGTGGCTTGTCACAACGCTGCTGACGGCGGCGGCATTTATTGCGGCCCGCCCCTTTGCAGCAGCCGACCGCTCAAAAAGTCAATGAGAAATGCCCCGACGGGAGCGGTGATGATAATGCCGACCACCGCTGTCGACAGCACGGTATTTCCGCAGCTAAGCCCCGCGGCGAGAGGAACCGAGCCGATGGCTGCCTGAACGGTGGCTTTGGGAAGATATGACGCCATACAGAAAATACGTTCCTTAAAAATTATTTTGTTCTATTTTCCGTTTGCTCGGTCATTTTGATCTGCTCGGCCCGCCTTTTAAAAATTTTCGGAAGGGATGTGAATATAACCGTCGACGTAATGATTCCGGCGGCAAAATCGGCAATTCCCTCCGACAGATAAACACCCTTTGCGCCCAAAACCTCGGTCAGGGCAAAGCAGAGAGGAATGAGAATTATCACCTTTCGGTTGACGGCGAGGGCGAGAGCAAGCTTTGCCTGGCCGAGAGCGACATTGACGTTTTGCAGCGTCATCTGCACAAAAAACATTATCGAGCCCATGAGGAAAAGCGGGCAATAATCCTTGACGATTTGCCGCACCTCTCCGCTTGCCGAAAAAGCTGCGGCATAAATTTGAGGAAAGAGCATTGACACCGACCAAATGCAAAGACAAAAACAAAACCCTATGACGGTCACATATTTTATGCCTGTTTTAAGCCGTTTCTCGTCCCCCTTGCCGAAATTATAGCTGACAAAGGGCTGAACCCCGTTTCCGAGGCCGTTAAGGGGCAGCGATATAAGCTGAAGAGCCGTCAGCATGACGGTCAGGGCGGCGGTGTAATCCCTGTTTCCTCCCGTGGCGCGGTTGAGATTTATGTTGAACACCACCTGTATGGCGCACTCGGTCACCGTCATGACAAAAGGGGTAAAGCCGAGGGAGAGAATGCTTGCGGTTTTGTCGGTAAAGATTTTCATGCTTTTTCGGTCAAAGCGAAACACCGACTTTTCCCTGAAAAAGAACGAAACCACAAAAATACAGGAGCAGCCCTGAGAAATGACGGTGGCAAGACTCGAGCCCGTAACGCCCATGTCAAGCACGAAAATAAATATCGGGTCGAGCACTATGTTTATCACCGCCCCGAGCAGCACCGAGCCCATGGCGGTCAGCGAATAGCCTTGGGTCAGTATAAAGGGATTGAGCCCTTGGGACAGCATTGTGAAAAGCGAACCGCAGGAATATATCCTGAGATAGGAAACGGCAAAATCCGCCGCGCTTTGCGGGCAGCCGAACAGCTCGACAATGGGCCGCGCAAAGGCGAATGTAACTCCTCCGAGAACGGTGCCGATGAGAAGAAGCAGCGAAAAAGAGGTGTTGAACACCCCGTTCGCAAAATCGGAATTTCCCTCGCCCATTTTTATGCCTGCTCTCGGCGCCCCTCCGAGCCCCACGAGGTTGGCAAAGGCCTGCATTATCAGCGTTATGGGAAGCACGATACCGAGAGCCGCCAGGGCGTCCATTCCCGACTGCTCAATTCTCGCCACATACATTCTGTCGACGATGTTGTATAAAAAGGTTATCAGCTGGGCAATAACCGCCGGCACCGAAAGGCGGATGATAAGCGGAAGTATTTTTCCCTCTCCGAGCCGCTGCGAAACGCTTTGCCCGCGCTGTTTACTGCTTGTCATTAAAATTAAAAGACCCTTTCTTTTATTCTTCCTCCGGGTATTTCAGTCCCCATTGCTCCCGAAATTCGGTCATCATGTCCATGACATCTGTCGTATAGTTCAAAAGCATACGGTTTTCGCCGCCTATTGCGGCCTCCATGTCGGCCAGCTCATATTCAAGAGCCCTTGAGCCGTCGCCCTCGCTCACCGTCTCCCGCTTTCCCGTTTCGGCATAGGTTATGTCGGCGCGAACCGCCCTCGGATATTCCATGACCTCAATATATCCCTTTTCGCAGGAGATCACGGCTCTTTTGGGCTGCTTTGAATGGAGCGACAGCATGACCGAGGCCATCTGCCCCTCACCGTTCATGAGAAGAAGCCCCGCCTGCTCGTCCACTCCGGTGGGCGCTCTCTTGACCTGCGACAAAAGCTCGGTGGGCTTTCCGTCAAAAAAGAAACGTATAAAGGAAAGGGCGTATACACCGATGTCGAGCATGGCGCCGCCCGCCAGATTTCTGTTGAAAAATCTGTTGCTCATGTTATAGTCTTTAAAGCTTCCGAAATTCATGGTTATGAGATTGACCCGCCCGAGCTTTCCGCCGTCGAGAACGGCCTTGAGCTTTTTATAAAGGGGCATATGATAAATCGTCATCGCCTCGGCTATTATGACGCCGTTTTTCTCGGCAAGCGCCACCGCCTCGGAGAGCTCGGCGCTGCTTAGCGTTATCGACTTTTCAACAAGAACGTGCTTGCCGTTTTCCACGGCCTTTTTTATGAAATCAATGTGGGTGTTGTGGGGGGTGGTGATGTAAATGACGTCGACCGCCGGGTCGAAAAACATATCGTTAAAATCGTCATACACCTTACTTATTCCGTATTTTTCGGCAAAGGAAACGGCCTTTTCGCGGGTTCTGTTTCCCACGGCATAAAGACTTTTTCCCTGCGCTTTAAGAGCGGCGGCCGCCTCGTTTGCGATAACTCCGCAGCCGAGCACCGCCCATTTTATTTCCGACATAAGTCACGTCCCCTTTCGATTTGTTTTTTTATTATACCACGCTTTTCGGTCATCTTCAATTCAAAAAATCCTCCGCCGCGGCAGAGGATTTTAAGATATTAAATTAAGTAAATACTCGACCCCGCACGCCTTAAAAATGCTAAATTCCCCGTTTTTATTGTTTCGCCGCTTGAAATACGCCGGTATGTCGGTACGGCAAAACTTCAAAAACAAAAAATTCTCCTATTTTTAAGGT